>Ga0179591_1168234_pt1 | contig 10354 bp, 14 predicted proteins | sample CZOMad2_1_08_16f_FD_182891 | JGI IMG/M metagenome (GOLD analysis project Ga0179591, IMG submission 182891) | Vadose zone soil fungal communities from Angelo Coast Range Reserve, California, USA - CZOMad2_1_08_16fungal (PacBio error correction) | ecosystem: Environmental > Terrestrial > Soil >...
ACCCTTGGTGGGGGGGACTGACAAGGGGGGGCCACCCAACCCAGTTCAAAAGTGAAAAAAAGAAAAGGGAAGAGAGACAAATAGGAAAGGACTTTCTCAAAAAAGGAAGGGAGTCGCCCTGGGAGGGTAAGGGAGGAAAAGGTCACATGTCATACACGGACATTAGAGGGAAACTAAACAGGTCTGTAAGAGAATCCCATCACCAGCCCCGGTAAGGGGTTCTTGGTTCAATTCAGATAAACGGGGAAGAAAGTTTTCAAGGGGACAATTGGGGGACGTGGTGGGGGGGCACATTACAAAGGATGCACCTAACGATAATTTAAAAGTTGTTGGGGGGAAATCCCGACAGGCTTGAGGGAAGATACGGGATGAGGTAATACATGGGGTTTCTCTTATCCTCCGACAAGAGGGCACAAAACCCGGAGAAAAGGAGAAAAAAAAAGGGAGGATCTATGACGTTTCCATAAGGTCTTGGGCAAAGAGGGCAACAGGACACTGTTCTAAAAGACCATCGCGCAACCATCAAGGTGGGAGAATGAAACTATCAACAAAAACAGGCCAGGGTGGAAGAACGAAAAAAAGGGAGAAAAGGTTTGCAAACAACTTGAAAGCTAAACAGTGCCAAATGTTGGTTTTCAAAATATAGTATGGTTAAAACTAGACAGAGGGAAATAGTTTCCAAAAAGGGTGAAAGTATAGAGGACCTCAGATGCAGGATGGGGAGAACATACTTGTTTTACCAAACGGCGAATCAAGTTTGGGGAAAACCGATGGAAAGAAAAAAAGGAAAACGCCTGGTTGGAATTATGGGTTTATTCATCAGTATAGATGGGAAAAGGAAAAGTCATGCTGTTTTAACTATCGGGATTCGGGCCAAGAGGGGGATGGTTGTTTTCAAACAGTAAAAAAAAGGGGAAGGGGATAATCCAATCAAGGTCTTGAAGGGGGGAAGGATACCAAGGTTAGCACAGACCGACTTTCATAACCATAGTGCGGGCAGAAAGGAGGACTGTTTCAGGGGATTGAAGGGAAGGAGGGAAAGGTTGTCACAGGCTAGGACTTTGACATATCGGTAAGGAGAAAAAGTATTCGCAAGTGGTAAAAAAAAAAAAGGGGAAAAGCGTTCTATGCCGGGGGAAATAAAAAACAAAGGGGAGACATTTGGTAGTGTCCAGAAATGACGGTTCAAACGTTGGTGGGAAACGGGGGCTGCCTATTGGCAAGTCGGTTGGTTGGGGGAAAGAAAAGAAAATGTTGAAAAAAACAAAAAACAGAAGGAGGGGGAAGGTAGGGACGCGAGAATGCACGGCAAAACATCACTTTTGTACATCATCGGTGAAAGGGGTTCCGTGGGGAGAGGTCAGTCTTGGGCAGAGAAGTAAAGAAAAAAAATAGGAGAAATAGGCTGGATAAGGCCACATTGTAGTTTTTTCTGTATGGATGCATGGAAAAAGGGAAGGACCGGTGAGTTGTGAAAATAAATGAGTGGGAAGCGATCGTCGAGGGATCGCGGGGCAACGGGGGGGCCAACTCTGCTGGTTGAAACCATGGGGGATAGGGATCGGCATAGTGCATCATATTGTATCCTCTTCAACGGGGGGCCAAGCAACAAGGACAAAGTTCGGGTGGAAGGGAGAAAGGGGGAGGGAAAGGGAGGCACCGTGTGAAGAATTGTGAAAACTACCACACAAGAAGAAACAAGTTATCCAATAGGGACGCACGTTATATTTGGGACGAAAGCCAGGCGCCGCCGTGGGATTAGAGACTCATATAAACAGGATTGAGCCGTGAGTAAAAAATAGTCGCTGAGAAATCGTTTCAAAAGACTTAAAGGACAGAGGGGTTTGGCCTCAATAAGAATAAAGGATCGTCCCTCTAACGAGAACTCCCTACCTGGACCGTCGGACAAGAGAACAAAACCGTTATTATTTAAAAAGGGGGGGGGATGACGAACGGGCAACCTGGGGGGGGGAATTTATTCGGTACGGGAAGAGTTCATCAATCAGGGGGCTCGCGGGAAGAGGAACAGGGGAGGACCAGGGAGACTGTACCATAAAGAAGTTACTTGGGGGGTAATGCAAAGGATCATTGAAATAAAAGCGAAGTATCCCCTAGTAATAAAGGTCGAAAAGTGGGTTCGGACAAACACGGAGGAAACGTGTTCATCGAGCAACTTGAAGAAAGGAGGGAGGGAACAGGCCAGGCGACAAGGCTTAGATTCATGGGGGACCAGGGACATCAATTCATAAATTAACCCAAAGAAAAGGTAAGTGGGGGTGATACCTGGCGGGGAACCAGAAGGGGGGGGAAACTTAATCCTTTGGGGGTGTCGGAATCATTCCCAGGATAATCATTTGACTTCCGGCTAATGAAAAACCAGCAGAAAAGTCCGGGCTGAGAAAAATTTTCACCGCCGCGACTTCGAAGTACAGGAGGAGAGGGAGTGATCCGTCTTGCGACCTCTTGACTTTAATCTATGATACTCACCCTGTGCCGCAAAAGGACGGCTAAAAAACGGTTCGTAGGAAACGAACTTTGATGGCCACAGGTAATTCCGTCCAAACCTCATGGAGCATTTGGGGTGCAAGTAGAAAGCGGGACGATCTTATCGTAAAAATACGAGCAAAAAAGAATAACGGGACGAAGGAAAAACGAGGAAACCAAGCTGGCAGAAGTAGATGTATGTTGGGGCTAAGGTTTGTTACCAGGTGGCGGTAGCCAGATCAAACAGGAGAAGGGTAGGCCCTGACGATTGAACTTGAGGATTGGGTTAAGGAAGCAAACGGGTAAAGTTTGTGAGTGAGAGCTTAATTCACATTGGCGCAGCAGTAAAAACGGTACTTTTAAAGGGGAGAACAGCCGTGAGGGATTGGGTAAAGAAACATAATATCTGAAACTTCGCATCCTTAAAATTATTAAAAGGTTTCAAGAGAAGTTGGACGGTAGTTTCAAACTGACGGACAAAAAAACTCAAAAAAAAAAACTATGCAGCAGGGTGCGTTTTCGATGAAAGAGAAAGGAAGCGGAATTTCCGGAGAAGGGTAGAGACCGGACTTAAATGCGGCGTAAGGTTCAAAAAATTTACGTTCGTAGGTACTACACCGCGGAGGAGGGGGAGGATCCTTCAAATATGGTGGGGAAGACGAGAAGAAACCGAAGGATTTACGCTCGCATGTAGGGGTCTACATCAGGGAGAGTGCTAAAAGAAGAACCGGGGGGTTATCTAGATAAGCGAATCATTTTGGGGGGTTTTTTGATGGGAAGAATGGGAAAAAAAGGAAAAGTATCAAGGCAAAAAACAGGCGTTATACAGAGGGAAAGTAAAAGAGGAAGAATGGGAAAGATTCTTTTAGATAAAAGAAGAGAATCAGATTAAACACCTCAAGAAAATGTAGGAAAATCCGACAAGGTGGCAGGGGGTACTCTGGATGAGGGAAAAATGGGTGTGCCAGCTTGTTGGGGGGGGGGAGTACGGTAAGAAGGGCTTAAAAATCATCTCGAACCCCCAAAGGAATTATGAGTAAGTATAGGAGAGGAAGCTGGTCCCGAACAAAACTCTCCCTATTAGTGACCATCAGCCCTCGAGTACCTGCCAAGCTGATGGGAGAAATAGCCGAGGGTTTAACAGAGGAATGAGGTAAATGGCTACGATCATGACAACAAGGAGTTCTGTATTCCACTCAGCACTTCCCTTTTTGACAAGCGAAAAGGCAATTGGGGAAATTGGTCAGTAAACACACACCACCTGAGCGATTAAAAGAAAAATGGGGGGGGGGAGATTTTTGGAAGCAAGCTGTGGGGGAACAGGGGTAGAGCCGCGAATGCAAATTAAAGGGGCGGAAGATAAAATTTGGGAAGGGGAATAAAAAAAGAAATAGATAGCCCGGGGATGTGAAAAGACACCTAAACCGGGGGAAGGGCCTAACTGATCGTCTAATGGATAGAAAGCGCAATTGGATTGCAGCGGGGGGCGAAAAAACCCCAAAGCAAGGACGAGGGGCCGAGTCGGAAGGCCAGATTGATAAAAAAAAGAGGCTGTGAAGTGGCAGGCTGCATTAAAGTTAACAGGAATTGATAAACATCAGAAACGGGAGGGCAATCTAAGTGGAAAGGAAAATTGAAGGATGTGGAATCTTGAAATTAAGGCGATAAAAAACGGAACTATACAGTTGGGATTGGAAGAAAAAAAAAAGAAAAACGTCCAAGCCAGGGAATCACATTGCTAATGAGGGAAGCGGTGGATATGCGACAAGAAAAAGTTCCGGAAACTCTGAAACGACAATAAGGAGTAGCAACATATGTTCCTCGGGTTGCAGCGCATTTGACAGTCTGGGAGTAGGGAGAACGTTAGAGAGATAAAAGGACAAGATGTGATATTGAACAAACTAACCAATCCTGCAGGGAAATAGGCCACCTCACCTGTGCCGAATAATAAAGCTTGGGGGAAAACGAGACGGGAAGATGGTGGGAAAAAGGGTATAGAATCCTGACGAAATATGGGGCAAAAAAAAGATAAATCACTGATAAGACGGGTACTAAATACAAAGCGGGGGGGGAAAATCAGTTAGAAAGCACGAATAATGGCAGAGGGATTGTAATTGAAGTACTATGGGACCTTTAATGTGCTGGCCTACACCAAGTAGGGGAACGGGGAAAATGGAAGTAAACGCCAGGTATAACCAAGTGAAAAAGGGGGTTTAACGGCCTCGTTGTAATTATAAAGCTGTTTGACGGAAAGAATCACGAATCGGGTGTTGTACTGGGACGGAGGGGACTGTGGTCGAATCTAATGTGCTCACTTTGAAAAGGGGAAGAAGGGTTGGCAGGAAAACCCATGTTCGGGAGTTCGGAAGGGGAAGCAAGGAAACCGGTCCGATTGAAACATTAAGTCACTTCGGGGTACGGACCGGGATCGCCAGGGTCAAAAGTGAAGAAAACTTCTTGATTCGGGATCGCAAGGAGAACCCACTTTTTCAATAGTCATCCAAAAATGATGTCAACGGGGGGGGGGAAGTGGGAGGATGGGGGATGTGCCGGAGGGGAGGGGGAAGATATGCGAGCGTGCAAGGGTGTATAAGGCAAACCAACGTTCCTGGTTGATGAAAGGGCGTTTAAAAAGAAATATCAGGAAAGAGTGTTAAGGGTAAAGGATCAATATCCATGGTGGGGAGAGGGAGGGTAGAAGGAGGGACAGGGAGGGAGAGGAATGAGCTCACTTTAATTATTGTGAGAGCTTTTTCATTTGGGTATTTAATGGAAAACTAGAAAACCGGGGGAGAGTCACGAAAGGGTAGGTTCAAAAAAAACATCATCCCGAAATGGGAAGTGGTGTTATAGAGAAGGAAGGAATATCCCGGATTGTTGAAGCCTGCTATACTATCAAATGGTGAAAAACCAGGAAAAGGTGGTTCAGTGACGCGATCCATAGCCGTAAACATGGAAAAATGAGTGAAGTCCCTCGGGGTACTCTGAAGGTGTCCATTCCTCAAACAGCAAACAAAAGATACAAAGGAATATATATGCATTAAGGGATTGGGGGTGAATGATCTGCCCAAAGAAAGATCAATCGCAAACCCACCAAGTTCAAAGGGGGGATGGTACAAAAAGATTGGGTCTCTAAGAGGACCGGCGGTGGAATCTCGGACTCTCCAGCAGGATTTGTGTTGCGTGGAAAAAGAGTTCGGGGACCAAAAAAGTCCGCAGGAGGAGAACATCAGTCATAAACCACGATTTTTGTAAGCAGGAAGAAAACCTCCCAACCGCAGGGGGTGGTTAAAAAGCAAAATATTTGGATTTGGGGATAATGCCGTACCAGGCGAGGTCGAGGTTGGATCGGGGGGAGAAGCAAGGATGTCACCAGGTTGGTAAGAGTAAGGGGTGAAAACTTCACTTCTGGACCGGGGGGTCAACAAAGACGAAACAGGAATTGATGGACATACAAAAAGCAAGATGGGGTGACCTGAACAAGAAGGGGGGAGGTGAAATAGTCTTGCTGAGAGATCCAAGAATTTGGGTTGGATTTAATCAATTTCTGGGTTAGAAGGGGATTGAAAACATAACGGGGGAAAAGAAGAGAGAGAAACAAGCAGGAGTTGGTAAGGAGAAATTCTGTAAAAAAAAGCCTTCTCCCTTAAAGGATTCATCGAAACAAACAGTTATTCAGGGCCTGGGGTACAAACCAGAATACAGAAGGAATCGTGAGAAGGACTTAGGGCGACAATGGGGACATCTCCCAGTCGAAAATAACAATTAGGGTCTCCAAAGACATCTTGCCGTCGATAGGGGTATGTTTGCAAGAGAAGCCTGTTGGGGGGCAGGGGATGAAAAACTGGACTGCGGAACTTCCAGGTTGTCTGGTTCCGTGGGGATACAAATATTGGGGGGGGGGGTAAAGGGTGATCGGCAACAGTGACAGGCTTGGGACGCTGCAAGATTCGGATTGGAACTTGATAAATACGTTGATCACGGTGGATCCTGCTAAGAAAGAGATGAAGGTTGGGGTGCAAGGGGTTCAACGGGAGGGTTAAGAAAAAGAGATCCTAATAAAAAGTCAAAATCAAAGCCGCAAGGACGGGAAGGGGTAATAACTTAGGGGAAAAGATGGAATGCCTGTAAGGAGGAGGGGCTGTTCAAATAAGGATACCCAATCATGGCCAGGAACTTATACCAGAGTTGGGGCTAAATTCAGAAACGTACCGGGGTATGGGGGATGTATTCTACTAACGAGATTGTGGGAGTTTTGTAAAAAGAATCATGGCAGGTGCTATTGACCTGTGTTATAGAACGGGTGAGGATCCTATTGATGGTACTGGTAAACCAGATTTCAACGTTAAAATTTTGCTTTGCAATTGGAGGGAAAAGGTGGAACAAAAGGTAGCGCTCTCCCAAAAGATTAGGGAACAGAGAAGCTACTTTGCGGTAAGTGTGGACTCTCTCCCGTTAACGGAAAGTAACAGGCAATGGAAGGGTCGGAAAGCCAAAAAGGGGATACGTAGCCCCGTCTTGTAGGGGGCAAAAGGTCTAGCCCCCGAAGTCTTGTCAAACCAGAGCAAATGGAATCCCTCAACCATCAAACCGTTACGGGGGGGGGGATGAGAGGATGTGATACAAAGCGGGATCAGTGGGGGAGAGGGGGGCCATCCTTGGGGGGGGAAAAAAAAATCTCACTATTAAAGGCATGCCAGATGTGACAAGAGCTTACAAAAAAGGATCAGAAGCGGCATGTTCGATGCGAGATACTGGAGGGATCATCAGGGGGAGGGGGTCTTCAATCAAGGGGAAAACCCAGTGCACACAGAAGCAGGGAATGATAAAAACGTTTAGTCATAGGGGAAGTTCCAGAGAGTTGGCACATGGAAAAAAAATGAACAGGACGATCAATCGTATATACACAGGGTGGGGGTAAAATGGACAAGATCAACAGTACGGGTCAGCAGCAAAAATTGAACACGCAAACAAGGCGGATTTTTGCAAACAACGGGATCCCAGAGGGGAAAAGGGGAAAGAATTGTCTTAAAAATATAAGGTAGGGGGTTTTAAACTAGGGAGCGGAGTAATTTTTTCCAGGGTTACCGGAAAAGGGTGAAGTGTCAGAAGGGAGTGGCCTCCGGGGACGTTGTTACACGACTAGCCAAATTTGTGAACAGAGGAAAGACGGCCCGCCTGTTATAAAGGGGGGGGGGGATTCAGAAGGAAGACATTGTAGATACAACGCCCCCCCACCCCCACAATCCTGTGGTCTACTAAAGATTTCTTCCTGGTAAAACGGTAGGGGGGTTTGAAAATCAGGCTGCACCGAACTTGGATCTAGACACGCAATGGTCGGGTGCCTTGGAGGAGATCCGGACGATGCAGCAATCACCTATCAACCAAAAGGGGGACATGGACATAGTGCTTTTTATGAACTCAAAACACTGCGTCATTTCGTAGTTTTATAGGTGGAAGGAAGTTTGTGCAAACACATGCAATGGGAAAACCTGGTGGAAGCGTCGGGTATCGGAAAAAGAGGAGAAGTGTACGGCCTTAAAAAGTCTCTGGGCAATGCCGGCCAAACAAAATTGGGGGGATCAGTGTTGAGGAGGGTACAGGAATTGGCTTGGACAAAAAATGGTGAAGATGCTATGGTCCCGCGGCTGTGGGCCAGAGATGTTTCCATAAAAACCCAAGAAGGGGAGGATTATAGAGAGGGAAAGCAGGCACAGGCATATAGCACATTACCTACTTGGGGTCACGCTAAGGTCCCTGGTTGCACGTCGGGGGGGTCGGAGGCGGGGTGGCAGATCAAGGGCACAAATAGGTAGATGACTGGCGGACTGCGGGAAGGTGGGTCGTGTGGGAAATTGAAGGGGGGGGATATCAGCGGACAGTGTTAGTGTTGACGAAGTCTTGGTAAGAGGAAGCGATGGAGCGTCCCATGTACAAAAGACGCCTGTGTAACAGGGTTCATCTAATAAATACGTCAAAGAAGGGAGAAGACTTCCGAGACCGAAAGCAACAAATTCAAATTTGCAGGAGGGAGAGACACGTAAATCTTCTTTTCTCTGGAAACCGGTGGCGGTGTGGGCAACCGACCGAACCGAATAACAAGGGCCTGCAAGATGTATCGAAGGGTGAGATGCATCCGAAAGATGAGGGACGCACATTGTAAGCAGAAGAAATTCTTTATTTAACGTCTTCACGGCATCTTCGCGATAATGGGGGGCAATCCTGAAAAAAAGTAAGAGGGGGGTGACTAAGCAGCGGCTGCAATAGCCAGAACATAAACATCCCCTTACCGGGACCCATAAACAGCAGGGACGGTGTTATTCATGGGAACGCAAGTGATGATAAAGGGGGCAATTTAAAGTGCGCGATAAGGCATCAGTCACGTGCTAGAGGGTGGGGAAAGAGAGGAACCCGCCGTACCAAATACTACATAACACTTTCCCTTAAGTCAAGGCATCAAGGTTACAAATGGGCCCACGCGAAGGATCAAAAACGGCGAAAAGTGTGGGGTTAAGGGGGGGAGCAAAACAGGGAGGGGAAAAGTTTGAAGATAGCAACATGGGGAAAAAAGGGGAAAAATTAGTGAAGAACAGGTCCTCAGCAGGAAGATGGATTATATTCCCTGAAGGCCATCACTTAGGGAAGTCTTCGTAAAAAACCATAAGGTAATGGGGGGGGGAAAAGTGGGTACGGGAATGGGACCTCGTAATACTTTTTGGTGGGCTGATAAATTCAAGTAATCATGAATTTTCCAAAGCGGTTCCAGAAAAACGCCATGTTGAGGGACGGATAGTATTGTCAAAGAACGAGGGAAAAGGAAAAAAGTAAACAATGATAAGGTATTTGAGAAGGCAGGGGGACGGGGCGTTATAATTCTAAAGCAGCCACCATCGTGAGGGCTCGTAGGAGTACAAAAATGTATTCTGAAAAGGTGTCCTATATCACAGGGGGAAAACGTGTTAGTTGGGAAGTCAAAGATTTGAAAGGGGTACGTTCAAGGGGGATGAGCACTACGATAAAGAAGAGAGAACAAAAAAATGCCACAAAAGGGGATAATATCGGTAGGGGGAAAAAGGGTGAGGGTTCGGACGGAAGGTTTCGGAGGACATATCCACAGGGCCATATAAACTTGGGGAGAGGCCCGGTCAAAGGCAAGGGAGAGTTGGGGGGGGGTAACTCCAGCAAACTGTAGGTGTGGGCATTTTGGGGCTCAGGACGTCATTGAAAAAGAAAAGTGGGTCACTCGGTGTAAACTAATGCTCAATCCTTTGCTGAGTGTTAAGAAACATGAAGGAGGGAGTGACAAAAGTATGAAACGTTGACAGAAGTTGGGACAATCGGGTCCTTCACCTATGACAGTAGTTGAGTAGGAGCACATTCAAAGGGTACTTTCCAAAAATTGCGCTGGGGGTAAAGGCTTACCTCAATCAATTCAGGGTAATAGAGTCCATGTTAAGGGAAGGAGGTACGCCGGGATAGAGTTTATTTTTCTGAGCGAGGGGAAAAATAATGTGATATCAAGCAAGGTTAATTTTACATGATGCTCGAAACAGGGGGGGATTGGTCTAAATCATTGAGCATGGGGAGAAAGCGCAAAGAAAGGGTTGCTGCAGGGGTATCGAGCATTGTTGGTTGTTGGTGATTCGAAATTTCAAGGGGGGGAAAGCACAGTGCAAGACCCATTTGCCGGGAGACCGCTCTTAAAAACGCATCTTCAGGGTGTAGGAGGATGGGGATCTACAGAAAAGCGAAGAAAGATTCCACCATCAGGCTAGTTATGAACCTCAGCAGCATCTGGGGAAGGGGTGTACAGTGCCTAAGAGTTTAATGGGGCAGATGTGGGGGGTCTTCCTTTTCTAATACCGAGGAA
>Ga0179591_1366384_pt1 | contig 10354 bp, 13 predicted proteins | sample CZOMad2_1_08_16f_FD_182891 | JGI IMG/M metagenome (GOLD analysis project Ga0179591, IMG submission 182891) | Vadose zone soil fungal communities from Angelo Coast Range Reserve, California, USA - CZOMad2_1_08_16fungal (PacBio error correction) | ecosystem: Environmental > Terrestrial > Soil >...
GTTTGGAAAAGGGTTTGGAAATGGATGGCGGTGGGGGATCTCCAGGGAAGGAGGAGCCGGGGGACATCGGGATTTGGACCCTACGGCTCAAAAAACAAATGAGCCCTCGAGTGGTTAGGATTCCGCATGGCACTACGGGCGGCAATGTGCAACTGCCTTCTATTGGAGTATAGTTATAAGTCGCAGCGGAGGGAGTTCATCGATCAACAAAAAAGCTTAAACATAGAGGCATAAGATGACCGATATGGGTGAGAGGGATCGCTCCTTAACTGTGCGTAAAAGGACTCACACGCGGGAAGGTGGTTAACAGTAAAAAAAAAAACACTTCGCGGAAGCTCTACCCAGACGATAGTAAGCTAGCTGAAGGTTTGGTAGGTGTGACGGGACCATTCAGCAGCTCCTGATACTCCGCGAGAGAAGACCGCCAGGACAATTCAAGAGAGACAGCAGAGATCCGGGGAAGGGAACTGTTTGTCGAAGGATGGGGCTGTCGCCCAGTTAGAGGAAAGGGATGTGAAGTCCTGGGGAGGAGTCCAACCTTGGGAAAAAAACGGGGAATAGAATAGAACCTGATCTCTATTGTCTTTATAGCTTCCAACTTAGGAGAGGGGTGGGAAGAAGAATGAAGAAAAGGTAGAAAAGCAGAGGCTTTGAAAATAGAATCAAAAGTCGAAGACGAGAAGCCATACCTTGGTGCGTCATGGAGGAAGGGAGGGTCCGAACCTTCTTGAGGATGGGTAAACATGAAAATCAAAAGAGGGCACTGCCCATCCGACGTTATTCCAGTTTGTTGTAAGTACAGGGACCGGGCTGGGGTGAAAAGAATAGGCCAAAGGGAATCCCGCGTATGGGTTATAGGTTGAACAATTTCCGAGAAGGGGGGAAAAAGGGGACGGTGGCCTTGAGGTTACGATAGAGGCTCAAGTACATATGTCATTGGAGTGCCGACCTCCCGAGAGCTCTCAAGTTTTTGGTCTGACACACAGCAGCCACAGGACGGGCACCGCCGTCACGAGGAATCTGCAAGAAACTGAGGACGTGGGATGACTGGTCGAGCGTGGACGCTGCTTAGGAGTCACTCTGTACAAAAAAAAAAAGGGCAAGCGGCTTCGACATGGGGGTCGGAATCCGTCCCCCCTGTTCTGCTGGGGGGAAGCTGCAAGGGGTACGATCAAGCCCTGGTCAGGCCCCAGAAGAGAGAGACCAGGCCTGGGGGAAGATGAGACTTGGAAATATCACTAAGGAAAAGAAGGGATAAACTAGGGGCCAAGGGAAAACGAATAGAAACTAATGGGGACGTACAAGTAGTGGGGGAAAAAAGGTATGAAGGGGACCTAAAGACCCACGCTCGTGCACACCAACGCCGGTACCTTGGGTGGCACAAGACTCCATGGGTTTTGTCAAACTCCCCCTAAGTTCAATACAGTGGGGGAGGCAAAGCTTGGGAGCTAGAAAAATTGTCAAACCACGGTGCTCTGTTTGACCTATGGGAAAACCTGCGCCCGAAAGGAAAACAGGGCCCGAAAACAGCGCCAGAGGGGGGCCCATTGTCCAGGTAATTCAATAAGCTGACGTGTACAGTGGTGGCTGGGGGTTTTTCCCGGGGGGTCACCCGAATTGGGGACGGGGGAACCTCGTGGCGGTGTGACAAGGTGGGGGAGTTTGGAAAAAAATGAAAGCTCCGGGTCCAGTTGCGGAAAGACACTCGTAAAAAAGAGGTACGCCAAGATCACAGTTTGAGTATTAGGACACGGAGAAAGCGGCCGAGGGGCAAATGGGTGTCTAGGACTGAAAATTTGCTCGTGCAGAGATTGGCCAATGCCAAAGGGTGAGACACTTTCATCAAGGGGATGGGGCTTCTGGTAAAGGAGTTTGGGGGGAAAAGGGTAACCACCCGGGAGCGGCAGATGGACCTTACCAGGAAGGTTCCGTTGTCCACGAAGATACGAGACGGGACGGTAGGGATGTAGAATAAGAGATCCACTACAGGGGTTTGGCACCGTAGGGTCAGCTGACTCTCAGGAATTAGAGGGGAACGAGGTAGTGGTCCGGGTCAGGGGGGAACGGTTGAATGGCGTCTCGGAGTCGACCGATGACATAGCTCGGGAAGATCAAGAAGCGGCGCCGTTCCCGCTGGGATTTAAAGGATAGATGGAAGTTTCTTAGCAACTTTCGTACTGATGAGCGCGGGGTGCCCGCATCGACAAGTCTAGTGAGAAGGAAAAGCCGCAATCACGGAGAAATCTCATGGGGAAATCTAATTCTGTTGGCCGAAGGGGGCGGAAAGCTGGTGATGGGGTCCCCGGGAAAACGGGGACGAAAAGGCATCGGAAAGAATCCCTTTTCTGGGGTTTGCAAGATCCCCTTAGAAAAAAATAGAGATAAAGGGATGTTCAGGCGTGAGATTAAAAAGTGGGTAATAGGGGGGAAAAAACCGGGGCCAGGGGAACAAAGTGGTCCAATAGCCGGAGGAGAAAATAAGAGAGGGACCTAGTTGTTTACGCGCGTGGGACAAAGTGCCCGCAACGGAGAACGAAGGGGTCAAAACAATTGGAATGAAGCGCCGATCGAGACGCCTTTTGGAATCAGCCGGATGGAGGGCAGCGCGCTTGGTGAAAATGCGGGTCAGATGACCTGGGGTGAGGCTTAGGACGGTCAAACGGAGATGAAAAACGGAAAACTTACCATTAAGACGAGGAGCCTGGAGCTAACACCCAGAGATCCTCTCGAGGAGGGATGACTCCAGTTGTTTGGGGCAAAGGCGACAGAAAAACGCTTCATAGGTTGGAGGCCCGTTCCTGGAACGAGCGCCCGCCTATCCATTGTATCGTCTAAGACTCGGACGCAGCGCCGATGAAGGCCTTAAACATTGTGGGAGCAATAAGAGGCGTTTCCTCAAGGGGGGGCCATTGGTCTGGGATGCACCCGAAAAAGGAATGGAAGACGGGAGTTCAGGGGTCGATCAATGGGGGGAAGCTCGGGGAAGAGGAGGGTGACAGAAGGCGACGAAAATGTGTATCATAGCGACAAAGCTGGACCAAGCACGCAAGAAGACGTCAAGAAAGGGGTTGGCGTGAAGGAGGGAAACAAAGGGAGGAACGGAGCCGGGGGTGAAAGGGGCCTGCTCCTCCAAGTCCCTTATAACCCACAGGTTAGAACTCTGTGGCCGTGGGGGAGGCCCATTGGCAAGGAATTACCTTAACTCAAGGGAGGGGGAGAATTCGCCGGAGAGAGGATCGGAGAATCACAACAAATCGGAAAAAACTCTCTAAAGAGCGACAGACGCCTTCAAGGGAATCAGACTCCAAAAGACCGAAAAGAAGGAAATAATCCTTAGGGACCTGTCTCTTCATGCATACGGCAGGAGAGCAAAGGAGAGACTGGGAAAAAAGGGGAAGCGGAAAGTAAAGTTAAGAAAAATCTTGGAAAATTTGGAGAGGAAGGAAGAGGGGGTTTTATAACTACCGTCGGATCGGGGTGCCTGGGGGGACGTAGACGAGAGAAGTGGACACGAAGGAAAAAACGTACTAAGCTTAGGGGGGACCTCCACTATCAATAATCGACCGAGAGAATGCGAGCCGGGGAGGGGATCTCAGAAGGAAAAAAACCTTCACTATTGGGGCGAAGGAAACAGGACCTGGGGGAAGGCGTAGAGGAAGAAGGCGAAGCGTCTGGTCCCTGCAACTTGGGTAGACGGGGACGTTATAAGAGGAGGGGACGGTCATAGGAGGAAGGACCAATCTGTCTTTATGGAACACGCAGTTGGCAAGCCACAAAAACTGGGGGGGGAAACGGCGGCGAGCGCAAGAAGGGCTGGAAATTACTCTTCCCGTGTTAGGGTTAAGAATCATTCCTCCTAAGGATTACTGGGGGGAGGCAACCCAGGAGTCCTTCATTAGAGGAGATGGGAACCTCGGAAATGGAAGCAAGTCGAGACTAATTGAAAGGCCCGCCATTTGAACGCGGGCCAACTCAAATTGCGGATGGGGGGCCCGGAGGACGAAAGAATCTTATGTCCTCGACTTCCTGTTAAGCTCCAAAGACCGAAACGGAGGGTAACGGCAGGCGCACTTGGGCTCAACCGGCGGGAGAAATCAAAATAGGGAAGAACGCTGTGGTGAGAGGCCCGATTTCACTTGGCGCAAGGGTAAACCGCATCTGAAAAATGGGTGAAAAAAAAAGATTTTGGCCGACGAGCCGCGCTGATACCTGCGCTTAGGGTAGGGAGATACAGTTGTTTAGGTCAAACCGAAAAAGCCTGCCCCGTCTGAAAGGGGTCGTCACACGGCACAAAGAAGAAGAAACTTTTGCTCCATCGACGAAATTCAACTAGAAGGAAGAAGCAAGGACGGGGGGGGGGCTCGGAAACCCCGCCCTTTGCGGTTGGGAGGCTATGAGACTCCGAATTTGGATGTGTATCCGCAACACGATCTGGAAACTCTTTATGATGATAATGGAAAAAAAGTCGCACGCCAAGCACGACCGGTACCACGTCCTAGGAAAGCCCGAAACTGCTGTCTCGTGAATCCATGTAGGAGAGGGAAGATCGGATGCCGCTATACCCGCGAGTGAAGCGGTAATGGGGGGGAAAAGACGGAAGTTTGTATGGAGAAAGCGCAGGGGCACGCTTCCGAAAACTTAATTCTGAGATCCAGGCACGCAAAGAGCAGGGTCACCCGGGGTTCTCTTCTGCTGAAGGACTAGAATATCAAAAAGGACAGGTGCCAAGAAGGGGTCCCTTCCGCAATGCAAGCATGAATGTCCAGTCCGCGAGTGAAGGAAAAGCTGAACGCGGTGTTCGGGAGGCGTTCAAAACCCCAAGGCCGCAAGTTCTTGTGTTCTCGGGGGGGGGTGAGGGGGTGGGGTGGCGTTTGGCCGGGGCGGGGGAGCCACGAGCTGGTGCAAAAAAAAGGAAAGGAAGAGGGGGCAGTTTCCGTCGAGGACGAGGAAAAAAGCATTCAGAAAGAATGTGTGAGAGAAAAAAAACTAGGGTACCAAGGTAAAAATCCAGGAGGGCGAGTCACGAGATAACCCCACGGTAATAACGGGTCGGTCAGTTCTTTTTGGGCAGGTGGGCCGGTAAGGGGGGCAAATCATGAACGTGGCGCCGGTAGTTGGGCTCCGGGTTCAAAAAACGAAGAGGGGAAAAGATTGTGGCGGCCAAGAAGTCAAAGGAAGAGAGATTATTCTGACTCCACTGCGCGTGCGGATGGGGAGAATGTCACAAGCAGGAGGGTTGAAGGACTCATCCCCAGCTAAAAACAAAAGTTATGCGGGGGAGGAAAGGGGGGTGAACTTATGGGCGGCAAGGAACAAGGGGAGTGCCAAGCGGGAGGGTGGTGCGGCTACGGGTTGGGGTGTACGGGGGGGGATTGTGGGGAAGATGTAAGGGGGACTTGTCGTCAAGGAATTATTTCTCCCATTTCTGAACGGATGAATCGTGACGAGGCGTCACGTCAGGGGGGGAGTGGAGAAACGCGTTTAAAGAAAACTGGCTAAAAACAACCGAAACAGGCGCTCGTTCAAAAAAAAAAGCGCAAAAAAACGGAGTGAAGCAGAAAAAGGACTTTAAAGAACGACAATCTACCGGCGACTTCAAGAAAGCGAAACAAAAAAAGACAGGAAGTCACAAAGAAAAGGTCCGATAATTAGTGATGTAGCGAAGGGGGAGACGGGGTGAAAAAAAACTCCGAAGAGGGTTACCAGGGGAATTCCCTTGACTGAGCTAGGGTGTCGGAAACCAATGTGGAACTTGGGAAAGTGGGGTCCGTGGAGGGAGGACCATTTAAAGGGCTCCTACTGCCGGACAGGGAAAAACGAGGCTTTGGGGTGTCATTCCTAGAACTTAATCCAAAAAGAAGGGCCGAAGAGAAAAAAACAGTGTGAGAGGGCCCTCCTAGAATTTGGTCCCGAAAGCCTGGAAAAAAAAAAACAAGATCCTGACAGCCGTCTTCTTGTTGGTCAAAAAACACAGTCCCAGGGGAAAATAAACAGAGGCAATCCCCCCGCAGCAGGGGCAAGGGGGCCCTAGGGTTTCGCAAAGTTCACAGGGGAGTTCTTTCGAACTGTGCGCAAAGAATCAAGAGGTCGAGCGGCGGTGCCCGTGGTGGGAAAAGGGAAAAGGGTGTCTATAGGGGGTTCCACGAGGGGGACTCAGGCTTGGGGAGGACGGGGGGTTCTCAAAAGACTGAAACCCGTGCCAAATCACGAACTCGGTAAAACCGACAAATCCCATAGTTGTTGTTCCTGTGAGGGAATGCCGGGGGGGGAAAGAGCCAAAACAGGATGGGGGGGAGAAAATGTTCGAGGGGAAAGCAACGAAAGGGGAACAGACTACCGGCCTCTACAAAAGAGAAAAGACGAACGACGAACGTTGGCCGGAGATAAAGGAGGGGATACGGGGGGGCCTGGTCTATCTTTTCCGTGTGGAAAGGCGTTCGATGACCATGGCGGGCGATAGGCACAGAAGGTGTTCTTATGGTGGGGTGGGTAGGGGGGGGGGTGGGGGGGGGGGGTGGTTTGGGAGGGTGGTGGAGCGGAGGGAATGGGGGGAGGTCGGGGGGTGGGGTGGGGTGGGGATAGGGGGGGGGGGGGGGGAGGGGAGCATGGGAGGGGGGGAAGTGGGGGAGGGGGGGTAGGGGGGGGGGGGGGTGGGGGATTTTGGGGGAGGGGGGAAGGGGGGGGGGGGGGGTGGGGGGGTCAGGGGGGAGGTTGAGGGTGGGATAGGGGGGGAGGGGGTGGGGAGTTGAGGGGGTTGGTGGGGTGAGGAAGGTGGGGGCCGGGGGGTGGTGGGGGGACGAACGGGGCGGTAAAAAAGAAAGAACGCCAGTTCCATTAGCGATCTGAATCGCGCCGGGCCTGAGGGAATGTCCACAAGAAAACTCCAAAGAGAAGAGGGGAGTAGTCTTTCAAATCAGGAATATAATCCACGCGGCGAGAGGGCGACCGAACAGATCGTCCACAAACACCAAAACACATGCGTCCGAGTTGTGGATCTAAAGTTCGGCCAGGCAGAGGAGACGAATACAATTACCAGTAGGAACAAAAGCAAGCCGGAAGGCAATGAAGCAGGAACGAAACTGTGGGGGGGGGGGAGTCGATTATGCCCTTATGTCTCCATGATTTGTCGGCCGACGAAGACACTTCAGGGGGTGGATGATAAAAACGAAAAATAGAAGAGAGGCGAGATTGGGTGACTAGAATTCCTTGACGTCGCGGGGCGACAGCCCCCGGAAGAAGAATAATCTTTGCAAATAGCGAGGCGAAGGGAACTTCCCTAAACCTACCACTACCTCAGGGTAGGCTGGCGGCTGAGGCGAAAAAAGGACCTTAAGTTGAAGCGGGGAAAAGGCCCGGCAAAAACAGTTCAGGGCCGATCTGCTGAGGCGGTTTTGTAATTCCTGTTGGGAGTTGTTGGAAGAGAAAGAAACCGGGACGTAACAAGGCTGGGGGGTGGACGAGTCGGAAATTTGGGAGAGGGGCGAGCTTGGGGGAATTGCGTTGTTCCTTTATGGGACCAGAGATAGGCACGTCAGCCAGCAGGGTATCGGGGCGGCGGAAAAGGAGAGGACGACAAAAAGGGGTTTCGGAACAAAACAAATGTCGGGGAACAACCAAAGAGAAAGCGGAAAGCGCAGGCTTTGATTGCGGGTGGTTTAACGAGGACCCGGCGAAATAAAAGGGGAACCAGAGGTCCTCACACAGGTTCTGGATCAGGTACCAACACGTGGGGGCCGATGGAGGGATGAGCTGACAGAGAAAACGAAGCAGGGGAGACTCGCTGCCGGCGCAGTTGGAGAAAAAAATAAAGGAATAGCGCCAAAAAGGAAAACACAACGAAAATAAACTACGGGGAGCAGCACTGAAACTATGAAAGCCGGACAAGAAAGGTTGTATTTAAAGATAAAGACACTCGAGTTTCAAAACAACCAAGGAATGGGCGAACCAAAATTGTGGACGGTTGGAAAAGGTACACCAGTGAGTAAAATGAGGAAAAGTGGAGCTCAAGAATCAACCTATGTCCCTTAAAAAGGTAATCTAGACAGGCACAGAAAGGCGGTTCGAGAGAACAGAGCGAAGAAGGAGGTCCGTTCGACTTTCTAAGTTGCGACCCGGATTGCCTGAAGTGGGCCGCTGCTCGGAATTTGTCCCGCGAAAGAACCGGCTGAAGACCGCCCCACGCCTGGATCTGGGTGGATGGGGGGTACCGGCTCCTCAAAGAGGGTGGGCATTGGGGCGCCATATTTGATCGGTCCCTAGGAATCGGGTAAGGGACAGTATGGTATGCTAGAGTAACCTTATGTGTTTTAAAGTTGGAACAGTAAGGGAAGACGAAGGGAAAATGGGAAACGGTCAGAGGGTTGGCCCAACCACTCTCACTGACACTGGATAGTTGCAAGGGGAGGAGGAGGGTAAAATCGGTTGTCCCGGGTTAAGAAGGTTGAAGAAAGTGCTCTACATCGGAAGCGGGTTCGCAACCGTGGGCGAACAAACAGTAGGAGAAAAAGCCCCGGGGTGAAGGTCGCTGGGACTCGGTGCGAGGGTTTGAGCCGAGAGCATTGAACAAAAACGAAGGCAGAAGGGGGGGAAAGAAAAAAAAAGAGGCGCGTTGTCTTCGACTTGGGTAGTGAAGCACGCACCGACCGGAAAGGGCGAGGGACAGTCAAAAACGGGCGCCAAATGGTCGAGTCTAACTCAGCGTTGCGTCGAGCAACAAGAGGTGAGAAACGGGGAGGGGATCCTTTCATGACACGTAGGGGATCGGCACACAAGGGTTGCGGTGGACGTTCCGCCGCACACAGTACATACAGGGGGAGAGAGTGTGGAAAACTTGAAGAATCAAAAAAAGTATCTCGAGTAAAGTTTGGTTTGGGGTGGGTTCAGGGCAGAGCGGCAACAACCGGGAAAATAGGTACAGGGGAGGGGCTCGTGGGCATAGTCCATCCAGACGTCGGGGTTCCGATTTTAACTAAAGAGTGGGGCCGAGTCAGAAAGGTAGTTCTGATACACTCGGAGACCGGGACAGAGCAAAACGGGGGGGGGGTGGGTTTGTTTTTCAAAAGGGTGACTTGGGGAAAAAAAACTGGGGGCAGAAAATTTGCTTGGTAAAGAGAGCTGCTGGCCACTTTTTGACAATGGAGACAGGAACAAAGAAGGGTCCGGGTACAGGTAAAATGCCGCATGAGGGGGGGGCATCCCAGAATTCCGGCGGTACTTATATTCGTACCAGAAGGAGAAGCTTACAGATACGAGGGGCGTATAAAAATGAGACGAGTTGGTTTTTGTGGGGGGCGAAAAAAAAGGCGAAGACGGACTAGGAAACCCGAACGTTTTTCGTCACGAGAATTCTGAACTCGGGGTCTCGGGGGGGGAGAGCCAACACCCTAGGAACAGTTCTAGCCGCAGCCCTCAGCGGGGGGGGGGGGAAGCAAAGAACAATGAGTGGTCCACAGAATTGGAGAAGGGTACGTGTGGAATTAGGAAGAAACGTAAGGAAAAAAAAAATCTTGTCAACTTCTTGAGGGTTACAGAGAACTACCGACGTTGGTGCTAGGAAGGCTAGGAAAAAATCAGTCCCAGGCACGACAAGAGCGGGTATAAGGGGTTTCGTCATCCCGGAGAAAAGATCAGGGGGAGAGCGGAGTCAGGGGGACTACGAGAGGACTAAAGAAGAGCAGCGAGGGGGGAGGAGTTCGGGGCGGGCTTCGGATTCAATCCTTCCCGCCCGCGGATTCGTCACGATGAAGTCACGCTAGAAAAACCCCACTTAGTAGAGGGAGAAGAGGAGGGAGAAGCTAAGGAAGAGATGTCCCCGCCTGCCGTCCAGGGATGCCCCCGGCAGGAGAAAAAAAGAAGCAGAACCACCTGTGAGAAAAGTGAGCCCAAAATTAGAGCATTCGCTTAGCACGGGGGCGAACTTGGATATAAGAGTGGTTCAAATGGAACAGAGGGGAAAAACGAGATGCGTGAAATGGGGGTAGAGGTCGATACCTCGGGCCCGAGAGGGAACGTCCCGAGAGGGATTCGTTAAGTCACCGCAACAGAGAGAAGATAGAGCTTTGGAGAATCATCCCCCGAACGCATAACACCAAAGTGACCGAAAAGGGGGAGAAGAGGGAACGCCGTTGAAGCTGGTGACCAACCCCATTTGTGGCCGGCAGCGGGGGGGACTTCAATAGCAAGTGGGGGGCCACACTCGACGACGCTAATATCTGGTGAATAGTGTGGAATCATGGAGGGGGGGGAGGGTCGCCCGGTCTCAGGACAAAAAAACATTGAAAGTACAAAAGAGAGAAGGTTGCGGTATCATTCCTCTCGTAACCGGTTTAAGAATCGAAAATGGCCTGGAGGGTAA
>Ga0179591_1212439_pt1 | contig 10353 bp, 11 predicted proteins | sample CZOMad2_1_08_16f_FD_182891 | JGI IMG/M metagenome (GOLD analysis project Ga0179591, IMG submission 182891) | Vadose zone soil fungal communities from Angelo Coast Range Reserve, California, USA - CZOMad2_1_08_16fungal (PacBio error correction) | ecosystem: Environmental > Terrestrial > Soil >...
GATCGGAGTCAGGGTGCGTTGTGTGCGGAAGATGTAGGCAAAGGGAAAATGCTGTATGGTCGAAAAGGGAACGGTAGCAGGAAGGGGGTGCAAGGGAGGGAAACCGAGGGTACGAAAGGTCTAAAAAGGGAAGCCTGAATGCTATGAGGAGGACAGCAAGGGAAAAGTCACAAGGGGGTTCGGGGGGTGCATGAGGGGGTGCCGAAGCACTGGAATCTGTCAGGGTCAACTCTTACCGAGTGGCTGTAGAGCTGTGGCTTTTGAGGAACTGCAGTGTAAAAAAAATTCTATAACGGGAGCCTGGAAAGCTCTTGAATGAACCACACCTCACCAAAATGACTCGAACAAATATTTTCGTATAAGCCGCACATCGAGCAAAAAAAGTTCGCAAAGGCTGCTTTTCTAGATTTTCTAAACCAGCACCGGTCAATCGCACATTGCGATCCTGGATTCCGGCCGGGAGTCTGACGAAAGGCTCGAGCGGGGCGAATACCTCAAGGGCTTATCCCGGGCCGTCTGTAAGGGAGAACTATTACAATCAAAAACGGCACTCCGAGAAGCGGGCTGACAACGACGTCGCAGGGGCAGAAGCAGCCGCTTTGAAAGGGGGGCAATGTGGGGTCGGGCCAACCAGACCGCCGTCAAAAGAGGGACAGCTTCGGCGGGGGGACCTCCTCTAGCTCTGAAAATTCCTACCTCTTCGCCGCCGCTCAGAAAAGGAAGAGGGGGTCAACGGGAGCTCGTCCGTATTTATAGTGATCTTACGGCCTCGCGCGCGCAAAAAGCCGGCAGAAAAACCCTCGGAGTGACTTCGCTCACGTCCGAACTATCTATGCGTCAGCAGCGCGGCGCGAAGACGTCGGAGGCCTGGTGTTTCCCCATAGCTCGCTTTAGCTCGCTTACCTTTTCATCGTCTTTCGAACTCTTGCAAGCGTGTCTGGCTAACTACGAGGGAGAGGAGCGGAGGAAAGGGTCAGCCGCCTAGAGACTGAAGGTGCAAAAAGGGCGTCGGTCTGTTATTTCGCGGCGCTAAGGACAACTCTGCATTGACGTCGTCTCGGTGACAGTAGGTCCTTCCGGGATCCCGGGGCCGTCACTATCGCTTGCGGGGCGACTCGTAGGGGTGCGAGGAACGGGGGCCGAAACAGGCCGTCTTGGAAAAAAAAGAGACCACGTCAAGCGTGGGGAACCTAGGTCCAGTATACGGGAGACGACCGACTACTAATGTGGGATGGTCCACAGACGCTGAAATACAAAGGGGGCGCCAGCGAATCGACCTGCATCAGAATGTGCGGCGTAGGGGGTTGAGAGAGGGGTCACGGCGGCCAAGACTTTCTTTGAAGATTGGGACATAAAGTGTAGGAAGGTATGATCTTAAGGGGGTTCTCCGCTCGGGATACTAGCTGACCGTGGCTACTTTTCAAATCACAACAACAACAGGGAAAGGGAAAGAAAATATAGATAAGGAACCGTTAGCCGGGGCAGTCTCTCCAGCAGCAGGATAAGTCCCTCCTGAAAACGAAACTGAAGGCAGGCACTTTTGAGACAGAGGATCAGGGCAACTGGGCTTTCGACTGGAACAGCCGCTCCGCACCCCCTACTTACAAACCTGATGAAACGAGAGACAGCAGGGGGAGACCGTTGCTATTCCTCGATTTCTCAAGAGCTGACGATCTGGGATGATCAGGAGAGCAGAGATCAAAATAGGAACTTGTTTTCACTCGGGGCGTATAAAATCCTCTGGCTTTGCCTGGGGAACTATCTACCGCCGGTCTCGCCGGCCAGAGAGCGTGATGATGCACTTTATCCTTACGGACTGTCCCAGACGAAGTAAGGGGGCCTGACTAGTTAGCAGATAGCGAGGGGAAAAGACCGAACGAGGCTCGGGGACCTTCTTGCGAGCTCCGCGTACGAACATAGCGGCGGAGATCTATCACGAGGAGATCTATACCGGGATCAGGTTGCCTAAAGATTATGCCACGCAAGAGCCCGTACGCGCTAAAAAACGTAGACTCGATCATGCGCACCAAGGAATAGTGTCCCGGAGTAGGGGAGATTGATGTAAACGGGGGCGGAGGATAAAAGTAGGATCACTAATCTGCCACTGAGAGAGGTTAGTGGAAGAGAGATTTAACTGGATACTCGCCGGAAATCACTCCCGCCTCGGGGGTAAGTCGACAGAAAGACCTAGTCCGGCCTGGGGGCCTTCTGATTAGCGCCTGAAAAAAACTCTTTCTGGAAGAGCGATACGAGGAGTGGGTGCGGTGGGGTGGGGGGGGGGCGGGTGAATAAGCGGCCGTTGGGGCCGATTTGGTATAGGTTATCGGCTGTATCCTATAAAACAGGTGCATATCAACGGCGTGCGGGGGGGGCGGGTGTAAAAAGGGGGGGGGATTCGGGTGGGGACGGCTGGGGGGTGTTATTTATCCTTCTCACGAAGGAGGACCGCGTCGGGGAACCCCGTTCGGAAGACTAAGGAACCTGGAACCCGCAAGATTCTCAGGAAAATTCAATCAGAAACTGTACGCGCTCGCGCTTCTTCGACTGCCTTAAACCGGCACGGGTTCTATCAATCGAAGCACAGTAAAAAGGGTCGCGGAGGTGGGTTAAGGAGTCTCGACCCAAAACCGACCTCTGCTTGACTTCGGGTACCCGTGGGTGTAAGCCTGAAGGGCGGATCCGCTCCCATAAGGGCTCAGTAAAAAAGAAGATTTCCGTGGAAGATGCCCTCGACCGGAAGATCTCCCTCATAGCCACATCTGTGCCAATCGTCCGCTCTGCGGGAAACTTCGGAAAAAGACTCGCGCAGGGGGGGTTCTCTAATCGATTGGCGTTTCATATCTACGATTAAACGTGATAGGGGGGGGGGGCGCATCTAAATTCCACACCAAATTAACTTCAGTAGCGCAAGTAGCGGGTTGTAATGTCGATATGTTACTGCCAACGAGGATCTTGGGAAAATTAGGGGTGGCCAACTGGCTCCTCGGCCCGGTTTTATGTCATAAAAGGGGAGCGGGGAGCTGGAGCAGTAAACCCGAAAAACAGAAACGTGAGAAGGTCTGCGGGTCAGTGAAGGCAGACAAGACGTCGTCGAAGTAACCCGAGGAGCAGGAAAGGATCGGGTTAAGAACGAGACTAGCGCGGTCAGAGGACGGCCTCTGCTACGGGGCTTGTTGTGGGGGGACTGTTCCGAAAACTTCAAAAGCGTTCGAGGGGATTTTGGAGGGCATATGAGAGGAAAGGGGGGGGCGGACTTGAGGCGACGAGTGCAACTATCTGCGTGGATCCGCGGGATACCCGAAAAGAATCGGATACCGGGGAGACCAGCAGAGGGAGAACGTACTTGTAGAGGAGCCAAAACTAGGTCGGAACTTATGATACGTAACGCGACGAAGTCCTCCAAAAACTTGCGCCTACGAGGGTATCCGTTTTGAATGCGGCAGGGACGGGGGGGGACGTTTCCTAAGCATGGGGAAGGGGGAGGGTGGGAAGGGGATGGAACTCTCCTTCAGAGAAAGATACCCATCGTCACTGTGGGACTATCCCCGGCAAAGAGAGGAGTCAAAATTTCTACTGCGAGGGGGGGGTAGCGTCAGCAAATTAAGACTTCATTAAACTCTCCTCTGGGGGGGAGAATGGAAGGCAATAAGTTTCACGGGAGAAAAATAATTTCGTTTCCAGGAGAGGCTACCAGCCTCGGCTCGGCAAAGGGGAAACCAAGTAAGAAATCGCAAAATGACGTAAAAATGAGGCTTCCGGGGAAACAAGGCAGCAAAAAGCACGACCGAGACATTGCAGAAGGGACGCAACGAGCTAGAGGCGGTTGCCGCTCTGAAAAAAGGTGCGGGTCTTGGTGTTAAAGGGGGGCGGGGAACGGCTAAGGAAATGCGGGGCAACGTTTAGCGGCGCTTTAGGGGGGGCGGTCTTACCATCGAGGGGGGGGGGGGAGGGCAGTTAGTAGGGAAGGAAAACGGCGGAGTCGAGATGCCGAAATCGTCGGTCCGAAAGGTCCGCAGCCAGAGGGTTAGGAGCCTCGGAAAGAACCAGTGGGGAAGAACCTGAAATTGAGCGAAGACCGCAACGAACCAAGACAATCTTCACATAGCTAATCTAGAAACGAAAACTGCAGAGGACCCCCAGTTAAGGAGAGGCTTAAAAGAAATAGAAGCTCTCAAGCGTGCATCTAGAGAGGTTACAGCCAGCGATATCAGCAATTGGGAGCACGCCGTCATACTACGATCCGGAAACCCCCAAACTAAAAACGCCCATTAGAACTGCAGATTGCGCCAAGTTATCTGGCATTCGGGTCTGATAAAAGCATCTTACAGGGAGGTTCGAGAAAGTAGATCGCGAAAGAACAAGATTAGCAGAATACCTATCAGGGGAGAAACCGCGAGTTAGCCTACGAAGGCCGGCAGACTGTGGAAAAAAAGGAAGAATCGAGGACCCGGCAGCTGGACCGACCAAAGGAGGTGAGGGTTGTGATGAAAAGCAAAAAGCGTAATCGGAGGAGTTTCTGAGAATAAAGGCGAAACGTTCCACGTCGGTCCAGAAAGTATTGCAGAGGAAAGCTTGCGCCGGGTCCGCCTAGGTACTCTCGTTTGCGACTTCTCCCCAAGAGGGAAAACCTCGGAGAAGTAAGGAGGTGCACACCAGCTGACCACTCTCCTTGCGTGGGAAGGGAGTCGGACTGGAAAGTGGGGAGGGGTTGGAGAGGGCTGCTACACGCAAAACCAGGGTGGTCACAGGAAGCGATCGTCTACAGGAGGAATATCGAGCGGGCACAAGCAAACACTCTGTCGGAACTTTTGGGCCATAGAACTGGAGGAGGAGTGAGTACACCAAGCGCCTCGGGCCGACTGATGGCCGGGGGGGAACGCTGTCTCAGCAATACAATTCACGAGGCTAATCGAGGAGGGATGCTCAAGAGAAAATGTAGCAAAAACCTGACAAGTCATTGACAGAAAGATTCAGAGCACATGACATTTAGGTCCATCCACTGGTGATCTGAGCGCAATAAAAAAGGGTGCAGCGTGGTCGCAGCAATCAATTCTTGGAAGACGATCTTCAAAAAAGGCGCAGAGGGAAAGTCTAGAGAAAAAAAACACCGGCAGTAAGTCTGTCTCTGGAGCCGACGCAGGCGTCATCTTCACGTAAAAAATGCTGCTAATGGACGAAGGCGTCCACAGACGCAAATTCGCGTCTGAGAGGGATTCAGGCGAAAAAAAAGGAAGGAGCACGCGATCGAGGGACAGAGCATCTTAACTAGGATGATACGAGCGAGGGGGGGGGGGGGGCGCCCGCTTCTGAGCTATTCATGGGTGGGCTTATCAAAGCGGCAAGTACTGCTATGGATTAAGTGGGAGAGGCTATTTGTAGAAAACCGCTCATTTTACGAGAAATGGGGGGAAAACTACGATAATCTTGAGGAGGAATACGAGTGCATCGCTCTTATCGCCGAAATACCGGGAAAATCGGACGAAAACCTAAAAAACACAGTCCTGATCGAGGGTACCCGATGAGACCCCACTTAGCGTAATAAATGGAACCCGGAGGGGGGGGGGGGGGGGGCAAGCGACAAGGACTTACTCTGGACCCTGTTCATGACTGGAGGGGAGAGGGAACGAAGAGGACCGCACGGAGAGGTGCGCGCAGACGAGGGAACCGGGCAGACTGGGAATCGAAACTAGATTCATGCTCTGACAGGACACGATCTGAAATCGCTTAAACTGAAAGGGTCAGTCGAAAACCGAAAAGGAGAGGGGGGAGGGTCTATCATCGGGCACTCTAGACGTCATTCCAACAAAAAAGGGTCTGCCTTAAGAAAAAGACGGAGCAGACTGCGGGATAGGGAAAACGCAAGGAGAGCCGAAGATTTCTAAAAGAACTATCCTGTCGGGGAGCGGGGAATCAAAGATCGGGAGCCGACATAGAAAAGTCCAGCGCCACGGACGCCAACAGGCCTTGCTCGGCGCGCCCTTGAGGAGGTGGCGGGCAGTGGCCTAGAATTAGCGGGCGTCAAAAGTTCAGGAGAAAGGCTGGGAACTCTAACTAACTCTATCTTAGCGTCCTTGGCATAAAGTGACCGGGGGGGGGTCAGACTGGAGGAGGGTGTAGGGGGGGGTCCCTAGCAGCGCTCTTCTAGGTTCGTCGGGCCGGGGACGAAAGAAAAAAAAAGGGAGTCAGAATCTTTACGGAGACACATAGTAAGCAAGCGGTTGGACCCGTTTATTAGTGGGCCCTAAAGAGTTTCCAGTGAGCTAATTCGCGCTTTGTTGCCTTTCATAAACGGGAAAGAGAACTTGCGGCCATAAGTGGTGTTGGGCCGAGTGCGCAATGACCATCCCGCGCTCTCACCGCGCCGGCAGCAGACGACCGTAATCCCTGTTCCCGCACCTCCGAAAAACACCTAGTTCCCCTTTCCCTCGTATACGTGGGGGGCCGACCCGGCTGGTAGGGTCGCAGCACGCTATCTTCGCGTGATTCGCTCGGCCTCTCGCTGTAGTACCAGTATGAACTTTCTGGTGACTTGCTTGAAATCGTCTGGGGGCGGTCAAAAGGGCAGGAATACGTTCGGTTTCTAGCGTACTGGAGTTATAAAAAACATCCTACTAGTAAAAAAATCTCCGATAAGGAAACGCAGAAACCTGCCAAGGTGAAAAACTCTGCAAGGTGGTAAGGCCCAGTGAGAAGCTTCAAAGCTCGAAAGATCTGCTAAAGGCGCATCCACAAAGAAGAGAAGGACAGGCAGGAAGAAAGGGACTAATTCTTAGGGGTACATCTGCAGGAGGCACGCGGGAAGAACTATATTGTATTCGCGAGAAAAAGCCCTCTACGGACAAAAAACAAAGCGTCAGCACGAGCTACTCGGCACGATCACCCAATACGTCAGATGATACCTCAAACTTAGGACGCGCATGGCTCGATTGCCCCCCTGTGGGGGGGGGTGCAAAATAAAATGAGCACAGGACGAGCAATAAATATCTGGTCCGTTCGGCTACGGGAAAAAGTCGTAGGGGGAGGAGATTAGTATAACTCGGCAAGCTAGACGGGGTGCGAGTCTGGGACAGGATCAAGTTTTCGCCAGCAAACTTCTCTTGGCTACCCTCCATCAAATCAACTCTCACGCATGCGACCGACTTGGGACGGAGTACACAGCTAGACAATTCCCCGTATCTCCTAGATTCTATCTACTATAAGCGGTAATAAGTGGACGAGACCTCCCATCTCTATGGAGCCTGTCGGAACTCGATAGAACTCAAAAATAGTCAGAGGGCCTCTTTGTTTGGATCTCACAAACCTAGCTCAGCAGCCCCCGTATTTCTTCGTCTGGAGGGGCAGGGACAGTCGACAAGACTGACTTCAAAAAAACAGAAAGGAATCTTTCGCCTCAAATGGACAACGAATTACTCGAAATTCCCGCATTTAAACAGACCTCGTAGACCTTGTACATCCTCTTTGCTACTCTCCGCCGGACTGCCTGATGTCTGGGTACAACTGTTCTCGGGCACAACGAAATAGGGAGGGAGTCTTGCACCAGCCCGAAGGACGCAGGGGGACAGAGGCCTAACCAGCTTTCTTTCGCTCCTTCCTGAAGAACATGTAGGGAAAAGAAGTTCTTCCGGGAGTACGGAGAGACTGGGGGTGTTGCCAAAAAAAAAAAAAACTCGCACCGCTTCCAGCATGTTGGACCTTGATCGGGTTAACCTTGGAAGATCGGGGGAATTCAAAAAACTAAAGTACCTAGACAGAAAGACACAGAGGTCGACCTCGCCACTATCAAGCAGCCTCGCCAACAGCACGAGATTTCGAAGAGAAAAAGGAGGTGAGGGGGGAGGGGCCCCCACCTGAAATGAGGCCCGGGCTCCCGTATCTCAACGGATCGTAACGTTTATGCTCTGATGAAACAGTACGTAGCGGCGGGCGGTAACTACGTTCGGGGGAGATCCCGTTTCAAGTACAGGCTTGCTCAAAAACACGTGAAATCCATCGGAAGGTCGGCCAATCCGCGAGGCGTAGATTGAGGGTCACTCTCCAAGGTTAAAAAGGTTCCTCGGAGACATATTGGGACATGATGAGCTGCTTGTTTTCTGGGAGGTGGGAACCGGATCAACTAAGAGAGTCCTCGGGCCAGGGGGGTTGCCACGTCCTATGAAAACGGCGCTCGCTATGCGGACGAATCGAAGAGCTCAATCTGCTTCCAGGAGGCACTGGCCGTCTGAAATCGAACTGAAACGACAGATTGCAAGACATACCAAGAAGACGCGGCGAATCGGGGACCAGCAGAGGGGGAAGGCAGTAGGCGTCGTTGGTCTTCTTGGTGGGCGTCTTCGGGTCCAGTTCCACTGTAAAGAGGGGGCAGGCGCCAATCATATCATTTGTAAACGGGAACTCTAATTCGGTCGAGGGATGCATCAAAAAAGAAACTAGATACGGGACCTCGGGGGAGGAAGGGTTCTCACAAAGCAAAGGTTTCGAGAAAGGCAAGGGAGGTAGGTGAGCATCTTTCAAGTGGATAGTTGAGGGCTAAAGCTAGGATATAGAGCGATAGGAGAAACTCCGGTCAGCAGCAGTGTCAACTATCGTCTTTTAGTGCACACAGCGGAGCTCAAAATCTTAAGGGAAATTCTTCGTCAGTGGACATAAAGGGCCCAGGTCTCCCGGCCCGAACTGCGAGGGGGGAAGGGCCAAGGAGGTGCGAGCGGACCTGCGACGAAAGCTGTCATGATAAGACAAAGAGCCCATCCCCAACTCTAAACGCTCTCTATCCAAAATATAAAAAGAAGGCATGGCGGATTGGCTCAAAAATACTCATACGGAATGCTACATCTAGAAATAAGTACCTGAAGGGCCTTGTCGCCTGACAAAGTTTTAGGCTATCCAGCGAAGCCAGGCCCGGGAGGTTAATCTTATGTAAACAAATCCCTTGGGGGGAACGCCGGGGAAGTTCGCTAGAGCGGTCCTGATCTGCACGGAGGGGGGAGAGAAAGCCGGATATACCGGGGACGTTTCAGAAAAACACAAAGAGGAGGGGAAAAACAAGGGTCGCCTCCAGCGGGCAGCTAGTGCAGAACGGCTAATTACACGACCCGACCCACGGGAAGGCGTCCAAAGGTCTTTGCACGACCTGTGTCTAAAAACCGGAAGGTAGATCAGCTGGACCCTAGTACACAAACCTACAAACTAAACGTCCTTCGGTGAAGAGAGGAGCGGGGCGCAAACTTCGGGGCCGAGGGGGGGCTCCACGAAGAAGAGGAGAAAAAACGGAGGGAGCCTCTAAGGGGGGGTGAATCTGGACGCATGGGGAGCTTAAAAGCGCTTCATGGCGCATCAGAGAAACTCAGGAGAAGGATCAGTCGAGCCGGGGGCCCAAAGGGAGACCGGAAGGCCTCATAAAAACCTACTAGAAAGTGAGCGGATGTGATAGGTCAGAGCCGTTCACTCAAAGAAAGGATCTCTTGAGAGAAGAAGATATGACTAAAAATCAGAGTCGATACTATTCACTTGCGCTGCGCAAAGGGGGGGGGAAAAATCCTTGGGTTTCGGAGCTGAAGCCCTCAAGGTACTCACAATTCATACTCGAGGAAAAACCTCGACAGACGACTACCCTTCCTCGGGCTAAAGTGAGACTGCTGGGAGAGGAATACTGCGGCATCAATCAAAGAAAAAGATCGAGGGGAGAAAGGAGAGGGAGACGTTACCTCCGGACCGAAAGGGAAGAAAAGAGGGCTGTACAAATAAACCTAGTAGACGCCTCAACTGAGGTCGAGTCCTTCTCCACCTGTAAAGTTCACTATATTGCGATAATAAGACGAGGAGTAAGGCGGGGAGCGATTCTTTCGTATGATACGTCCAACAGGACATCACGGAGCTCTGCAAATCTCACTTGGAAGGGGGGAAAGTTCTCACGAGATGCTATGAGGAGCGCTGTTCCTCGTAAAGTCCAAGACTACTTACACGGGGAACTCCCCTAGAGAGGATGACGCGTCCTCGAGGGGTGGTCTCAAAAAAATACGCTGGAGAGAACAGTGCGCTTAACGGCAGGGGGGGGCTCTCCATAGGGAAAAGCAGGCCGCGGAGTACTGCACTGCTACAGGAGAGCAGCCCATCGTCTTAAGGTCGATTTGACGGCAGTGAAGGGGTTCAAGTCGCGCAGAGAGAAGGATAAGAAGGAAATGGAAAAAGATCCCGTGCCCAGAGAACCCTTACTTCGTCTAGGCAGAACCTTGGAAATATGAAGGAGGAGGGCATGCAAAAACTAGCCACGAAGATGAGAGGAGTAGGGGAGGGTAGTTTTCACAATGGCAAAAGTCTCTTAGATCGCATGGAAAGTAACGCACATTCAAAGACCAG
>Ga0179591_1260730_pt1 | contig 10353 bp, 7 predicted proteins | sample CZOMad2_1_08_16f_FD_182891 | JGI IMG/M metagenome (GOLD analysis project Ga0179591, IMG submission 182891) | Vadose zone soil fungal communities from Angelo Coast Range Reserve, California, USA - CZOMad2_1_08_16fungal (PacBio error correction) | ecosystem: Environmental > Terrestrial > Soil >...
ACTCTTGGGACTTTCGCCTAAAGAATGGGGGAAGCCTGGGGGGGGTGGCAGCCGAATGTTCCTTCTTACTCCAAAGGAGCTTGGTGCATGCGGATGGGGCCTCCTAAAAATTCGCACACAGGTGTATAGGAGCTCCATCGTCTATATGGCGAGTTAGCAGGAGTTCCATTCCAGAAAAGGGCGCATCGAAAGGCAGAGAGGGAAAACATACGGGCTAGCTGCCAAAATAAAAGAGAGGGTGTCTCTGCGGGAGTATCTTATCATCACAACCGAGCGATGAAAACCATCGGAAAGGTTCAAACAAAAGGAGGAGGGTCGTCTGCCGAAGGGGGGACCCGGCGAGGCGCGTAAAAAGAAGAGAAAATGGGCTAAAAAGGGAAAACCAATCATCATCATCGTGAGAAGAGACCTGAGAGCAATTATCACCTGCCGCCCGATTCAAGCAAGGGGGGAAGCTCTCGAAAACGATCACGACCAAAGACAATCAGACGTGGGGGTGAAGCAAAAAAACACCGCCACTCGCAAAAAAAGGTTGGAACAGCTAGTGTGAAAGCCCTTTCCAACAATTAGGGAGCGGTTGGAAAAACGAAACGGTGTGAGGGTGTCGCGATCAACGGGAGTGCCAGCAGCTGATGGTTGGCCCAGCAAAAAGGGGAGGAGGTTTCTCGAAGAAGGCCTCAGCAAGAGAGGGGGGAACTGGCAACAAAGTTCGGGGAACGGGGAGAAGCGACAAAACTTGGTCCTGGGGGAAAGTGCGGGGAAAAACGGCTGGAAAAACTCTGGATTGCCCGATGCATAAGGTCAATTCCGCTCTGAAAGGAAAAAAAATCTGCCAAGCAGCAGGGGAAACAAACAGGACTTCTCTCCGTCGTTTCGAAAATGGTAGGACCGGGGACCGTGAATTCTATAGTCTGAAAAAGGGGGGAAGACAAGGATGAAACCAAGGAAAACGCCAAAGTCGAAGGACTAGGAAGAGAAGGGAACACAGCTGGTGCCTTGCCGAAGAATCGAGCTCGATGGCCGAGCAAAAAAGGAACATGGGGCCAAGGGGGCATCACGAAACGTGAGAAGATCGAGCCTGCCAGGCTGGAGGAGTGCCCGCCGGGGAAGAGAGATTCTCAAAGAGGGTCACTCTGCGGAACTTCATAAAAGCAGCTGGAAAGGTCAATTGGGGTATGTGAGTCGCTGGGCTAAAAGGTCGGGGGCTTGTACAAATTGCCAGGCTCTCGGAGGGGGTTGTGGATCAGCATCTTCAACCTCGCATGAAGCGGCGGAATTTACTTGGACTGGGGGAGGGGGGGACGTTTTACTGGGGAGAGAGGGGATTTCCCGTCTGGTTGAGAACTTTTGAGGGAAGCTAGATTCTTTCAAAAAAGTCTGGCGCGTTGATTTGAGGTCGCTCTTGAAGGGGGGGGGAAGGTGCCGTGACGACGTTCGGGGATCGGGGCGGCGAGTTCAACCGAGGAGTTGCGAAAGCAAGCTCTCTTACGCGTCGTCACTCTTTCTATCGCAGGGAAGGAAGACTTGCGCAAATTTCCGGGGTTCTCCCAAAAGGACCCAAGAGTATTTCTAAAGGGTTGTGCGTGGGGAGGGAAAAGAGGTAGGCTTGATTTGTAAAAGGTGACTAACTACGAAGTCTTCTTCCGCTCACTGCTGCCGGACAAGGCGGGGACGATAGCCTGCTTGAGATTAAACCTACCTGAAGGGGGGGGAGGGGGGAACCCTTGAGAAAAGGACCCGCAAAGGAAAACGTTGGAAAATGCCTAAAAAAAGGGGGGGACCGTGTCCGGCGCCGGGGTCTGCAGGGGGTCTTAAGGGAAAGAAGGAAGAAACCGAAGGGGAGGGCCCACGAAAAAAGACCAAAGACTCGGTTGGAAACACTGTGATGGAAAAATTCCCCATCCTTCTTAAAAATCAATTGCAACCTTGTGAGGGATCGCACAGATATTAGTTCGGGTCAATCCCGATGAAACAATAGCTAAGGTTGGCCTACCTTTCTTGGGAAATTTGGATGGATGAAAAACGACTGGGAGAAAAAAAAAAAAGGGTTGAACAGGGGATTACACGGAGGAAAAGAAAATGCCCTTCCACCCCGCATAATCTGATCGAGAACGGAATTCTCTTCCTGGGGGGGGGGGAGCGTTGAGTTGAATGAATCAGAAGTTGGACCGTGAAGGAAACAAGTCCTCCGTTTCGCGACTGAAGCAGTGGGGGGGTAATCGCTGTGGCCCTAGAAGGACTTACGCAGGGAAGGAAGAGAGGTGGGGCAAAAATCTTGGCCAAAGGAGGTTGAAACTGGGGGTTTTGCTAGCAGGCCGGAGGGGGAGGGGAATTGGACCCGGAGCGCGGTTTCAAGAAAATATCGTGCGGGCTTCTATGCGGAACCGCCAAGTCCTAACAGGCGCGGAAACGCCGCTCCCAAGGAAAAAGTAGATGACAAGGAGTCCAAATTGGGAGGGTAAAAAAAATTCAAGATTTCGCGCATCAGGGGTGTTGGTCCAGGCCGCCAACAAGGATTGCGGGGAGGGACTTCACTGGAAGCGGCCACCGACCAAAAAAAGGAGGGACAAGGGGCATCTGGGGCAGGAAAGTTATGCATTCTCGATCTCCGCACGGCCGCCCAACCTCACCCAAAGGGGAAAATGGCGCGGGAAAGACTCACGGCGAGAATTCAACAACAATGGTAAAGAGAAGGGCCTTGAGGAAATTCATTGGGTGGGGGCGGCCTTTTCCTGGACGATCGAGCCGCGGAAACGTCCCGACCAAAGGAAAACGTACATAGGCAAAAATTGACGCAAAGACCGTTGGGGGCCAAAGGAAAACCAGGAGAGGAAAACTTTTATGCTTCCATGGACCAACCAAAAACTATGTCTCGGAGAAGATGGAAAGACAAGTACAAGGGAGGCATCGGACCCATTACGCAATGCAACGGAGAGAGGAACAGAATGTCGCACGACCAGCATCTCCGAAAGGACATAATCTCCAGCTCGCAGGTCGAAAAATCAGCGAAAAAGAGGAGAAGCATCTACCGGGCAAGCAAAGGCGGGAGATCAAAATCCCTCCAGGCGGGAGAAGAACGAGGCGCCAAAAAGGAGAAACCGTCATTCCCTTCTGGAACCGCGCGCCAGAAAACCGCTCCGTCGGGAGGAAGGAAAGTGCAGGTAATCGGTCCCTCAGCACGACGGTACAAAAGAAATTAACGAGCCACCAGTGAGCGGGCGCGGGAAAAGCGAAGGACTCCTCTTTCGTTTCTCAAAAGTGTCTACCAGCGAAAAGGGATGGCCGTCGGGGGAAACACCTTCCCCATTCAAGGCGGTAAGGGAGCAGAAAACCATCATTCCAGCTCGTGCGCTTCCAAGGGGGTTGTCCTTGAAAGTGTGACCAGGTCCGCCGGCTGAAAAAAAAAAGGATCGGCACGAGAGGGTGTGGGAGATACACGTGCCCGGACTCTCTCTGTGCCGGAGAGGGGACCCGTCAGAAAAAAGAACCCGGCAAAACAAAAAAACGCAAAGCAAGTTTACAAAGCAAAGAGAAACCAACGGCGTGGAGCGGTTGAGAAGATGACCGTGTCAAGCCACTGGGGGAAAAAAAGTGCATCCCGAAAAAAAAATCTACCAAAAACTGAGCGGAAGAAAGAAAAGAATCTTAGCGCGCAAATCCAGAACCTCCTCGCCCCCGCCAAAGAAACGCACAACGGGTAAAAAAGGCAAAAAGCGCCAGAGAAAAAAAGATCGGCCCGCGAATAAAAAGAATCGCCGCCGATTGGGGTCGCGCTAGGACACCCATCGTTGAGCTGCGTGACGCCTCGAGAAAAAATCAAGAAAACCCGGCCGAAAACAAAGAGAAGCACGCATAGGGGAGCCATCAAGAGGAAACAAAACCGCCATCCCGTAAATGGGCGCTCCCAGGGCCAAAAAAAACATTCAAGAAGCGGGGAGGTGGGGCTATATCAACACTAAGGGGAAGAGATCCTTTGAATGGGAGAGTTTGAACCGAGAGCTGCGGGGGCCAAAGGTAAAAAAGGAAAAAAGTCCTCTTCCTTCCGGGAAGAATTCCATTTTGAGGGGACCATGGGCTTGGGGGTCGCCATCTGGAAGGGAGCAGATCAAGGTAGCGTGGGAGCTTCAAAGGTTACTGATAATCAAATCTTGGGGGGCCCCAGGCTCTTTATCCTTGATGGGGCTCAGGCTAAGTCCTAAATACACGGCCCGACTGAGGATAAAAAGCTTCTGCGACTTCAAAATCCTCGGAGCTCTCAAAGGGGTCGGGATGATCCTGCTCAGGCGAAAATGGAAAAAACAAGGGGGGGGAAGATACATCTAAACTGGAATAAGCCGGGAATGTAAGGGGTATCACTTTGTCGGGACCATTTAGGGGAAAAGTCTTGGAGGACCCGAATCAAAAGGGGCGAAGAATCTTATCATCAGCATCATTCCACGCGACACAATAAATCAGTATGGGGAATTACTCACGAGGGGGTCAGGACGACAGTACGTTAGGAGGCAGGCAGTAGAAAAGGGAGTAGTATGATCCTCTTCGATCAAAGAGAAATCACATCTGCTGGAAAATACCATCATCTGCTGACTCGAGGCTGATGGGAAAAGGAAAGATCGCGAAACAAAAAGGTTTTTCAAAACTCGCCAAAGAAGAAGGGGTGAACTTGAAAGGAGGGAAAGGTTTTCTGCGTCATTTCCAAAACGTCGATACAAGGGGGGAAGGAGGAGGTATTCACGTGAGAGGGAAAGGCGAGACTGGAGAAAACTTGAATTACTTGGAAGCGGCTCGAAAAGAAAATCGAAGGGGATTCAAAAAGGGCGCCAGGCGTAAATTGTCCCGAACATTGTCACCGCCGCCTCGAGGGGTTGCTTTGAAAAAGGGGGGGGAATCCAGATGGGCCGGGCCGCGAAATTACGGGGTCAGCTGAAAGTATTATCATATAGCCTCCGGAGTGAAAACCTTGCGATAAATGGATTTATTTCCAGGCGACGTGGTTCAGGCGAAGAAAGTCACGAAGCGCAGAAAGAAGGCTTCTCAACCCTCTCGAGGCGAGCAGCCTGATCGCTCAGCAACGGTCTGACAATGAGGGGAAGCAATTAGCAAGGGAAAACAATGCTCTCAGGAAAAAGGGCGTCCTCGGAAGATGGAACAGGGGTGCGCAAATACCCCATTGGCCTGCACTTCCTCCGCCGGGCATCTCCTCGTCCCTGGGGGGGGAGAAAAAATATCTCCGAAAAAAAAGATAGGGGGGGAAGGAGCAAGGAGCGAGGGGGAGGGAGTCTTCCAAGGGTGGTTCTTTTTCTCAATCGGGGGCATCAGAAGGGTGAAAACGGCAGGCGGATGGAAATTTAAAGGACGCGACTTCTGGCGACGGAAGTTTCGCCGGGTGCTGTAATCAGGGGGAGAGAGAGGCGCAGAGGGAGGGGAAAAGAAGTGCTAGTAGCAAGAGGAAGAGACCTGTACAATATTAGAGCGGGAAGGCAAACCGTCGAAGAGGGAAAAAGAAAGCCTTTTTCGGTGTTCTATGGAATAACGCTATCATCAAGGCTATGACAAAGGGGTCAAAGCGGGGTTCGTCGCCATCGAGAGGAAACCATTTTCCGCACCAATCCGGAGACGAGCTGACCCTCGCGAAAAGGAAGCGCAAGATGGGGACGAAAGAGCATCATAGGTGCTAGAAGCGACGCCAAGGGAAAAAGGAGCTCGACGAGACTATAAGGCCAGGGAAGTCTGTATCCGCAGTGGGGGGGGGGTTTGAAGAGAGGACAACGCCCAGGAAGTTGTAATATGGGGGAAAACCTTAGTCCAAAACGACGAAAGGGGTAGCACTGTTTGGAAGGCTAATCAAATGCGTCCGCAGTGAAGCCAGCGATTATGTATGCATCAGGGTTTGCTCGAGGGCCCTCGGCGGGAAAACGGCAAGCTAGGAGAAGTCAATACCTAAGCCCCTGACATTACTAAAATACGGAAGGGGGGAATCATCGGGAAAGGAAATCTGGGGGGAAGGACTGCTGGGGGAAAAGGCAGTCCGAAGGGGAAACTCTCTACCGCGCGCACGCTTACCGCCGATATCCAAGGGGGGGGAGAGCCCAAACCGGAATTACATTCAGCCGAGAAGGCTCTGGAACTGGAGGGAAAAGGGGGGGAAAAAACGGATCACCACTTATGACTCCCGAGGAGAGCGCCTCCGGGCCGAGGCATCGATAAGGGGAAGGGGGGGGCATCAGAGGAAAGGGGGGACTTTCCGGTTAGGAAAAAAAACGATAGAAATCACGATAAGCTAAAAAAATTTGAGGGTGGGGAATCCTCTATCACACTGGTCAAGACTACTCTCGCTCGATACCAGAAAAAGAGGGGGAGTCTGCGGGCCCCAAAAAGCTGGATAAAACCACTGCCAAAAAAAGCATTCAAGAAGAAACTACTATTTGGGAGGGGGAAAGGGACGGCGAGAAAAAGGGGGGGGAAGGTTGAGTGGCTTAAACAATCCCAACCGGGCTCGATTGTTAGGAAAAAAAAAGAGCGACCAGGCCTCGGAAAATGGCTGTCTGTAATTTGGTAGTCGCGGGACTGGGCGCTCGAGTAATTCCCGGGGGGGAGTTGCTGGGATGAAGGAGTCAATTGAATTCTCGACTGGCTATTCGAGGGGGGCGCTCGTGAACGTGGGCCCTTTGAGAAAGTATTTGAGGGAGGGGGACGAGTCAAATCAACGTGATTAGAACGAGGGGAGAGCTCATAGAAACGCTGGCTCTCGGGGGGAGCCTCTCGGAGATCTTCAGGTATTGCTCCCGGGAATTACAAAAAAGAATTGAGTAAGCTCTGGTGCTGGGGGTTCTCGTCGGGCGACCACCTTCTCGCCAGGAGAGAGGAAACGAAAGGGGGAGATGCCTTACAATCGAAAACTTGCACGTTAGCGTCTGGGGAGGAAAAGAATGCCCCTCTCAACGGCCACGAAACTTTGTGCGGCTGCAATCCAGAGGGGATTCCGTGAGAAGGGGGAGGGGAACTGTGGGAGAAGGTCTGACATTGCGTCACGTGAAAAAAGAGAAGCTGGGTTTCTAAAGAGAAGGAAGGGGTTCAACCATCCCGAAACAATTGACACAACTCGAAAGTGTATTTAAGCGAAAAAAAAGGAATTGCGGGGAATCGGCTGACAAGGAGGAAGAAGGTAAGTGGGAAACAAAAAAACGAGCACGCCGACGGGGTCAAACCACTTTGGAGAACGAGGCGGCGAAATGCAAGAGAGTTCCCGCGAGAGGGATCGCGCCGGAAGGCGCTGTTTGGGGCGAAAGGGTGCGGGTAATTAAAGGGAGAACCGAAGGAAAACTTTTGCTACTCTCTTTGGGTTCTGGCGCCGCTGGGACACCTCTACGGAAAAGGGAAACTGGGGACGAAGGTTGGCCATGAAGCGCAAGGAGGGGAAGGGCACACGGCGGAACGTCGGTTTCTTGCCCGTAGAGACGGCCGAAGCGCGGGAGTATTTCCAAGAACCGGCGACTGGAGATTCATGAGGGAAAGACCGACCAGGACTGGAGAGGGACGCCCTCTTCCGAGAGAGTTCCAGGAGGCGGACAAGGGTCAGATGCAGGAAAAGGGTGTCTTGAAGACATAGGGGTAAGGCCAAAGTGGGGGGGATGGGTACGTACCGGGACTACGGTGTGAGGAACAAAAAAGACCTCAACGGAAAGGTCGATGGAGAAGCCGGAATCATTCCCTGAGGAAGCAGTCAAGAATCGTACCTTCCGAACCTAACAAATGGGGAAATGGAGCACTCTAAAAGGGGCGATATTCGCAAGACACGGAAAGGATATATATTGTGCCTCTAAAGTCAAGTTGGGTCGGGTGGAAGACCGGGTACGAGGAAAGGTGAAACAGGGAAAGACCAGGAATAAGTTCAGAGAAAATAAGACATCGACTCTGCCGTTGGAGGGAGGGTGGCCGCCACGTCGAAAGGGCTTCCATCAGGGAAAGAAGGAGCGGGACCGGGGGAAGAAAAAAGATTCGCGAAAACTTGGAACAAACTTGGAAAGGAAAAGAGGGGAACATAGACGGAAACCTCTGGGCTCGAATAGTAGTCGAGCAGGAGCTCTCATGAAGGGGGAAAAAGTCCCCAGCAGCAGCCCGAGGCTCAATGTTCTTGAAAAGTATTCGCATACGGGGAGCCAAAAAAGAACTTCTATCCAGTCGCCTTCAAAGCTTTCGAAAACTCCGAGGAGCGGCATATGGGAAGCGCGGCCACCTGAAGGAATAAAAGAGATTGCAAAAAAAACGGGACGGCGAAACTTTCATTTACCTAAGGTCCCCTAGCACGACGGAGCTTCGCGAAAAAGGACCGCCACGAACGCTACGATCCAAGGCCAGCGCCGGGAAACGCTGGCTTGAGAAGAAAAGCATCACACCAGCTTCAACCCTTCGGGAGACAGTCAGGCGGCGAAAAAAGCACCTTCACCCGAACGGAAGCGTCGCGGGATGGTGGGAGAGGAAACAATCGGGCGAGAAAGTCCAAAAGGAGCAAGGCAGGGACCCCAAAACTTCTTCTTCCAGAGAACCCGCAGAGTGGGTATGATCAGCACGGGGGACTTCCGCTCTCAGGCAATCGGGGAAAAACCTGCAGAAACCAAAGGGCGCACCCATGGGGAATGGCAGCAAGATTTCCGTTTCTCTTGGCGATGACCGTGTCCATAACTCGCCAGGTCGTTGCAATATCCCGCATCCGAGAGAACCGCCTTGCAGGAGCGTGCGGAAAAGGGGAGGTCTAGAGAAGAGCCCGCCGCCCAGACAACCAAAAGTCGAACTCCGATTCGTCCCTTGAAAGAAAGGCACGGGAACAGCTCGCCCTGGGGCTCCGCAAGGGGTCCGACAGAAAATCCAAGGGGGGGGAGGAAGGTCAAAGGTCGCACCATCTTTATCGGCGGGAACAAATCCGCGGAGGAAGCAAAATCAACAATATCAAAGTCAAGCGCGAAAATATCAAGGAACTCCTCTACCTGGGAAATATTCCCGGAAGGTAATTTCAGAGAAGAAAATCACTTTGGGAAAGGGTCTCTCCCAAAGAATCAAAATTGGAAAAACCATGCGGTCCTCTTCTTAAACTCCTCCGAGATCCGGAAATTGGTGGGGGGGCTTTTAAACCACGTACAGGAAAAGGAAAAGCGCCGAGCGCGTACGGAGGCCAGAAAGGGGGAAAACCGGTTGGTGGGGGTCGTTGCTACTCTCCACTTTCCGACTATCGCACAGTGAGCGTCTAAGAGAAGATCGCTGGTTTGTGAAAAACGAAAAGAGGGGGAAACAATCGACGGCCGAATCATCCCTCGATCCAAAAGAAAGCAACTTGCCGCCGGTATAGCAAAAAATAGGCTGCGAAAAGAAGAAGCGGCGCGCGACAAGTCCAGACGGGTCCAGCAGGGAGAGGGCGTGTGGTAGGAAAGCGAACTGCGAGACTCCGTGCGAATGTGTGATCCGGGGGACGTGCAGCGAGGGGACTGCCTGGGGAGAAGTCGAGGGAGCATATGAGAACCCAGCATTCTCCGCGACAACAGACAGCAGGATTTTTCCGAGTACTCAACGCAGGGAAGGGACGACTGGAGGGAGTGTCGCGATTCGGCAAAAGTGATAAAAAGAAAAGGGGAGTGCTCGGGAAAAAGGAGTCAATCACATCTTGAGACATACCATCAGCTGCTGGCAGAACTTGGCGGGATACGCATGATCCGAAAAAAAGGAAGTAACACAACGTGGTAATTTTGAAACAACGTTGGAAGGGGGAGGGTGAAACAAGGGGGGAAAAACGGATTTGTCTTCATGCACCAAACCCAAAGGCAGACCTACGAGATTGCCGGTAGGGAGTCGTCGCGATAAGGGAGGGGAAACTTAATCTGGAAAATGAGACATTCACGGAGATGAAAGGGGGGGGTTTGGATGAAGGGAGAAATGTCTGCAGTCTCCCAAGGGGAAAAAACTCGCGATGGTAGAGAAGCCTGCGAGGGGGGGGGAGGAAAATGTTGTCCTCAGAGGAAGGGGAAGCGAAAAGCGGGAGAAGCTCCTCGGTGAGGGGATATAAAAGGATTAAAGAAACCACCTTGAGAGCAAGTCTTTCCTGGAGTCCTTCGACGGGGGGGGACTCGAATAAAGGAAGGACTCTCCGGGTGAAAAACCGCAGGAAATTGCCAGAAAAGAGGCAGGCGAGGCTGGAAAAAAGGATCATCACCCGGTAAGGGATTCCGACATCCACGAGGTACGCGCGGAAGCAACAGGGGGGCAATTCATCAAATTCCGCGTGAGGAAAGGAGGAAACAACCATGAAATAAAAACAGGGCGGCCTTCACTGCCTCGCGGCATCTTCCGAGGCCGTGGAACGATTTA
>Ga0179591_1337583_pt1 | contig 10353 bp, 13 predicted proteins | sample CZOMad2_1_08_16f_FD_182891 | JGI IMG/M metagenome (GOLD analysis project Ga0179591, IMG submission 182891) | Vadose zone soil fungal communities from Angelo Coast Range Reserve, California, USA - CZOMad2_1_08_16fungal (PacBio error correction) | ecosystem: Environmental > Terrestrial > Soil >...
ATCCTTTTGTTTTGGAAAAAACGCGAGCGAACTGCGTGCGAGAAAGCGAACAAAATCTCGAGGTGAAGGCGTCGGGGGTCTGGAAACAGGCATTTTGCAGAGGGAGACGGAAAAGGTCCAAGATACAAAAGACAGGAGGAGACGAACATTTCTCAAAACTAGGACAGCAATCTAACAGAATGGGGGAGGGAGGCTCTTAGGCTGTAGGAATAGAGATGGAACAGCCGAATCAACACCGTTGAGCACGTCTCTTTTCCGGACAAAAAGGGTATCGAAGAAGAGTTGGAGGACTTGACCGGGAACTCTAGTCGTACGAAGTCAAGGGTCTCTCGAGCTGTAGGGGCTTAATACAGAATCTGAAGTACCGTTAGATTCTCTGACAACAAAGAGGTTCGAAATTTACGAATCTCGTCGTACAACAAAGTAATTAGGAAACATAAAAGGGGGGTTGTCAGACGGGAGGATTGGGAGAAAGAGAGACAGTACTAAGCATAGGCCGCTTCTAGGGGAAGTATCGTCTCCGGCATATGTCTCTCTCTCTTCATTGCAGAGTTTCTACCCGGAAGACAAGCGGGAGGGGCCGAAACGGTGATAGGAGGCGGGCTCCAAAAAAGCAAACCTACGTTGCTGTGCAGAAGGAAAGGCATAGCTGTGCTGCTGTTTACCTTCTTCGACCTGGAGAGGACAAGCCCGAAGGGTCCGGGTCTCTAGTCCCTCGCGCTGCAAATTAACTGTCAGGACCTAAAAAACCTGATAGCGTGTTCGCAGCGGCGACTCGAACCGGAATGGAAAAAAGAATTCAATTTGAAAGTCTGCTCCACCACCCTGAGACGAAATTCAACGAAGGGGACGGTAAAGCACACGGTTGTCGACTAACGCAGCGGCGACAACAAGGGAGAGACCGAAGATCAGAAGAACTGAGGAAAAGAGATACAGGTGGTGTGCTAACGAAGCGGGCTGTAAGACGTGGAAAAAAAACAAACGAGTTGATTCCCTTTACGGGGTTCGAATGGAGAGACGGTTCAAAACGGGAAAAAAGGAGGGAAGGGGAGGCTGACAGGGGGCATCGAGTGGAGTACGGATAATCGGGGGAGAAAGAAAAGTCGAGAAAGCAGGGACTAGTGGGATTCTCCGTGGGGCCGAGCTCGAGGAAGAGAAGCCCGCTGAATGGCCGCGACGTACACGGAACGACGGCTCAACGCCGGGGGTCGGCTGTCCGTCCGCAAGGAAGAAAAAACGAAAAAGACCGGTACAACAAAAAATAGTCTGAAACGTGTGGCCTGTGTAAAGTTGCGTCTCCGGTAATAGGCCAAATCCAGACGGCTGAGAACACGGGAGTGGGTCGATGGGAAAACTTAATCCGAGGAGAATGGCGATCAAATGGCCGGAACGGGAGGAGGGAAAAAGCTAAACTTAAAGGAGAAGGCCAAAAGAATCCTGCGGCAAGAGACCAATCAGCAAGGGCCGCGAAAGGACAGCAGGGTCTGGGGGAAGAAAGACCTGGTTGAAAGCGCAGCGCGGTCAGGAGGGAGAAACACGAGGAAAGAAGAAAATCCTCCCAGGCGCGCTTTCATGAAAGGATCCTAAAGGCAACCGTGGGGGACCAGGACTGGTACTGCGAGCTGCTCATCTCACCTTCGACGAGGTGAAAATCTACCGTCGACAAGCAAGCAATCAGCATAGATCCGGGTGTGCAGGAGCACAGGGGAGTAGCCATCTACAGTTATCTACCCGGGAAGACGGAGCGAAAAAAAAAAAAGCAAGACTTTAAGTAGATGTTTGGCGACTTCGATGAACAACCTCTCAGGTCTTCGAGCGTCAGGGGGTCCGATAATAGACACGGTTTGGGGACGTGAACCTTGGCTTTGCTGGTCATAGCGGGACGGGAGAGGGAGAGTCGCAAAGTACTACGTATAGTACCAATCCCTAGTTCAGCGGTGGACAAGAGGAATTGATGCGGGGAAAAGTCAAGAAAAAACCATTTCGTATTTTAATAATATGGTTAATTAGGGTAGCAAACTTTAAGAAACGAGTAACTGCTTTATAGAAACCATCTAGGGGTGGTTGGTGCACTGAAGATGTGATGGTATACAAAAAAATCAGGCAGGACAGACTTGGAGACACTGCTACGGGATCTGACTTCAATGGGGGGGGGAAGGACTCAGGTAAGAGAAAAGCTAATAGAAAGAGAAAACTACTCCCGCGAGCCAGTTCCTTATAAGCCCTCCGCAGCCGGACGGAGAGGTTTCTGCGATGAGTACGTGAGGAAATATGGGAAGACAATGGAATCACTATGTCTCACAAAGAGAGGGGATACGTCAACAGAAAACGGATTCCCACCCGGATGGTCATCTCCTACGAAGCTGGCTCGAAACATGCAAAGGCGAAAAAGAACAATACGCGGGAGGAAACCCGAACGGGTGAAGAAGCGGGGGTTGTGTAGTTTTCTTTGGACGTGGTGGCGGGGGGGGGGAGGGGAAATACAAAGGAAGGTGGGCGGGGACAATGGGAGAAAGACCTGGCATCGGAAAGAGTGAAAAAGTAAGTGGGGAGGACATTCAACCCTGTTTCCAAACGCGCGAGAAACTGTACCGCGCCGAAGGAAAAGAAGTGTCGGACCAGGGAAACTAGCAGGGAAAAGACAAGGGGAGTCAGACGTTAGGCCTAATTATATAAATCTGCGACCTGAAGGGTCGAAAAAAGCAGGGCGGAAAAGTCAGGAAAAATAGGCTGGGTGGAATTGACTTCCTTCGGACGCGTGGGGCCCACGAACCAAAAAAACGCACTAGCAAAATTGGGGAGTCGGAAAAGATGAGAAAGGGTGGACCGGGGGGGGAAACGAACCGGGGGACTTAGAACGACCCTTCTGAAATTCTAAGGGCAGGCGAAATTGCAATGAACATCTACGGAAATGAGGTCAGGAGGGGGGGGACGGTTTGGGCTGGGTCTACTCCTAATCGTCCTTCCTCCCTCTGAGAATGGGACCGAAACGGGGAAACTGACCGGAGTAGGAAGTGGCCGGGAGAGGCACCGGGGTAGAAATGGAAAAGAGGAGACGACGACTGGGCGCACCTCCGGAAGGGTACACCAGACGCGGGGGATGAGCTGCGAGACCAGCAAGGACACAGCGACGAGCCGCTCCCTCAGCGTCCTCCACCGCTACTGTTATGTGATCTTGATATCCCAGGACCCGCCGGGGAACCGAAGAGGGGGGAAAAGTCCAGAGAAACCAGAAGAGAGTGGAATGAAACTCTCACATTACTCATTTTCTAAAAACGCAGGGGAAGAGCAAGAGGGGAGGGACCGTCATAAGGAAAGAAGCTACGAAAAAAGAGGGATTCAGGAGGGGAGTGTACCACCTTCACGATATCTCCTGTGTTAACGCTGGGGTAGACACAATCAGGGGAAGGATAAAGAAGAAGAAAATCGAAAGACAAAGGACTGGAGAAGGAACGTCATGAGTTTTTACCTTTTCAAGACTAGCCATCACGAAAACGCGGCATCAAAGATACCACAACAATCATAAGAAGGAAACAGCAAAAAGGGGGAGGGCCAGTGTATGATGCTCATAAAAAGAAATCACTCTCACGCACCTTATAAAACTCTCTTACATGGCACGTTGTCGAGAAACATGGGATAAGCACTTGGGGGCGGAGGGGGAGGGAGGGGGGTGTAGAAGGGGCTTATTCTAATCCTTTCGCACGAAATACAACCGTGTGTGTGTGACAAAGTTCAACGGAAATCGCAACGCAGGGAAGGAGGTCCCGAGAATAAACTCGTGGGAGGGAAAGAAATCGGCTACGTAGAGGCGAGATAGTCGACGATTTTTTACATTACACCTAGAGTCATCAGACTCGGGATGACGCTTCCGGGTGCCGGGAGGAGGGCTAAGACGATTAGCGACTGCGTGTCTAGAAAAGAGGAAGAAGGGAACGTCTCTAGAAGCAGAATGTGTAGGGATGGGTGGGGGGTTGTGGGGGCGTTGGGGGGGGGGGGGGGTTGTTTGGGGATTTACCTGTCCTCTAGGGCACTTCTACCGTGGATAAAAAGTAAAACATCACCTGCTCAATTGAGTGAACTGGAAGGGGAGAGGATCCGTCGGAGTTGGTACCGTTAGTGTCCTAAGGACAGAAGAGTAAACCACCGCACTACGTTCTTTTTGGAAACTTCAAGAAGGGTCGCGGCCAGTCCTTCTGGTTTTACTATCATTAGGAACAAAGGGACGACTCTAAAAGATAAAGACCAGGGGAAAGGGACACGGACATTGAGGTAATAAGCTCCAGAGAGGGAAGCCACTTACCTCGGGAATGCAAAAAGGAGGGCGCATAAAAATACAACGGACCAAACTACCATAGGTGCCGATGCCAAAAAGGCCGGGGCGGGACCTTGAGGGTCATACACTAAGCCATTACCGAGAGAAAACAGGTATAGATATAAATAGACAAGGACGAGAAAAGGAGGAGTGACCAAGTCCCTTGGCTAATCGTGTCTAGCCTATCCAAATCATAATTACGCTGGGGTGGGATGGTCTGGAAGATATCGTACGAAGGCAACGTACCCCGGGAAGGGCGCGGCTAAGGGACGGTATAACCCTCCAGCTGAATCGCCTCGGAAAGGCAAAGGTAGACGTGGGAGCTCTCGACCAAACGAGATAAGGAAGAAAACGTCTTGACTGCCTGCTAGTAGGGGGTGAAGAAAGTCTATCCATCTAGGACGGAAGGACTCGCGACGCAGGGGAACCAGGTGGGCAAGCGAATCGAAAACTTCGTCCGACACTCAGCACTTGGGAGTAGAAGAAAGGAGGCCCGACAAACAAGGGAATCCGGGGGACAAAGGGGAAGATCCACTTCGGGGCGGGGCGGAGAACGACCGGAGAGGACATGGAGTGTATCGTACTGGCAGCAGGGTATGGGGGAAGTGTAACGGACAAAGAAAACGAGCGTCGGGGAGCTGGAAGGGGGGGACCACCTCACAAGGGGCTGGCTAATCCATTCTTCGAGAGAAGCAACGGCATGGTGCTGCTGTAGTACAAAGTCGAACAGGCACATATCGTCGAATCGGGACTCAGACTGACCTGAACAGGGGGGGGGAGACAAGACTAGGGGAGGGGTGCTGCGCATCTTCATCGGTGCCAGCACTGCAACGCCTGTGCGGGGTCAAGGGGGGGGAGAGGGGAAGACGTCCATGAGGTATGAAGAAACTGACTCAAAGAAAACACCTCATCAATCAGATCTCTATAAGGAGGCGCTGCGCAACCAACACCCGAAACAGAGGTAGAAGCAGTATACGAAGGGCAAAGTGAAGATCATGATAAAGGGGAAGGGAGTGGAGGCTCGTTCCAAAAAAGTCCGAAGGGCGCAAGAGGCGTCTTGAAGACACTCTCGCGGGAGAGGGTCCAGTCACCCTAGTGCAAATCCGTAAGACGGGAACTGAAACAACGAGGGGAACGAGGAAAGGAAGGGGCGCACGAAATGTCACCAAAGACAGGGGGGGGAACGAAGCGCAGTGAATGCAAATGTGGTACATATGTGCGCAGGCAGTCAACGGTCATCCAAGGAATCGGCAGGGAAGGAGAGGGCTGAGCGTAGTCGGAGCCCTCACGCTCGTAAAATAGGGTGAAGCCAGTGAAGAGATGCTCCACAGAGAAAGGGGGGATATGCTCAGGGGGTAATAAGACCGAAAGTTAATATAAGGAAAAATTGACGAAACAGCTTGGATGCACACAAGGACACCCATAACACGCGAAGAGAAGGGGAAGAAAAAAAACGAGCAAGTTAACATCTGCGGAGGCTCGAAGGGTGGTATTACCGTGGCAAAAAGATGGAAATGGGGGAAAGAACTCAGGTGCAAAACAGAGGGCCGTGATGGGACAATATCTTGGGCACCCGGGAGTGACGCCTGTGGCCTTCCCGATCAAAAAACAGGCAAGCGAGGTCTAAGAAAAAAAAGGGGGGGAACGGAGGGGACGACAATTGAGGGGATGGGGAATGGGGCCGCCAGTGAGGAGCGAGAGAACCGTCCAAAAAGAAGAGTCAGCGCCTTAAAACATCCAGGCGGGTAGACGAGAAATCTCATAGAAACAGAAGAGGGAAGGGTAGGACCTCCCCGGATTCAAAGGGAAGGGACTATGGCGGGGTCCAGGGAGCAAAGAAAGGCGGGGAAAGGGAGAGAGGTAGAAGCCTGAAAGGTTAAAGCGGCGGCACCACTAAAGTCGGAGATGGGAACGCGCGTGTTGGGGGAGGACGCGACAAAGAGGAGAGAAGGGGCGGGCTCTTCTCAATCTTTCTGAACTCAAAGCTTAGAGGAAGGACGCGAGGGAGAGGGGTAAAACGAAGATAGAAGGGTGAGAGCGGAACGGGGAGGACGAAGGAAGACAGCGGGGATAGCAAATCTTTCTTTGATAAGTCGTCCGACCCACTGCCAGGGGTGAGCGACTATTCAAATCATCTCGCCTAAAGCAAAAAAAAAATTAATCTAAGAGAAGGGAAGACAGGGAGGGAGGATGGATCGGATTCGAGCTCCTCCCAGCAGGCTATCGCGGTTTCGGTGCCAAGAAGGGGGAAAGGTCGAGGAAGGCGAAAAGCTCTCAACACTGGGAGAAACTGCGAAGAAAAGGGAAGCGCAAGACTATGGGAGAATCTTGTCTCTACTCTTAAGCGTTAAGCAAGGTAACGAAGGTAAGAAACACTTAAGACACGAATATATTCCTTGAACAGGCTGACGTCGAACAAGAAGGAAGGATCAACCTCGCCAGCAACTTCGAAAACCAGGGACGGAGTTAGGAGGAGGCAAAAAGAGACCTAGTAGAAGCAACACTAATCAGAGCTGTGGGAGGAAGGGGGCGACCGTAGGGGCTGTGCTGGTCAAGTCGTCCCCTCGCCGTATCGAGTGCCTGAGAGGGGGGGGCACGAGCGCAACGGAGTGAAGAAAAACGCGTCAGGTGCAAAAGGGGAAGAGGCGACGCTCTAGGGGGGTCTGGGCGTTCTCAAATTGTCATGCAGAAGAGAGAAAGGGCAGAAACCAGTGATGGCTCTGGATAGACGCAATGTTCGAGGGACATGAAAAGAGGAAGGGTTAGAATGGTGGGAAAACCTCCTTCCGCTCAGCAAATAAGAACGGGCTGTGACTGATCTGCATCAGCCGGCGACGGAGAGCCGATCACCTTAGTGGCCCAACTTTCGAGACCTTGATTAGCAACTCTAAGGTTGACAACAGCGGGAGCATCGAAGATCTCCTTTAGACGCGCGCTCGCGACTAAACGCTACTACGGTCAGTGAGAAGGGAAACCTAGTAGAGGGGGCGATTCAACAAAGGAGGAGTAGGGTCAATAAAGATTTCGAACCGCTAGGAGAGGGGGGACCGCCACCGAGCGTCGCAGTGGAAAGGAACCTCACTAGCAACGTGCCGCTCTTCGCTCAAGGTACAAACAACGAGTGGCGAGCCCGTTAGGCGCGAACGGACGACGGGGATCGGGAATCGAAGGGAGACAGGCGAGTTTCCTTCAGCGCGGCCTTTCCTGCTGAGCTCGAAACCTACGTCTCAGTGAAAGGAGAGAAACTCGCAGAAAGAGATCAACTACTGAGGGGGGGGAGACTTTGAACTGTCCGCATAAAGCTGATTTCACCTCGGTCCTCAACGAACGCACCTTAGGAGTGTCGCAAGAGGGGGCGAGAGCAAGGGGACGTAAGAGTCGGGGAGGGGGGGCGGTTTCAGCAGCAACGACAACCCTGCCAAGTCACTAGAAGATGGAGCGAGACAGGGACTAAGGGGGGGAAGCACAGGGGACACTCTTCTGGAAAACTGATTACCGAAGTTTCTAACTGCTAGACTATCGGAGGGTTTGGAGAAAGAGAAGGATGGAGATCGAAGTATCTGTAGATGGGGAAGGACCTGTACGGAGGGAGAGGAGAGGCGTTTCACTGACATCGAAATTTAGACGTGTTAAACTTCTATCGCAACCTCTGTATATGAGCACAGCGGGAAATCTCTGACGACGGAGATTGGGTAGAAGGGATTCGCGGCAGGGGGGAACAATCGGTCTATTCGGAGTCCTGCCCGTCGGTTGAAAGAAACGCATCCTACCTCTCGAGTAGCGGAAGGAAGCTAAGAAAAACGACAAAGCAAGGGGGAAAAAAGGCAAAACTATTTCCTGGGGGGGAAGTGTCTCTGGAGGGAAGAGGCTTCCAAGATCGATCCTTAAAAAAAAAGTTCTCTTGGTCGCACAGGCTTAATGCTACACATAATTTGGCATCCAATAAGGGGGGGGGGGGGGGGGGGGTGGGGTTTTGTGTGTTTGTTTGGGGTGGGGGGGGGGGGGGGGGGGGTGGGCGCCGCGAGGGGGAACAACGTCTCTCAGCCAGTCTCGAGAGCTGAGGAATATACCTCGCTTCATCTACAGCTAAGTGACGAAAAAGACAAACGGGTGTTTCCGGGCAGATCGTTACCGAGGGAGAGAATCTGAGAAGGGCAAAGAGCCACACGCAACGAGCTGGCCTCGTTCCTCCTCTTATGGGTCGGAGGAAAAGAAAGGGCAGCCCAGCGAGTTCACTCCATTAGGGGTGCAAACGAACTCGCAGTCTAAATAGCCAAGAACACTTAGACCTTCTGTCCTCGATAGATTCTAATGAGTTAGGAGAAAACAGCAGGGAGTTTGATAGAATGGGGGAATCCAGGATGCCAACCCTGCCGGGTCCGGCTCGGGTCTATACGAGACAGGGGGGGCGCGTTCACCTGGGGATGTCTCTAAAAGCAGTTATCGTCTCCCATCACCTGGAAAGTAGCATCGTCCTCAAGCCCGCGTTGGAGAGAGCGCCTGAGACGGGAATGTCCACAGGGACCGGGTACGTTTACTACTACGTAAGGAATTTTTCGGATAGGACACTGTGAGGAGACAAGAGCCGTGAGAAAAAGATCATAGGGGGGCCCTTCATTAACTGGAAGGGACAGCATTCTCCTCCTAGGGAGAAAGCGTTATCGAGTGATTAAAGTGTGGGAGGACAGCGGATGACATGACTACAAAGTCGACTAGAAGACCCAAGAGGAAAATCATGGGGCTTATTGGGGGGCGCCTCCAAATCAATTGCTTATAACTTTTCGGGATTATAGTACGTGGCGACGATGTGAAAAGTTCGAAGTCACGTAAAGAGCCAAGGCGAAAATCTGCTTGAAAAGGGCTACTAGGGGTAACAAATCCTTGAGGGGGGCATCGCCACCGGACGAGAGAGGAGGCTGGATAAAACGCGAAATAATAAAGGACGCAGGAGGATCCGCTTCTCAAAGTTCGCTCTGTCCTAGCAACTTACTGGGGTTTTCTGCTCGACGCTTTTAGAGGGGAGGCGCTCTGAAAGGCCGTCGCTAATCTTACACCTGGTAAAAAATGGGTCGAAGAATCCAAGCGATCGCGAGGAATGGTGTCGCCTGAAAGAAGCATAAACGACTCGACTTCTGAAGGACGGGGGGTAGGAAATGATGATAATCGGAAAGGAAGGGATAGTCGCAAAGGAGCGGAGCCCAGAAAGAGACTGGGAAAAGTCCGTCGAAAATAATTCGCGCTATCGGGCCACGAGAACGAAAAAAACCGAAGTGTGCGTCGTACAAAAGAAGGAGAACGGGTAAAGGGGGTCAGTCCTTGCTAGGGGGGGACTGCAAACTCCCAAAAAGTTCTTACGTCAGCGAGTTGCGGAAACCACTCGACACAGGCCTTGGCGGGAGGGGGTGGGGTCAAGGGGGGAGGGCTCTCTCTGATAAAAGAGCGTGAATCATCCTCCCTCAGATCCCGGTCAAAAACGAACTGACCCCGGCGGAGGCAGTGCGCAAACAGTAAGGGAAGGGGAACGTCCGACTTGACCGAAGCTTCGAAAAAGCACCTGATATACCAGACTTTTACTGCTCTGACTACGCGCACGCACACAAAAAGACCTCGCCCCACCAGGAGGGGGTAGAACTGGAATACGGAGGGGGGGTAGGGAAGTCTCACGTTCTAAGACCCAAGGGACCGCCTCCTCAAGAAATCTACCTTACATCCTGATTTCCGACCATGCGATGAAGGTGGTAAGAAGACAAAACTCCTAAAGCACCTTGGAACCCCAAAAGCCTTCAAATTACTCTGAAGCGGAGAAGAGGACGTGAACGGTTGGTCGTGAATCGTATAAAGGCGCCGAGCGCTACAATAGAAGGTTGGTTCCGACATCGAACGGTATACAGACGAGCAAAGAGAACGCGTTCGAAGAAAAGACAGTACGTGAGGTGGGAAACCGGGGGGTGCGAGATGGATGGAGCACTTACTACCGACATCTCCGCCCCCGCACTCCGACAATAGGGAGGAAGTCAAAGGTACCATTGGTCTAGACACGC
>Ga0179591_1355199_pt1 | contig 10353 bp, 12 predicted proteins | sample CZOMad2_1_08_16f_FD_182891 | JGI IMG/M metagenome (GOLD analysis project Ga0179591, IMG submission 182891) | Vadose zone soil fungal communities from Angelo Coast Range Reserve, California, USA - CZOMad2_1_08_16fungal (PacBio error correction) | ecosystem: Environmental > Terrestrial > Soil >...
CCACAGGTCGTTCTCGAACCGACAGAACCGGGCAGCTCGTTCAAGCCGCAAGGCTGAGATCGCCGCCAGCCCTCCCGGCCCATGGCTGCGCTGAACGTCCATTGGGCTTCTCACCTGGCCAACGAAAAGAATACACAACCACTCTTTGAGTTCTGTCTGGTCTGTCGTACTCAATAGTTATCCATGCCGCAGACGGGAGTCTTTCGGGGCCAAGCCCCCAGGTTCCCCGGCTCGACGCAAAACGGGACTCCGCATCTACGTGGGAGCTAAAAAGGAATACAGCCCCGAACGAAGGCGCGGAGGCAAGATCAACCCGCCGCGCGCTGGTGAACAAGATCTTAAGAAAACAAAGGCCGTCGAGCGAAGGCGCAAAGAAGACAGCGCTTATGGGAAGGCGATCTCTGCTTCGGTGACTCTCGAGCTGGGACGGGCATCCAGAAGCAGAGAAGGGCTCGCTCGGAGACGGCAGCCTTTTTGTGGAGCGGCAGATGGCTAGGTAACACGGAAAGGGGTGACGAGCCAAGCGAAGGAACCGTACGTCGAAAGGGCGATCTTCCGGGGGGAGACGATGGAAGTATGCTTGAAGGGGCGCCGCAGGCAATTCCGGAAGTAGCATACCATGAACGATCGAGTTAGGGATGGAAAGAAATACTGCAGACGGCAACGCACACGCACCTGAAGGCGAAGACCGGCGCCGAAGAAACGGCGGCCGGGGGGAACGACAGATCTCCTAAAAAAGACATTGAGTAAGAGAGGGCTTTAGAAAGGTCAAGGAATTTTTGAGAGAAAGAAGAGGGCGTCTCCATCAACAATCCTCACGCGCGCCTCTTTTCAGGGGGGATGTGCACTCGAAAATTGTGGCAGGCGAAAGAATGTTGGAGTCGCAAGAGGGATCTCCTTTCAATGAAAGAAGGAGAAATCCTTTAGCAGCGGAGAAGAGGGGGCTCCGTGCAATCTTCACTAGGCTGAGACACAAGCATGTGCGAAAGGTGGGTTTCGGGGGAAGGAAGCACCTCCAGTTAATTAAAAAAAAATGGGAGGGAGCCGAAACCGTTCGGATATTGGGGATGGTTCTCAGAATGGGGATGGTTTGTGTTCAAAAAAAAACCTAACCCATACTTTTGGGTGTGAACCGCGAGCAGCCCTAAGGGGGGGGAAGAGGGCGAAGAAAAAAAACGTTGGGGGAGACTAAGAAAGAGCAGGGTTCAGCGAAGGTCTGAAGAATCCTAACGCGAAAAAAAACTACGCCGGTTAAAAGCATTGCTGCCACCACGGGAGAGGTCGCCACTGGTGCGGGAAAGACGCCTTCGATAACGAAAACGAAATGCAGTGTAAGAGAAGAAAAGGAAAGTTATGTCAAGAGGAGAGGCGATCGCCGGTGATAAAGAATTGGGGGGGAAAAAAAAAGACTGCGGAAGAAAGAGAAAGGCGTCCAAAAAATTGAGAGCGAGCTCACAACACACGGAGGAGGAGAGAGATGATTCGCCGTCCTCATGCAAAAAACCGCGCTAACTACAGGATAATGCGATCATCGAAGAGGAGGGGAACGACATCCATCAGCTGCCGCAATCTGCCGAACAGCAGGAGGATTCGAAGGCGTCGGGGTCCAACCATGTGGCCCAAAAACGTTGGCACGAAAGAGGTGTAAAAGGGGAGGAGGGACGTGAGAACTATTGCGTAAGCGAAAAGGGAAAGAAAAACTGAAGGGGCAGAGAGCCACTCTGGGACTCCCCTCTCCGAAGGGATTCTGCTCCGCTGTCCAAACACGTGGGGGGTGAGGGTTCATCAGGAGAAAACCCTCACAAAATAGAAAATCCTAAAAACAAAGAAAGGAGAGGGGAACCCAGGCGCTGGGGACGAGCTTAATCCCCCGAGAAAAACCGACAACGCGGGCCATTTGGGCTGCAGGGACCCTCGAGGGGAGGGTACAGAAGCCCTGCTTTGCGAGAGAAAAAGGCGGCCGGCAGTAAAAAGAGACCAAAAAGGGGATTCGCCGCGTCTTCGGACCGACGGAAACGCCCCAAACCAAGCCGGAGCGAGTAGATAAAGACGAAAATGTCGTCAGGAGAGGGCCACCCGTAAATGGGACCCTACGAGTCCAGCAAAAAGGTCCGCAAGGGAAGTGTCGGCGATCGTTGGGAGGTGAAAAAAAGAATTGATCGGGGTGGCTCCGGGAAAAAAATTGCGTTTGCCGGAAAAGGCGCCATGAAAAAGGGTTCTCTAATGGCTCTACCAAAACGAGATCACGGTTCATGGCGATAATCGACAGCGGAGACGAACGACAAGCAGAACTCTGGAGAAGAAGATCGCCAGTGGAAGACCTCGGCTTCGTTCGGAAGAATCATGGACTCGAGCTAGAAAAACCGCATTACTTCTCTACGCGCAAGCGGGGATCTGCTTCGGCCTGCACAGCTCGAGAAAAACAGAAAACAGCTCGACTAGACGGGGAGATCGCTGCAGAAAAAAAAATCAGGGTATGGGGAGGGTCGCAGAGCGGCCTTGGATTGGAGTCTTGGCCATAAAAGCAGCGCGGACGCGGGTGATCAGGGGCGGGGTGGCAAGAACGCTAGAGTGCCGTCTTTATGAAGCAAAACAGTCGATGTCGCTCGATCGCTGGAAAAGAGATCGGTCGTAGGGTAGGGGCCGAACGACAGCGCGGAAAAGCAGGCTAGCCCTTGCGGGAAAAAATGCCGCGCCCGAACCATATTCGACGCCACGTCGTTAGGTGAGCCTTGCCGTCGTCCTATCATAAAAAAAAGCCGGGCTGGAGGGGAGGAGGAGAAGCAAGAAAGGCTTTAGCCAAGACCAGAACCCCGGGGTGGGGGGGGGGGTCCCCCCAGGCTTCTGAGGAAATCGTCGCCCTTGGGGCGATCGGAGACCGCCACAGCCCAGAAAAAAACAACTTTCGTCTGAAGAAAAGACCATTAGAAGCGGGAGCCGTAAATCAACTCGTGAGTCACGCCCAAAAAAAAAAGGAAGTGGGGAGTGATTAAAACGTGTCTCGCCGTTGAGCTACTCGTAGTTTCTGAATCGATCTTGAAGAAAATTTTTCCTAGGGCAAGGCGTCGCAGGGTTCTGCGGTTTGAGGACTCAGGTTTCTAAAAGACGCTGGAGGACTAAAGAGCTCGAAAAGACGGTTAGGGAGCGGCCTTAGGAGGATTCCGATAGGTCCGGGAGAGTTAACCAGTGGGCGACCCTCGAAGGACGGCGGAAGATGCCGAGGCGTCCGGGTGTACCTCGGATGTGGAAAAAGGGCCGATAGTCAATCAAGACCAGTCGAGTCAAAACCGTGTGAGATGTAGTAGAGTACGAGAGGCCCCCATAGATACGTCAACAACTGAGTAAGGAAAGGATATATTGCGGCTCCGTAGCGAGGTACTAAATAGGAAGAGACTACGACAAGGGAGCAGGGTCAGGGAAAAGGGTCACCGAGAAAAGGGTAACCGCGCACCGGGAAGGACTCGAAAGCTGCGACCGACTGTGTGTCTGGAGGAAAGGCGAGCAAGACATGGACTGACAAGGAAAGAAGACAAAAGAGAAAAAACCGCACAACAGCGGATCAAAACCCCAAAACCGCCCCCCGAACCCCCCCGTCGGGGACCGCGAAGAAGACCCCGATTGCGGGGAAAGGTAGCCCCCCCCAGCAGTGGTGGGGAGGGCAAACGGTTATGACCCCCCCCCCCCGAGGGGTCCACCCCCCGGAAAGAAGAGACCGACCGGTGTCGTAGACCCCCAGGAACATGACGCGAGATCCCGCGAGGAGAGGAGGCGGGGAGGGGGGGGTGGGGAGAGGAGAGGGGGACACGGGGGGGGGGGGGGTTTGCAAACCGCCGGAAGGGGAGACCCCTCCGGGGGGGGGATATAGTTAGAGGGGGTGAAAGTGAAGCGAGAGAAAAGTACGGCGGGGGAGAAGGTGCAGGGGGAAATCCAGGCTGCGGGGTGCCCCCCACGGAGCGGGGGGAAAAGAGATAGGGGTGACAGGAAAGGGGAAGTGGGGAGCAGAGGAGGGCTCCCGCCCCCCCCTCCTACCCCCCCAGGGGATGAGCTGTGGAAGGTGCCCCTAAGAGAAGTACGAGGCCTGGAGGTGAGGCGTGAGGAGAGTCCGATTGTGTGTGGAAAAAAGGGTTATAGCGCCCCCCCGACCCCCCCACCCGCCCACCCCAACCCCATCTAGAGTGGGTAGGGGTGTCCCCACCCCCCCAAACGCCGCCAACACACACAGGGGAATGCCAGGGGTGGGGGTTGGAGTAGGTGAAAGTGGGGGCCGGAGGAAGCCCGCCGCTTGTAGGGTGAGGCGGAGAAGTTAAGCGTAGAAAATGGTTGGATGGGAGCGATGGATGTCTTCCAACGCCCGCTTCAGAGGAAAACAAGCGCAGTCACAAAGACAAAACTGATTTCTGGAAGACAAGCTCCCGGAACCCAGATTACCGAAGGAGGAGGAAAGCACACGCACCTGTTTAGGAAAAAAGGGTTTCAAATGAAGAAACAAATCTCAAGAGATGCTCTCTCTGGTGCATGAAGAATAGGAGGACGTAGGGTGATGGTACTTTCTAAAGATTCAGAGAAAAAGAATCTGAGGAGGGCCGCTTAGAAAAAGAAGGATCGAGAAAAAGGGATGTGAGACGCCCCTCCGATGAGCAACCTACTCTAAGAGGAGGCCGGACCGCCAGAAAAAAAGAATCCCTTGTGCTAGAAGAAGGCAATTTGGAAAAAAAAACCCAGGGGACGCGTCTCGCCACGAGTCAATCAGGTGAAAGGGGATTTTAGACCGAGCTTTAGTAAGGCAAGACACACAAGTGAGGAAGAGAGCTGAGCAGGCTCGCCGAACCTTAAAGGAGTGTTGGAGATTTCAGCGGACAGATCTAAAGGAGGGGGAGGACCAAAAAAAGGCCGGCGAGTCTGGGGGAAAATCGTAATCACTTAGACTACAAAACAGATGATGTGAAAAGCGGCTAGCTAAGTAGAACTGGAACTCGGAGCTGTTGGGGAAAAGTCAGAAGAGAGTCCGCTGGCTAGCGCGTACGCGAAACTCGGGGGGGGGTTCGAAGTAGAGAAGAGAAAGGGCGAGAGAAAAAGAGCCTGAATGAAGACGGAGGGAAAATGAGAGGCGGAGGAGACCGATCCGGTAATTTCTTCTTAAGAAAAAGCATATGAGGAGGGACTGCTACAGATATCTGAGGGAGAAAAATTTGAATGGCGCAGGAAAAAAGAAAAAGACACAAACTAGGCAACCGACCTACCTGCGAAAGGTCTGGGAAGGACGCACCGGAGGGGGAATTTAAAAGAGGATGGGTACTCAGGAAACAAGGAAGGTTTGAAGAGAAACTACATCTCAGTAGGTCAAGTCCATCTCGCCCGATAGAATCTTGGTTGGGGGGACATAACGAAAGAAGCTCTCAGGAAAAAATTTGTGCAAAAGAGGAGAGAACTTAAAAGGAAGGGGGGGAGGAGCCAATCTTGAAGGAGGATATCGAATGGTTGGCCACTCAGTCACGAAAATGAGCATCGGAGGGGAGAGCCGGGGAGTTTAAAAAGCTCAATAAATATAAAAGTGATTGAGGAGAAAGAAAAGGGGGTCATGGAAGGAGAAGGGTGAGTTTGGTGTAAGCAATGTGAACCAACTCACTGGACCCGAAGAAAGAAAAGGGTAGAAAAGAGCTCTAAAGGAAGTGGTCAGCGAGTAGGAAAAAGTCCGAAGAAGAACAACAGGAAGGAACTAGGGGACATTGCATGAAAACTCGATCTTGCAGGAGGGGAGGAGAGCACCTACGCAGGAAAAAAGAAGAGAGGTTCGGCAAGACTTGAGGAGGGGAAAAGAAGAGTAGTTGGGGGAAGGGATAGAACCGGATACTTTCTTCAGCTCGGGAGCAGGTAACAGAAGGGGAAGGGGGACTATATCTCCTCCACACCAACTGAAAAAGCAATCCTAAGAGAAAAAGAGTCCGCGCGTATAAAGCTCCTGAAAGAAGAAAAAGGAAAATCGAGGATAGTGCAAGAAGAAAGGGAAAAAGCGCCGCAGGAAAGAGCTTCGTGTCTCTAATTCTTCGCTTAAACCATGGTGTCGACCCTCGTGTTGAAAGAGGGGTACTGCGAGCCGGGGTTTTCAGGTGGGGAGGGACTATTGTCGTCAGAAAAAAGAACCGAAAGTAGCAGGTACAGAAAACAACTCGGTGGCGCCCGATCCGCGGGAGAGGGCGTCTAGACAAAAAAGGGGTTTTGCGAAAAAAAGGAAGGCCCAAAACACAATCAAAACAAAAAAAGAAAAGATGGAATGCATCGACGGCAGGTATAGTGCAGAACTATCGGAAACGTCGAAAAAACGAGGGGAGCTCCGAACGAGGGGAAAACCTGGAGGAAGGAAATTTTCCTTCTGGTCGAAAGTAAGGAGAGAATTCAGGAGGAGAAGACCATTAGTACTATTTATAGAAGATGGAGGGTCCACATTGCAATTCCCCAAAAAGAAGACGTCTGGAGAGAGATTGGGCTATCTTCGAAACGTCTATGTATGTCGCTCAGGAAAAAACAAGAGGGAAAAGGAAAAGGGATGACGGTAAAAAGGAGAGCTGGGAGGAGTATGGAGGGAGAAGCCGCAATTGGAGAGAAGGTCTTTCGGTTCGTTCTTTGGCGCTGAAGAAAATATGTCATCTAAAGAACGAAGAAGTTTCATGGTAAAGGACCTAGAAAAGAGATTTAAAGAGGCTGACTCAAAAGGGATAATCCTAGCAAAATCATATCCAGTGAGACGCGGAGCTTGGTCAAGAAATGGAAGCTAGAAAGCCGACCAAAAACAGGAGTTCCGAAAGCTAGCCTCGGGGAGTCTGTGACCCGGACCACAAGCTCATAGCGGGGCGAAAAAGGCTATAGAAGGGGGAGGGAAACCCCAAGCGTCGGGGAACGGGGGAATCGACGGGGGGTCTTCTGAGTATACTTGAAAGAAAAACCCACTAGGACTGAGCTTTTGATCTGCGTGCGATAAGTAAAGAGGGGACTGAACCAAGGAAAGGAATCTGCGGGCAGAGATTGAAAATCCTTGTGTCGAAGTCCGAAGGACAAAAGAGCCCGGAGAAGGATCTGAACCTCAAGCGAGAGAGGTCAAAAGGACTTTGGGGGAAGAAAAATTGGACTGGGAAATGGATGGAGGGCTATTGGTCTAATAGAAGATGACTCAGAGTATGGAAGAAGAGGAGATTCGGGTGCCGATAAAGAGGAAGGGGGATATCGCAAGACCAACCCAGAAGGGAGTTAAAAAGATGGGAAGAGAGGGGAAGTAACGATAGGAGAGCCCGGGCTAGTATCAGACTTCCAGCCAGATGAAAGGAGATTCCTAAGGGGTGGTCTATGGAAGAAAACTAAGAGGAAAGATAAAAAACAGGGAAAGGAAGGTTAGGAAGACTAAACGTACTAGCAAAATCTTGCAATAAAGAGGAGTCATAGGGCTTGAGAAAAAAACTGGGTTGTTGCGGTTCTCCTGGGGGGTGGAAGACGCGGAGGGAGACAACGAGGAACTGAATGCGGGGGAGAGCTTCGGGAAACCCAAAGGTAGCTAGGTGAGGGCTCTGGAACTAGAAGACAAAAAAAGGAGGGTTCGAGGTAGGGGACACGGACGGGGGGGAAGCCTGGAGAAAAAGGTTGGACACCGGACGCGTTGCTGTCGAAAAGGTATGTATAAAAGAGAAGATATGGATATAGAAACAAAAAGGGGATCTGAAAGGGGAAGGGGAGATTGGGAAAAACCAAGACGGGGACGGATACTCGCAACTTCGGGGGGCCTATATGGAGGGAGGGGAAAAAGAGGGAGAAAGAAAAGAAAACTTCTGGAGGACGGTGGTCTTGGGACAACTGGCGCTCAAAAAGAATGGGGAATCTCCATTCCTCCTATCGGACTGATGCAGGGAGGTCAAAAGACTCCGAAGGGCGAACAGATCAGGGAAACAGAAAAATTAGGATACCTTCCATTACCGAGAACGAGAAAAGGGTCGTGGAAAGAAAAGGCATCGCGAGTTACACGGGAGAGAAAGGGGCCGAAGACATTAAGAAAAATATCATTAATCGGCTAGCGAGGAGTATCAGAGAGTTCTCAGAGAAAGTCGGAAGCCTTGGAAAAAAATCCAATGAGGATCTGTAGCTCTTCTCGGTCAATCCAGAAAGGTTAGGAGCGAAGGAAGCTCAAAGCGGGCACATGGAGAAGAAAGAGGGGAGCTATGAACGCAATCAAAAATTGGAGGAGAGACGGGAATTTGAAAAAAAAAAAAAGGGAGGGAGACAAAAGAAAACTAGGTCGAAGGTGCGGAAAAAACGCAAGGGGGAGAAAGAAGGAAGACGACAGGGAAGGAAAAAGGGAAGGGAAGAAAAAAAAGCTCAAAAAAGAAGAGGGGGGGAATGGGGGGCAGCTTTCCTTCATCCCAGCGTAGGACAGAAGGGCCGCAGGGGGAGGGGGGACAAGAAAGAAAAGAGGAGAAGGCGACAGCAAGAAAAAAAAGTTAAAGGGCTCTCGGCGATGAAGAAGGATACTGAAAGGTTGCCGGGACATATGACTGAGGGGGAGGGAGGAGGAAGGAAATCAGGGGGGGGGAAACAAGATGAAAAAAGGAACAAGGATAGGCGCCGTTCCTAACCGCGCAGAAGATCTGGGCGAGACGTGAGCTGGGGGTGAAGAAGAAGAAGTTCATAGGAACTCCCAAAAAGGAGAGCGGAGAAGTAAGAATAGAACTTGGGGGGGAAGACTTCACTAGAACCGCACCGAGCCACTCGAAAGCGGACGAAAAGGGGCCATCCACGGGGGAGGAGAGAGAGGGAAAGAGAGGCTACAGAGTGGAACCAGCACGCCATCAGGGCGGTTCACGCGACATCTCCTCCCAATCGAAAGCTCCGAAGAAGGGGGGGGTAATCTGTGCAAACTCCTCAGGAAAGGGGGGGAGGAAGAATTACGAGAGGATGCATGACAGGAGAAAAAAAAAGCCGGGAAAAACGACCGGATCTCTTATCCTGTGGGGAAGCCCGCACGGGGAGAAAGCGTCGTGGGGGGAAGTCCAGAACGTGAAAAGAAGGGTAGACCTCTCCCCTTGAAGCAGGAAAGAGGTTGACAGGTAAGATTTGTGATGGGGAAAAGGAAACCCATAAGGGGGAAACTGCAAAGAGAAGATTTTAGAGAAAAAGTGGGAGAGGGGGAGAGAAGTGAGGTCGCAGATTGAAAAAAGAGGAACCGCAAAATTACGTAGGAAAACAAAGAGGGCTCAAAGCGGACCCTAAGAGAAAGAGGGCTGGAAAAGGGGACTAAAAAAAGGGGAAAGGATCGTTGACATCGTATTCGCAGGGAATCGCTATAAGGAGGTGTTCTACTGCAGAAGTTCATTGAAAAGAGACATCATCGAACTCCACAAAGGGAGTAGTAGGGAGATTTCGCCTTCCTAGGGCGGGAAAGGAACATTCCACGATCTAAGGTATCAATTCTAAGACAGGATAAGATCTCTAAGGAAAACTCCATAGATCCACGGAGAATCGTAAGAAAAAAGGCTAGTCAGATAGAAGTGGGAACGAGAAGAAAAAGGTACTAGGGACGGCGATTCCGTTTGGTGGAATGGCCTGACCAAAAAGGAAAAAATCCAACAGGGGGATTCTAGAAAAAGGGAGTAGAGGAGAGCAAGAGGTCACAAAACTTAGGTGGTTGAAGTTCCAATGGGTTAGGGGCCAAAAGAAACTCTGAGAAGGAAAAGAGCATTGAAGAAAAAAGATGGTTTTACAAAAAAACTCGGAGGGAAAGAAAAACGCTATGAGAGGTCTCTGAGAAAGGACGAGTGGAAACAGCCGCCTAAATGATCACAGGAGGTCCCGGGAGGGTCGATACAGAAAGGGGGAAGGAGAAATTCCGGGAAAAGGAAAAAAAGGAGGAGTATGAGAACTTCTGCGGCCACGAAAAACCAAAACAAACGGAAGTTGGGAGGGGGGGATATCTCGAACAGGCGGAGAGAGACGTCGACCAAACTATTCATCGATACCCTTACAGTATTCAGGAGGAGGAAGGTTTGAAGGGGTCTGAAGTTCGAGCGGGAGGGATGCGACCTCCTTTACTTCGTGAGAAGGGCCTCCCAAAAAGAGCGAGCGAAAACCAAGGAGAAGGGTTCCTAGAAAGCGAGAAGAGATTGCCTACTCTGGCAACGAAAGGTTCGAGGCGAGAAAACGGGGGTCGGGAGAATTGCAGGGGAAGAGAAAAAGCTACCGAAAAAACCAAACGGCTGGTCAGGGTGAAAAAACGCGCGACAAGGATTTATGAAAAACTGGGAAAAGAGAGACGGGGAAAAAAACCCCCAAAGGGCGGGTTATTTATTATGTGCGACCAAAAAGAGACTGAAGGAG
>Ga0179591_1283108_pt1 | contig 10352 bp, 9 predicted proteins | sample CZOMad2_1_08_16f_FD_182891 | JGI IMG/M metagenome (GOLD analysis project Ga0179591, IMG submission 182891) | Vadose zone soil fungal communities from Angelo Coast Range Reserve, California, USA - CZOMad2_1_08_16fungal (PacBio error correction) | ecosystem: Environmental > Terrestrial > Soil >...
CAGGGGGCTGGATTTCCTAGAGTCTATCGCTGCTGACAAGGGGGCCGAGCTTTCTCCTTCGCTGCTAATAAAGATAGCTGAAGGTAGTCTCAACCGGGGACCTAGCAATCTTTCATTTCTCCGTCAAACGGTCCAGAAGTCTGCGAGGAAACCGGATCTTCAAGGGTTTCGCAGAGTAATTCGAGGCCAAGGGCTATCACAGGACCTCTGAATCCTCCGGTTCTGGTGAGATACAGAGTCCATCGCTAAGACACCTTTCTACGGAGCCACGGATCAAATAGACACTGGCCTAACTGCATTCTAACTGACCGAGAAAATTTCCTATCCTTACATGGGTTTAGGAGACCCCCGGTGGGAGGTCCAGCTCAACGATGAGTCTTGAAGTCGCGCGGTCAGTGTTCTACTTCTGCCCGATCCCCAAAGAGAACGAGTTTTTTAACTGGGAAGGGTATCTATGGCAATGGATCCCAAGAACCCTGACGTTTCCGGAGCTCCACTCTGATAAAGGGGAGAAGACTCAAAAAGGAGATGAGGTCTGGGGGTCTGACAGAGCCACTAAGGGGTTCGACGATGCCATCTTAACTCAGGCAGAGCCGCTAATAAACACACAAGTTTCACTCGGGAAAGGAATGATTCGAAAGCGGAGAGGAGTGTTTTATGAGATTGATGCTCTCGTATGTAGCAGGGGAGGGCTCCTCCATCTGGGGAGGAATTGGGGTGCCGAACCTACGAATTACACAATATTATTGGTAGAAGATTCTACCAACCACTGGGAGCTAATTCATGAGTGTTCACTCCAAGGGGGGGCCGTAGGACTCCTCCTCTCACTCCCACTTTCACAAATATAAGAGAGAAAGGTGAACTTTTTGAAGCCCCAAGAAAAGCGTGTAAAACTCTTGATAGGAGCGGATATATTCCTTCGTCTCTATCATTCAATACTTAGAGCACAACATCGAGGATTCCAGTTAAACGTCACCTGACTCCTTTTGCACTTCCTGCTTTCTTTCTTCTCCGAGTTGGATCGGAGTAAATTTTCTTAAAAGGGGGGAGTACTGAACTACTAGGGACGGAGTTTGCATCGTCCGTCCACCGAAAGATTCCCGGTGAAAATCCGAGGTGGGCCTTACTGCCCTGAGGGGCTTTATAAGAGAGGGGGAAATAAGTCCGTGAACAAACTAGATCTTGGGGGGTTGGTGGGGGGGGGGGGGGGGGGGGGGGGTTTTTGGTGGTGGGGGGGGGGTGGGGGGGGGTGGTGTTTTGTTTGTTTGGGGTGGGGGGAGGGGGGGGGCCTCCGCGGTCCTCTCCGCAGTCATAGTTCCCTCCAGACCTCTCATCTGGCGTGAGCGGGCACTCCGAAGGAGGAAGCGGAGGATCTTTAACAGAATAGAAGCCATGTCCTGGCGGGACTTCCGGGCAGTAACCGTGGGGAGGGCTTTCAAGTATAGGGGGGGGGGGGGGGGGAACAGGCCCGTCACGGCAAATGCCCACGCAAATAGAAGGTACTACTCATGAAACGGGAAAGGACCCGGGGGGGACAACACAACTTTGGCTTTCAATTGATAAAGTCGGCTCTTCTGTGGGGGGGGTCGCAGGGGTGGGGTGTCTGGGGGTGGGGGCGAGCGGGTGGGGTTGGGGTCATGGGGGGGGGGGGGATTGTCTGGGGGGAGTACATCTTCCGTACCGGTAGGAAATTATTTTTGCGATGAGCCCGATAGTCACTCACAGTCAGGGGGGCCGCTTGGGGGGGCGCAAACGGCCGCGTTCTTGTAGGTCGGGAAGGGATTATGAGGTAGTTACGCCTCCAGATCTTCACTCAAAGAAGACAAAAGAAACGAGGCGTCGAAGGACTCTTCGAATTCTCAAAGAGACGGAACAAGGGGTCTAGCTTTTTGCGGGTCAATAACCCCTGGATCTTTCGTACTATAGAGACAAGGACTGTTCTTTGTAAAGTTCTCTGGGAAGTTCCCGCCTAGAGTTTCATGGTTTTAGCGTTCGGGGGGGGAGCTAAACTTTTTTCAGAGATTGAGTTACACAAGTTTCTAAAAAGGGGAGTACGCAGCACAGTCTCACTAAAAAGAGTCAAAAGCTCTCTTCATTTCGCCTTCAGTTTCAGGGGTGTGAATTCTCGTTTAGCAGGAATAGACCTACACGGGGGTCGCAATATTGGCAAAGCCCGTGAAGAAAAGGCGCAACTCGATGTCCAATTTTCTCTGCATCTGTAGCAATCTCATAAGCTGGGGGAGCGTCCTGGCGTCAGGAAGGGAGCTGTAAAAGAGAAGAACGCTCTGTCTAAAAAAAGGGCCGATGAACCTTAGAAACTTCTGAAATCCAGGTCTGATTACGCTTCTCACTGTCTAGAGGCGAATAAAACAGTGAGGTCCAAGCAAGAGTAATTCGCGGAGGCGGACTAGGAACACTCGAAAAGAGGGCGTTAAAACAAAACAAAGGAATTCGGTAGATAAAGAACTGAAAGGTAAGACCATTTCTAGGGTGGACCTCTCCGAGAACTCTCTTAGAGGGTAGAGGGTCTGGTTCTCCTAATTAAAAGGGGCGTCTACCTTTAAAAGGGTAAGCCAGAACGGCAGTCGCTTTCGTTCTTCTGAATTCTCAGTTGCATACTGGGTTTCGGGGTAAGGTCTACAAGGGAGGGGCAGGGCCTTAGAAATGTTATAGCAGACGCAGTCTCATTGAACACCACTAGGGGGGTCTGTCGCCTTCAGTTAGCCGAGACCGAAGTGGACATCGAGGATACGGAGACATGGTAAAGAGGAGAACGACTGTGGGGACCGCGCCAAGGGGGAGAAACAGACTTCCTAGCGAGAAGTTTCCATCTATGTAAGTCAGTAGAGGATCATCTGGTCATACTCCGTACTCTTGTAAAGATCAGACCAGGAGTTGGCTACATTTGTAGGAAGAACCGATATAAGAAGGATTACTAGGAAGCAATCATTATCCGAAATGAAGAGGAGGAGAAACTAAAGGGACATTTGTAGACGTTTAGTATATGTTGTAATTGCTGGAGACTCTTCGTTGTGGAAACTAGGGGGAATCCTGGAAAAAGGGGGGAGGGTTCAAATCAGAGGAGAAAGGGTCTTGGATAAGTCGATTCCTATAGGCTCTCACGAGGGATAGTGGGCGGGAAAGTCGCCACCGTCCTCGATGAGCCTTGAAAACAAAAAAAACTGAACCTTCATGGAATTGGACTTCATGTCTGAAGGATTGGAGTTACACTTCAAGAAAGAGGCGTCCTTCATAGTATAGAAGAAGGGGACACATAGAGAAAGAGTGGGAAAACCCCCTGAAAAAATTGTCAACTATCACGAGAAGAACAAGCCAACAAAAAAGGGACACTTTTTGTTTACCCGTGGGGGGTTAAAAGTTAGTCTTAACAAAGATTAGCGTGGCTATTTTAGGGAAAAGAGCTGAAATAGTGCAGCAATTTTCTTTCTTGATTGAAGAAAGAGAAGTTTATTGGTATCTGGCTGAGGGGCAACATCTACTCACTGGGAAAGCATATCTGTGGAATCATAAAAAGAGGGATTCCTGGAAGTAGGTATTCTTCTTTTCGATAGGAGGGAGGGTACAGAAGCTGTTCACAAGAAAAAATCATAGGACTTGGGGAGTGTATAAATTACGGTGGACGTCGGAGGGTGCGAGCTTGGATGGCAGTCAGGTTTGGAATCTGCAAAGAGGAAAAGGGCTCTAATAGGAGAAAGGAGACAGACTTGGACTTTAGTCACCTAGACAAAAGAACGTAACAGCAGGTACGGCACCACGGTTCGGGGGGGGGTCGAAGGACCTAAGAGGACGGCGCGCTCGTACGCTTTACTTTGCCTGGAAAGAAGAGGCGGTGGGAGGAAAGAAATATTCAAAATGCTATCTACTGGTTACATGAAAGGGACAACGGGTAGTTGGTCCACATAAGGATGAATGAAGTAGAAGGGTAGTATTGGGACAGAGGGGGGACGAGGGGCGCTAGGTTTAGGGACATCGGGAATCATTTAAAATCTTCCTTCAGCAAGAAAAAAGAAGGGCGGGGGGGGGGGTAAGAAGTAAAAAATTAAGGTACGCATTAAAGATCAATCATAATCTCCATTCGATCTCTTGGAGATGGCGATTTAAAGATATCAAAGACGCATATAAAGGGAAAACCAAACGTAGAAAGCGGACTAAAAGTATTCAAACGGAAGATGAACGGAGGGAAAGAAGGCGGTCGGAGAGGCTGTCTGAGTGTACGAGGGGGGGGAAGATACGGGACGACGTGGGCTTCAGTTACATACTCGAGAGCACCTTGGAGACGGGGAGATGTGAGGGAGGGTCCAGTGGAGAGAGAAATAGAAAGGGACAATGTTAGGCATCTATAAAGAGAATAGAAAACAGAAGAATTCCGTGAGGAAGAACCGCCTTTGAAAACATGGTGCGATTTGGCATCTCTAGGAGACAAAAAAAGGGACCTTAATCTCTTCATCAGAGAGGACTCTGGCAAGTCAAAGGGGGGGGGGACAGGGAAGAGAACGATCGCGGAAAAGCGCAAGGTTCTTTAGACTTGGGAAGGGAAGACCCACGGTGAGTGAGGGGGTCACATATCGTCATCCCTCCAAGGTCAAGAACGGGGGTGAAAAGTCGAACCATGTTTTAGAGGGAAGAAGAAAGCTTCTTAGGGGTAGAGAATAGAACCACCCTTGGCGTACTACTTGTCTAAGATTGTTAGAAGTTAGGTACGGGGCAAGCACTTAGCTTCAGGACTTTACGGCTTGTTCTCCTATGTTCAGCAGAAGTCTTGGCGATTTTGCGTCGATCCTTCCGGGAGAGGGGGAGGAGGTTAAAAAAAGGTGGTGAAATATCGTATCTGAAGTTGTAAGACTGCTTCTGAGTCATAAGGTATTACGCTAGTTGCAAAGGACGTTGCTAATGAGGCCGTCAAAAGAGGGGACCCTGAGGTATGGTCGTAGGAAACTCTCTCAACCCAGGCGGGGGATAGCAACAGAAGATTTGAGATACACGATTCTCTTGAGGGGGACCTGGAGAGACCCTTCAAAGATCCTCAAGCCTTCCTCACTCGTGAGTCCTGGAACAGTAGCTCTCAGGGGGGGAGGAGCAACGTTCACAAGAAGTAAGAAGGCGGGTGCTGGAGAAGTCCGATATTCCACTCCGGAGGGGGAAGAAAGCGCTGCACAGAAAAAAAGATAGGAGATGACGAAGAGAAGAGTAGATAGCACGAACGCCCAACGAGATCAGTCCACTTCGAAAATTGGGTCTCGGCGAACGGAGTTGCAGGGAGGGTGGGCTACTAGTACCGGAGGGCTTCACCTTCGGGAACAAATTCGATGGGCGGGGAAGATAAGAAAAGAAGAATCAGACACAATAGAAGGAGGAAAGCCTGTTGGCGAATCCAAAGGAGGGGACATGACCTCCTAAGGAATCTTTTTCATCAGGGAAGACCTTCGTGGACATTGATCACGAGGGGCCATAATTCAGGAAAAAAGCGCAGGGGAGTCGGGAAGAAAAAGACTTAGATGCCACTAAAGAGAAAACAGAACCAGGAGGGTGAAGAGCGTTAAGGGCGATTTTGTAGGGTAGGGAAACGCACCCATTCTTTAGGAGGACTGGTAGACTCCAGGAGGCCGTGGCCGGAAGAGAGCAAGTTTTCAGTTGGGACTCAGAATACCTTACTAAAAAAAGCCCTTCTCAGCTCTAAGACAAACGGACCTCAGGCTACAATCCTCTCCCCTCACAGATTGGACAGCTTCTGCTTGGAGGGGGAGCAGAAATCCGTCGGTACAGAGGGGGGGGGGGGGGGTTGGATGTGGGGTCTTAAAGAATACATTGTATCGTCATTTAGGAGAGAAAGAGTTAGGGATTCCCCTGGAGGTTGAGAAGTAAAAGATAGGAAGAAGGGGCCAGCTTGTGTTGGGTCGACTGAACTGGAAAAACTAAAACAAAGAAGATTTGAGAAGCATGGAGAGTTCAACTTATCTTTCCTTGGATACCCTATCGCAAGAGAACCGAATAGGGACCACTACAAGGAGCGAAGTAAGGTCCTCGTTCAAACATGGGGGGGGGAAGATTGCAACAGAACAAGGGAAGAGGAAGAAAAAAAATTGAAAGACTAAGTCGTCGTCGGGAGCCGGGGTTCATAAACTTTCTGTAACGACTTAGACATCTGGAACCGTCACCCCCCCAGGAAAGAAGAGGGGGGGCCGTTGAATACGGGGGAAAACTTTCTACCAGAAAGAGCGGAAATGTCGGGGTTCAGTTAACTGCTGTCTGATGCAGAGAAGTTTGCCTACAGCATAAAGTAAATAGGGGAAGAATTTCTAAAAACGGGCAGATAGAGATTTTCTACGAATTTCAAATCGAAGGCCAGCGGAAGAGGAAGGAACCACAAAGATTAGGAGCCCCGACTTATCAACTAAGAAAAGTTATTCTTGCTCTCTTAAGAAAGTAAACAAAGGGGCGCGGGCCAAAACCGAATCAAAGATTTAAGGAAGAATACCATCTGCCTCAAAAGGTGCGGATGACCAGAAAAGATCGGGGAGGGTGTGGAAAACTGTAAAGGGACAATCTCAACGAACTTCCTCCGCCAGTGGGGAAACGAGTGCCGATCATCTAGGAAAACGAGAATCAAGGGGGGGGAAGATTCAAGGGAAGCCAGTTATCAAAAAACGTGGTTAAGTCAATTTTCTCTTGAGGGGGTCCTCGGGGTTCTAGAGGAAGGGGATGTGGAAGTCCTCGAAGTGTCAGTGGAAAAGGGGAAAAGGGGGTTCTAAACGAGGGTGACGGGAAGGGGGGGCTACTCATCATTTTCCTAAATACTCCTTCTCCTCGGGAAGGGAAGTTGCCTTGAGATTTTGGAGAAAAAAGAAGCAGCTGGGAGGGAGGGGCTGGTCTGGACTAGAAAAGGAAGTTATAGACAGATATCTCTGCAAACCACTACGTACCCTACCCGAAAAAGGGAGGAATTGGCGCTACAAAAGAAGGCTTCGGGGAGGGGTCTCCACTAATTCGCCTTCGCAATTGTGATCAGAGACACTGTATGAGTCAAAAAGAGGCTACTACACTCTCTTTGATTTGACGGGAGAGGTGAGACTATGTGAATCAAGGGATCGGTTTGAGAGATTTTTAGAGTAGTCTTAATCGGGGGGATTGTCGTTCTATCTGGGATATTAAACGAGGAATCTGGATTAAAAAAGAAACATCACCCCTCTCACTAGTACACTCTCTCTGGGTTTCGAAAGGAGCGGTTGTGTAACTCGGTGTCGGGAGGGGGCATAGATAACCGAAATGTGGCGAGACTCTTCCAAGCAACGTGTACGAAGGAACTCTATGTGCGGTTTCTCTTTTTATTCCTCGGGAGAGAAATGGAAATCGTGAACCAGTTGGGGGGAAGAGGAATTTCTCGGAATTGAGTCAGAAGTAAGAACAGGAAAAGGATCTCTTTATGATGAAGGAACTCCACTATTCGGACATCACCGTAATTTTGAGAACCCTACTCCGTTCTCATGAAAGGAGGAGAGATTCGCGTAATTATCGAGAACCGCGCAGAAAAACGAAAAAGAAAATTCAAGAGTTTGATCTGGAGAGGATCAGGGGAGAAGGGTCACGTGGAAGAAAAACACAAAGAACACAAACAAAAGAGGATAAGAAACACCACCGGGAAAAAGAAAAAGAAAAAAGAAAAAAGAAACAACCACAGAACACGAACAACAGGAACAGAACCCAAACCACACACAACGACACCAACGACTGGGTAAATATATATATAAACCGAGAGGGGTGAGGAGAAGGGAAAGGCTAGCACGCATATTCACGGGGAGGGGTCTCACGCGGGGTTCTCGTGAAAATAATCTCTCCTGTTGGGAAGATGTGAATATAAAGAAGAAAAGGGAGGACTTTATCCAAGTAACAGGGGGGAAGTGTAAGGGAGGGGCAGGGCCTCCCTGACCTATTGGTCTGCCCTCATGTACGGGGATACTAGTATAAGACCCGATTACTGGAAAAGATTTTAGGAAGTGTCCTTGGAGGGAGTGGAGCCACTTTTGCCTCTCTGCGAAAAATGGGAAAATTAGGGGCCATCTGGAGACATCAGCTGTAGGTACTAGGAGTATTTTCACCTGTTCAAGGTACACTCAACTTCAGCTGAAAAAAGACTCAATTAGAGAGGAGTTTCAAGGCCTTCGAGGGGGAATGGAGGGGCTTCTTACGGACTAGCCGCGGTGAAAGGGAGGAAAGGGGCGAGAGGAGGCGGGGATCGACCGCCGCCGGGAGAAAGGGGAACCATTCACCGGAACACTTCTGCGCACAAAGGAGGAACGACTGCACTCCAAAAACAGAGCCGTGGCGCAGGGACTGGAGTCCAGTTCCTGAAAGAAAGCCCGGGGCTCCGTTGTGGAAAGGAGGGATGGGATAGCCTGACTAGGCTATCGCTAATTAGGAGGAAAATTTGGTTCCGGAGGGGGAGGCTAATGAGAGGACGGAAAGAGTCGGAGAAGATCCCATGAAGACATCCTCCATAGAAGAGGAAGGTTCTAAGGAACACGAGTGTGGGGGGAAACAAGAATGTCCTATTCCTGGCACTATTGGCGTGCCTATAGGGAGACCCCTTCAAGGAAGGGAGCTATCGTATCTGATAGGAACGGAGAGCAAGTAAAAACCGTCTTGCACGACACAGTTCCAAATCAAAAGGAAGAAGCCACAGGACAAAGAAAAGACCCACTTGTTGAGAAATAGCAGGTGATTTTGGGAATTCAGAAGGTTATACCCGAAGAAAGGGATTCTGGGAAAGAGGAGACCATCTCGTGCCTAAAAGGAGGAAGAACCCAGGTTCTGAGGGGTGAAGACCGCGTGGTAGGGGGGTCACGGCATGCAGGGGGTCAACATCTGCCATCAAATTAGCTCGCACGGGAGGGGGGCATCGATGGTAGTAAGAGAAAATGCAGGTAAGTTACTGAGATGGGGGGGGACTTAATGATGAGGGTACGGCTCAAATTCGTAAAAGCCATCGAATGGGAATGGCGGTTCAAAGGTACACGGAGGTGGGAAGGAAATGTAGGGTTCTCGGCTGCTTTCCGGGTGGGGGGAGACAGAACAGGAGGAGAAGAGGGAAGTAATTATTATTCTGGACTTCTAACTCAGAGAAGTCAATTCCTGTCACCCACGCAACAAGGAGATTAGCACCCCGACGTTTGAGTCAAGTGGCTAACTTGGAAGGCCTCTTCACGCTGAAAAAAAAGGAGGCCATTTCGCACGGTGAGAACCGAGCTAGCCACAGAAGAAGGAATGAAGGGGACAGAGGAGATAAGATTCACGGAGAGTTGGTGTTTTAGGGTCAACAACAGGTGAAATGGATCGTCGGGGGGGAGAAGGTTTGAGCCTTGTGGGAATAAAAAGGTGTGATTGAAGCAACTTGTCAACTAGGAAAAGTCCGGTTCTATGAATTCTTCGTGTTGGGTCTCCGAAGGAAAACGATTGTTTACCGGTCTAAAAAGGAAAATAGCCAAGGGAATCCTTCTGGGGGGAGAGGAAATTGGAGTAGGGGGCCCGGGAGAGCATCCTCAGCCGATCAGTCACAAAAAAAGGAGAGGAGGAATGGAAGAAAAAGACGGGAGACTCTGTAGATGTAGGAGGACTTTGGTCTAGGGGGACGCCGGGGGGGGATAGAGAAAGCTGGAGGTGTTTAAACAAGCTCAACAAAGGAATTTGGGGAGCGCTTAGTCATGTAAATTGAGGGAAAAAAGACGCCCAGCGCAAAGGCAAACTGTCAGAAGAAAATCCAGGCGCACCTCAAGAAGGGCCCGTTTCACAACCGCCGGTGGAGGGGAGGGGGGGGGAGCTGCATTCACGTCAGAACCGGATCAAAAGTCTTGAGAAAGGATCTTTGGGGGGGGGATGGCCTCACCGGGGGGGGGGGAGAGGGTAAACAACGATTTACGGAAGGGCTGGAGCTTTGGGGGAAGGAAAGATACACGGGAGAATGAAGTAGGGTGGGGCCTGGAGAGATTCATCCGGGACTCTGGTGGAACTTGTGGGGACCGTCTATTTGTATAGTCCTAAAAGCCCGCGCTGGGAAGCGCGGTAAAGTCCCTTATGCTACGGGGAACTGTTTTGGCGTCGCCCTGTGAGAGGAAAGGTTACGTTCAGATAGGGAGGCTTATGAGAAGAGAAAATCGAGGTGACAAGGGGACGTCTTGCTGAAAGGGCGATGAACGACTCGGGAGGGGGGAGAAGACTAGTTAAAACGGAGGGGCTAGTCTGTAAGTGAAAATGGCTTACGAGAAGGGGGGCTAGCTGGAGCTCGGGGGGGAGGCTAGAAGACGGGTAGGGGAAAGAGAACGAGTAGGGAAAAACATCTT
>Ga0179591_1369523_pt1 | contig 10352 bp, 11 predicted proteins | sample CZOMad2_1_08_16f_FD_182891 | JGI IMG/M metagenome (GOLD analysis project Ga0179591, IMG submission 182891) | Vadose zone soil fungal communities from Angelo Coast Range Reserve, California, USA - CZOMad2_1_08_16fungal (PacBio error correction) | ecosystem: Environmental > Terrestrial > Soil >...
AAGCGACGGAAGGGAGCGCCCTTTGGGAAAGGGGGGAAGGTTCCAATAAACTCGATAGTATGTCGGGGCCTGGCTATCGCATGGCTGAAAAAGTCAGTGTGAGCTAACAAAGAGACCAGGGCATAGGGGGGAGGAGAGTGGGGGGGTAGGGTGGGCGTACAACAGTTATGGATAAAACTGGATGGGCAAAGGGTCACATAGACGAGGAAGGAGATGAGAGGGATGGCGGTTTTTTTGAAACATGCGACTAAATGAGAAGACAGGTACAAGAGATACCGAGAAAGTGAGAGGGGACTAAATCAGAAATTGTAAGGAGGAGAGTGCGTGATTTGAGGTGGAGCTCCACAAAAAGAGGAAAAGGGGCCAACGATCGCTGGCCGACAATCGTGGTGGGGAGGAAAACACACCACTTTTCCGTTGTTGAATACAAGAGGGAAAAAAAGGCCAAGTGGGAGAGACGCGGAGGGAAAACACCAAACAAAACGAGGACACGCACGCCCGAGAGGGGGGGGGCAACGTTAGAGAAGACATGATGACGAGGTAATGCAACAAAGCGACGACTTGTTCCGCTAAAAAAAGTTGTGTTAAAATACACCAAACCGTCCGGCAGAAGAGAAGGCGCGGCAGAGAGGGTTCGATAAGGAGGGGCGTTAAAGGGAGGGGGAGGGGGGGCATCAAAGGAACCGGGGGAGGGTGTTCCCGGCACTACATCAATCGCCATTCAGCCACGCGTTCGGCGGCACGACCGTGAGAAGTGCAAACCGTACCATCTTAAATGCTCGGCAACAGTGAACTTGGAAATTTCTTCGGAAAGAAATCTTCAACGGGGGGTGTAGTAGACAAGGACCTGATAGTAACCATGAAGACGGTCGCATCACATGACAGAAACAGGACGTCGGAAAAAGATGATGCGCGGGAAGACACAAAAGCGTAACAAACACTAGTGAACAGCTACCTCACAATAAGTCAGGCAATCAAGGCGGCAGGTCAAAGGAAGGGTCCAAATGTACGAAGTGACCGTGATCATAGAAGGAAGTCATCTCAAATCCTACAGAAGTGCGATGTAGCAGGGTGAGACCGCATCGGTGAAACGTCAAAGACCAATGGCGAGCAGTGTGGCTATAAAAGAAATGTCACGATACTGATCGACTAACGGTGAGTAGCCTGCCACAAGGGCTCGTGCTTGATCGCGGGCGAATCCCAAGGTCAGATCGGTACGTCGAAGTGAGGATGTGAAGAAAAGGTTCTGGAACATAATCGGGAGGGGAAATGGGAGAGGGGCCCAGTTGGGGAAAGGGAGGAAGAACTGAAAGCTAGGGGGGGAGTGGCGCCTACAGGCAGAAACGGGGCATTAGAACAAAAGACGAATAGGGGGGGGAAGAGGAAGGGGGCTACAAAGAGAAAGAAGGAAAAGGGGAAAGAACGACTGCTCAGAGTGGGTTGTGGAAGGGAGAGAATCACACTGAGCTTGGCAACCTGTGATGTCAAGGATGAGTCATAATAAAACCAAAAGTAGCTAAAGCGGAACCCATCAGAGGGAGAAAAGAGGACGGCATTACACTGACCGTAAAATACCTCTTGCCGCGGGACAATCGATTGATCACCAGTCAAAGACACATGAATGTAAAAGTAGTCACCAACAACCGGGGGAGGGAGGGAAAAAAAAGATAGAGATGGAAAATGGATTTTGAAAGCAGGGGGGAAAGATTTGCGGCCCATGGGCGCGGAGGGAGCCGGTCGCATCCTTAGCAAATACTTGTTGACCGAAGACGGAGGGTGAAGCAACGCGGAGCAGTGGCTGCAGGTGTGCCTCGCCAAATGCTTAAAAGCCTTAAGCCCTTGACCTTTAACCAAAGAACTTACCAAAGAGTGAGGACAAGTGATTAAACCAAAGGAAAGGTGATCGGGGAGACCAGGTAACAGGGGGGAGAGGAAGGGCAAGAAGAAGGTCGATTCGGCAGATGGAATTGTCGAATGAAAAAGATCCAGTTTTGGGGTTTTCTCGCGAGCAGGAAAGACCCTAGCTTTATTAACGGTTCAACGGAAAAACTAACGGGAAACACTTAGCACCAGGGAAATGAAAAAGAAGAGGGAGGTGATACGATAAGGAGACTCGCGGCCAAGGTGATTATAGCAAGAGAAGTCAAGGGGGCCGGTGCGCATAAAACCAAATGAAGTCTTTTGGCGAGAGAAGATAAGAATCAAAGGGAAGGGGAGGGAAGCGGTCCTACAAAGCCGACATAAAGGGATATGTCACAGCGATCCTAGCATCGTACATTTTCGTAAACCCTTAAGTGTGATTAACTCAAAAAGTTACGAGTTTGAGACGGGGGAACAACGCGGACATCGGGAAAAAAGGGGGGGAAAAAAAAAACGGCATCTGGGAAAAGTGGGGGGAAGGATGAACAGGGGTCACTAAATACCGATCAGCTGAACTTTGGGGGGTCTTGAACTAACCGAGAAAAGTCAAGAAAATAGGGAACCGATTAATCGTCCCAGACTGGTAAGTCAGGGAAGGGGAAAGATTGTGCCTGTAAACTTCCCCTTCCATTAAAGGCAGAAAAGTCAGATCGAAGTCAGCGACGGCGCATCTCAGTAGAGGGGGACGTATTGCTGAATACACAAACCGAAGTAGTTGTCGTACAAGGGCCTCATCTGAAAAAAAAAGAGAACTCCAAAAGACTACCGGAGCAAAAGGAGTAGGGGCTTGGTCAGGCGCGCCTTGGGCGGTACTGGGGGCGCGAGATCGCTTCAATCAGACGGGGGGTCAATTAAGCTGAGAAGCACCACCTGTAAAAAAAAAGGTGTCCAAGACACCAAGCGGGGTCGGAAGCGTGGCCAAAAAAAACTAAAGGCCGAAAGCCCGCAAGTGTTGGTGGAAACGAACATGAGAAAATCTTAAAAGAAAAAGATTGATTTTAGAAACAAGGGAAGACAGGGCCGCGGGGACTCGAGGGCGAGACTGAGCTCTCCTTTCCATGCATATGAAAGTGAGAAACTCAAAATCAAATCTGACAGAAGGACGGGTCACCAAGGATAAAGTTTCGCCAAACACAACGCCTGCCAAAACCGGATCAAGGGGGAATCGGGGTAACAAAAAACCGAGAGGAAAGTCCTGTTCTCTGTATTAGTTGGCGCACAGAGAAAAAAGTGGCGGGCAGAAAGCCGCGCGGGGGAGTTGTTACGGCCGGGATGCGTCTATGGGGAAACACCGCAATTAATCAGCGACGTCTTTTGGAAACTACAAAAAACGATTTTGACGAAAACCAACCAAAAATCGTCGGTTCAAGGCAAAATCAGAAAAGACGTACGGCAGAGTCGGGAAAGAAGCCGGTGGGGGGAGGTGGGAGGAGGAAGAATCGTGAAAAAGACATGAGACAGGGTCGGGGGGAAGAATAACCATTTCCTGTGAAACCCGGCACAGTACTGGGGAGGAAATCACTCTCTAACAACAACAAATAGGGGGGATTGGGACGCACGTACGGAGGGAACAGGACAGGGAAGGGGGGGGGGGGGGGCAAAGAAGTTGGTCTCATGGCTGGGGGCAAGAAAGCCTCAAAACCATAACTCGGAAGGTAAGATTCTCAGGAGCGGGAGCAACTGCAAAGTGAAAGTCCACCACAACGTTTGTGGGGGGGAGAAAAATCGAGTCGTGTGCAAAAAAAAAGGGGAATGAGGGGTATTTTCGTCAATACGCAAGCAGTTCCGATTGAAAAAGCACGATAGCGGCCTAAAAAATGGTCAGTAGTCTTCAAGCGCCAAAACGAACAGTAATTCTAACGGGTTGGAGGGGTTGCAGAAAAAAGGCGGGAAAAACAAGTAGAGAGGGAAGTGAGGAGGGGGTTGGGTTTGGCTAAATTGGGACGGAAATGACCTAAAAAAAAAAAGCTTACGAGGCTTTGGTAAACAAAAAAAAGTAAATAAAGAAGAGAAAAAATCAACGAAACGAAACCGCGGAGTGAAAGGGGTCAGAAAACAAGATGACCAGCCGTGAGCTTGATGTATTTGGGACGTTGAAAAGGCTAAAAAACCCCGAAAAGGTAGGTCCGGACACGATCGCGTTTAACGAATCATCAAACTTGGTGTCGGAAACACCTTGGTGTGGAGAATCGGAAAAAAGGAAACGATGACAAGGTCGGAAGGGGAAATCGAACGCGTCGAAAAATCAAACACCAGGAGCGAGAGGCCACGACGACGAATTCATTTCGGACGGTACCGATCCTATTTGGCGAAAAACGAGCGACGTGGAAGACAATGGAGGTTTGGGGTTCAAGGGGCAGAAAAAATACCGTAAGTCCGGCAAAAGAGCGAAAAAAGGCCGCGGGCCGGAATGGAACGATCATGAGGGGGAAGCAAAAAGGGGGAAACCGAGTTCCCAAAAACTAAGAAAAGCAGGGCGAAAAAATGCGGCGAAAAGGTGGTTGGGAGGAAAATGGGGATTGCAAGGAAATTCATCGAGCGGTATCCTGGACCTTGACCAAGGTTCATAGGGGAAAAAAAAAACGAGGACGGGGCCCTAGTATTCTTCGTCTGACAACCTTGGCAGAAAAAAAAGCAAGTTATCCAAACGGAAAGGTCCTACAGGAAATACTGCTCAAGAAATGGGGATCATCGAAACCCGGATGAGATGCAGGGGTAATTGGAAACAAAAGGGGAGGCCACGTCAGAGGGAGCTCTAATAATCATCTCACGTTAAGGGGGAGGATGGGGACCCGAAAGACGTGAGAGGGGCAGGGCGTAAGCACCGACGACGAGTAGCCTGATCGATCAAAATACGAAATGAAAAAGCTAATTTCTCACGTGATAACCAGGGGGGACGAAGCCGCAAAATTTGGGACTCCATCAGACGATGTGACCCCCGGAGCGGCGGAGGGGGAGAAACAACCGGGTGCAACGTGGTCCTGAAAACGGAAAGAATAGCCCTCAAAAGGGTGGAAATTTCCTCAACCGCCGACGCCAAGAGCGAAGCGGGCGGACAGAGGGAAACTGAAAGTAGTTGGGTTGAAATAATGCGGATCTCATGAAAAAAACCCCGGCTTGTCAGTCCGTGGGGAAGGCATTGGGGGGTGGAAAGTCTAGGGGGGTGGGGAAGAAAATGCACCGATTCCGCCTAAAAAGCGCGCTCACCGGTAGTGCGCGGCACATAGGCCGGGACCTTCCGGGAGACGGCGGACGAATCCGCGGCCCATGGGAGCAATCTCTTAATCCACGAGAAAAAAATACTTCATAGAACTCTCTAAACAACGGAGGAGGAGAAAATTGACCGGGGTGTTTGACGTGGGAAGAAACTAATGGGGAGAAAAGGGGCCGAGGAGAGGGAGTGCGAGATCACGAATTCGACTGTGACGAAAGCAAAAAGGGGGGAGCGCGCGGTCGCGGAATGTCACTCGCAAGTCAGGTAAGGGAACTGGGACAAGGAACCAGCGGAAGCACAAGAAAAAAGGCATGGGCGAGGGAGGAACAAAAGCGAGACAGGGTCGCGGGAGCCTCCTGGAAAAAACTCTTTTATCAGAGGGCCGGACACGAACTCACTTAAATGCTTTATTGACTTTGAATTACCACATCCCGTTTTCCATCAGCGGAGCAAAAAAATCGAGATGGAAAGTAGCAGGACGGGGAGAACGGTGTCACGGTTCTCCGAGTGTATCGATACGGATTAACGGCCTTACAAAAAAGCGATCGGAGAAGGATCCAGGAAAGTCGTGAGAAGAAAGGACGCGTACTACTAGCCAATGAACGGGCAAGCGGTCCGAAAAAGAAAAAGTCCGTTGGATATGATTAAAAAGATACCATCATCGGAATTTTCGACCTCATGATCATCGCGGGAAAAGGAAAAAGGTTGACTACGGGAGAAATAGGAAAGGATCCGGGGAAATCCAGATCGAAGGGGGACCGGGGGAATGGGGGACAATGTCAGGACTAGAAAGAATATGTCTTTGAATCCAATTTTCTTCGACATAAAACCCCGAGTGAGAAAAAACGAGGGCAGGGAGACGGGAATCGGTACCGGTTGAAAGGGAAAAAGGGTCCCGCATTGAAAGAAATGAACTGAGGGAAAAAGCTGACGCAATGCGCGATATTTGTAAACCGGATAAGTATGGGGGGGCTGCAAATAACAACCGCTATTGGGGGTGAACACGTAAAAGAGGGTCAGCCAAAATCACCATCCAGGCGGGGCAGAACACCCCCGAATGAGGCGGCGTGGACTCGACGCCTGGGGGTCTGGGGAAAAAAAAAAAGCGTCAGCTCGAACGAAGTGGAATCAATTCGTAAAGCGGGTCTACGTACCCAATTTACCCCAGTTTTCACCGAAAGAGGATGTCAAAATAAAGGTGCCGGAACACTCCCGGTGGCCGATCCTCGGGGAGAAAAGGAAGGGGAAAGCCAAGCTCACAAAAAAAGGGGGATTGATAAAAACGGAGAAAATGAGGAACTTGCGCAAGGAAAAATTAAGGTTGTCTGCACCTCACCAAAATCCTAAGCCGAGGCTTAAAAACTGCAACAGAGTTAAAATTGAAACAAAAACAAAGACAAGAACGAGCTCTATGGGGGTGAAATGCAGGTTTGGAAAAAAAACCGCGAAAAAATACTTTTCGTTAACTGGCGTATTTGGGAAACAATCTTTTGGGGGGGGGGGGTGGACTCGCCAAATTGGGGGGAGAGGCTAGAAGCGGGGGTCAAGGACGGACTGCTGCGTCGGGGGGGAAAAAAAGGAATCGTACACTATTTGGGAACTTTTTGGTCTCAACGAAATCGTTTTTGGCCCAAAAATCGCAGACAAGTGAAGGACAGAGGGTCAAGCAAGGGGCGCGTCGGAGAAGGTAGGAAAAGAACAGAAGTGAGGGGGAAGGCGGCTCGGGGAAAGACATGAACAACTATTTAAAAATCACTATTTCCTGCTCGTCCGTCTATAGGTGGCAAAACTAAAACAACACAGGAGGAGGGTGAGGCTCCACGGGAAAAACTGAAAAAAGGTGGGGGGATGGGACGCGAGAGGTTGTCCTCATTGGCGGGGGGACAAGAGAACCAGCGCCACAAGTCGAGAAAGGAATGCCTAAAATTGAACGCCTGCATTACAAAAACTCCTGACACGATGTTTTGTTGCTCAAATCGAGTCGTGTGGGCAGGACCAAAATCCATAGTCTCTGAAGGTGGTTGTCGGAAAAAAGAGACGCAGAATGAATTCATTGACCAACGCCGGGATGAGCGCAGCCCGGGGCGATGGGAAAAAAAAAAGTACGCAAAAAAACGAACAGTATAAAAAGTATCGTTTCTGGGCTGAAAAGAGGTCACCAAACACATATCGGAGGCGGGGGGTTCATTGTCGACAGCTGGAACCGTCAGAGGAAAGATGCGGAGGAGGAGTTACGGTTGGTTTCCTTAATCTCCAGTAACTGAAGAGCCTGAATTTGAACGCAAGGCTATTCACAAAGAATAGAATGGGCTAAGCAATGGTGGGGGAACAGGGAGAGCATGGATTGAAGTTGACTTTGAGCTCACAAAAAAAAAAAAAAAAAAACCCGACGACAACAAGGTAGTGGCCGTGGACCAATCATTGTGCGACATCATCAATGGGTCACCCACTTGTCAGGGGGAGAAAAAAATTGTACGATGAGACAACAGTCAAGAAAGGGAAGCGAAACACCGCACCAATACGCGAGGAGTCACTAAAAAATCCTAATTCTGTGCGACGGGGAAAAAAGAGATTCCGATTTTTTTATGCCATCTAGCGACTTTGTCCGACAAAGGTACAACTCGAAATAAACTGCCGGCAAGTCGAAGAATCAGCTGAAGGTCAAGTCGGAGGGTAGCTTAAATGAGGAGGGGAATGAAAAGGAAAGATGGTGAAAAAGAAATGACCTGGAACCCCGTCCTGTTTCGCTATGAAATTCGGAACGACCATTGCCATTGAAGTTGCTTGGCAGAGGAAAGCGACGGGACTCAATTGAACTGTGACCAACTGGCATCGGAAAAAAACTTCGAAGAGACGTGCGATGATGGTCAGAGGGGGTCGAAAAGTATACAACGGGAGAGCTCTCCACGAATTACTCATGAGAAGGAAGACAAAAGTAATGCAAAAGAGGGGGGAATAATCTCAAACCCAGTTTTCGATGTCATGGGGAAGACTTGTCGCCCACTACAATGCGGCATAAAGCTTCATCTTCCAACACCCGGGGTTGCAAAAAATAAAACGGGCACGACGGGAGACTAGGGGGGGAGGGAGAATGACAGCGAGTATCCTATCGAGCACATGAGCAGGCGAATTGTCAGACGGAAAAAAAAGGTTGGAAGAGCCGCTAAAAGGGAACATCTCGATTGACGTCGCGATATAAACCAAGGGATGCATGGGGAGACAATCAGAGAAACCTCGAAGAGTGGGGAAGGGGCTCACGCAAAACCAAGAGCGGGAACCGCGGCGACACGAAACTTCGCAGAGGGTTGATCATCTAATTAAACCCCTCTTACTTTGGGCCGTCCGTATGTGTGGAAGACTGATTTTCAGGTAAAAAAGGCACGATGCAAAAAAAGCAGGAATCACCAATCCTGGCGGCGCGCACATAGTCCATAAGTCGCCGAAAGGACGCGCCCATGGAGCAAGAAGAAAACGCTTTAACCTAATGGTCAATCTCTACAAACAAAAACTGGATGTAAGAGAAAAAAAGTATGAAACGTTATCCTCATTGAGCAAGGGTCGCGGTGGGGTGGGGGGGGGGGGGGGGATGTTGTCGTGTTTCTGGGGGGGGGGGTGGACGATCCAAGGGGAACCAAAAAAAACTATGTGACGCGCCGCCGGGGGCGGGGGGGGAGCAAAGGGACGCGGAATCTGTGATGCACTTTCTCGTAAAAAAATTATTTAATCCTTCCACTCCCTTACATTACCCGCACCAGGCAAAAACAAAAGAGCGGGTTAGCATGATGAAAAAAAAAAGCGAGAAAATGTCGTCGGAGCCGCCGGTACGGCTCTTGGGACGTCGCCGGTTAGCAATAAAGGCCTGCGAATAGGTCGAGAAAGAATCAAAGGTGGTGACTACAAGAAAGACGCTGCAAATCTGATGGGGGGATGGGAACTTGGCTGGGCTAGGCAACAAAACTAATTCAAGCCGACGGGGTATCTCGAGGTAGCGTCATCGAAAAGAACTGATTGCAAGTGGCAGCAATCAATAGGAAGGGGAAGGGGGAGGAAAAACTTAAGCGCGCAATGTACGGGTTAGAGTGACTACGGCCGACCCAAAAGAACATAAACTTTTTTTAGATTCACATCGATACGATAAGAGGGGATGTCTACCAGGCACTTGGAGACAGTCTAGAAGGGTCGAGCTCTCGAAGTGTTGCCTAGGTGTGTAAAAAAAATATGAATTCCATCCCGAAAGATGACAGGGTGAACTTTCGCAGTAGGCTCAAGTGTAATGGAAAGGATGAGAAAAATTCAAAAACTCGCGGTATAGGAAACAGACTGGAATTCAGGGAAGGGAACAATCGGTTAATGATTCAAAAAAAAGGAGAATTTAAAAAAATCAAGAGGGATTCAGCTGCCGTAATCATTGGCCTGAAGAGGGATTGGCTTAAACGACATTTGTCGGCCTAATGCGGAGAATCCAAAAAAGTATCAATGGAGGCTAAAGGAGAACCGAATGCAAAAGGAAGTGAATCGGGGAGGGGGAGAATTGGGGCTTTGCTGCAGCAGGCAGACTTCAATCAAAATTGGATAGGTCATGTAAAAAGTCTACGATTGAACAATAAAAGGGGTTTTCCCGACAAGCTTGATGATAAAGCGATCGTGCGGGCCACTAAGGGGAAAATAAACGGGGGGGGGGGAAAAAATAAAAGGAAAAATTCAAGACAAAAAAAGAAAATATGGGGAACAACGCTCAAGGCCTCTGGGGAATTACGCGATCTTTAAAAAAGGGTGAGTAAAAGTGGGTTTTCCTTTAGCAGCATGAAAAAAACCGAACCAATCATCAGAAGCAGAGAGGAAACGGGACGGAAACGTGCGAAGTGTAGAAAAAAAAACCCAAAAAAAAGGGAGAGACGTATGGAGCAGGTGTACAAGCCAAAGAAACAAAAAAGACTGTCTTTCTGGGTTGGAAGACTACCCGACCAAACAGCGCTCCGAGCGGTGTCAATGGAAGGGGTCTTCTTCTATTTGGAAAAAAGAAATTGAAGAAGTACGAAGGGGAAGGGGGGGGTAAAAGCGAGTTTGGAGGCCCAAACCCATCGGTACAGAAACTTGTGATTCAAGCCGAGAGTAGCCTGTCGCAACCTTCTCCTAGTTAGTGGGTCCGTCTTTGAAAGAAGGTAACAAAGAGGAGAAAAATCACCCCAGGACCTTATCAGGCGGAAAGGGAAAAAAA
>Ga0179591_1280969_pt1 | contig 10351 bp, 14 predicted proteins | sample CZOMad2_1_08_16f_FD_182891 | JGI IMG/M metagenome (GOLD analysis project Ga0179591, IMG submission 182891) | Vadose zone soil fungal communities from Angelo Coast Range Reserve, California, USA - CZOMad2_1_08_16fungal (PacBio error correction) | ecosystem: Environmental > Terrestrial > Soil >...
TCTCCCCTATCGGTATGATCCCCCTTAAAAATTTTCCTCTTAGCCCGCCCCAACAATTCCTCGAAGAAAGAACATCGGGGAAAAAAATTTTCCTTCTTTTTTCCTTCCGAGTTGAGGGGGTGATTCTTAATTAAAGGTTCGGACAAATAAAATAGAATCTAATAAGGTTGGGAATGAAAAAAAGTTGGAAGTTTGAGATATCTTTTGGGGGGAAAAAATGTGTTCAAGAGACAAAGAAACCCTCACATCGCCCAGGGGGAGAAATAATAATGCTTTTTCTAGAAGACTGGAAAAAAGAAAAGGAAAGTGTTGACAGAGAAAGTTCAATTCTGAAAAAATGCTCTGAAAGAGGCGCTTCAAATGAAAAATTTTTGTCGACTAGATGGGGGAAGGGGTAACACATATGGGGGAAAATAAATAGAGGATGAAAAAATCTCTCTGACCTTGACAGCTGTGGGGATGGAATTAAGGGGGGAAAAAAGGGGAGCGACTTCTCAGAGAAGAAGGGCATGAAAAAAAAAAAAGGGGGGGTAAAGTTGGGAGGGAGCAAGCTTTATCTCAAATGGGGGGAAAGAGATCTCAAAAAGATACGTAGGAAAAAGCCACATTTCTGTAAGGTTCTTGGATCGGGGAATTCTCGGGGATCTCAAATGAAAGGGGGGGGGAATCTTCCAAACGAAGAAAAGAGGAGCAACAACCCAAGGAGGGGGAGGACAATCGGGTGGGGAGACACAAACACCAAGGGATCAAAGCAGCAACAAGAGAAAGAAGGGAAAATGTGAGGGGGTATCTCATCTTTTGTTTGGTCTAGAGGAGGGGAGGAGGAGTGGAGATAACTATGGTCGTACAGTAAAAAAATTTAAAACACTGCTTCAAAAAGAGGGGAGATAGCGATAGGAGATTCTCTGAAATTCAGGAAAGAGAAACAGCTGTGAAAAGGGAAGAGGTGGCTTCCATCATTCATGGATGTAGGGTCCCTGGAAAAGGAAAAAAGGGGGGGGATAAAAAAAATCAGTCTCAAACTCGGTGAAAAAAAAGGGGAAACGAAATTCAGAGATGTGTTTTTGAGGGATTCAGATTCTTCAACAAACTCGGAAAGGAAGTCACTTCTAAACCCATTATCCTCAAGTGGTCGAGGAGGGAGGGTTGTCAGCTGTGGTAAAAAATAAAGGAAAAAGCTTACCAAACTACCACTGTTTGGGGGGAAAGTCAAAAGACCTCGGGGGTCCTTTTGCTCGCCTACTGGGAAATGGGAGAAAGCTCTAAAAAACGCCTTCAAATGGAGGGGAAGATGTGTCGGGGTTAGGGAAGAGTTCCTTTCCTTTTCAGGGGAAAAATAGAGGCAAGTTTGATGGATCCAGATGTTTCTTAGAAAGAGAGGGAATTTTGGAATTTTTTGCGGTTCGGAGATTAAAACGTTAGACTCGAAAGAAAGTAATTTCTTTCCCAAAAAATCTCTTTGCAAGGTGGGGTTTGAAAGGAACTACTGAAAGAAGGAAATTCAAACTGGTACCGGGAAGAAAAGGGATTGTTCAAGTACGAGACTGGGGAGCAACAGAGGTCACCCTATTTCCCGAGCTCCTGAACGAGCTCCCGGAAAAACCAATAAACAAATAAGCTGAGTGGTTGGAAAAAAGGGGGGAACATCAAAAACACGAAAAAGGTTTTATTAGATGAAACACAGGAACCTCTTGGGAACTCAAGGGAATCGAAGATTTCCAGGGGAAAAAAGAGAAAGAGGTGGGTGGGGAGGATATTTCCTCATAACAAAAAAGACGCCGAACTTACCGTTAGTTTTATTTTTTTGGGGGGGGGGGCTAATTAAAATCGTGGCTCAGGCGTTGAAACAGAAAAAGAAAAAAGATTGTATAAATTTTAAAAGAAAAAAAAATGCAGATCGAGTAGCCTCGAAGAAAGTTAGAGAGATTAAGAGGGGATTGCAATTGTGGCAATCAGTTTGGGGAAAGAGAAAGGTGGTCCTTTGTGGATTTTAACTTAAAGGGACAATCTTTTTAAAGGAGAAGAAGAAACACCCCACTAAAACAAACCTGTAATTTTCGGGCTAACCTAGAGTGTGGGCTGGGTGAGGAGGGGTAATAGAAACGTATCTAGTTATATTCTCTTTCTCTCAAAGGGGCCCGAACTTCTACAGTCCCATCGGTTCAGGTGTTCAAAGAAGAAGCGATTGTGGGGGGGGGAACCTCGTCTTAGTCAACAATTTTCTCGGGAAGGGGAGGAGGAGGCGTCAAGGATATAGGGGGAGCACCTCAGAAAACTCAGGGACCTATCGTCTTGAACAAAGGTGGAAATTTCTGGAAAAAAGGTACTGTATTTCATGTCATAGTGGAAGAGGAAAAGAAATGGGAAAAGGGGTATAGAAAGGTTTTTTTGAGCGAGTGTACTAAAAAGGCTGGATACTCATACTTTTTTTCTGAGAAGGAAAAGGGGGGACAGAATCATCTGGGGAAAAATCCAATAAGCGGGTAGGGAAGTCTCGGGAAGAGGGGAGATCCGAACCCAAAAAGAAATCTAACCTACCCCTCCCCAATTTCCCCTTTGAAGGCGGTCTGAGTGGCGAGCCGGTGAAGGAATCTCGCGCAAGGCACCCAAAGAGAGGGTTGCCTGGGGGTGAGAGTTCTTTTACAACCAATTTCTCAGCCTTTGGGTTTCGTGCGGCACCGAGCACCACAAACCGAAAAAACGCAAAAAAATGAGACTCAAGGGAGGGGTGCGAGAAGGTAAAAATCAAGAAAGAGTTGGGGTGACGAATCGGAAGATTCACTGAGAGGAAAATCTTCGCCTGGGGGGAAAAGAAGGAAGAGAGGTTCTCCAATATCCTTTGAAGAAAGCACGAAAGGAGGGGGATAAAGTTTCGATTGCTTTAATGATGAAGGGAAGACTCGTAGAAAGAAGGAATTAAAACCGTAAGAGGTGGGTTGTGACTGGAAAAAAGGTATATGGATTCTAGAAGGGCAAAACCAGGAGGGCGAACGCAGCCACCGGGAGGGGGGGATCTTTCGGGCTGCTGGAGGAATAAAGGAGGGGAGGCTTTGTATCTCTCAGAAAAAGGAGTCCAAATAGAGAGATGAGCAGGGGAAGATCAACGAAAAAAGACAGCAATGAACAGGAAAAAGGAACGGACGAATGTGGGGTGGAGGTTTAGAAAACAGAGTGGGTTTTGAAAGGCTTTTAATCTAGAAGAGGGGTCTAGCCGTCCCAAAAAAAAAAAAAGAAAAAAAAAAAAAAAAAAACAAAAAAAAAAAAGGAAAAAAAAAAAAAAAAAAAAAAAAAAAAAAAAAAAAAAAAAAAAAAAAAAAAAAAAAAAAAAAAAAAAAAAAAAAAACAAACCAAACTTTGGAAGGGATTGCCGTTTTCATAGCGGTAGGATCTTCCTCTGAACCTTCATTCAAAGCGGGAAAAAAGCGGGGGAGGCAGGGTGCGGGGCTATTTTTGCTTTCTCACGTCCTAAGGGGAGTCCCCTCTAGTCGCAAAAGAGGAAAGGAGTCATCTCTTTTATTTTCAAGAGGACGGGAGTCAACAGGTCCAAAGAAAGGGGGGATCAAGGAGAGCGGGGGGGGGGGGGGGGGGGGGGTGGAGGGGGGGGGGGGGGGGGGGGGGGGGGGGGGGGTTGGGGTGGGGGGGGGGGGGGGGGGGGGGGGGGGGGGGGGGGGGGGGGGGGGGGGGGGGGGGGGGTGGGTGGGGGGGGGGGGGGGGGGGGGGGGGGGGGGTGGTGGGGGGGGGGGGGGTGGGGGGGAGAGAGCCTGCTCCGGGTTGTAGTGAGTGGGGGGGAGTTTGGGGGAACACCATCAATTAGAGAAAGAGAGGTTTGGGCAGTAAAAAGGGGGTCCGCTCTATGTTACTTTGAAAAGAAAATGGACCATTATTTCTTAATCAATAGAAACTGCTTGGCAATGGGGCTTTCCCTTCCGGGAAATATATTCAAGGTGGGAAAGAAAGATATTGGGAAAAAATTTATGTTTGGGGGGGAAAATTTTGGCCCGGGAGAAGGAAGAAAGAATGAAAACTTTAGAATTTCTTTACCAAGAGGGACTGCTCCTATTTGGGAAGGGGGGAAAGAGAAAGAAAGGCAGGAGAGGAACACAAAAAAAATGGTAGATTGCAAAAGGGCCTCTATCTACGAGCAAATGTGGAGGAATGAGAAAAAGATTTCCGAGCTCATGAAAACAAATACAGAAGCTTAAAGGAGAAAGAAAAATGGAAAGCTGAGGAAGAAGAGGGTAACATACAAAAAAAAAATAAGCTGCTTTTAATAACTGGGGGAGGGACGAAGGAACCTCTGCCTCAAAAAAGGAAATCGGGTATCCAGTTCAAGGGACAAATATACAAAAAAAAGGTCTTTTCAAAAAAGACACAAAAACAAAACCTCAAAAAAAGTAGGAAATCTAGGTTTTTTGGTAGTGGGGTGAGGGGGGGTTACTGTCGGGAGAAAAGTTCCACATCCCATTCGTTAAAAAACGATTCTCTAATGCAGAGAGGAGACAAAACACGAGGGGGAAGAGGTTCAAGATGCATTTTGGGGGGAGATATCCCATATTTTGTCTTTGTGGGGGGGGGGGAAAGGAGACTGAGAGGGAAGGGTGCCAATAAAATAAACAAACAAATAAAAAAGGAGGGGAAAGAAAAAGAAAGGTGGGAGTTTTTGGATGGCAGCAAATCCACACACTTATATCTAGGGGATCTTTTATTCTCTTGGATTGTGAAACTTGCAAAAGAGGGCGAGGGCCAGAAAAGGTTCCTGTGTTCAGTTTTGGTGTTGTGGAGGGGGGGGAAACCGAACTCTGAGTAAAAAGATGATTTTTTCGCGTTAAGCGAAGAGGGAGGGAAAGGCGAGAAGGAGGTGAGGCCCCGCCACTATGGGCAGAAAATAAATTTTGGATGACAAGGACAGTTGACTTAAGGAAATATTTAGAAAAAAAAAAAGGAAATCCGGGAGGCCGTGGGTGCTCTCTGGGGGGGTGCTGGAGAGTCAGAAAAAAAGAAATATTTTCTGAGAAGAACAAAAGAGCAGAAAACAGAAAAGGGCATCTTTTAGATCAACTGGAAGGGGGTAAGCTGAGATTAAAAAGGAAATAAAAACAGAGTGGGGAGCAGTTGCAAAAGTAAGATTTGCGAGCTTTTCTTCCAGGAAGTAAGACAAAGTCACCATAGAAGGAAAAAGGGTGACTGAAACAAAGGTTTTAGTTGGTCTACTTTTGGGGGCGGGTTCAGAAGAGACAAAAGAAAAATCGACCAAGGGTGAGAGATAAGGAGGGTTAGATAAAAGGGGGGAAAAGGAAAAACTTAAAAAAGATGCTACAAGCGTGCGCTGTCAAGGGGGGGGTTGCTACGATCGAAAGGGAAGGAAGAGGTTGAGAGAAATCAGGAAGCAGCCATCTCGGGGGGGAGGTTATTCTGATTCATAATCTACCAAGAAACTGCAAAAAGGGGAAAATGTTGGGACTGTCAAATCTAGGGAAGAGAGCATGCAGAGCGAGGGGGAATCCCCCCCCGGTTCTCGAAAACAAAAAAGGCTAGGTGCTTGGATTGATCTCACATTGTAGGTTCTTCCAAAATAGGGGGAGAGGGAGAAACAAACTTAGGGGAGGGGGAAACAATCTTTTTTGTCAAAAGAAAATTAAAGCAGACAATCAAGATCCAAAGCACTTACAGAGAAGGGGGGGGGGGGAGGGGGGAAAAAATAATCTCGCGGGGGGGGTCTCTTCATTCATCTTTTTTAATATAGGGGATCAGACCAAACGGAGGAAGGGTGAAAAAGAGCAGGGTAAAAATTCTCTTAAACTTCATTCAATGGAAAAAAAAACGACAAGGTCAGGATTCTGATTTATTTTCGTTTATAAAAAGGGGAAAAAAAAAAGGGATGGGAATCGGTAATGGGAAAAAAAAAAGGCTTTTATTTTCAAAAGGACGGGAATTCAGATTCAGGGAAGAGTCGAGGAGAGAAAAAAGCACAGGAACAAACTTGGCGGGATGAGGGGGTCTCTTTTAACCCACGGGGGAAAAAAAGCGAAGAAAATTTTTTCAGGAAAAAAAAGGAAAAAGCCGAAGAGATGGGTGGAAGGACGCTACTTCCCCTACATGGAAGAAAAAGAGAAGCAAAATCCGGAAATTTGCAAAAAAAGTTCTGTAAAAATTCCTTTTTTTCTTAATTCTCCTAGTGGGAATACAAGATATTGTGGAAAAAAGATTAGGGAAAAGGGGACGGTTCTTTCTCAGAAAAAGGAAAACGGGGAGGGGAGAAAGGGAAAAAAAAAGATTTAAAAACAAAAAAGAGAGGGTGAAGGTGTTTGGGGTGACTGAAATAACTAAATTAGATTGGGGGGGGGGTCATCCAACTATTGTTCAAGAAGAAAGAAAGTCACCCTCTATCAAACTTTTCCAGGGAAGAGCAAAGGACCGGAGAAGCTGATTGGAAAAAAACACCAACATCATCTTATTTTTAGGGGGGATTATGAAACAGGAACCAAAAAACAATTTAAATCGAAATCTGAAAAAGCAAGGTTGAAAAGGATAACTAGATACGGTTTTTCCTCAGGAAAAAAAGACCAAAAACTCAAACGTCGAGGGAGAGGGGTTTTATTGTTGTTATGAAGAGGGGAAGAGACGATGGGAAAAAAAACAACAGAGGGGAGGATGTAAAAGAAAAAAAAACCAAAATTCCATCTTGGAAGAAAAAAAAAAAAAAAAAAAAAAAAAAAAAAAAAAAAAAAAAAAAAAAAAAAAAAAAAAAAAAAAAAAAAAAAAAAAAAAAAAAAACCAAAAAACCCCCCCCAACAAAAAAAAAGACCACCAAAAAAAAACCGAGACACCCCCAAACAACTCTAACACTGATTCTGTATTTTCCACTCTCTATGAGTTTCATTTTTCTCAGATCTCGGGGGGGTTAACTCTCTACAGATTTTTCCCTTCTACTTCTCGGAAAAAAGGTTCTTTAGCAACTCACAAAAAAAAGTAGTTTCGGCGACATAGTCCGTTTGAGGGTTCTTCCAAACAAATAAAACACGTATCTCATCTAAAATAACACAAAAAAAAAAAAAAAAAAACCAAAAAAAAAAACCAACACAAAAATAAAAAAAAAAATAACACAAAAGGCCAAGCGTTCTCACCAAAAAAAAAAAAACGAAACTTTCCAGATTTAAAAAGGTGAGACGAGGTTTCCGGGGGGGGGAGGGATCAGCTGAATTTGGTGTGAGTGAAGAGAGGGAAAGATCAAAAAGGAATAAGGGGTATTGAGTTGAAGAAGGTCTGTGCGTTTCAGTAGATGGTTCTTCCAGGATTAAAAAAAGGGATTGCTACAGTTTGAAGGATTTATGGAAGTCATATTTCCTATTCCCCACCCAAAAACTTCAAGGGGGGGAAAAGGAGAGCTCAGGGGGAGAAGGGGACTGGGAGGAGAACCTTTTAAAAAAGCATTCTCAGCCCTCAAAAGTCTCAAAAACCCCAGGTATATAAATAAAGCTTGTAGGAATCTATTGGAAAAGGTTAAGAAAGGGGGGGGAGGGGCAATATCAGTTCAAATGGAAAAAGGATTCTTAAGAAGACTGTTTCTTCAAGTAGCCAAAGAATCAAGAGGAGCGAAGATAGTCGGGGGTTCTTCTTTTCTTTCGAAGGGGGCTGGTTCAAAGGGAAAAAAATACGACACCGGGGGGTTATAAAGAATGGTGTCTGATTTATAAGCAAAAAAAAAAAGAGTTTGTGCCGCCGGCACCGTTCCTTCAGAAAAGAAAAGCGCTGAACTCACTGCCTCGAGGTGTCACGAGAAAAGAAGGCTAAAAAATTATTAGGGAGGATCCCTAGCTAGAAAGCTCTGGACCCTGGCAGCTGGGGAAGGGAGATGACGTTTCAGCGCATAAGAAAAAAATTAAACCGAATAAGAAATTTTTTTGAAAAAAAAAAGAAACCTCGTTTCTAAAGGAAAGCTCGAAATCGCATCAAACCACTAGAGGGGGACGGAAAACAAGCCCCCAAGGGGTCTCTTTCTGGATGAAGAGGAAAGCCTTGAAGGGATTCGGCCAAAGAGAAGAAAGAACACACCAACGGATTAGTATTAAAGAGAGAGTGAGGAAAAGATCACGAAAACAGAAAAACCGGGAATCATACTCCAAAGAAAGGGGGGGATTGGTGAAAAGAGAAGAGGGGGTTTGATCTAGAAGGGTAAATATAGATGGGCGACCGTCACAAAAGGCTTCCTGTTTCATAGATTATAAGTCTCTGACTTCAGAAGTAAAGACAAGGCACGGTCAGAGATGGCTTCATCTAGTTATGCTTGAGAGGAAGATAATTTGGGAAAAATGAAGGGCACCTCTAGTCGCAAAATCGGTCATTGACAAAGGTTCAGAGCTTTTATTTGGACTTAAAAAAAAATTCCAAGTCTTCACAAACAGGGCTGTGATCTAGAAATCACCTTAGCAGGAATCAAAACCTGGGGTTGAGTGTGTCTCGTGGAAAAAAAAATCGAGAAAAATCACGAGGCAAAGGCCAAAAAAAGCTCGAGGGGACTTTTCCATCCAGAAAAAAAAGCGCGCAAGGAGGCAAATTTGCAACGAAAAGAAGGCTGGTATGTATCTGGAGAATTCCCTAGGAAAAAAAGAGAATTCAGGGGCCTACAATTTTAGACCCATGTGTGTGGGAGTTTCCATTTTTCGGTTGGAAAGGGAAACGGGAGCGAACAAACAAGTAATTCTTGGAATCAAAAACTGCTGCTCGAGGGGGAAGTTTTTTTTTGTTCCTAAAGGAGGGAAACATTAAATGAGAGGTCATACAAGTTATTGGGAAGGAGAAAGGGCAAAGATGGAGGGGCTCACCCGATCACCAGAAGAGAAGCAGGGAACGCAACAGAGAAAAAACTCAATAACCTTTAAAAGGAGGGGGAGAAAAAAACCCACCGAAAAAAAAGGGGGGGGGGGGAATCATCTGATGTTAAGAGTGGTATGAACACAGTAACAGAGAGAAAAATCTTATAAAGTTCTTTGCAAGGATAAGAAGGATAACTAGAGGGGGGATGATATTGGAAAAGAAAAAGCCACAAACTCACACTTCGAGAGGCGGTTTCTTTTTCTTTGTTGAAGGGCAGGGGACTTAAAAAAAATGGCCACATCCCCCCCCAGACAAGAGTTCCCCACATCACTCTCTCGCAAAAAAAAAATGGGGCAAAGGGTCGTATGGCTCTTCGAAGGGGGAGGAGAAAAGAGAGAAATCGAGAAAGGAGGGTGGAGAGAGATCTGTTGGGGGTCTTTTTGGTCTGTGAGGGGACGGAGATTTAACAGAAATAAACAACAAATTAAAAAATAACCTAAGAGGGGAGGGGGGAAAATAAGTTTGAAGTGAGGAAAATCTCAAAGATCTAGTTAAAGGGGGGGGGTGGTATTCTCTTTAAAGGACCCTACTTTGACTCAGAGGGAGGGAGTGGACCATGAGGAAGTGCAGAAGAAAATTTATTAAAATCAAGGTTTTTTTATGGTAACCTCGTCTGGAGTAAAAAAAATAAAAGGTTATTGATTGTTTCGAGGGGGGGAAGAGGGAGTGTTAATAGAAGATAATAGGGAGGTGCTCGTAGCTCTCGTCTTGGGGGGGTGGATGACAAGGGAATTTAAGTTAGGAAATTCTAGAAGAAGGCAAATAGAGCAGAGTTTGGGAAAGCATTTGTTCCAGCCTGGAAAGGGGGGAGAGGTCAGAACATATTTTGCTGAAAAGAAATGGAAAGACTCAAGAAAAAAACCGAATCTTTTCCTAAGAGAAATTCTAAAATTGAAGAGGAAAAAAGAAAGAAAAAGGAAAGTCAAGAAATCTTGGCAAGCAGGGGCAAAAATTTGAAAGGTTGCGAGCTTTTCTTCCAGGGGGGGGAACAGAAAAGAGAGCGAGATAGGGAGGGTTTTTAGTTATGTTGTCTAGAGATCTGTTTGGGAAAATGCTGGTTAAAGAGGACGAAAACACGCAAGCCAAACAGGGGGGAGAACTCCGCTAGGCTTTTCTCGAACGCACGAGCAGCAAGACCGCGTTTTGGGACGATCAAGGAAGTCAAAAAAGCTGGAAAAGGGGCGCTGTCAAATTTTGCGACTATAAGACATAGAAAAAAACTTCATTAGGTAAGGAGAAAGAATATCTAGAAAAAAAAAAAGACCTTGACCGCTGGGGGGCTTTCCACCTTGAGGGGGAGTGCAGAGAATATAATCTAAAAGCGAAATGAAACAGGAATTTTTTTGGGACCTTTCTAAAATCGTTAATACCCCTGACTTACTCGTAGACCCAACCACGCGGAGGGGGTCCGAACCAGCCCCGGTCCTTTTCTGGTGGGGATTTAGGATTCTATTGATTCTCGGGCGTTGCTACAAAG
>Ga0179591_1288432_pt1 | contig 10351 bp, 9 predicted proteins | sample CZOMad2_1_08_16f_FD_182891 | JGI IMG/M metagenome (GOLD analysis project Ga0179591, IMG submission 182891) | Vadose zone soil fungal communities from Angelo Coast Range Reserve, California, USA - CZOMad2_1_08_16fungal (PacBio error correction) | ecosystem: Environmental > Terrestrial > Soil >...
GGGACCCGATGTAGAAGTACCGCGGGAGGGGGGGAGCATCACACAAAATTTCCTTCAGGTGGAAAAAAAGTAAAAAGGAGAAATAAAGTAGGAACTCTTTGAAATGCACCCACCACGTGCGCAAAGGATGACTGGAAAAAGTGCTCCTAGCGACCTCATAAGATCTTCTACGTGGAAACCGAACGACCTCCCGCCGACGACGGCAGCAGCGGACACGGGAAAAACTGTCACTCTACAGGGTAAAGGGGCGCTATGCTTGTGAAAACGGGGAGAGGGAGGACGGGCGAAAGGACTTCAAAGAGCTTTCCACGCTCCCCAGCGGATCTACCCGACACAAGGTTCCAAGTGGAGGACGACTGATGGGGGAAGGGGGAAGGGGCGAGCATCCCCCTCTCGGGAGCAGGGATAGGGTAAGATGCTAGGGTCAACGAGGTAAGTCCGAAGAGGGGGAGTCATCTCCTTTTTCTAAGAGGGTATCATCTTCCAGAAAACCTGGGGGGACTTTACAATGAACTACTTTGACATAAAACAAAGATGAATTGGGGGGGAGTTCTTCCGGCGGATGCTTGGCTGTGGGGGGACCTAAGGCTTCGCTAACATTTCTACGATTAGCAGCGGGAGGATATGGAAGGCGGTCTCAAGGAGGGGTAATCAAGGGCCCAGGGCCCGGTTGCCACGCAAATTTCAAAGGGAGGGTTACGTACCAACCGTACGGGGGAAAGCTTCCCCCGGAATGAATGGAATAAATGCGGGGGCTCAGAAGGTCGATCTGCACGCCCCTCGGGGGAATCTGGAGAGAAGGGCAAAGTTCATTTTTGGGTGAGGGAAGTGAATTTAGAATGGAACTCCTCAAGGAGGGGGAAGGGTGAGAAAAAAGAGTTGGGTGGATCCTCGCTGATCCGGTGGAATTGAAAGTTACCTTATCCTCCTCGTTATTCAGTTTTACTTTCCTTCAACCTGTAGAAAAAAAACCAGAAACAAAATCATACCAAACCACACAACCAAAAACGAACACACCCCCAAAAAAACAGATGAACTTGAAGGTACAATTGTCGCAATCTTATTCTTTTTCTCAAGGACTTGCGAAAATCATCGAGGGGGGAGTCATTTCAGGACCCTCCCTGCGGGGGGAGGGCGGAGAGAAATTGAGAAAGGCTAAACTGGCTTTTGTTGGTGTGTGGGGGCCGAAATCTGGGAGGCCGGGTCCTAGGACCTTCACACGGCGGTCTTCCATCTAGCAAACAACAAATAGGAATATATAGAAGAAAGACATTGACACTGGCGAAAAGAGGAAGGACCTATCAACCCGAGGTGGCAACGGGGAAGGAACACACCACCAAAGGCCAGGTCAAGGGTATGACCCATGCGGCTTCAACCTGTGAACCACCCGCACAGTACCTAAGGCACTGATCTTGACCTGAAGAGGAGGGGGAAAAAAAAACTAGAATAGAAAATCGGGACCAATGTCCTCATAGAGACGACGACCGTCGGACGGTTAGTCTATTACTGGGAAATGCTGGGAAAGACCCGGGGGAAAGGAGACACATAGCGCCGGCAAGCTCAGGGTTCAGGGGGTCAAAGAAAGAACGTTTGGGAAAGTATCACGGCACGGCCAACACACTTACACTGCAAGAAGAAGGATCCCGAAGGAGGGTGGGGGGATTCCTGCGTGAGTCGGGAGCCGGAACCGGAACACGCTGACTAAAAGCGGCCCGGCAAACTCTTAAACCGGGACCTGGGGGGTGCTGAAAAAGCTCACGTGCTCTCCTAACGAGTGAACGACTGAACACAAAACACATCAAAGGGAAAAGGGGAGTCTCCTGTCCAGCATTGACGCTGCTGGGATTCATAACATTCTGAGAGGGACCTGCGGTGGAAAGGCCCCACCGGGGCCAGAAGAAACAGGACCTGAGACCCCGACACATACTCCTGAGACTGCGTGTGGTTCCAAAATGATCGAGGGGATGTGTTTGCATAATATGGTCGCTCCACTCCTTCCTAGATCACGAAGAAGGGCACTCTCTTTTAACCAAAGACTACTATAAATCCAGCAGGTCGTTCCAGAAAGAGGTGGGGAGGGCCAAAGGGGTGCCAAAGGGAAAGTTTGCAAGAAAAGGGTCCTAAGTCGTCGGTTAACAAGGGAAGGTCGAGAGGAAGTAGTCATAAGCGGACCAGCAAAAATAAGCGCCACTCTTTAGCTGTAGAAACGGGTGGTCACCGAATGGAAAAATGACTGGGGATTCTCTTGAGTGTCCAGGGTTTCCATCAAAGACTTGAAATCCATTGGACGAACGGCATAAAAGGGGAACCAGCAATGGTGACTTCCATTTTGTACCATATGAAAGAACGGATTTTCTAAGAAGAGAGAATCAAGTGCAAGAAGTCCAGACGTGCTGAGTATTCTGAGAGACTTCTCCGAACTGGTACGGGGTAATGGTCCACCAACGCTTCTGCACGAAAAAACACAGTCGGAGAACGGTCGTGGACCACCTGCTGGCATAATTGCTTGACTTACGAGGGGGGAGGGGGCGGCTAGGGATTTGAAGTCTTTCTTTCTAAGGCTTAGTAGGCGAGGCAAGGAGTGTAAGCCAGTCCCGGCTCGGACCTCCTTATAAGGACCTGGAACCATAACCTGGAACAGGCGGAAAGTAGTTTATCTCAAGGGTCCTCGACGATGACCTCGCGGAGGTTGCCCGGGTAAAATCGAAGGGGGAATGCACGAAGTTGGTGTGAGAGATGCCCGGTGCACACCAAGAGAATAAGACCTTACTTTGGGGTCGCAAGCAGCAGGTGAGAGCCGGGAGAGACCTCGACTCGATCACACGTAGTCAGATAACCGTACTCGTGGTTGCGACCGTGAGATCACGAAAAAAAAAAAGGAGGGGAACTGGCACCTCGGGGGGAACGTTGGAACACTGGTGCTGTCCGGCGATCCGGTAGTCACCCTCGTGCAATGAATAAAATGGGGGGTCGTTTCAGGTATATGCCTCTGGCCTGGGGGGAGGGGAGATTGGGGGGCGCGAAGAGACATAGAAATATCTCATCCGGGTTGGAGGGGGTGTGGGGGCAGAATTCCCATGACTAAACTTGCGCACGTTCGGTTTCGGGCGGGGTGCGACCATAGGAAAAAAATACTCCACCTTGCGGAGCGTCGAGCCGGGAAATGGCCAGTTTGTATGGGGGAGCAAAACAGGCAACTCGGGAGTGCCTACCCTTAGGTTCTGCAATACCACAAAGAAACGCTTAAGTGAATCTTGTCAGTGGATTGTTATTAGATTAAAGATCTAGACACTAGTAGTAGGGGTGTGTGTCCTCTTCCTTACACATTGAGGATTCAGTCTTGGGGGGGGTGGCAGTCCTCGTCTGCAATAGGGGGACCGGATCCGTCAAACAGAAGAAAGGGCTGTGCCCCTTGAAATCCCTTTGAAGGTGTTAACAAAGAAGTGATTCCTGTAATACCTGGACGATAGCCGCGCCAGAACAGCACTAAGTGATGCGAACGGGGAACAAGACGTCTGGGTGTCGTATCTAGCCGAGGGACGCTGCCACGGAACAAATTCAGGTCCGTATTGGGAAGGGACCGCTGTTAGGACATCAAGAGGTAAAAGCGAGGGTCTTGAATACGACTCGACCGCCATCATGGTCGGAGAAATACTCCAGGTTACCGTTCGACTATACCTTTAACGTCGGTACGACCTCTCGTTATATAAGGCTTCGTTGAAGAATAGAAAGAGGGTAGTTACCGCGGGCACACGTAATCACTTTAACTTATCTTTTTCCGGGGGGAGGGTCGGGGACTCCTTAAAGTGGGCTCAAATTCAGGGTGAGTGACTGAGTCTTACGAGGGAGGGTTCTTCCTAAATCCAACCCTCTGAAAGAGGTCAGAGGGTTGGTTTGTGGCAGGTCCTCACACTCTCAAAGGGATGCAGGGGGAACAAGGCTGGCTAAGAAACTTACAAGGTCCTGAAAGGAGAAACTGGTACGTAGAAGCGGCAAGCCACCTCCTGTACGGAGAGGCAAAGAACTTTACCGGGGGTGGTGGAACATCCTCGGGAAAAGCTTAATCGTCCGTGATTTTCAGTCCTCCGGGGTCCGCGGAAAAGGGGGCTGGAAATTCAGTGACCTAATCAAGAAACCATGCCGCCATTGGGAAGTTCCCTGGGTTAGCTGCCGGGGAGCCAGGCATAATGATTCTGCACCGTCGAAATGAGATAGGGAGCAAGGCGATAGTTAGGCCAAATCCGAATGACATGTGACCCAGAACTGAAGAGGCCCTTGGATCCGCCAGAGTCTCATGTCCAGAAAGCTCATCGGAAGAAGAAGCGGCTAGAAAGAGACTCTCAGAAAAAATTGAGTCTCTCAACAACCAGGAGGGGAGGAGAGGGAAGGCGAGCGTGAAAAATTTCTCGTCCGAGTACTTCTTCAGCCCGCCACGGTCGGAATTTGATTCCTCTACCCGCGAAGCCAGCGAGGGGAAAGTTGAAAATCCGTGTGGGTGTTCACCGGAATCAAGAATGGCGATCGCCGTGCATCTATAAGCCTCTCCTGCAAGTATCAAAAGGTGACACTTTATTAAGAAGAGAAATCGGAGCGTCTCAAGGGGCCTGGTTTTGACGGAAGGGAAAAAATCCTCTCTTTAGGGAGAAAAGGAGGACAGACTGTTAACGAGGAACAGTAGACTAGGGGGCACCCGAGGCCCGGGGGGAAACCTCCTTTCCCTGGATTCTCAAGCCGGGAACAGAAGTGTCGGGTCGGGCGGAGATAGTGAAACATCATCACAGGGGGGGGGGTATTTGTAATGAACTCGTCCGGGGGGGAAACACTGGGTATCGTGACTAAATGGAAACGTCCACCACCCACAAAAAAGAGACCCTCTCTCTTGGAGAGACAACAGAAGGGTCTTACTGGGGGAGGGAGAAGCAGCCCCCTGTGACTATGAGATTAAGCCCTTATGCAGCGTCACTCTCACGTCTAAAAAAATGGCATTCAATGCCAATTGTGGCGGGAGGTCATACTATCAAGCTATCTAAATTGCGGGAAAGCACACAGACTGCAAGTCTATTCTGGACTAACCCTGGCCGCTTCACTCCGATAAAAAAACCAAAGGAGGAGGTCTAGAAGTCAGTCAGGGGAAGGGTAAGGATGAGAAACCTGGTCTCACCAGACTTAATTGCATGGCTGACATTCACATACCTGTCGCAGACCAATCTACACATCCCGGGGGGTGGGGTGGTGCCAGGGAGGACACACAGTCGCGGCCGGGCGAGCACGGAGAAACCTTGCGGGGAGTTACAGAGTACCGGGGGAGCCAGGTGGATTCAACGTCGAGGACGGTCGGGGCCCGATTCGGCCGGGCAGGAAAAAACTCCGCACACTAAAAATGTCAAACAGGCATCACCCGTCAACTGGGAAGAAGTTCCTCACTCACGACCACGGAAGAAGGGAAAGCCCCAGGAGCCGAGCCCGACTGAACGGAGCTCTTCCCCGTCGTACTTGGTTGCATGGGAAGAGGGTGGTTACATCGTGAAAAAAAACTCAGGTACGGGCTCCAAAACACTCCTAAAAAAAAGTCACCGAATTCAACGTCATAAATAGAAAAGCCCTGTCGGAGAGTTGGCACTATGTACGAAGCCAAGAAAAAACTGGAACAGGAAAGGGAGGGAGACATGGAGGTAATGGAATGTCTGCCAAACCCGCAAAAAAAACGGGACTTCCTAGATATCTTCGTTCATCTCGCGAAGAATTCCCTCCATGGTACCCAGGTTGGCATGCACAGAAATGACATGGGAGAAATCTGCCTGTAGGAAAAAGGACTTCTTAGCTAGGGCTGGTGCGTCGGCGGCTGTTGTCGATTGTCTGACTGAGAAATAAAATGTCTTCTTCCGTGGCCCAAAAAAGGTTTCTGATGAAGGGTCAAAATCACTCATGCGAAGAACCGGCGTTCGGGCGAACCCCACGACGAAAAAGAAAAAAATAACCTGTAATCTCCTCCACCCACAAGCATTCACGGAAAGGGAGCGATAGGATACTTTTGAATCGAAAACAGGAAGCAGCGTACCTCAAGCTGGTAAAAAAGGAAAATTTTCAGGCGTAAGTAGAGAGGCCGAAGGAGTAACAAGGAAGGGACGGTAAAGAGGGAAAACTACACCCGAGCTCGCGAGAAGTAACCGCCTAACAAAGAAGCTGAGTCTTCATCCTGCTTCCAGCAGGTACACAACGCTTTTCTTAAAATGGGATGGGGGGGAAAAAGAGACCCTAGGGAGCAGAGGGGGGCGACCATGCATCAAAGAACGCATTTCACGTTTTTACCTGTATGAAGCTTACCGGGGGAGGAACTCCGAGTATCTGTATCCCCAAAATGGAAACAAAACAGACGCCCGGATGTCCTTTATGCCTTGCAAAGCATCTTCTTGACACCTAAAGCGGTATTAACTTACAAAGCTGCAGATGGAACTACCTACGGGACTTGAGTCCACTACACCACAGGACTTAGAAACAAATTTCTCTATGGGGTCTCTGTTAGAGGTGAGGATAATCTTCGAAGAAGTAATGGCAAAGCATCACCTGGATAATAACTTCCGGTAGGCCACAAAAATGTAAACGAAGGGGCCTCATTGGGGGTGGTCGCACATGGGGAACTTGCGGCAGCGTTCTAGTAGGAGCTGGTAAGCTCGTGCATTCGCTATCGATGCATCGGGAGGGTCTCTATACGGAGAAAAAACTCTCTAAGCCGGTTGCTACTAAAAGAGTTTAATCTAAAAGCCACGTGAAAGTAGGGTGGTCGGGGGGCGTGAAAATCATGCTGGCGGGGGAAGGCCTACTCTGTCAGAAAGAAAGTCTAAGAGGAGGCTAGGCTTATCCACTGCTGACTCGTGGAAACTTTCTCCAGTCGTCAAAAGATTGTCAACCATGCTTTTGGAGAAGGCAACCGGCGAACTTCCGCCGGCCAAAAAAAGTGGGAAAAAGTTCTCAAGAAGTACTGAAAACCTACCTAGGGTACTCCACAACTGTCGGGAGGAAAAATATAGGGCAGGTCCATTGGTGGTGCAGGGTTGGGGAATGGGAATCCCTCCTCAGGGAAAAGGAGGGGACATTGGGGGGGGGGGTAAAGTAAGGGATCTTTTTTCCAGACCTAGGGGTGATGTCGTCTCATGAAATTTTTGCATCGGATGAAAAAGAGGTACTGAAGATTTACCTGGTCCCGGGTCCCCGATGAGGAGCCGAAGCTCAGGATTTCTTGCAGGTTCAATGGAAGAAGTTGTCTGCGTTACTAATTTCTTAAAGAATCTGGGGGGTGGGTTGGGCCTTAGAACAAAAAAAGAGGAGTCCTGAGACATTTCCCCGGGCGGTTTCCTGCAAGAAAAAAAAAAAAAACACGGTTTATATGGATATAGGCGGGGGACACTGTCGACAGAAAAAGAAGCCTGGAACCCTCTTGTTAAGCCGCGGGGAAACACCCCAACCACCAGAGGGAGAGCAGAAATCTACTACCTTAACCATATCGCGAACGAACCTTCCCACAGGGAGGGGCCATAGATAAGTAATCAAAAGGAAAAAAAACAAAAATCGGCGACAGGTCCTCATCGAGACGACGCCTAGTCCAGAGTGAAAATTTCCCCAGAAAGAGGAAAGACATACAAAAGTAAGGAGCAATCCGGAAGGGCTATCAACTGCTGTCACTTGCCCAAAGGGGACGAATTTATCAAACGGGAACGGCCTTAACAAACAATCCTCCAATACGCACAGATCAAACGAAATGGTGGGTATAATCGTAAAGTGCATCCTGACCTGTCGGAGCAACCATACTTCCCGGCGGAAGGAAGGGACCAAGGCCGGGGGGGAGAAGCACCAATCTGTGAGAGGAAACTTCGGGGATCTGACTGTCCAAAAATGCAACCAAGCTCCCTTAGATCGTGCCGCATGCGTCGCACTACTTGGAAAGCCGACCTGGTCGAAAGAGTCGAGCCAGTCGGTGAGCTTGAAAGTCGGTAGGGAAGCAAACAGAAGTCCTATAAAAAGAAAGACGGGTTACGTAGTGTCATAAGCATCCCGAGAGGGACATCGAGCCAGAAAGAGTACTTGCGCTACAATCACAGGGACCGCAATGAAAATAATGTAAAAAAAAAAAAAAAGACCTAAAAAGCCGAACAGCCGCAGGTTCAGTCCAGTCTCTGCCATAAGCGTACGTGGGAACGGGTCGGTCAAGCCCAGGCTGCGGGCAAGACCCATAGCCGAACTGCGAAAGGGAAAGAATGAGCCAAGCAGAAAGGGCGCACCAGCCTTGAACAGGTCTTATAACTGTGGGGTGGAAGGCAGTTTGCGGATGGAAAATGGTCGGCGGAGTCCATCAACGGGTGGGAACAAGAACCTAAAAAAGGGGAGTTGAGAAGAGAGCCTCACGCAGAGAAGACGGCTCAACGAGGTTGGGTGTACCAGGACGACGGTGTCTATCAGGGGGAAACGTCATCCTGTAAAGAAGGCCCTCGTGAAGGGGACTTGGGGGAGAAAGTACTTACTAACAAACTACGTCACCCAGAAGTGGAAAGGGACACGACCAGGCTCGGAGTGAAGTTCGTAGAAATCAGCGACGACGCCGCTAAAATGTCTTTCTTCTCGCCGGATCGGTGCGTGTGCGAGAGAGTAGTTAACACCAGGGGAAAAACCGAGAAACTTATTGACCAGCGTGGACCGGTGACGGAGGTAGTTTGTCTCCTCGTTCCGAAACGACGGAGTCGACCTCTTCTAAGGTGCTTCGTCCGGAAGCGCCATGGGAATGTCGAACTGTTGCAGAAATGCTGGTGGGGGTCCTATTCCCGTTTCCAAAACGAACGCAGTAAGGGGGGAGAGGGCACGAACTCTAGGGTGGGAGCCGGGGATCCCGGGCTAGGACTAGGTCACCCGCGTTTAATGGAAATAATAGAGGGCTTATCTAACTTGCATAAGGATACAAGCAGAGTTAAAATGCTCACTCTACCATTGGGTGACTTAGGGTTGATCAGAAGGAAGGAAAAAAGGAGTACCTGGGTTCAGAGACCATAAATCGTTAGGTAGACCAAGGGGGGCAAGGATGTCGTTGCGGGACTTCTAAAGAATAGAGAAAAGATATTCAAAAGGCGTCCAGTTTTATCTGGGGGGACAGAAAATTCCTACCTCGTCCGATAAGTGACTTGAGATGCGTCCCTGAGTGACCATCTCCTACATGGTCTGGGAGGTAGGCTTCCGGGGGCTTTGGGGGTTGGTAGGTGAGATGTGGGACATCTTTTGGGGAGAAAAAAGTAAAACCCACTTCACATTTCAACCGAACCAAGGAAGAAGGGATGTTGCCGGGAGTGGTCCTTGACGTCGGCGGGGAGGGGGGGTCCTTTGTTAGCAGGGTGGGGGGGAAATGTTTCATGGGGTTGCCCAGAGGCAGGAATCGTGACCCGCCGTGATGAAAACATCATAGGGACCGCCATGGTAAACAGTCGAGGGGGGATAAACCGTGCGGAGAGGCCGTGCGAAAAATTGGAACCCACGCTAAAGTACCCCGTCGGAAGTTTAGTATTGTGGTTGAAATGGACCGAGGGCGGGGAAGGGAAATTCCGAAGTATGAGAGAGCTTAGAAGTGGAATGCCAGGCGAGGGTCGGAAAGAGACCTTCAGAGAGACCTCCTCAGGGGGAAGGAGAAAGCGGGGAGCAAGGGGGGGGAACAAGACAGAAGCGTCGAGGTTGACGACCTAGGGGGAGTCTTCGGCGAAGCGGTAGTGACGCGGGCCGTCGGCATAACATGACCATCTGGGGTCAAACGGTGAAAGGTGGTTCTTGTGGGAATCAGATCATCACTAAATCTTGGGGAGGAGGGACTCTGTCGCCGGGAAGCGCAGGGTCAAGTCTTCCCGAGCGGGTAGGGGGGTGGTGGGGGTGTCTTTGGTAAGACTCCCGTTCTCTAAAGGGTACCCATTGGTCTCCAGTGAACAGATCATTACCAAAAAAAGGAGCTGGGTCGAGAGACTCGCATCCCTCCCAGTCCAGCTGTAAGCGCCTCCAGGGAAAGGGGGGTAGAAGTTCCTCTTTTGGAACCTCTGGGAGGGATCCAAAGGGGAAGTATACTCAAGGTCAGAAGGTCGCTTAAAGAGCGGTAGAAAGAAAAAACAGGACCCAGATCGTGGGTTGGGGAAAAAATTAGACTTCTGCCCTGATCTGTGCTTGCACTGCACTTAAGACAAAGGCTTATTCAGAGAAACTGCTGGAAGAGAAAGATGCGCCCAGAAACTGCTTTAAAAATCTTAATCAGTAAAAAGTGATCGCTTTCACGTGAACGGGGAGACTGGGGAACCTCTCTATCAGAGGGGGAGTGAATACCTGGTCAATA
>Ga0179591_1324850_pt1 | contig 10351 bp, 13 predicted proteins | sample CZOMad2_1_08_16f_FD_182891 | JGI IMG/M metagenome (GOLD analysis project Ga0179591, IMG submission 182891) | Vadose zone soil fungal communities from Angelo Coast Range Reserve, California, USA - CZOMad2_1_08_16fungal (PacBio error correction) | ecosystem: Environmental > Terrestrial > Soil >...
CCAGGGGGACGGGGGCGAAGAAGAGTCGAGCGAGTCAATGGGGGGAGTGGGATCCGACCGGGGTTTCTTCAAGTAAATCTCCTGTACCAAATTCTGGGCCCGAAGCATGAAGAGATCGTTATTAAGGGAGGGGATCAAACGAACGGGAAGAAGTAACTTCAGGGAATGTGTAGATTGCGCGGAGGTGTACCGAAATGGATCTATTGAAGTGGGGAACCTGAACTCTGCTCTTTCCAAGTGGAAAAAACGCCACTTGAGTATTGTGGAGGAGAGATTTACGGAAAGGAAAGGGCAGCTTGAAGAGGGGAAAGATGTGCATAATCCACTGCGGGGGGTCCCCATCGGCGTGGGAAAAAAGAGGGTGTGAAGGGAAAAAGGCTTTTGTCAAAGGGGTGGTCGACCGGTAGGCCGGGAGCGAAAATTATCAAACTCCAACTCAAGAGGAGCTCTTTCCTCCTTGAAAAAAAAGAAGGAATTGGTTTTTGAATTAAGGGGAAAGACTCGGGACTCCGAGAAGGATCGCTTTTGCGTCTGCGGATGGGGAAACATGATTCCCGGCACCGAGAAAGGGGGTAACGAGAACAGGGAGGGGGAGAAATCAATGTGATCCAGCACAGGAGAAAAAAAAATGAAGGGACCACACGGAGGGCTTCTCAGTCTTATCCACTATGAAGACGTCTTTCAATTGTTAGTGGGGATCGCGTACATAAAGAGAGGAAAGGTGAGGAAATGGGAGGAAAAAGAATCAAAGTTATTAATGAAGGGGCGGGTACAAAGGGGAAAAAGGAGATCAAGAAATAGTAAAGAGAGGGTTCGAGACCAGGAGGGGGATTAAGAGAAATACCGTTTCAGAAGTATTTTTAATTTTAAGAAGAGAACGATGTAATATAGCGGCCAAGTAGGAACTTACTAAATAAGAGGGCCAATCCGATGAAGACACCATGAAAATGTGCCAACGCTTAATCCTTTAAAGGAGAGGAGGGAAAGATCGCGCGGCAGAGGCTTGGGTCGGCCTGAGGACCGTGTCAGGCGAGGGGCCATTTAAGAAAGAAATAAAAGCAGAGTCCGAGAACCCACGCCCGGGGGGGGAGGTGCGCTGCATGCTACTTATTTGGAAGGAAAGGGGCATATCGAGACGGCGAGAGAGGCCCTTGAACGTCTGGAAAAAGGAAAAAAAAGATGGGGAAAAAGGGAGGGGCATTGATTGTAATTACAGGGCTTACTTTAACTTATAAAAAACCAAAAGCATAATGGCCTGGGGGGGAAGCCGGCGAATCAGAAAACTGGGGGCCGAAGGCATATCGAGGAGGGGACGCGGCACGAACGATATTAACCGTTCCTTGGAAGGCGAAGTTTGCGCGAAAAAAAATACCCATTGAGGCAATGCACACCAAAGGCAATTTCTTAAAAAGCGACGGGGCGTCACAACGAAGAGGTTCATTTACCCCAAGAAAACATCCTTCGAATCTGTACCCAGGAAAAGTCGCCGGAAAACCGTTTGGCCCCAACTGGGTTCCATTTCGCTCGAGGAAAGGGAAAAGGCATCAGCCCGGGAAGGGGGTGTCTGAAAAAAGGGGGACCATTCGGCACTGAAGGGAGGAGAGTATAGTTCTCTTGCTGAGGGCATTAATTCTGATCTAATGGGCGAAGGAAAGAGGAAAAGTCACGCCACGGGAAGAAGAGGAGGGAGAATTCTCAAGACGGCACGGGGAGTCAGAGCCAGTTTTTCTGCTATATCTAAATGGAATCAATTGCCGCGCGGTGTCTGAGGAGGAATGGGAAAATTACCATAAATTTTGGGGGTTACGAGTAGGCTCGGCATGAAAAAGAAAAACAACCTTGTCAATCTGAGCTTCAGGGGAGGAAAGGCAGTCACCCTCTCATCACCACACCCGAGGAACGAATTCGCGTCCCGCTTTCAGCTGGAGAAAAGGTAAGGAAGATCAACACAAAAAGAAGGAGGGAGAAAGATAATATAGGGAAAAGGGATGAAAGAGGGAACGCTGCTGGGGAAAAAAGAATTTGTAGACCCCATTTTTTGTTTGCTGTACCCGCCGATTGTAACGGAAGCTCAGGGGAGGTTTTATTGATGGAAGGAGTTGTCGTAATCCGGAAATGGATGGTAACGCAGGGAGAGGCAATGCCTCGCCCCCACGGAAATTGTTACCGTGATCCATAAGAAGGGGGGAAAGAGCTCCGCAAAAAGGGGACAAGGAGATCGCTACTCCAAAAGAGGATGTGAGAGGCTCCGCGCAAAAAGGGAAAAGGGAATTGCGCCCATCATTCCCTTCCTGAAAAAAATCATGAAGCTGCGTCCGAGGCTGGAAAGAAGCACTATACTATTGGGAGATAAGACCATTCATTTGAAAAGGGAGGTGTCACCGCGTTTGCAGTAAGGGAGGAGGATCCCCCGACGGGAGAAGGAATTCGCTCCGATGCGCAATAGGGGGAAAAAAGAGGTTTCCACGTATGGGAGAGGAGAAAGGGTTGCAATAAATGAGGAAAGGAATTCACCGCCATCCTAAGATTTTTTGGGGAGGGAGTTGTTACTAGAAGGCCTTCTATTGGAGAAGAAAGAAGTTGTCGCGGGAGGCCCTCAGAGGTCGCGCAACTTCTCCAGGGGGAAAGGACGTTTCATCTCGTTCTGTGCAAAAAAAGGAATATTGTCCGCGGAAACCAGGAGTGCCCCGGAAGAGGAAAGTCCTTCTTCTTTGTGGGGGTTTTGGGTTATCATTGGGGAAAAGGTTCAGCAATGCTTTTGACAGGTACTTACAATCCAAAGGAAGGACAGCAAAAAGGCACGCAAGAAGGCAAGGGATTTTCCTTCTCTCCAGTAAAGCTACATTTTCGGCTGGAGGGAACCGTGGGGGGAAAGGCAATTAATCCAGGGTTTGGGGGGGGGGAGGGCTTCTATCATGAATGCTGATGGCCTCGCCTACACTGAGAAAGGACATCCGCAGGAAGACCCTAAGATCCTTAGGAAAGAATTTCTTCTCACGGAGGAAGAAGGAGAGATTGTCATTTTAAAAAACAGGGGGGTGGGAATAGTGCAGACAAGGAGGGACAAAGATGTGATTGGGGGGGGGGGAAATTGGCCTCTTTTACGCATTGTTCTTCACCTTCCAAAGAAGGGGGGGAAACCGTTCCTTGGAAGCAAAGAAGCGCATGGTCGAGTACAACACTGAGGTCGAGGGCCTGTCTTACGGGAAACGTTGCCCAGAAACGCAACTGCGATTGAGGGGAAATCACCTGCTTACGACGTTGGGAAGGAGGGAAGTTAATCTCAGGAAGCCGCTATTACTCAACTGAAAAAGGGGCTGACTTAGGGGAAAGACGACTGGTGTTCGCCTGCGGTCATACAGGGAGGGAGGAGACAAGTGAAGGAAAGACGAACGTTTCTCGGGAGGGGGGAGGACTATCTTGCTGGGAAAAATTCAGATCAAGCGGCAATCAGCGGTCAAGGAAAAGAAGAAACGCCTTAATCAAAAAACAAAGGGAAAGGATGAACATCTTGAGAACACTTTGTATTGCGGTCAAAATGGAGGGGAGGAGGCCCTGAAGGGGGGGCCAGATCGTTCTCAAAAGAGGTCGTTCAACAATCTTAGTGATCAAACGGGAGAGGGTTAAAGGGTTTATTCCCAGGCCCTCGAAAAAAATTATACGTACAAGATATGGGGGGAGAATGCGGCCTAGAGAAGTGGAAGCTCTATTGGGGGCCAGAGAACTCAGGGATTGCGGGGGAAAAAGAAACGCGCGTTTAATCAAGTGAGAGAAAAAATCGGTTACTAAAGATTACGCTTTGAGGGGGGGGAATCCTCGACTTACGAACGAAGGTTGAGAGGAGGCGGGAGAAGGCTTGGAACAAAAAGAATTCCTTGCAAGACAAAAAGCAAAAAAAGCTTTCTCTGGAAAAAGGCCTTACGCGAATCTGCTCGAGAGGAAGAGAGCAAACTCGGGTGGGAACTTAGCCTTAGTAATCTGGGCAGCAGCCGCTGGAGGTCAAGAAAAGAGGTTTGGGAAAAAGGAAAATCCTCTCTCAACAAAGAGGAAAGCTAGAGATTCAAGGGAAAAAGTTCCGCTTTGGATAGCCGGGAACGAAAGAAGAGGAAAGAGGTTGATCGAATCATTAGAAGAAAAGATTTTTTCAAGGGGTGTGGGGGTGGGGCAAAGTCCGCGCGAGAAAAAAGGAAGAGTTTTTTTATCCGAAGGGGGGGCAAGTAATCGCCGATCTGGGTCGTGGCCGACATATTGGGGAGGCTTAAGTCCAGAAAAGAACGTCATCTTCTTCCAGGAAGAAAGGAGGGGAAATGGGTACAGGAAAGCGTTTCTTTTTCCAAAGGGGAAAGAGGTGCGGTAAGGTTGGAACCTGAAAAGGAAAAAAAGGTCCATTCGACGCGGCGATCTTGAGGGGGGGGGGGAAAAGAGTCGAGGAAAGCTCGTCAGCGTTTGAGTAAGGTCTCGCTGGGAAAAAGTTCCCAGCGGGACGTTGATGAGGTAAAGGGGTGAACTGGAGGGGAAAATCGGGTTCGACCGGAAGGAAGGGCATGGGATGGGCCGAAAAACCCAAAGAAAAGAGGGGAAAGTAAGCTCGTTTCAGAGGAGAACTTGGTTTTGAAATGACCTCCGCTACCGGAGGATCACTTGGAAAGAAGAGAGGGGCCAACAATATGACGACACCGGACACAACGGTTTACAGGGGCTCGCTTCATCAATGTGGGTGCAGGAAAGGGAAAGAAGAAGATCTAACACAAGGGAGGAAAAAAAAAAAGGAGAAACGAAGGCCTGCTTCCGTTTGTGATCTCCGGGAAATCACTTACATAAAAAAATACGAGAAAGGTAAGGGGAGGAGAAAGAATCAATCTTGCAGTTGGACAGGAAGAAGGAAGACAAGGGTACAAAGTGCGGCCCAAAAAAAAAACAATTGTTGTCGATACCATGCGAGCGAAAGACCGTCTTTCCAAAAGGAGTTGAAAAAGAAGAGATTACGAGGATTAAGACGGACGTATCTCCATAATACCGAGCGTTAACCAAGACCAATATATCGGTCCACTGGAACGGAAAGGGGGAGATTCTCCATAATTATTCAATAGAGAAAATCTGCTTCTTCCTGTATTCCAGGGGAAAGAGGTCAGAACAATCCGCCGCATAGTCAGAGGAAAAGAAACTTCTCTTTCGCGAGTGCAAAGGGGAAAAGGTAGCATTATCAGGCAGCAGAAAAGAAGGAGGAGAAGGCTGACTACTACCAGCTTAGAAAGAAGTTGTAAGTACAGCAACTTCAGAACTGACTACCCCAAAACAGACTCAAAACCATAAGGGGAAATACGGCGGACATCCGAATGGGAAGGGATCGCTAACCTTATGCAAGAAAAAAGATGAACCTTTCCTGGTCAAAGAGGGGGGAAAGACTCGCATGAGACCCATTGAGGCATTCAAAGGGGGGGGAGAAAAAGAGCGGAAGTAGTAACAAAAAGAGGGGGAAAAGGAAACATTTAACCCAAATTCTCTTCTGAGAAAGTCGTCCAGTACAGAGCTGTGGGGAATTTAGCTTTAATGCATCGAGAAAAGAAAACAGAAGCCCTGGAGAGGACATCTGATGCCACGCGGAGGAAGGAAAATTGAAGTCGCACAATATTGTTTGCGCGTAGCGAGCGGGGTAAGGGAGGAAAAGAAAGAGGGGGGACTCATGTAGGAAAGGAAGGGGAGACACCTTTCCCTCCTAGAGGGATCTCGCACAGCATCCCAAAAACTCCTTTCTCCATTTTTTTGACGTCAAAATAAGGGGGGGGTAACACATGGGACGGAGAGAAAAAGAATGAAGGAGGTCAATGTTCACTCGTGAGGACGATCGCTACCGATTTGCGAAAAAAAGACAACCTTGTCAATCTGAAAACTCCGTTCAGGGGAAACAGAAAACAAAAAAAAGGGGGGGGATCCAATTCCGGGGGGGGGGAGGGAGGGGAGGAAAACAGCTTTCCCGCTTTCAGCTTAGAAAAAGATACTAACAAAACACTGAAGGAGGAAGATATCCTGTGAATCTGAAGCGGGAACAGGCTGCAGGTAAAGGCCGAAGAGGGGGGGGGGGGGGGAGAAGCGGTGTGACGGACGGTGAAAAAGCCTATTTCAACTTAAGATAAGAGGGTAGATGCTTTCCGAGTTGAAAAAAAAAAAAAGAACTCAATAAGAGAAAGGGGGAGGGGGAAAGAGATCAACTCCGCACTGCCTCTCCCGACACACGGAAATGTTACCATATCCCTCACTACTCTCGAGCAGTCGTCCCAAAAGGGGGGGAAGGGGGGAGAAAAGGGCCCCGCTGGCTGAGGAAAAAAAAAAAAAATCCCCCCCGATATGGAAAGAGACCCATCATTCGCCTGAAATGAGATTTCCACCAATCATGAACTTGGTCAAAAAAGAAAAGAGAATATACTAGGGGGAAGGGACAAGTTTCGCTTAACTTTTGCAAAAGAAAAGCCTTCCCCCGACCGGGCTGATGCGGGGGGGAAGCTCATTTGAAAGTCTAATTCCCCTCAGGTTGGCCTGAAAAGAAGGGGGGAAGAAAAAACTTCTTTTGGAAGAAGGCAAAAAGAGTTGGGTTCCATGACGAGAGAGAGGGTGACGCCTTCAGAAAAAGAGCTGGGTTGTGAATGCCTAATTCTAAGAGGAAAGAAGGAAGAAGAGGACCATAACGGAAAAGAAGGCCACGATTTCTTCAGGGCGTCCACCAGTCTGGAGAGGCCATTCTGCTTTTGGGTTTGTCAGGGGGGGAGGGAAACTTTCAGCAAGGGGAGGGGGAGTTACTTACCATCATGCCCAAAATCAATCTGGTTCGAGAAAGGAAGTATTCGTTTTCTTCGCTCCAGGAAAAGAAAAAACTGGAGGGGGGGGAGTCAGTATCCTTGAGGAAGTTATTCCAGGGAGGGGATGCGTCGGAAGAAGGAGCTGTAAGAGAATTAAGACGTCGGGAAGGGCGTCCCACAGCCGGTGGGCAAAAGAGGCCGCTTCGTTCATTACGAAAAAAGAAAGGAAGCCAGATTCCTCGATCTATTGGGCGGGAGTTACCGGCATCGGGGGAATGGATTGGAGTACGTCAGGGAGGAAGGAGACTCGAGTGAGGAGGGAAGGGATTCACCCTTCCAGGAGAAAGGGACGTTCTTTCGTGATCGAACTCGCATGGTCAGAAGAGGGGGGAAATAGGGAATGTGGCGGGAAGATAGGGGGGGCGCACTTTTTAAACCGGACCCGACGAATTAATGCTCAAGGGAAAGGGGGGCCAAAATCTTCAGCAAAAGGAGGAAAAAGATTTCTGTCTCTTCTGACAAGGGGGGGAAACCTAGCGGAAGCAGGCCATCGTTTAAGCTACGAAAGAGGGGCGCTGCGGAGGGGTTTTCTACCTGCTCAGAAAAGGCAAACTGATTACCTAACGGGGATTGTGGGAGGGGCGGACTCATTTGTCAGGGGGGGGGGGAAAAAGGCAAATCCGCTCCGCAAGAACTCCGGTATCGGAGGGCAGAAAAAAGGAATCCCCCAGAAGGAAGTTCACTTGACTTTTCTGGAAAAAAATGCGCACTTTTGGATTGGGGACTCTTAGCGTTAGGGGAAAAAAAGGGGCCCATACGAGAATCCGAAAAGAAAAGTTCAACTTGAAAAACGCGAAGACCGCTGGGGAAACGCGGGTCGGAAAAGGGGCCGAGGAGAGGGAACGACTTACTTAAAGGATGAACAAAGCCTCGCTCTCTAATGTTGATTCAAAAAAGGGGGAAAGAAGAACGCAGGGATTTTGCTCGAGAGGGGAAAAAGAAACTCCATTTTTAAAACCCATTCGCTGCCGTAATCGGGAAGTTCGTTTGAGGCTCACGGAAAAGGGGTAACCCAATGCGTCCGGCCCTCATTTGGGAAAAAGCTGCGATACTTGAAAGTAAAAGAAAAATTTCTCTTCTCTAAAAAATCTAGAGAGAGAGGGAGTACGATGCTCAAAAGAGGGGAGGAACTGAGGGAATACACCCTCTGCAGACGACAGGAAAGTCCAGCTTAACTTTTGGGAAAGAAAGCTCGATCAACCACACAACTTGGAGGAAAGATCGACTTTGTTCCCAAGATAGCCTGGCGCGACGGGTTTGAAGAATTTCTCAGTTCAAGAAAAGGGAGGGGACATTTTTTTCATCGAAAAAAGGAGGAGTCGCGCGAGCAATGGGGTTTTGATCCGCCGGCTAAATAATGGGAAAAAATTCGGGGACGACGAAGGTAAATCATCGTTCTTAAGTGGGGAAGGGGAGGTCATCTGTGCAAAAGGCATCTACTTGTAATCTATAAAAAAGAGAAGGGGGAAACTTAGCCGGAGGGAAGAGAGGGATGGGAACCTGAAAACTCGGGAGAAAAAACTTTCCAGTTCCATTCAGTCGAAGAAGAAGGGTGCTGAATCATCTTTACGTAAGGAGAGGGAAAGGTTCACGGTCGAACACTGTCTTTTTCACACCGCAAGGTGCTCCTCAGAAGGGGGGGGCAGTTGAACGAGCTTTGAAAAATCGACCGAGTCCTGGCCCGGGAAACGCTAATAGATCAACGCAATCAAAAGGGAAAAGAGAGGGAATCAGTTCCAGCACAGTCAAAAAGGGGGGGGAAGTCGGCGGGCGTCGTGAAAGAAAAAGGAGGTAATCGCCCAAAAGCGGCTGCGGATTTGCAGCAGGAGAGTTGATCAAGGGAAAAAGTTAACGAGAACACGTAGAAGGGAGTAATCAATGTTAGGCCAAAAAGGGAGAAAATAGAGCGAACCCCGGGAAGAACGTGTGCTCTGGGGTAGCGGGAGGGAAGGAGGGCAAGCCATCTTACGGAAGAAGGGAAAGGAGAAGGTGAGGAATATTTTAAAAGGACACTCGGCAGTGGGGAAGAGATTCGCCTCTAGAAGGGGGGTGCAAAAAAAAACCGAAGAGAAAGAAAAAGGGGGGGACAGCACCATTGTTGTCGAGAAAAAATTCGGCGAAAGACCGGTCCCTGTGAATTGAAAAAACAGAGGACTTGGGAAGGGAGAAAGTCTCTAATTCCCCGAGGGACTCAATCCATATTGGCCAGAAATCCGAAGAAAAAAAGGCCATAATCGCGGAAGAGGGTGCCTTCCGGTTGCGTGAAAAGGAAAGGATCAATATGCAAATATCTATTCGGAATGGAGGCGAGTCAAGAAAGAGGGAACTGTGAAAAAAGGTCCGAAGACCCTCCCTGTCTAACGAGAAGGAGAGTCTACTGATTGGAAAAGAGCATTATCAATTCCGGCAGTACAAAATAGGAAGCTTCGACGAAACAAAAAGCTGGGAAAGAAAAGGGCATTGATTTTATTTAAAAAGGACTGCCCTGGAAAACTGATACCAAAAGCAGAATGGCCTTTCGGTGGATGCAATCAAGGCTGCAGCAGAAAGAAGAGGGGATACCTGAGAAATGAGGGGGGGAAAAAAGAAAGAAGAGGAACGGTCCTTGGAAAAAAAAAAAAGTTGCGCGAACCCAATGAGAAACCCCAGCGAAACTGATTCTTCGGAACTCAATGAAGGAAAAGCGGGGGAAAAGTTAACCCAAATACTGAAAGAGGGGAGAAAAAGCAGTCGATCGGTTTCGCAAGGAAAGGAAACGTTGCCAAACTGAGGTGAAGAGGGGGGCCATCGAGCGAATTCGTGACCAAGGCATAAGGAAAGAGGATCCACACGGGGGAAATTTCTGAAACTCAGGGAACAATATTATAGTGCCAATCCTCGGCCTCGCGGTCCAAGGAAAAGGGGGGGGGAGGGCCGTGAATTATGGGACGCAAAACGGGGAAAAAGACGAATTCTTCTTTGCTCGAAGGAAAAAGGCAACTTTGAGTCTAGGGTTTTCTGCTATATCTGGGCCTCGGTTCGGGAGAAGGGTGGCGGTCTGAGGCGTGAGGAAAAGAAAGTTCCGAACTTTTTGTGGGGGAGGGGATTGCGAAACTCTTCCAAGGAAAGAGAGAAAAAGTAAGTTCAATCCTTCTGGTAAAACATCAGGACACCAGACTCAGGGGAGGGGAGAATTCTTCGAGAAAAAAGCAAGGTCCCGAAAAGTCACGAGGATCTTAGATTTAGAGGAGAGGGGGGAGAAAATATAGATATACTCTAATAGAAAAATCTGCTTCGAGCCAAATCTCAAGGGGGGGGGGGGATGATCTTTGTGAGATGTAAAGGGGGGAAATCCGATTGAACGGTAATTCAGAGGGAAGAAAGCGTTCTTTGAGGAGAGTCGCGATCTAACCAAAAACTTGCTGGTAACAAGGGAAAAGGGAATCGCCAACCAAGAGCGGCAATTTTTACCTTCGCGAAAGAGAGGAAGAGAGCCGCAAAACTGGATTCCAAATCTG
>Ga0179591_1338096_pt1 | contig 10351 bp, 19 predicted proteins | sample CZOMad2_1_08_16f_FD_182891 | JGI IMG/M metagenome (GOLD analysis project Ga0179591, IMG submission 182891) | Vadose zone soil fungal communities from Angelo Coast Range Reserve, California, USA - CZOMad2_1_08_16fungal (PacBio error correction) | ecosystem: Environmental > Terrestrial > Soil >...
AGATGACACTGCTCCGACGTACACCGAAGCAAAAGGACGAATTAATGGGAAGAGAAGAAAAGGGTGGGGAAAAAAGGGGTAAACGAAACCCTGGACTTGTGAAAAAAAAGAACCTCTGTCGCACTGGCCATGTTCCTCAAAAAATCTTGGGCAAACCGATGGTAACTGGGGTAGGAGGAATCAAACCAAGACAAGAAAAAGGAGAAGGGACGGTTCAAATAGGTATTAAAAAAAAAGACCTATCTGCACTTGACAAACTTCACTGGGGATAAGGGGAAGGGAAGGGGGGAAGGGGTCAATCTCTGGCAACAACTGGGGAAGAAAGAACGGGAAAAAACCGAAGAAGCATCCGCAAAAAAAGGCTAATTTAATCATTTGGAAAGAGTGGGGGGGAGAGGGGGGACGACCGGAAAAGGGAGGGATGAACAATATAAATGGGGAAAAATCGGGGAGAAATAGGGGGAAGGGGGGAGGGGGGTAACAGACGGTTTTTTGAATGGGAGCTCAAAGGAACGTAAAAATGGGGGGGTTGAAAAAAGAGGGAAAAAAGAATAAGACGGGAACTTCTAAATGTGGGAAAAACTAAGGCCATAAATAGAAAAAAAGAAATAGGAAACGTGTTTGGGGACGCAGCGAAAATGGAAGATGGCAAAATGAAAACGAAAATGTGCAGGAAACAAAGAAGGAAAGAAGGCGCACGGGGGGAAAACATGAGAAAGGGGTGGGGGGAAAAATCAAGCCAAACTTTGGGGATGACCGACCGGACGGGATGAGAAGGATGGGGGAAGAGAACTCGCCACATCCCAAACCTGCAAACAATAAAAAGTGGGGAAAACGAAAAGATAGGATGTTTCTGACACCGTGGCGCAAGGGACAAGGGGGCCTGTGGTGGACGTAGGGGGCGGAAAAGAGGAAAGTGAAGTTCGGGAACCGACCGCACGGGGGTAGGGGGAAAAGAAAAAAAGCGGGAAGTAAAGCAGCATGCTGCTCTTCGTCAGGCAGTCAAAAGAAGCGCCAACAAAGCAGTTAAGAGACCAAGACTGAAAAAAAAGGGAGGGGAAAAACGTGAAAAAACGAACTAACAAAACTACCTGGAGCGCCAAACTGTCCCGGCAAATGGGCCCGCCCAAAAAACGTTAATCCGGCAGGAAAAAAAGGGGAAAAGAAATGGGAAACAAAAAAGGCCCGTAGTGTCACAAAGACGCGAAAAGCGGAAAAGGGGACTAAAAAACAGTGGTTTTTTTTTGCTTTTGTGTTTTCCCAAGAAGTGCCCACGCCTGGAAGAAGGGGGCAGGTGCGGGCTGAGGCCTATGGGGGCCGCTAAGCGCGGGGGGAAAAAAAAAAGCTCGGTCATCCGGGGTGGAGGCGTCAACGGGTCCACCGACCAACGTCGAGCAAGAACCGGTTTGGGACAAAACGGCTTTGCAATTTCGGCCGCAATATAACCGACAAGATACATCAGCGTCATGACGTGCCAAGGGGCGAAAGGCGCCCTAATTGGGAAACGGTGACCGGGTGACAACCAAAAAAAGAAAAAATCAAAAACCAACAATAAAACAAATGCCGGGATCCTGGCAAAGTCCCGTCACACGTGCTTGCGCAGCTCGGGTAAAAAGACTAAACGGCCAGGGGGTTGGAAAGAGTCGTGAGAAGCCATCATCAGGGGGGGAAGCGAAAGATGTATTTCCTGGTCATCCGCATACTCGAAGGTAGCCGAAAGGCGCCGAAATGCAACGGGGGGCCAGGTGCTGCGCCAAAAAAAAGGGTCGCCGAAAAAAAAAAGAAAAGGCAAAAAACGTCGACAGTCACCTAACATCGAGGGTGCTCGACTGTGCACTGAGAAATTCATTCGATCCCGAGAGGAACCACGGGGGATAGCCGACGGCCTAAAACATGAACGACTGGGGGCTATGACTGCTGTCGCTAGGCTCGGCGGACGACAGAAGTCGGGTCGGCACAATCAAGCCCCGCCGGCACGTGCCTAAGTCAAGTGCTGACCTAGGACCAGAATGTGACCTCAGTTGAATACGCACTTTCTTTCACGCTGTTCCAAAAAAGAGCCGGGACCCATTCTCTCAAAACTTAATGACCACGGCTTAGCAGCGCACCGGGCGGCCGCAAAAAAAAGCCACATCAGGGGAAACTATCATCCCATCTCCAGCGCCCGCGCAAAGAATCCCAGATCATCGGTGTGAAACAGCAGATAAGACGGATAAGGAAGGCTCATAAACCTCATACAGGACCCTGCCAGGGGCTGATGGCGTCGTCGAAGGGGGGAAAAATGTGTCCTGAGGCGACGTGCGTCGCGAAAAGATTATTCGAAAAAAAGGTCACTCGAAATCTTGCGTTCCGTAAAGCTCCGCCCTTGCCCCGCCCACTTGAACAAGAAGCCGAAAGGTCCATCGAACATAACTGCAGGCAACCAGCCTCGCCTGTACGGATAGTCAGGGATACAGTCCGCGAAATCTGTGGAGGGAATTGGATAGGGGGTGCAAGTAGAAGATAAAAGGAAAAGCTCGATCTTCTCGCACCCAGCAACCGAATAGGCTCCAGCCTTTTCAGAAAAAAAAGGGCAAACAAGGCCAGACGAACAAGCGAATAGACACCAGGTCTGCTGAGTTATGTGAGGGACGGGTGAAATTGGCTCCCGAGGCCGAATTACCGCCGTAACGGGACACGTCCCGGGGGGGGCGACGAGGATGCCATTCGATACCACGAGAGAGCGACTAAACACCTTACGGGTCCGCCAACACCGGGGGTGAGATATCATCCTAACTGCCGCATCATTCGAAAGGAGGAGGATGCGCGTTCGAGCAAAATGTCAAAAGGATTGTTGCCGGGTCGATCCACTAAAAAGGGTGGGTTCTGCCGCCACGCAAATTCTCCCTTGGTCACGAAAGGGTCGAGTCCTTGACCAGCGTGGGAGGGGGAGTATAGAGCTGAGAAAAAAAAAAACGGAGGAGGAAGGGAAAGAAAGCCAGTGAATGGAGCCTTGCAGACGGACGCCTCGCAGTGTAGACCGCTCTAGCGGAAAAAAAAAAGGAAAAAATAACATGGTTGGAGTAGACCCGAAAAGAAGAAAGGTAATCTCCCGTCGCCAGAAAGAGTCTCTGGAATGTCTGGCCGGAACGGAAAACGTGGGGGATGAAGGAGTTACGGGAACAAGGGGGGGGGAAGAAACCCTATCAGAAAAGCTGTCCGGCTTCTTCGCAAGATGTCGTGGTGTCTCAAGGGGAAAAACGCATCCGCAAGGGTTTCCTACTGACGGCCGTCCATCAACAAATGAAAGACGGATTACATCGCAAGCACCTCCAGTACGGACCAAATTGAGACGCCAGAAAGGCCCCCAAGCGAGTCGCCAGGAAACAAAAAGGTGGGGATGCTGAAAAAAAATTGGACTTGGATGACGCCCTGGGCAAAAGGGGAGGGGGGGGGCGCGCAAAAAGGGACCGCGACTCTTTGGAATAAGACAACTAGCAAAAGCCTCAGTTTCTCGGCATTTGGAAGAACTGAACTATCGAGTATAAGGGAAGGTTGCAAAGAAACAAGCTGGGGGCGGAAGGGGAAGAGGTGGCTCAGAAAAGGGGGGGTCGGATATCCCCAAATGGAAAGGGAGGGCGTTGACACGAAGGAACCGAAAGGACCTTTAGAAGGTGGAGGGAGGGATCAGAGAAGAATCAGGAGGGGGACGGCTCCGTTCCTAAAAACGGGAACAAGAACTAAAAGTCACCAACAGACAAGACGAGAAAACGGAAAAGATCAAAAAACAAAAGCAACCCATTGAAAAACTTAATTAAAGTAGAAGAAAGAGGAATAGACGTCAGAGCTAGTAATGATGTATAAATCAAAGGGTAAAAGTTCACCAGGGTCAGGGAGCGGGGGGAAAAGATAGGAATCTATTAGTGAAAAAAAACGGGCTCTGGGGGGTGGAAGGGGTTTCGTTAGAGTTTGAAAAAGGATCAGGCGAGGAGCAAGGGAATCAATTGAGCAGTGGGGACTATTTCTAAAATAAAGACGTGTTGCCGATGGGTGTTCGGAGGGGGGGTCAAACGCCAACTGATAATGGAAGGGGAACAGCGGAAAACAGGGGGGGGAAAAACACGAAAATGCAGTGGGGGGGACAAAAAGGGCTTAAAAATCTCAAAGTTAAAAAACCCCACTTTAGGCAAAGCAAAACTTTTTGAGGGAAGAGCTTGGAGGGGGGGGGAACGAAAGGGGAAAAGGAAAGGGGTCGTCAGGACCAATTTGAAAAGAAAGGAGGACATGCCCCATTGACATTGAGTAGGGAGAGAGGGAAGGGAGGGGAGGAATGGGGATTGGCGACTAAGTAGGGTGGGGAAATTGGGGGGAGGGGAGGGAGGGGGTGGGGGGAGGGGGAAGGAGGAGAGGGGGGGGGGGCTGGGCGCGGGATAAGGGGGAGAGATACGGGGGGAGGTGGGGGAGGGGGGGGGGAGAGTTTAGGGGAAGAGGGTCGGGGGGTATGTTTTGGCTTGATCTAGGTGGCACGGGGGGGAGGGGAGGGTGGGGGAGAGGGAGGTTGGAGGAGGGGGGGGTAGGGGGAGGAGGAAAATCGGGGGGGGGGGTGGAGAGGGAGGGGTGAGGGAGGGGTTAGTAGAGGGTAGGTTCGTCGGTGGTGTGGTGGCAGGGGGTGGGTAGGGGGTAGGGGGGGGATTGGGGGAGGACTGGGGGAGAGGAGGAGAGGAGGTAGGGGGGGGTATGGGGGGAGGCGGGGGTAGTGGAGGTGGAGATAAGGATTTTAGGCGGGGGAGGGGCGGGAGATGAGGGATTCGAAAACAAGGGGGGGGGGTGGGGGAGGTAGGAGGGGAGGGTGGGGGAGGAGGGGGGGGGTGTTGGGGGGGGGGGGGGGGGGGTTTGGGGGAGGGGTGGGAATGGCGGTAGAACTGGGCGCTATCTCTGACACGAGGGACGTTGGGGTTGGGCAGTGGAGGGCGGACAGGGGGGTGGGGGGATAACGGGGGAAAAGCCATGAGTGAAATTGGGTCTCACGTAAAAAGGTCGGCGGGAAAGTGGAAAAAAAATCAGGGAAAAAGGGGTCCATACGAAGAAGAAGGCAGAAGACTTGTGAGAAGACAATTGTGTACTAAACTTGAACTTGGGGAGCAGGGGTCTGCTCCAGTCTTTCTATTATGGGAGGGGGAAGAAGGAAACAACAAGAAAAGTCGACTGGCCCGAGAACCCACTGAAAGTGACGGTGAAAAGTAGGTGAAAAACACCGGGCCGTTGGGGCTTCGTTATAGATGGGGGCAAAGCAGGGGCAAAAAAGGAATTGGGGGGGCATACTTTGGGGCCAAAATATTTGTCGGGATACGAAGGCCTTCGTCCGGACAAGAACAGTTTCAGCGGGGGAAGGGCTCTGGGGGGGACAGGGAACGCAGGGGGGAAAAAAAAGGAAAAGGGACGAGGGGGATGTCAGGGACTAATATTTCCAGGAAAAGATGCGGAATCAAAAGACAAGGGTGGCGGTACACAAGCACTGTGGAAATAAGAACATAAAAGTCTATTGGGGGATCGCAGGGGGGAAAAAAGGGGGTCAAAAAAACGAAGGCGAAAACACGAATGAACTAAGGGTAAACCTTAGGGGGGGGGGTAAACCAAAGAAGGGACGAAGATGGGGACCCTTGAGAAAAAAAGGATTGTATCCCAAACCTCTCCTGCAAAGGGTACTCAAAAGAAACTGGTAAAAGGGGTACAGGGGGCAACGCAGAAAAAAAAAAAATGTGCAGAAAACAAAAAGATGGACGCAAGAAATTCATTTTGGACAAAATGAGAGAAAAGGGCAAAGGGTGGTGGGGGGGGACAGGGCTTCTTAATGGGGGAAGTGGCGAAGGAGAAAAAAACAAAGAAAAAAAGGGGAAGAGGAGCGGAAAAACCGGGAAGGAAAAAAAACCGGTCGGGGGACCAAACTTGGAAGGGGGGGGGAAACGGAGGGGGGGGGACGTTTTTCAAAAAGAACTTGGTCGGGGAAAGGCAAAAGGGGTGGGGGGGCTGAGGGGGAGAAAGTGCAAAATTAAAGGAAAAAATCGAAAAACCGGGCCAAAACCTGTCGCGTGTTGCAGAGGAAAAAGCACGAGCAGGGGCGTAAAAGCACGAAAGACCAGCGAAGGGAAAAAAAAGAAAAAAAAACGCGGCGTTGCGGAAAAGTAAGTTACTCAAACGAGAAGGGTCCTGGAAAGGAGAGTCACAATGCTTGGGAAGGTGCGCAGGGGGGTTGGCTAGCCAAGAAAAAGGTCGGGCAGGGGTGGTGAACCCCGGAAAAAAGTTTCTCAAAAATAAGGGAAGCATAAAACAGGTTTTTGGGGAGATGGGGTAAACCACAAACATAACGAAACGCTTTCAAGAGGGGCGTTCCCAAGGGGGCTGCCCCTCGCAATCAGGGGACCAAGGTGCGATTAGCCGTTAATAAAAAATAAAAGGGGGAAAAAGGGGTCTAACAGCAGGTAAACAAGATGAGAGGGCACCTCAAAAACCACTATTAAGAGGAGGTGGCGGGGGCTAGGTCAGCGTGAGGGAGAAAAAACTTCACCTGGGGGGTTATGAAAAAAAACAAGTAGGAAAAAAGGCCTTTGGGTGGGGGCATCGAAAAAAAACAACGGTAGAGAGGTAAAATATGAGTGGCCCTAAAACTGCTTGTCAGGGTTAAAAGACGATGGTCTCACGAATCCCTGTTAAAGGTCGGAAAGGAAAATAAAAAAAAAGGCAATTGGGGGGAGTCAACCACCAGAGGCTTCTTCAGATCAGTGGGACTTTTCAGATTTTTCAAAAAAAGGAGGGGGTTCCTCGAAAGAGGTTGGAAAAAGGCAAACGCCCGGGGAAAGAGTCTCCTTAAAAACCTTAAGCAAAGGCAGGAAACAGCCGAAGGGGGGGGGGGGATCCGATTCAACTCGAGAGGGGGGAGAAAAACCTTGAACTAACAGTAAAAGGGAAGTACGGGTTTCAGATGGGGGGGGGGTGGGGGGGGGAACGGCATCGGGGGCCGTGAACATAAGGCTTGCCTTTGGGGTGAACAGGTATGGGGAGAAAAAACCCGGAAGTGGGGGAAAACTGGGACACAGCCGGAGATGTGAAAAAGGGGGGGGGTAAACCTTGGCTTTGGGACCAAGATGTGGCCTTGGGGAGGAGGGATGCTCGCAAAAAAACAACAATAAGGAAAGGAGGGAAGATATATAAGAGGGAATTCACTTGGGACGAAGCAAGTTAACCAACCACGCTACTCACCGATGTGCAATTAGGCCGAAAACTGGGGGGAAGAAACCACACGAAAAAAAAAACAAGGAACAAGAGAGGAACTCCTTTTAACTCACTGGAAACGGGATTCAAAGCGAAAAAAAAAGGGTTTACGGGTCACGTCGTCAGCCCGAAGGAAAAGCCAAAGATCGCACGGGGAAGAAAAAAAAAGGGGGGGGTCACAGAGGCATCCTTCACTTCAGGCGGCGAAAGCTGAAGATATCATAAGAAAAGTGTGAAAAAAAGGTCACAATTCGAACTGGACTACATAAAAAAGGCAAGTCCTAATAAGGAAGCCCAAAAAAACTACTGAGGTATCTTTAGCAAAAAAAGGGGGGGGGGGGGGGGGGGGGGGGGGGGGGGGGGGGGGGGGGGGGGGGGGGGGGGGGGGGGAAGTAAACGGTTTGGGGTTGCATCATACCTGAAAGGGGTAACGGTGCGGATACATCGAGAACAAGGATGTGGTCGTCGAATGGTGGGCGACGACGGGGTTGCTGGCCCCTGCAAAATTACGGGGGACAAAAGGGGGGTGTGGGGGGGTGGTTAATGGGACGCAGGTTGGGAAACTTGAAAGAGATAGGATGGAACCGAAAAATCCAAATAGAGAGAGATATATGTTGGTTAGCAAAAAGAAGGGGGTAAAAGCTGTAAGTTGACGCCCCTCAAAAATAAGGGGAACTAATCCGTATTTGGGGAGACCTTGTGAAACCACCTTCTCAAAAAGTTGGTTGGACCCTCCCGCCAAAGGGGTCATCTGCCTACAAAGAAAAAAAAATTTCAGGGGGAAAAATGACCCCGCTCCAAACCTCACTCAGGGGGGAGAAAAAAAAGAAATTCAAGGACGCGAGGTTGCTGGGAATGAAAACTGGGGTTTGGGATTGGGGGGACGAGCCGCGGGTGGGGACTGGGGGGGTGGCCGTCCGGAGGGGGGGGGCAAGCTTCGTGCACTGACGAACTTCATAGGGGGAAAGAAAAACGGGCCCAACGCGCAATGACAAAAACAGCAGGGCGAAATGTCTCAATGCAAAGTAATAAGCGAAAAAAAATGAAGGATCGCAAAGGAAATAACAATCCAAGAACCACAAGCCCCCAATCCAGAAAACGAAGGAAAAACGGGGGAAACGAACGGGCAGGGAAAAAGGTCGCCGGGTCCTGGAAAAAAAGCTCAGCAGAAGGAAAGGGACAAAATGAAAAGAGGGGCAAGGTCAATCCGGAAAAGCGTTACAGGAAACGCATTTGGGTTTGGGGTGGCGCACATCGTGGAAAAAGAAACCGTGGCATTGATCCAGGCAGAAATGTCTCGCTCAATCAAGTGGAGGGAGGTGTGCAATCTCGCAGCGGTTCATCACGGGAGCATTCCTTTGGCAGGAAAAAAGGTATCCTCGAAAACGTTCCACGGCGCGAAGGCTCGGGGATTTGAATTCCCCCAACCGGCTTGGGGCAGGAGGAATCTTGGGAGGGGCAGTGAAAAACGTCCAAAAGAAGAAACATCAGTTACATGTGACGTGCAAAAAAAAGGACGGGGGACTATTCCCCAAATTACATGATTGAAAAAGGGCATAAAAAAAGGAAAAATGGGGTAGGAAGCAAGAACCTCGGGGGGTCTGCCAGTCGCAACCAGGGAAGGGGGACGCAAAAGGAAACAAACGGCAAAGAAGGGGAGACGAGTGAAAAATCATTCAAGGAAAAACGAGGCAGTAAGTGAAGGTCAAAGAGGGGGGAAAAAAAAAATACTCTCCCGGTACCGAACAAAGAGAAGGAAATTGCAGGCAAGGGTGCGGCTGCTGCAAAAGGGTCGCCTAAGCATAGGAAAAAAAACTCTCCAGGTTCCAAAAAGCGAGTCGGGTGATACGGAAACAAAAGAGGAGGAAGAGGGCCCGATCGAAGTGCGTTATCGTCCTGTACTGGCCGTGAAAAAATGAACGACGGGGCTAGGCATACCTTAACGCCAAGGGACGACGCACTACATCATCAAAGTCGGGTAGGGAAAAGAAAGAGCAAGCGGGGAAAAAAAGTGCCACCGACGTTGCAGAAACCCTAATCGGGAGTGACTGCCTCGGGGGGGGTTCGGGGGGGAACGTTCTTAAAAAAATGTCCGCAAGAAAAGAACCGGGGAACAAAACATTGATACAGAATTGGACCCGTCCTACAGCTCCCAAAAAGAAACGCAAAGTGGGCGCGGGCACGGGGCAGCATACCGGGGTATCCTAACAACACCTCGATCGGCCGCGGACAAGATGCAAATAAAACAATATCCGGGTTTCTAAAAGAAAACAGAAAGAAGGGCTGGGGAGAGAAGAAAAAGCGAAGACTCCGGCGTCAGGAAGAAGGGAGGCGTCGGGGCCGCGCACGGGATGGGGACAGTTCTTGAGGGGAGCGAGAATTGAATAAGAAAAGGTTAACCTTTTGAATCGCGGATCCCGGCAGGGGAAGGCCCAGGGGGGGACCTCGAGCAGCCAAGGCGAGCCCCGAAATCCCATCTTCTGAGGAAAAAAAAAAAAGACGAAAAGGCTAGTATGTAGGTCCGGCAAAAAAGGTATACAATACGAGTATGTGGGGGATTTCCTTTGCATAGTGCGTCCGGGTCTCTCCCGAGGGGGAAAGGGGTCGGGTGCGCAAAACCGACACACCCCGCGGAAGACAAAAAAACTTTAAGAAAAACAAAAAACCAGGGAGGGGGAAAAAGGCACAGCTATTGCGCAGGCGTGTGGCGCGGAGGGGGGAGGTTGCAGAACGATGAAAAGGTGATCGAAAGAGAATATTACGAAACCCTTCCAACTGGCAACTGGGAAGGGAACAGAAAAACTGTGGTCACACGGGGGTACCCAGAAAATAGGGGCCCCCCCTACGAAAAAGGGGGGTCTCAGGGACGATTCGGGGTCGCAAAACCACAGTATCGAACCCAGGAAGATATCCAAGGGAAGCAGGAGAAGAAATTTCAGGAGAGAAGGCGTTATATGTGAACAACTTCCAGCTGAAAAACGGAGGGTCGCCCTCTGAAAAAAAAAAAACGAAAAAGATGGTGGGAAGCATCGCAAAAATCTCAAACTGGTCTGGGGGGGGGGGGGGGGGGTGGGAAAGAAAAGGAACGCCAGCGTGGGACTGG
>Ga0179591_1340171_pt1 | contig 10351 bp, 11 predicted proteins | sample CZOMad2_1_08_16f_FD_182891 | JGI IMG/M metagenome (GOLD analysis project Ga0179591, IMG submission 182891) | Vadose zone soil fungal communities from Angelo Coast Range Reserve, California, USA - CZOMad2_1_08_16fungal (PacBio error correction) | ecosystem: Environmental > Terrestrial > Soil >...
ATCTTTCCTTCACAATCCATCCCTACAAGGAGAAACAAAACACCTTACGGTGGCATGTTGTGGAGGAAAAGACAGCTCATTACTGAACGAAGCGTAAGGAAAAACTGCGGACCTGGGGGGTGAAGCCGCGGGAGGAAGTCAATGTGGACCTCGTAAATCACATCAGATTTGCGAATTCGCCGCAGGAGAGGTCTGGCAAGGGGGTGATGTTGAAGGAAGGGGGGGACGTGCGGATATCTTTTGTCTTGGAGGCCGCTATAATAGGGAGGAGGCCCTTCGGAAGAGAAGTCGGAGAAGGAGTCCTCAGAGGATATTGCTTTCCCAGGAAAGCGTGAGCGAGGCAAAAAGGGGGAGCAATCTCGCGGCGGATCCCGGGAGAAGCGCTTATTGCCGCACGGGGAAAAAGGAAAAACGCCTGCCATAAAACTAAGCGGAAGAGTTTTCGTGGAGCAACGAAAGCGCTTTAAGCTTTGTTGGGGAAAACCAACGCTCGAGCAAAGCCGTGAAAGGAATGTTTTTTCAGAAGAGGGTGGACGTAACCTCAAACTCTGATTGCCGGAAAAGGGGGGGACCTCGAAAGGAGGAGGGGGGGAACGACCGTTCGTGCAAGCCTGATCGTAGGCAATAAGCCTGAGCGCGAAAACCAGCTTAGAGGGAACCCCGAGGATTTCTCCTCACGACGGCTCCCGGGTGTCTATTGTCCGAAAGAGAGGGAACGACTTCCCGGGAAAGTGGAAACACGATCGAGCATAAGCCTTCATTCCCGGCGAGCCTCTTTGAGGCTCAGTGGCCGGGAGGGAAAAAAAATAGTGGTCCGAGAGGCGCTCGGCACACTGTCCAAGGGTGGAATCGATCTGGGAAGCATTCGCGGGAGGAGTGCTTCTATCTGGGAATTGAAACAAAGGGGGAAAAGGGGTTCAAGCAGGGGAAATCGTCCGTATTGTTTGATGCCTAAAGTTACTATGTTGGGGGAAAAAGGTTTCGCAACTTAAAAAAAGAGAGAGTGCACGGGAAAAGCAAAGTCTTCAACCTGGGAAGAGATTCGACTAACTAAAAGCGACTCACCGCGAAAAAAAGAGGGAGTGAGGAACCAACGCTTCGGCGAGATCCGCGAAATGGACGCTTTCGCGGGGTGAGAAAAGAAAAAAGCCCGCGATAGTGAAAAGAGCCCGGAGACACCGACTCCTGGCAAGGAATGTTGCGTGGGAGGGGATGCCTGAAATTACCCGAGGGAAGGTCCATTTTTTCTTAAAGGGGGCAATGGGGAAACTCGGCAAGAAAGCAAGATAAAAAGATCGGCCCAGGGTGTCCGGTCAGGGGGGGAGGGTCGCTAGAGGGGAACGTGAATTCAAGAGGCACGTTTTTGAAAAGAAGAAAAAAAAGTATATCATGTATACTGGGAGGGGCAGCAGTACAGGGAAGCGGGGGGGGCAAAGAGAAGAAGATGGGAAGAAATAAATCAGTTAGAGGAAAAAAGAGGAAAGGCTCGGCGCTATCACCAAAAATATGGATTTCACTTATAGGGTAGGTTCCTACGCCAAGACCAGGGGGGGTACCAGGCGATGGGATCAGGGAAGGAGGAAACGCCAACTGCTCTGGGGGGGAAGGGAAAAAGCTCACCCAAAAGGAGGAGGAGGAAAGATCGAACCAGAGCCAGTGGAGACAGCTCTTTTTCTATAATGATGCAAGGAAAGGAACCCTCGATTAAGGGATTGGGAGGAGCAGAACCAACTCTACGTTAAAGGAAAAAATGGTGTTCTCAGGCAGCCAGGAGAATGATCAGAAGGGGGGGGTTTGTGTTGACGCCTCTCAACACCGAGGAAAAAGAAAAGGAATGACGATTCCTTAAGGGCTTTCAAGGAACGAGGGAGGGACTAGCAGCGCGGCGAAAAAAGCTAAACACCACCTTCAAAGACCGGCTCCTTACGATCACTATGGGTGGGGGAAAAAGACGGCCAAGAAAAGAAAGCATGGTAAGTTGGGGCCTCCCCCTCAAATTTCGATCGCAGAGGAAGGGGTGCCTAGGAGGGCAAGATCGCCGTTTGGAATTTTCTTTAATCAAACCTCGACAGTGGGGGAAAGGGTCTTCGTGAAGAAGACGGATAAGCCACAGGCACCTCCTCAGACAAAGGACTCTTTTTCTTGAAAGAGGGATTTTCCCTCTGAGACCAATTGAATCTGAAATGAGATGGGAACAGTCAAGAAAAATTGCGAACCTCAAATAATAACATAGGAGGCTGTTTATAAGTTATCACAATAGGGGTATTATGGTTCAATGGGAAAAGTTGGGGGCAGTTGCTTGGACCAAGCATGTGCTGCCAGAAAGGAGAGGGAAATATCAAAAGTCAATTGGGGTGTGAAGCGCTGCACTCTTGGGGGGGAAGGCGGCCACTGATCCAAGGGGGGCTTTTTTCCGCCTGGAGAGCGGGGGGGCTACCTCTCGAAGAGGGGGGGGAGTCTAAAAGGGGAGGGGCGGGTGGGTCTATTAAAAGAGATCTTCCTTTCTCAAGGAAAATGATCGACGGGGGCAAGAGAAAAAAAGTTTTTAGAACTATGGAGCTTGTCACCATAAGAAAGGAATGGCGCGCATCCCTAGCCTTCGGGTTAATCCGAGAAGGGGGGTTAAGGAAAATGGAGGTTCTTGGGAATGACATGTCAAGGAAAGGAAGATGTTGTCTAGCTTTCCAAAAGACATCTCTTACAAAGAGTGGATAAACTTTCACTATAGTGTAGGGAATGGTCAAGGTGGAAAAGATCTCTTCATAATCTAGATTTACTGGAGGAAGACTATTGGAATAAATGGTTTCGCTCACGGCTCTAAGTTCCTTGCGGAGAACGCCACTATCATCTCCTGAAAAAAAGCATCTTACGAGAATATAGAAATAAACCAGAAAAACAGGGAGGCCTCACAGGGAAAATACTCCCAAATTTCCAGGAAAAGCAATTTCCGCCAGGAAGAGGGGTATAACAAAGGCCGGCAGATACAAACATTAGCCAGCCGTAACGGGGGGTAAGCATTTTTTGGGGTGTCCGCTGCTTAGTGCCTTCCGGAGATGAAAGACTTATTCCCACGTCCAAAAAGGGGACGCGGTTTTCAGGGAACCTAACGACCAAGGGGATGGAACTCAGCATAACAAGCAGTAAAAGCGAGAAAAACCAAAGGGGAGAGGATAAAAAGAAAAGAGGGAAGAAAAAAGGGAGTTCCCCTTAAAGTAGGTTTCATCCCTACAAAACCCCCTCGGAACACTAAGTTTGGAAAAAAAAAGGGGGGCGGAAACAGCTCGGAAAGAAGCACGAAGCAGCCGAAAAATTGCGGACTTTGCCGCTTTCCGGGAAGGATGGGCAAATGAACAGCGGAAAGGTCCTCCTTGAAACTTGCGAATTGCGGCCTAGGGGGACCCTTTGGAGGAATCCAAAGAGTGCTTGACGAAGATTTTGTGTCTGGCCTGAGGGACTATAATCGCCGAAAAAAGAGCCCGTCGGAGAGGAGTCTTATAGGGTCCCCCCTACGCGGGTGGGGGCCCTTCACTTATGATCGGGAGGAACAACTGTCCTTGAGAGGAGAGGATATTGCTCCGCCTCCACGGGACTCGACCTAAAATTGACAGAAGGCCAGGAGAAAGGGCAATCTAAGCTTTTTGAGACCCTCGCTTCCGCCTGGAAAAGGCTACCCACTCCACTCGTCCCCTTTAAACAAGAATTTGGCAGCCACGACCAGCCTCAGGACCTGAAACGCAAAGCGACTCTTCCCAGGGGTCGCAGTCTTTCTTTCTTCTCGAAAAGAACAAAGCCTTCCGGCTGGGGCGTATGGAACTACCGCGGAAAAGGTCCCCCTTCTATCATTTAGTAGGAGACGGCCCGCCCTTGCATCCTCTCATCGCCACACGACTGTGGACAACGTTAGAAGATCGTAGCATTTGAAGAAAAGGAAGTTCAAAAAGCAAATAGAGCCAGGGTCAGTGGTCCAGGGGGAAACACAACATTTTCCTCGGGGAGATTTCTTTCACACGGGGTTTATATTGGATTATAGTACATTCGGAGTCATTGTGGAGATCTAATAAATTCACCGCAGATGCCGTTTTTCAAAAGACCCTAATAAAAGCGTCCATTGGAAAAAAGAGCGAATAAAGGGGAAAAAAGAATTTTCGGTTCGTCAACGAGGGCACGGTGGCGGTGAAAAGGCGTAAAAAGTGACCAAGGAGAGGCGAACCGAAAGGGGGGAGAGCATGCAAACGAATCCCGCGGGAGGCTAAGGATCGGCGGATGCAGAAGGGAGGGGGGAGAGGTTTTATCCAAGGGGCCCCTATATGGGAAAAACGGAGGGGAATAAATATAGACGTCTTCTAGAGAAGGGGTTGCTTTTTATGAGCAACTGAAATAAAAGGAGGTTTCATTGGACTGGGGTCCGGGGAAAGTTCCACAGAAGAAAACTCTTCAAGACAAGAGACGGTATCGGGGGGAAGTGGGGGGAAGGTGGAAGGGCATATCGGGAGCTTGCTTCACAAAAAAGGCGTTCCTTGAATAATCATTATACTGGGAATGCAGCCAGCAGAGTAGCGTGGTGGGGACGATGGGTCCCGAAAAGGGAGTGAGGAATCATTCGGAACGCGTCGCAAAACCAAAGAATGGATGGGAGAAAAGGGGAGGTTGGGGAGGGGGTAGACGCCAAGACGCCGGAGGGAAGAAGGAGCTGTGAAGAAAAGGCCGAAAAGGGGGGGGAGGGACGGCTTTTTTTGCTCTTTGCTAGGAAAAGAAAAACAACAACAAAACGGAGGGGTAGAAGACTAAGCACAGAGCCCAGGGGGGGCGCAAAAAGGTAAATTTTCGGCCTTTCTTCAAAGAGATTAAGGTCTTGGCGTAGGAAAAAAAAAAAGACGTGAAAATCCATCATAATTCTGGACCAAGGGGAGAAGAGACTTTCAAGAAAAAGGAGGTCAGTTGCGGGAAAGAACCTTCCCTGTCCGGGAAAAGGATCTTCCAGTATCATGATTATCCGGACGGCATCGGAGGTGATCTAAGGACATCTCTAAGGGCCGTGAAAAAAAATGGTCCTCGATACGAATGAGATTTCTGTGCCGAGGGGAATATGTTTTCCAGGGGGCCAGCCCAATTAAAAGGTCGATTTCCGGGGCCAGTCCTCAGTTTTTCTAGATCGGGGGCCGAGGTCCCTCCGGCTTCTTTTCTTTGAAGAGGCAAACCGCGACATATGAGGAGGAATGAAAAGCCGATAACGCAGCTGCCGAGGCACGCCGGGTGCGAAAAGTGGGGACTGTCCTCCACCGGGAGCCTTGTGGGCCTTTTGAGAACCTCCCCTGGAAAAAATTTTTCGAAAGGTCCACCATAGGGAGTCGGCGCGTGAGACTTGAGGCAAAAAACGCGGTTCTTCTTGGAAACTTGCACCGGCCGTCGCAAGGAGTTCTTAGAATATGCGAAGAGAATGCTGCCGCAGGGGGGGGGGGGGGGATCCAATATCCCACATTCAAAGGGGCCCCTAAGCGCTATCGCGTGGCCGGATAACGGAAGGGGACTGGTGTGGCACAGACGTGGAATAAAAGGGAGACTTCGAAGGGCTGCTCAAGGTGACGCAGTTGGGCGGTGAGAACATTCTAGCCAGGTCTCTTAGAACTCTGCCATGAGAAGGGCACCGCTCTCAGAGGAAGGGTCTCTCCAGGCTTTCTCCTGATTCACCAGACGAAGGCATTGTGAAATGGCCGCGAACCGAAGCCTTCTAGATCCTAGCTTTTACGAGAGAGAATTCGTTCGTTGCAGGCCGAAATCCTGACGTTCACTTTTCGCTGAGGAAGGATTGTCTATCGGGCCCTTTTCCCTCGAAAATCCACCTAAAAGATTGAAAAGAAGGCTCTAGGGTTGTGCAGGGGTCACGGGAAAATCTCTGAAAAGGGCTGCGCAATCTTATGGAAGCCCTCTCTATTGAAGAATACTTGAAAAAGAGAGATTAAGGGAGGGGGGGGAGTCTTTGAGAAAGAGACATCTCCTAAGAAGGAAGGAATCTTCGCTATAGAGGAAAACAGATACCTCCAAAAAAGGTCGCAGCGAGGAACTTTTAATCCCCAATGCTAAGAAAGAGAGAGACAATGACGAAATATTAGAGGGGAGGGAGGCCTCTCATCCTCTGAGGCACGTAACGGAACGCTGAGAGCAGTTTTTCCAAGTTTGTCAGGCGGGGGGGTTCCTTCCTGAGAGAAAAAAGGGGGGTTCCTCCCACCAGAAAAAAGATGGTTTTCATGGGGGGGGGAAAAAAACGACCTCTCCCGGTGAAGGGAAAGGGTAGGGAAGCTCTCTCTAAAAGAGAGGAAAGATGAGATATAGGAGGGAACGTTCCCTTCAAAAAAAAAATCCCTACAACGGGCACCACACTTCAAAGGAGAAGGGGGTCATGGGGGAAAACACTACTTTGCAAAGGGCAACGAAAGCATCGAAAAAACTGCGAACGTTGGGTGGACGCGTTTCCGTACGGAAAAAAGCTTATTAGCGACACGATCAAAAGGGCTCGCAGACATAGGGGGGGGGGGATTGAAAAGTTCCGGGCGTGCTTAAGTGCCTACTTTTGTCACGGACTGCGCGATAGGCAAAGTATCGAGGTAGTCCTGTGGGCCCACTCTATCGGGGGGGGGAAGGTCGCTCGTGAGCAAGTCAAGGGAATTTGAAAGAGGGGGCTGAAGTTATAATATTTCCTTTGAGAGGCTCTTATGAATCACATTTCCCTTGGGAGGAAGCCATATCGGAAGGGAGAAGAGGGGAGACGATTTTCCCCGTCAGACATTTTGTGCCAAAAAAGGGAGAAAAGCGCCCCGGGAGAAAGGGGGTTGGGCAGCAAAAAAAAAAGCAGCTTTGGGATTGCCCACTGGTAGAGGATGCGCGGCCATGTGTTAGGAAAAAAGACGCCGGCTTGTGGAAATCTGATCAACAGGAAGACACCTACGCTGAGGCGGGAAAGGGAAATCTGTGAGAAGGAGAACACGGCTCCCATTTCGATGTTCCTCACTCTCCAACAAGAGAAGAATGACAAACGGGCAGTATCACCCATCCAGGGGAGAGGAAAAAAACATCAACAGCAACCCGTTTAGGTAGAGGGAAGCCAAGATTTCCGAGAAAGATGGGCACACTTCCAAATTTGGATCGAGGAAAAAGTCGCGAATGCGGTGGAGGGAGTTATATAAATTGAGAAAAAGGGGGCAGTTTCAAATCTAGGGAAGTAGAGGCCGGATTTGTGATACTGAAAGAACAAAAAAAAAGGTTACTTGGGAAGGAGTCGTTCCACTTTAAAGAGAATGCGTTGTCCAAAAAAGGCGTGTCAGAAACATCATAAGGAGAAGGAGACGAAAGGGGGAGCATTCCCGCGTGCCCGAGAAAATCGGCAGGCTTGAGAGAGGCGGAATTCAGTCCGTTCCGCCGAATGCGAAATCCACAGCACCTCTCAAAAAGGGGAACCAAGAAGAGCCGTATTTGGAAACCGACTCTGCGATAGGGCGTGGAGGAAAAGACAAGGGGGAAAAAAAGGAGGCGTTTTAGCCCGTGAGAAAATGGAACCGAGTGCTAACGAGGAGAAAGGGCCGTTCTCTAGGTCCCTGCCTTTGCCGGGGAAGATCGGGGACGTCAGATCTTCTTCGATCCTTGCTTAGAAGGAAACTGATAGAAATGATACGGTATGAGGAGTCATTGCATAAGAAGGAAAGGTTGTGGGGGTGGGCTTTTCAGATACTGCTCTGTGTACGCCTTTCGGGGCGTCTCTTGAAGCCGCTCTCATTTCTTACGTCGCATGGAGAGGGGTTTAGAACTCCCACTTCCTCGCGTTTCGCAGCGTGAAAGAAAGCGAACAGTTCTCGGGAAAAAGATGTTGCGAAAGGCTCTGTCATGTGATCAACGCTCAAACAAAAAGTTCCCCTCGGATACGCAGCGCCCGGTTTCGCAACTCTCTCCTCTCATTCTTCAAAGGAAGTTCCCGTCTTCCACGCGACGCTTCGCTTTACTTGGAATCGTCCCGAAACAATCCCCTCTGTGAAAAGCCCTAACGGGGGTGGTGATCGCGAAAAAAGGTCCGCCATTCTCCTTCTAAAAAAAATGCGGGCCCCGGCGCAAAACACCAGCCGGCTGAGGGGACCCTGAAAGAGGGGGAAATATCATTATCGAAAAACGTTCCATGAACGATGGCTACTCATAGCAGCTAGCTAAGAGGAAACCTTCAAAAGGGAAACCGGCTCCGGTTCTGCCGAGGGGGGGAGTGGCCAGGTAAAAGAAAAGCCCATGAACGAAGGGAGTTCCGTTGTAAAGCAAAGTCTCTTGGGGGATCGGTGATAGGGAAGGAGACGGTTTTCAAAGAAGAGGAGGGGGGAGTGCTGTGAAGATGTGAAAAGAAGCGACATTAAAATTTTCGGCGGAGATGAAAAGAAATGTCGCAGAGCCTCCTACAAAGCACTCTTTGAGTGAGGCGCTAGGGGGTTTTCTAAGGCATCCACCTGTTTTGACGCCTGGATCAACAGCGACGGTGAGTAAATTTGAAAAATAATCACAATCCGGGGGGATAGGGAAAGATTTTAGTAGTGCGGGGAACAAGGGAAAAAGGTGCGTTTTGAAAAAAGATAGACGCACAAAAAGACTGCGTGCCAGAAGGGATCGAAAAAAAAAGGTCAATGGCCAGTTGGACGAATCGCTATCTGGTTTTGGTCCGCAGAGCCTCCAAGCGGGACGAGTCGGTAGGACCAGAATCCTGCGTGGGGGAAAAGCGATCGTTGCTGCATAAGCGCGTCGTGTGAAAGAGCCATTCTCGGCCAACTGCGCAGGAGAGCTAAACATAGAAAGGGGGCCCGCGCTCAGAAATGAAAAAGGACTCAGGGACTGCTTGCTCCCTAATGGAAGGACTTGCGGAAAAAGAAAGGCAATCCCGCATCCTGAGAAATCCTAAGCGGGGGAGGGATTAGGTCGTGGCTGACAAACCGGGGAGGCGTTTCTCGCGAGGGGGGGGGGAGGGCCCAACATTTCTTAAGAAGACGGTACAAATCGTGTGCTCACTAAAAAGGGATTGTCGTCGATGGAACGGCCGTGCAGGTATCGCGGGAGTGGGCGCTTGCGAAGATCCGCCAAGTGCACAATGACGTGTTGCCTCGCACCAAAGGGGAAAGCAACTAGAAGAAGACCTCCACTAAGAATCCTACTCCTCGAAAGAAGAGAGGGATCTAGCGCAGGCCGAGAGGGAAAGCAGGTCGCATCACAAAAGGGGAAAAGGGTCAAAAGGGCCAATACGAGGAAAGGAGCCATATGATCGTGTATGAAAAAACTCTGGCCCAGGATCAGGGGGGGGGGGAACTCGGCGGGGAAAAAAAGTTTTTCCACTTGGGGAGTTCGTTCTTCGTGAAAAAAAATATCTGTGGAACAACTTCAAAACAAGGAGGGGAATGGTGGTCTCTTTCGGGGGGAAGAACCGTGGTTAAGACGCTCTAAAGAGTCGTCTAGAGAAAACAACAGAGGGATCGCTTAGCTCAGCGGGGGGAAACTTTAGAGGGAAGGAAATACAGCGCCCACCATGAAAAAAGACGGGTTGGCGGAAAAAGATTTGGAAGAAAGGACAAAAGAAAAAAAAAAAATCCAGCGGAAAAATCTGCGGACTTTTGGACAGCGTTCTCCCGTGAAAAGGGGAGGGACCGCGTATGAGCGGAGTGAAGAGGTAGGGCGAGGGGCGCGGGAGGGGAGGGACTTTTTGAGGAGACGTGCTGCCGAAAAATACTTTTTTGGTCGGTATCATTAGGAACGCGACAATATTAGAAAGGAGAGATTAGTTAATAATTTGGAGTCCCCAGACGCAATTGGGTTCTAAATCGGGACGGGGGGGAAACCTTCATTTGAGGGTAAGAGGTTTCTTTATCCGGGGGGATCCGCCACTACTAAGGAGCTCCAAGAAGAACAGGGAAGAAGAGCCTCAATATCGGAAATCGTTAGAAGCTCTGGAACGCGTTCCGAAAATGGAAAAGCGAGACCCAGAGCTCCCCTAGAAAGGGTCATGAATTTTTTGGAAAAAGTTGCCAGTAGAATCATAGGGAAAAGAAGGGGACTCTAAGGACTGAGGGGAATGTATTTCGCAAATGGTAAAGAAAAATTCCTGGAAAAAAGAACCTATCTTCTACCTTAAGAGTTCTCCGACGAATGAGCACGGGCCTAGAATGGGGAGATCGGCCCCCCCTACGAAAAGGCCCCCGAGGCTAAGGAAAATATCCAGAAGCGGCAACCCTCATCTCCCTATTCTCATTGTCCGAGGATCGGGAGATAAGATAGTTTCGGGAAGGGGAAGGTTTGATATTTTAATCGGACTTGCATCATTCTCTAAGGGGGGGGTGCT
>Ga0179591_1320061_pt1 | contig 10350 bp, 15 predicted proteins | sample CZOMad2_1_08_16f_FD_182891 | JGI IMG/M metagenome (GOLD analysis project Ga0179591, IMG submission 182891) | Vadose zone soil fungal communities from Angelo Coast Range Reserve, California, USA - CZOMad2_1_08_16fungal (PacBio error correction) | ecosystem: Environmental > Terrestrial > Soil >...
CGAAAATTCTCGCAGAGCCTGGGGCCCGGAAAAGGGCAGAAAGGCGTCGGGGGATGATTCGGCCTCCGACGCGACCGGGGGAAGAGAATTCCTAGGAAGAGGAGAAACGAGAATTAAGAAAAAGTGGGAAGGGTTGAGGACTAGAGCCACTTCTATGGAAACTGGCGACCGCAGCTCAACGATTGTCTCTAACAACTGGACGTCGGGGGAAGCGTTGAGCCGAGACCACCTGACGGCAGTCATCTTCTAAGGCTCCATTACCCGGGGGGAAAACGTGAGAAAAAGAAGAACGAAGAAAACAGCTGCAGGGAAAAATAGGACAGCACCCTGCGCGCGCGCAGAGGGATACGGACGCCGAAAGAAAAGGAGTGGTGACGGCGAAGACTGCTCTATAAGACTAAAAAAGGACGAGTGTCCGCGGGCCGACTCACAAAGTAGAGGATCCGAGGACCAAGAGAAGTTCACGGGAGAGAGGGCCCTCAATCACTCCCCCTGTAGGTCATCGCCACGCAGACCATGGGGATTGGTTCGGGCAAAAAAGGAAAAGATCGCCAGGGACCCGCAACGTCGATGGTTTCACGGAACCCTAAAAAGAGGGGGATAGAACAGAGAAAGAGGGAAGGATCGCCCATTTATCAGAGAAGCACGCTAGAGCATCGCGGAAAAAGGGCTAAAAAAAGGAAGTGGGGAAAGTCTAATAGGGGGCTTCTCGGTAGGAAAAAAGGAAGCCCAACACTAAAGGGGGGAAAATGGGCCGATGACCAGCCCGGCGCGTAGCCGATCGCCGTACCAGCTAAGAAAAAAATTCATGTAACGTCGTATTTTTCAAGTCCGATTTAACAGAAAGAAACTGGAGAGTGCTAAAAAAAAAGATTGAGAAGAAATTTTGAAGTGTTGTTTGCGATCAAAAAAGCCGGACGAAGGAAGAAGACATAGCGCAGGGCAGGGTGGTCTCTCTAGAAAAAAGGAGACAAGGGAGGGGGACTTTGAGTCGATCGCGGCCAAGAAACGAGGCCTTGAAAAACGCAGCGATTTCCGGGGGCTGGGACGAAAGAGGGAGAGGAATGACGTGATAAAAAGTCTTCTGTAGGAGCAAAAGGGGGGGGGGGGAGGAGGGAGCCAATCCGGATTGGTTTTCGCGGGACTAGGTAACTGAATTTGAAGCATGGAGTGCCACGGCCGCGAAGGAAAAAGGGTAGGGACCCGTCGGAGTAAGGGAAGAGTAATAGGGCTGAACGTCGTCGCGAAAGTGCAGTCCATGGGCAATAATCCTGGCTAGGGAAGGGATAAAACAGAATTAGGATCACCCCGCAAGGGTTGCAGTAACGATAAGGGACACTAAAGGGGAAAGAAAACCGCCTGGGGAAGAAAGAAAAAGAGGGAGGAGGAGGTTTGAGTCCCTGGCCGCGGAGGCAATCGTCATGAAAAAGAGTGGCTTGGAAACAGGAAGATGCCAAGACCATCCCTACGCTGTTCCCTTTCTTCTTCGGGAGAGCGCGGTGAGCAATGAAGAGAGTACGCATCAACATAAGCCTACTCTAAAACAGAACGAAGCCATCCGATCTAGATCATGACAAAAAAAAAGGAAGCGCGATAGCTGTCGACGCTCGTCATGGAGTCCTGAGTTCTAGAAAACAAGATCCTTGAGATCGGGGTGAGGGCAACGACGTCCCAAAGCAGAATCCTTTCCTGCACGACGCGAAAAAAAGGCCAAAAAAGGGAGGGGGTATCGTGCGACGATCAGGCAGAGGTATCAGCGAGGGAGAGTGGATGGTCGGCGCTTGGGGAGGAGAAGAGGAGGACGGCAGCGTGAGAAGGGCTGTCCCTAATTAATCGAGCGTAGGAAAAGCACGCGAGCAGCAAAAAGACCACCTGTCTAAGCCTGAGGGGAGGAAGAGGTAAGAACACGTGGTCCTAATCGTATTTCGTTGCAGAAAGGGGAGAAGTTCGGCTCGAGGTGAAAGGCGCGGTAGAATCGATGAAGGGAAGGAATTTCGGATGGGCACACAAAAGTTAGAACCCCTCAGACCCGCGCGATGCTCAAAAACGGTCAAAAAACCAGAAATCAGCATAAACGCGCCGGAAACGTAACACGCGAGGAAACTAAGGTCTCGAACCGGATTAGGTCCGAAAGAACAAGCATCTAACATTTTCTAAAGGGGGGAGAGCGAAAGGTGCTTGGGGCCTTAGGGGGAGTCGGCTGGCCGGCCATAGGAGGGGGGGGGTTTCAATCTCGAGGTTCGAGTTGATAGGACTGGATAGCAGGATCGCGCCACTAGGGAGAGGAAAGTCGGCGTACGAGAAAACGGTGTCAGCTTTAAGTCTTGAGAGATAGGGTCTGGAAAAAATAAAACCCGTAACGCCAGTTCGGCCTATCATCCATGAGCGTCTAGCGCGAGTTTAACGGCGACTTCAAACTTCGACCAATTGCCACCTCGCTGTCAGAATCGGCTGGCAAAAGGGTACGGCTGCTTAGAGTTCAGACACGTCGAGGCAGGCCCTCACAAAATTGTTGGCATCCTCTGCGTTCAGTAAAGACAAAGCGCGCGCGAAGATTCGGGAAAGAGAACACGGCACGATCTTGCGGCATCTGCGGCACGCGGGAGGGCCAGCCAGGGCAAAAAAAAAAAGGTCAGCGTAGACAACATTTGAGCCGTTGGCGGTCAGGGGGTAGCATGCCAAAAAAACGAGGGTCGTAATTTCTCGAGGAGAGGCGCACGCGTAATTCAAAAGAAGGGGGACGACGGAGTCGAGGAAGTCAATGTCTTCAAGACGGCACGGTCTAAAAGCCTATCAGGGATCCTTTCGGCACTCGGCGCGATGAGAAGAAAGCGTAGAACGGTTCACGCTATCTAAAACGAGGGGGCCAGGAAGCGGGGTCTTCACTAAATCGGGGTTTGGGAATCAGGAAAAGGGAAGGTGCAGTTGTGCGTGATGAACTCCGAAGTTTTAACATCTCGAGGGGACCGAGAACCCCGCGATCTCCTCGGGGGAACCCAAATAAGAGGCAGGAGCTAAAGAAAACGCCCGGTCTCCCGTCATCGTCTATCGGGGAGGGGAAGAAAGACAAAACAAGCATGCCGTCCTCTAACCACTGGGATTCTTTTGGAGGGGTTGCTAGGATACCTGCTAGAGAGACAAAAAAAAGTGAAGAGGAAAGAAGGATCAAGAAGACTCATCACTCAAAAGAATTATGGGAGAGGCTGGGGCCTTTCTGGTTTCTCTAAAGGTTTGGACGAGAAGGAAAAACCAGCATCGATCGGAAGGGGGGAAGGGGAAAAACTTAGAAGAAGAGGGACGAAAGAGCGAGCTCGTAATGGGGTGGTCGTTCGGGGGTAAAAGAAATCCTACTCTGTTTCCCTAGCACACGGATGAAAAAGGCAGACAGGCGTTACAACCTACGACGCTCTAGGAACGGGGCAAATTCACCTAAGCTTGATAAGAAGTTAACCAGAAGGAAAATTCGAAGAGTTTCGAGCCGACGGGGACCGAACTAATCTTCAGAAAGGGAGGTGAAATGAGGGAAAATTGAAGAAAAGATATAACGCTTACGCATCAAGAAAACTCTCGAAACTCGCGGCGCCGCCGGATAAAGGAGAAAAAGAGCGGGCGGGAGGAGTGATCGAAAAAGTGGAACAAAAATCTCCATCACTATCCGGAGAAGGACGAATGGCAGGGACTACAGCTGCTACGGATCATATGAGAGACAATAAGAGGAGGAGAGGAAACGTCGGCGCGAAGGGGGCATCTTACTGGGGGAAAAAAAAGAAGGGAAGGGGAAAAAGCGGAAAAGTGAGGAGGAGCTCGTTCTAAGACTTACACGGGAGCACGACATAAAGGAAAAATCAACTCCAGATGGAAAACCGACCAAAACCCCGACTTGTTGCTTCAGAATGAATTAATAAGCTTTCCAATTCAAAAAGCATAGCCTCATCAAAGAATGAAATGGTCTGAAAAAAAGGGGGGACCAGAAGTCTACACGTACTTAAAAAGCAAGGGGGAGGGAAAAGGGAGGAAGGAGAAGCTTAACCGTCTTCAATGCTTTAAAGTGCGCAGAACTTTCAGCGCTCTAGGGATCCGGAGTGCAACGAGTCAAAAAAAAGGAGAATGCGTGAAGGCTCTCTCGCCCACGGCATGGGCATCAGAGGTAAAAAGGAGAAGTCGCCATTTGAATCACTCGAGGGAAAAGATCGAACTGAAAGGAAATCGAAGAAAGAAGGCAAAGAACGGTCCTGAGTCCGCAGGGTCGGCTGCGGTGAGGATGTTTCGAAGGGAGGGAACGAAAGCGCGGTGTCTGGAACTAACATGGGAGGTGAGACAGAGGGAAAAGCAGAAGACTGAATGCAGCTTCTACGGCAAAGTTCAGAACCAGCGGAAGAGAGCGGGGATAAACTCAACGAAAGACATTCTATACCCGGGGGGGAGGAACGCTGCGAGGGTCAGGTCGAAGTGGCAGATGAAAGAAGAAGGAACGATCAGTCTGGACTTTCGGCTGAGAGCGAAGAGGACGGGACAAAAAGAAATCTTCTTAGAGTATCATGTTCTTAGACAGAACGCAAGGGGGGACAAAAAAAAAGAAATTGAGGAGACGAGTGGCCTGAGTCTACACACCTATACAGACGCTCAAAGGGTCTGGAGCAGAAAAGGGAAAAGAGTCATGATCTGCGTGACGGGTCGTGCAATAAAAAAAAAAAGAAGCGAGCAAAAAAAATGGAAGAGGAAGTGAAGACCGTCCGAAAAAGGGACGGATGCTCTCTCCTCGAGGACTAATTGAGGGAGGTAGGGAAGTGAAACCTGTCACGTTTAAATGCGTACACGCAGAGAGAAAACAGCTGCTGAGAAAGCAGCCGGAGAAAAGAACTCGGAAAGGGCATCGAAGAAGACGAACTACACGCTTGGTCAAGAGATGCAAAAGAAAGGCGGGGGAGAAGCAACAAGAGTGGGGGGAGACTTAATAAAAAGGCTTGTCCCGAAAACAGTTGTAAATCCGGGGGGAAAAAACCTTGAAGGGGAAAAGAGGTCGGAAAGGGAGGAAAAGAGACACTTCTGCCCATGCGATGGCAAAGACGGTTAAAAGAGACGAGAGGCCCTGCGCCTACTTCGCTTAGGGAAAAATCCTGCCGACGCAAAGGAAGGGGAAAAGGACGAGCCGCCGTCCCGAAAAAAAAAAAGATCGGGGATGGTGCCGAAAACGCGGCTTCGCGGCATTCCCTAATACTATCGGTGCAGCGGAGAAAAAAAAGCCCGGAGGTACAAAGCAACGGGAGCTTTTCGGGTTGGCAAGGATATTGGAAAGGCAGAATATAAGTCACCCCGCGGTAAGGTGGGGATGCGGAAAAAAAACAAAGAAACTTAAAATATTTCCGAAATACTCGTCGCGAGGTAGGAAAAAAAACAAAGTGACGACGCGCCATTTCTGGCCGAGGAAGGGACGATGGATGAACAGAAGGTCTAAAGAGGAAGGAATTGGGGAGCGAAATTGTCCCCGCGCCGCAGAGGGAGTCTGGCAGCATAAGCAAAATTTCAGGGGAGAATGGTCTCGAGCAAAGACTCTTCGATAACTGCCGCGCGGGGGGAAAGCCAGGGAAACGAGTCGAGGAGATGGGAGCGGAAAAAACAAAAGCCCTGTCTACTCGGCAAATGAGGATCACCTGCTGAATGGAAAAGGATAGTGATGACTGTTACACCATCATTGATGCCAATGCGATCGGGAAAGGGTTCTAAAAACACCGCGGGAAAAAAAAAGGAGGGGGAGAAAGGTGTTGAGAGAGGGGAGCTTAGCCGAACTGAAGCAAACGCAAAAAAGGATCGAGAATCAAAAAAGGGGGAAGAAGTGTGGGGGACAGAGGCATGCTTGCGTATCAAAAATATATGCGTGCTGAGGACCGTTGCAGGACCATAGGGAAAAAGCCGGAGGGGAAAAGGGAAGAGGAGGGAGAAGGTCGAGGGGAACTATCACTAAAAGATGCAGGAGTCGGACATGAGCGTTAGACGAGAAAAAAAAAAGCGGTAAGGCTCACGCTCGTACCAAATCATTTAACTGGGAAAGAAAAGAGTTGAAGTCTTCGGGGTGAGAAAGGACTTGGAAAAAAAGGGAAGACCGTGGAAAAAGAGGCTCGCTGCTGGAAGAAGAAGACAGATGTCTCTGACGATGGATCGACGAAAGGTCGGAGGCCCCTAAAAAAAAGACAGGAGGGAAACATTCTTGCTGCCAGAGGGCTGTAACGCTGTTCGAAGCGATCAACAACAACACAAGGAGAAGAAATAGAGATTGAAAAAAAAAAGTCAGAAAAACAAGAAAGTTAATAAGAAAAGGGAGACCGGAAAGGCTTCTTGTTCGCTGAGAGTCTCCAAAACTCAGACGGCGCGAACTAAAAAAAGAAGAAAAAAACGAAGCGGAAGAATTCTTAGCGACCGTTTTTCAGGGAAGGAAGAAAAAAGTCTATGCCGGAGAACGAAAAAAAAACTCAGAAGGGAAACTGGACGGTCGGAAACGGAAAGCATGAATACTAAGAAGACGCATTCCTAACCGGCTGAAAAAAAATGCATCTCAGTGCGAGTTCCCCGGAAAAACTAAGGTCGCCAAAATAAAAAAAGAAGTCACCAATAGAAAAGAACGGCGCAGAAAACGAGGATACGGAAGCAGAAGAAGGAGGGGGTGAAAGGAAAAGCTCTATCAATCTTGATACGCACGGAGCAAGGACGATTTCGGCCGACAAAGACCTCTTCTAGAAAAAAAAACCAAGAGAAGGAAAAGTCGGCTAAGCAACGCAAAATCTCACTTCCCCCTGTATCCAGACCTGAAAAAAACCCATATCTGGGCTCAGGGGGGGGGGAAGGAAGAAACCGAAATAGTATGCCGGGTCCTCACGATTGTTTTCAGAAAAAAGAAAAACGTCCACAAGAAAGGGGGGGACTCGGGAAGAAAAAGGAGCACCGACGAAGCGTGCCGCCTTCGCCCCAGGTCGACGATAAGCCCCAAGGAAACGCCCTTGAACTAAAAGGCTACAGAGCGAGGCATTTTTTGAAGAAAAGGAAGAGATGGAAGACAAGTCAACATGGAAATGTTGGGCAAAATAGAAAGAATTCAGGCCAACCGGGAGAGGGCCTAGCTGCGTGGGTGAAAAGCGCTGCCTAAAAAAATTCTAAAGAGGAGAGAGGTGATGGGAGATGTCAAAAAAGGAGCGAAATGCTAGGAAAAAAAGATTCGCGCGAAAATGTCAATTACCGGGGAGATCAGGAGCCTTGCCGCCTAGGGGTGCCGACTCTATTCAAAGGGAAGGGGGGGGGGGCTCGAAGGCGAAAACGCGGCCGGGGGGAGAGAAGGCAACAGAAAAGAGAGAGAAAAGACAATCGATTGGGTCCGGCTGGGGTAAAGAGGACTTAATCGCCGATGGCAAAAGGCGGAGGCAGACATTACCGTCAACCTAGTGGTCGTAGTAAGGGAAAGGATCGATATATTGTTGGGGAAAAAACAGACGGGGAGAACGATGGTTGATGCAGGCATCTTTTTGTGGGACCAGGAAGGAAAGGGACTTCATCGAATACCAGGCGGGAGTCCCAGGGAAAAAAAGGAGGCAGAGAAAAACGCGAGCTTTCTGCTCTTAGAAAGCGCCTGGGCGGGACTAGCGGGGAATACATTTCCCCAGCGGGCGAATTGAGAGTGAACAGGGTTTGAAGTGAGGGGTGATTTTAAAAAGGAACCAGAAAAGGCGGAAACTCAGAAGAAAGATTTAGGATTCTTCGGGGGAGATCAGTAAAGGGCAAACACTGCAAGTCGTTAAAATAGGAGCCAGGAAAGAGCACAAAGCAACGAAAACTGGCCGTTCTGAAGCTCGAAAGGTGAATCACTGCTTGAAAGGAAAAAGGGGTGAGAAAGCAAAAGGGGCAATACTCAACCCACGAAGAAGCCATCAAAACTGGGGAAAAATCGAAGAAAAAGAGAGAGGTGGGATCGACAGAAAATTACGCTGCACTTCCTGTATTGACCGAAAAAGAGAGGGCCGGGAAAAGAGCATTTTCTTTGCACTAAACTTCCCGCCCGAAGAAAAATAATAAAGGGGAGGAAGAGACCAGAGAGAGGAGGAAAGGGGAGTGGGGCGAACTAAGAGAAGTAAGCCTGAGGAAGAGGAAAAAAAAGGAGGAGATGGAAAGTGCTTCTGTGGAAATCTAACTATAAAAAGGACGCGACGAGATAAAAGGGGTCGAAGAAGAATCGGAGAAACGGGAAGGGAAAAGTCCGACTCAGGAGGAAAAAATTCAAAAGGTTCGCACCATTCTTCGGGCAGCAGCAAATGGGGATAAGCGGAGGGAAAAAAAGAGTAGGGCATCTCGTGTCCTGAGAGGGGTCTGAAAAGAGAAAGGGGGCGATAAGGTTCACGGGTTCGGAGTGTCAATGGGACAACTATCAGTAGAAAAACCAAAGACCTCAAAGGGGCTTCTAAAAAGGGAAAAAGCGACAACCAACATCACGAAAAGGAGAAGAAATCAGGAGAAAAGCGGATGACTAATTCAAAGAATATTTCCGTGAGAAAAAAGGACGAGGGGGCATCGTAGAGAACGGTCTGTAATGTGCTTCAGAAGAGAGGAGAGATCGGGAAGACGAAGTTCACGCTAGGTCTCTGGGAAGAGGGGCGAGGCTGCTAAATCTGCGGAATAGCGCCGAGGATGAAACTCGGACCACCGGGGATCGGGGGAAAAGTGATGAAGAGCAGGCAAAGCCAAGCTGTTAAGAATCGTCCCAACAGGAGACTACGCGAAAGGTGAAGGATCGAGAATGGACGCTGTGGGTCTTGATTCGCGAATTAAGGATCGGAGTTCCGGCGGTCGACGAGGGGGGGGCCAAAAGAAGGTCAAACCTTGCGGGACGTTTAAGGGAAAGGACGGAAAGTGTGAGGGGAAATCGCACGAGGAAAGAAGAACTTGTGGAAGTTCCTCGGAAGAGGAATCAAACGCTCGAAGAAAAAAGAAGGGTATCTCCTCGGCAGAGGTCTTCGAGAAAAGAGAAAGTCCTGTCCATCCAGTGATTCAAAGGAGCGCAGTCAGGAAAAAGGGCGCATGGAGGCAGTTCAGCGTTGAAGTCCAAAGAAGACAATAGAATGAAGCGGAGGGATAAGAGTTCCGTAGAGAAGGGAGTGAATTCGACGAAGGCGATGAATGGGAAAAGTAAAAAAAAGACAAGAAGGGACATATCATTTCTTCTGAATTGAGAAAGGGAGAGAAACAAGTTGAAAGGCGGCACGAAAGAACGAAGTTGAACTATAAATCTTGGATCAGAAAGAGATAGTTTGGCTTCTACTAAACTGTCAAGGAAGAGAGTGTGTCTTATTTTCACAAAGATTCTTATTTGAAATTCTAAAACTCTAAACAGGGAGGGAGAGAAACAAAGGCATCTTCTAAAATCCTAAGGGAAAAACGCCAAAAGAGAAAGTTCTTTCTCGGAGATCGCTAACAAAGGAAATCCAACATCAATTACGCAGAAAAAAAAAGAAAATTCTGGGGGGTGAGGGGGATTCTTTGAAAAAAAAAAAAAGAAGAAGACTCAAAAAAAAAAAACGTGGGGGAAATATATATATACTCAGGATAAGAATCAAAAAACTCAACGGTTAGAGGCTTGAAGGACTGGGCGGCTTGCTCTTGTTAGAAAAAGACAAAAAACTACGGGTGGGGGCGTGGGGGGCAGTTCTCAAAAAAGGAAGACGAGCGGCGGACGGTTCTGCTTCACGGAAAAGCGACGCGCAGGAGAGGGGTCGGGGGAAATAAAAAACGTCGACCTTCGAGAACAAGGAGGCAACCACCTCGAAGGAAATGAAAAAAAAAAGTCAAAAGGGAAGGGGGAGAGGGGGGGGGTCCGAAGCGGGTGGGTTTCGAAAAAAAAAGGCTAATATTTGCACCCCCCCAAAAAACACAAACCAAAAAAAAAAAAAAACAACACACAAAGACCACCACCACAACAAAAAAACACCAAGCCATCGAAAAAACGAACTGACTGACTAAAAAAGAAAAGGTTGACTTCGGCATCCCAGAATAATGGAAATAAATACTCTCTCTAAGGAAAAGATAGAATGAGCCGCAGGGGAAAAGAGTTCTACCTCTAGCTAGGGTGGTAATATAGGCTAGGAAGGAACATCTAAGACTTCTTCCTAGAAGTCTGAGTCGAAGGAGAAGATTTCTTAAGGAGAGTAATGACTCGCCTAAAATCTTTCAATGGAGGGGCGAGTAGAAGCTCAGAAGAGAAGATTGTTCATCGGAACTTGGCGCCTATGAAAACTTAGCTGGAGAGGTCGGGCGCGAAGGGGTGTCTGCACGAAAAATAATCAAAAGTACCGAAAAGGAAAAAGGCATTCTACA
>Ga0179591_1132207_pt1 | contig 10349 bp, 12 predicted proteins | sample CZOMad2_1_08_16f_FD_182891 | JGI IMG/M metagenome (GOLD analysis project Ga0179591, IMG submission 182891) | Vadose zone soil fungal communities from Angelo Coast Range Reserve, California, USA - CZOMad2_1_08_16fungal (PacBio error correction) | ecosystem: Environmental > Terrestrial > Soil >...
TAGTGAAAGGCTGCTATACGAAGGGACGAGAGCAAGAGAGCCGGGAAAGTGTCTGAAATAAATCTCGGGGGGAAAAAGCGTCGCCCAATAGAGAAAAAAAGGAGGGAAGGAAAAGCGAAAACCAACTCTGAAAAAAGGGTAACTCTCATGGGGGAGAGTGGCTGTCCAGAGTCATAGATAAAATCAAAAATGCCAACCCCACCCAATCGAAGAGAAAGCTACCTGATTGGGGGGCAAAAATAAAATAGACCCCAGGGGTTGGGCAGAGGGGGGACACGTCAACAAGAATTGATCACCTCGGGAAGGAAAAGGTCACGTCGAGGAAAAACTTGAAGAAGGGGCTCTATTCACAGGAGCTGGTTCAGAGAGGGCGATGTACGACACTCACAGACTTTTGACAAAAAAAGTCAAGGGAATCCCACTCTGACCGGGAGAGAATACAGTAAGCATTGAAAAGAGGAGGAAGAGCTCCTCTTTAAGTCCCCTGCAGGAGACACAAAAAAGTACAATTTGGATCGAAGATGGGTGGCGAAGAAGAAACTGGGTGGGTGAAAAAAAAGAGGGGAAGACTCAAAAAGTGGAAAAAGAAAGACGGAGGAACGGTTCTAAAGAAAAGGATGGGGGGGACGGGCTGGACGTACAAAAGATGGAAAAGGCAGTTATCCCGATAGAGAAAGTAAGGTTGAAAGGGCCGCACCAAGAAGAATCAGGGGGTCGGGGACCCTCAGTATCAGTGGTTCAAGGTCGATTGCAGATACCTCGACCGGGGAAGGGGTCTCCTACGACCGACTCTCAGGTCGCCGCCCTGCCGGACAAGTGGGTCGGCCCCATCTTCGGTGGGGTCAGCATCCATTGAAAAAGCGTTAAAGGGGGGGAAGACTCAGGGGGAGACCTATACAAGGAATAAGAACCAAGAGATTTGGGAAGGGACCCCAAAGTATACGAAACATGGGAGGGGAACTGGGAGAAAAGACTTCAAGAAAAACAATTTTCTTAGTGTGATGTCTCCGTAGGGGGAGGGGTCCAACATGAGAAGTTAAAAATCTCAATAACGAAAGGTCGGGGGGGTGGACAGGGGGGGTTTGAATTTTCTCAATATAAAAAAAAAAAGCGGAATCAACGAGCAACTAAAAAATCATAGTCAGGGAAGGGGAAGGTTTAACTGCTCTGGAGGTGGAACACATCAAGTGTGGGACTAGACAGACAAAAGTTCCCATGGGGGAAAGAAGGAGGTTTCTAACAGTCGCAGAGGTCAAAGAAAACAACGGGGCAAAGCGGAGAAAAAAAAACAGGAGGAAAAGCGCCTCTCCTTCTGAAAAAAGCCTCACCCCCGTCCATCTCCGCACCAAAGAAGAAAGCTATCAGAGAGGGGAAAAAAGGGTTGGTCAGAGAATCGGGAGTATAAGTCATCGGGGAAAAACCGTACCATGAAAAAGGAGGAAAAAACCACGTGTCTGCCTGACATTGACAAGAAAAAAGGAAAAAAGGGGGGAAGCGGAAGAGTGGTTCACAGGGAAACCAAAAAAAGTGGAAAAGCCCAAGGGGGGGAAAAAGACAATCCGGGGGTTGCTGACGTGGGTCCGACGAAGTTCTGTGGGGTAGAGAAATCCTAGTAAGGGATTGTCCATCACGGACGAATCGAAGGTAGACAGACAAACCAAATGAACTGGGAAAGGCCAATACTCGTGAGAAAAGAAGAATCAAGTAGTGAAAGGTTCAGTAATCACATTAACAGGGGGGGGGGAATGGACCAATCAACTTCGCACCAAAGAAATGAAAAATCACCAGAAAGGGGGGCTCTGTCACACACGTCAAGGGGAGCGTAGAAAAAAAGAAAAAGCAGGCCCGGAAAAGACTGCTTGGTGATTTTCACGGGGGGGGGGAAAGGAGCCCATCCTACAGGAAAGAGGAGACTCCGGGGAGGGGCCAAAAAACGAAACGAATTCAAAAACAGAACGCAACGGACGTCCCGTAAAAGAAAAGTTAACAATCAAAAACCTAGCTCCACCTCCCTCCAAACGACCAAGGGAGAAATGCATATGGAAAAATAAAAGAACTGTGTTGAGGACAGCAATCCAAGAAACGACGAACAAAAAAAAGAAAAAACAGGGGACAGGAAAGCTCACCAAAACCGGAAGAAGGAATAGAATCAAACTCAACAAAAAAAACAAACTTGGGGAAAGGAAAAGATATACAAGAGCGGCCTGGGGGATCTTGAAGGGGTTGAATCTTTGGGTTTTTTGGTGGTAGTATACAGACTTCCCTTCTGACAATTCTTTGCGGGGGGGGAGAAAGGGAATGCCCCCGGAGAAAAAAAGAGAGCTAAAAGGGGTGCATGGAGGTCCATGGGTCAGGAAGGAATGGGATTGTGTCGTGTTGAAGTGAAGTGAGGGACGTGCCGGAGAATGAGTTGAGTGGAGGGACACAGTGGGCCAAAACGGGGACCTAAACACAAAGAGGAATAGCTTTTGTAAGGGGGGATCACTAGAAGTGGGGGGGGTGGGAATCGAAGGATATTGAGGGAAGGCAAGGTCATGGGGATGGAAACCAGAGAAGGGGCATGAATAATTCCAGAAACAACCGAGGAAGTAAGTAACTCCACAGGGGGAGGGGGGAACAGGACGGGGTCAGTAAGGTGGGGATGGGGAAGGTTAGGGAGAAAGACAGGGAGGAACGTTTGAAGGAAGAGAGGTAAAGAGCCACAAGAAAAGAATCTTCGAAGTACAGCAAAGGATGTCCTGCCTGGGACCCCCAAAAACCGGGGGGAGAAAGCGGGCCAAAATAAACCCAAATCCAGTTGTTAGGAAAATGCAACGGGGGGGGGGGTGGAATAACAAAGTCTCCGCATGTTCCCGATCAGAGGGGGGGGGATGGGTGGGACGGCCGAAGGATAGAAAGAAATGGGGGCACACTAGGGGAAAAGGAGGCAGGCTAGAGGGAAAGAACTGGTTTTGCGAAAGGGGCGGCTGGAAGGGAACAAACTTGACGGTGACTTTGATGGATAAAGAGGGAAAGAAGTGCACCAGGGCATGGGGGGAGAGATTCAACAAAACACGTCTGCCCTCTACATGAAAAGGAAAAGTCGGAACGATGAGTGTTTGAAAAGATGAGCGAAGGTAGGAGTGTATAGCAAAGACAAAAAGGAAAAAAAAAAAAAAGCGACATCGGAGGGCAGCCGAATGTTCACGAGGAGAAAAAAAGAAAAAAAGGCGAAGTACGCTGGTGAGAGGGTAAAGAGGGACCCTTTCGTGGGGGGGAAGGCGCTAAGTAAAGTTAGACTAGTCTGAAAGAGCGGGGGGGACCCCTCAAAGGGGCGGATAAACGGGGTGGGGGGCGTGGGGCGAGGCCAGGATCCGGGCTTGAAAGAAGGGGAGAGAAGGTTTTCGACAGGACAGGGGTGGCTGGAAATCTGATAGAGGAACCCCAAGAGCACTAGGTTTGAAGCAGCGGGTTGTCAAAAGGAGACTGGACGGCGTGCAAAACAAAAAGATCGTCTGCCCATGTGCCAAGGACCCAGGAAGGTAATACGGATCGTTTTGATCCAAGCAGGCACCCACAGAGGGAGTCCAAAGTCCAAAAGGCTAAAAATGAGACAATCTAGATGGAGTCTGTGAAGGGGCATACAGCCAAAGAACCAAAAGGTGAGGTTGACAGTTCGCATAAACCCCCACTATTCTCAGAACAATTTGAGGGGAAAACGTGCCCTTTAATAAACTAAGATGGAACAGAGATCTTTTCCTTAAAACAAGGGGACCAAAATCGCGGGTCCTGAAGTCAGGGTGTACAGGGGGGGAGTGGACTGGACTCAGGGTTTAAAAAAGAGTTGAGAAAAAACTTGGGCCTCTCAGAGAGGTGAGAAAAAAGGAAGTCACGGTTAGAGATTCTACCCGGGGTCAGAAAAGAGAAAACAGTAAACAACTGGGCGAGTTCTAGATTTCACTCAAGGTAGCGACGGAGGTGTAGGGGGGGAGAGTCACAAAGAAAAGACGCCTATAAACGAGGAGGGCAAAAGAAAAAAAAAAGAAGGTGTTCGCTAACAGCTCGAAAGGGGGCGAACAATGGAGACGTCCACGAAAAATGTTCCTAAAAATCGGCACGAAAAAAAGTGGACAAAGGGAAAGCGAACGACCGAAAAAGGGGGGAAAAGATCAGGGGCTGATAAGCTGGAGGGAAAACGAAGGTCATTGAACTGGATGGAAGACCGATCCTCTCCAGGGAAATATCCTCAAGGAAAAAAAAAAAAGAACACGAATACGCATCGAGGGGAAGGAGAGGGAAGTCTACCTGTCCTAAAGTAACAGGGGACGAAAGGGAAAAACGGAAGAGATCGAAATGGTGAGAGAGGAGAGTACTTAAAATTAATTCCCCGATAAAAGAAAGGGGCCACACGAGAAGAATCGTAGGGAAAAAAAAAAACGAAGGGACTGATCTGAACGCCACGGGCCGAAACGGCAGAAAAGTTCACAGGGAAAGGAGGTAAAGTGGAAACAAAAAAACGGTTCCGGTAAGGGTCTAACCAGGGGAACAGTAAAATCAAGAAAGGAAACCAGCCTGGATTGGGAAAAAAACGGGCTTACGATTGCCGGGAGCCTGAAAGGGAGGATTTTGAGGAAAGAAGTGACTCTACTCTAGCGAGGGGGGAGAGCGCCGGAGAATAGTGGACCCTAGAAAACCGCGGTTGTGGTGGACAAAAAAAAGAAGAGACTCAAAGGAAGCCCAGGTGACAATTTAGCAGGAGGGAGAGGACAAGCACAGAACTTCGTGCTCAGTGAGGGAAAGCGGGAGTGCACGTAGGAACACTGGGAATCGGTCAGCACCTAGGGAAACGGTCCAGGACAGTTTACGACCCCAGAAGAGAATACGACAGCAGAAAGTAATCAGGAGGGGACCGGCGCGGCATACCCACAGAAAAAGGGGGAGCCCAAGAAAAAGAAGGACTTCCATAGGAGGATACTACTAAAAAAAGGTTCAAGGTGCGAACAATCATTACGACAATGAAATAAAATTCTGAAAGAAAAAGCCACAAAAATATTACGACAAATGCAGCACGAAAGCACGAGAGCAAAAAAAGTACCCAAAGGAGGAAAAAAAACCGACACCTAATTGAGACAGGAGAGAAGGAATCTCCGGCAAGAAGGGTTGGTGAGGGGCGGAGGAAGTAAACAGTGGTGAATGGGGGGGAAAACGGGAGTCAAAAAAGCCTCCGGATAACCAGGCAGAAAAAAGACTGGGAGGGAGGGGATCCTTGCATCAGTTTCAATCATAGGAGATCAAAAAAAACTTAGGATGAGGTAAAAGAAGGGTCGGGAGGGACGAAGATGGAGACTTCTGGGCCCACGTCAACTAAGAAAGCCTATAAAGCCTGAAGTCTAACCCGGAAGACACCAGTGCAATACTAACCGACGGAAAAAGAAAAAGAAAAAACTAACCTTGGGAAAAAGAAAAAAAAACGTGTCAGGAACAAAATTGCCTCTGACAGAAGGGGAGGGGTAGTTATAGGGTGGGTTGGTAAGAGGGTAACGTTGGCAGGCATGGAGAATCCTTGGGGGGGGGGGGTGGGCAAGAGAGAGGGGGGAAAGAAGGGGTTGTTTCGCAAAGGACGAAATGAGGGGGCAGTTACGGCGGATCACAAACCCTAGGATGATCTGAGACGATTGACGAAGGGGGGGGTATGGAGACGTCAGGGGAAGAAGACTTAAGAAAATTAAGAATCATAGAGTGTTGGTGGGGCCTCGAAAAGGGGAAGAGGGAACAAAAAAGCGGTACAGTAAAAAAAAAGAAAGCACCTAAGAAGAACGACTCAAGGGACAGCACAGGGGAGCACTAAGAAAAACTTTTCCGGTCCGCAAAAAAAGGGCAAAGGGAAAAAACCAATGTGTTCGTAGGAATTGTTGGGAAAAAAGAGGGATGGGGGGGGAAGAGCGTCCGCGCTGTGGATCTTAAGCAGGAAGCAAAAAGTCCCCAAAAACCCCCTAGATCGCGTTGAGGGGGAAGGAATTAAAAAGAACAGAGCACTGGGGGGGAAGGAAAAACTAAGAACTACACTAGGGCACACAGTAAGCCCTTGACGGCAAAAAATATGCGGGAAGGGGTCAGTGATAGGAAATTAACGGAACGGAACCAAACAACGTTTGTAGTCGTCATAAAAACGGAAACAGAATAAGGAGACTTAACGGAGCCCGTTGTATCGGAAGAGGGGGGTCAACCGGCCAAGCGTGGGGGGGGTTGTTGCCTAAAACGGGAGAAAGCGAAGGTCATCAGAAAAGCAAGGGAAGTGACGTCGCGGATGCATAAACACTGACGGGCCGAAGGACCCCAGTCGTCGACGAAAGGGAAACATGGGAAAAAAAGGGGAAACAGAGGGGGGCAAGTCCACACGAAAGCGAAGCGGAAAAGAGGGCCAGGGGGAAAGCGTTGGCGTGAACAATTACCGGAAATGACAGACAAGGAAAAAAAAATTTGGAGATTAATAGCAGGAGAAACACTACCGAATGAGCACACGGAAAGAGGAATAAGAAAGCTGTCATTGAAAACAAGCAGGACGAGCCGCTCAGAGGGAGCCCAGTGCACAACGAAAAGGGGAAAAAAATGACCCTTTTACTTTGCTGCAACTCGGAAGGGGGGAAAGGGGAAACAGCTCAGAAAAAACTGAAAACCCGGGGAACGCTCTTGTAACAGAGGAGTAGCCGGCAGTGGTTCACTTTAAGGCAACAAATGGACCAAAGAAAAAGCAAGTCGTCTATACAAGTCGGGGGGGGGCTGGCCCTCACTCGAACGATCAAAAAAAATGGTGTGAAAATCTACGGACCGAAGGAAGTCGGAACCCGTTCAACCATGATAAGGTTACAAAGGAGGAGAGGGAAAAAAAAAAAAAGTATCGTGGGGAACCAATCCACTCCCGGGTTGGGAGGGAAGAGTCCGAAAGCAGTGTGACTAAGGAGAAAAAAAAAAAAGGAAAAAAAGGAATGCCGGGGGCGACGGCTCCGGTAAAGAAAACGGTAATATCAGACTATAAAAAGGACAAGCTCCCAGGGGGAAAAAACCCAGGGTCGTCCCAAATAACAAAATGGTCGGGTGAAACAGAGAGTTGGGTGTAAAATGGATAAAATTTGAACACGAACTGAACGTGGCGGTCGTCACCCGCAGGAAGCCTCGAAAGGGGTCGAGGGAAAGGAAAGGAGGGGAAGAACCAGAAAGGTGTGGGGGGGCCCGTAGGGGGATCCAACCGAGGGAGGAACAGAAGGGCCACTGGAAGCACCAAACATCAGGAGGGTGGGGGACGGGCAGGAAATGTGGGCCGTCGCCTGGGGAAAAAGGGGGAAGAAATCGCCCAAAAATCTTCGGGGGGGGGGTAGGGGCAAAAGCCGTCCGAGAAGAGGGGACCTGGGGAAGCCCGTCTTCCAGGAAAGTGAGAAAAAAAACCAAGACGGGAGGGGTTTGTCAGAAGGCCGGAAAAGGAAAGGGGGGGAAAACCGGGGCTCAGAACCTCGAACCCCAAATTTGGGCCGGACAAGAAAACAGAAAGGAAAAAAGACGAACCTGAAAGACGGTCGGAGAACCCGGGGAAGACAAACAGCAGGGGGGGAGAGGGTGAGGGTATTACGATCTAAGAAAAGGATGTTCACCAGAGAGGGGACAGAGGGGAAAAAAAGATGGGAGGGAGATGGGGGGTTGGGCAAAAGGGGGGTGGAGTTTCAGAATAAATAAGGGACTCTCTCCACAAAGGGAGAAAAAGAAAACTCTGAGGCTACGTTGTACCATGGGACGCAAACCGCTTCTTAAAGCCCGTTGGTAAAAGAGGACACAAGGGAACTACGAAAAAGGCAAGACGCGGGGTACAAGAAACTGGATCAAAAAGCGAAAAGACCACTAAAGCCGGACGCACGAAGCGGAATAGCCTAAAACAGCGCCTAAAGTCGGAAAAAAAAAAACACTCGAGAGGGGAGTAAAGTAGAGGGGGGGTGCATCCAAGAAACAACCGAAAAAGGAAAAACGAAAAAAATCAAAAGTCGACCGTGGGGTCTGCAGACCATGTATGCGGAAAGACGGAATGGGAAAAGCGGGGGGAAAAAAAAACGAGGGAAACGCCCTTCTTTCAGCCAATTGGGAGCAGACAGACCTTGTGGAACAAGAGGGAAAAGGGATCTAAGTCCTCTTGATGGAACGGGAGTTGCCCAAAAAGGTACCATGAAAAAAAACATCGGCGCAAACCAGAAACCGAAAGAGGAAACTAAGCACGAAAATAAGTAAGGACGGTGACCGAATCCTGAGGTTCTTCGAAAGAATATAGAAGGCACACAATTAAGGGTGGGCCAAGGAAAAAAACTGACAAAAAAAATGAACTAATCTACTAAAAAAACACCTCAGATTCGCTAGAAAAAAAGGAGACTACTACTGGGAAAGGGGGGGGGCTTGTCAAGGAGAAAAAATCAACCATGACCTACCTAGAAAAAGAAGGCGGAACAAGACAAAGGAAGGTCACAGCAAAACCCAAACAATCAGACGGCCATTAAAGGACTTGCCCTTCATGACAAAACCAACGAAGTCACCCCCTCAAATTAACGACCGGTCTGACAGAAAAAAATTAAAAGAAGATGGGGTCACTCACGCCAAAACCAGGGGGAGCAGGAAATGCTACTGAAAGAACCACCACCGAGCAGAAAAAACATGGCACTATCCATGGAACGAGCGGTAAGGGAAGAGGGGAAAAAAAACAACAAAAGAGGAGGGGAAAAAGGGGAATAGAGATATAAACAGCTCTGCTTGGAAAGGAGAAAAAAGAGGCTCTTTTTTTGGGGGGGGAGTAGATCCCGTTTACTGACTGAACAGTCGGGATGTTGGGGGTCCAAGATGCAGTGGCCCCAGAAACCAGGAAGACTGGTGAGAGGGATAGCAGTGATTGGGTCATTATGGGTGAAAGGGAGTGGTTGTCAGTGACTTTGGGAGGGGGGCAAGGGGAATCAGGGGTAGTGGAAGAAAAAGGGTTCCCGGGGAAGAGGGTAAACTGGGTTTGGGAAAGGAACGCTCCCGAGAGAAAAGAATAGGGAGACTGTGGGCGGGGAGAGTGGAAAATAAGATTTTGGGGGGCAGGAGATGAGAGGAGGGCAGTCGCAAAGGGGGAGGGACCTGGCCAAAAAGTGTACAAGGGGGGAAATCAGTCAAAAGCAAAACCGGAACGGGGTAATTCCTTAGTACCCGCGTAAAGTGGCAAAGAAACTTGAAGTAGGTTGAGAAGTCAGGTTCATTTTGCCAGGTCGAAGGCTCTCAGAATGAAAATGGGTCATACCGAATTGAAGTCATAGACAACGAATCGGCGGGACTGTCAAATCCAAAGGGGAGAGGGGGAGACAAACAACGTGGGACGAAAAGAATGGAATCCAGCTTAGGAGGGAACCATAATTTTTGGGTGTGGAAAAAAAAAGGTCCCCTCACCAGACACCGAGATGGCAAAAGGGGGGGGGTCGATCGAGAAGGGGGGACCAGAAGAAAGACTAAAAGGGGGTCAAAGGAAGAAAAGGGATAGAAGAAAGAAGAGAGTCGTTCTTCGGAAAGTGAGAGGAAGGGTTGCACGTCTGAAGGGGGGAGGAAGATCGGTTAGAGGGGACATGTTGTGATGAGACCGGGCGGGGTTAGGAGTGTCAAGAATGCGGACCACACGGACTGTGAAAAAGGCCGCGAGGGGGAATGGGGAAAAAAGAACGTATAAATTTGGGTGGGGACAAGCGATGGCAAGGGTCTTAAGGGTATGAGTCAATACAACAGAAATCAAAATGAAACGAACATCGGCGTAAAAGGAGGGGGGAAAAGTCGGGGGACATGGACGAAGACGCTTAATACAAGAACAAGTGGGGGCTGGAAAGGGACTAAAAAAAGGTCGCTTGTTCAGAAAGGAAGGCCATACGAGGGGGTCGAGGGGGAGATAACAGCATCTCGGGTGGTGTTGTCAATCTGAAAAGGACGCGAGAACAACATCGACGATGTGGGCGACCTGGGCAGACACGGAGTGAAGAAGAATAAGGGAGGATGCAGAGAAAAAAACAAGTAACTGTGAGAGGGGCTATTGGGACTACGAGGTCACAGAGGAAAAAAGGGAAACAGTTAGTTCACAACAACTGCAAGTAGGAGAACCAAGTGACCAAAAAGGGTTAAAAGAAGGGTCCCAGAGTGAGTACTACTATAAGTGTAATCCCGGGATTTCAATCCAACAAGGGATCCAAGTAAAAAAAAAGTCTGTAATTAGGAGGGAGGCTCAAAAAAGGAAAAACGTGAAAAAAAGGGGGGTACGCACAGCAAAAGGGAAAGGTTGGTCGGGTTACAACCTGGGGGTCAAAAAAAGGATGAGAAAAACA
>Ga0179591_1297229_pt1 | contig 10349 bp, 7 predicted proteins | sample CZOMad2_1_08_16f_FD_182891 | JGI IMG/M metagenome (GOLD analysis project Ga0179591, IMG submission 182891) | Vadose zone soil fungal communities from Angelo Coast Range Reserve, California, USA - CZOMad2_1_08_16fungal (PacBio error correction) | ecosystem: Environmental > Terrestrial > Soil >...
TGAAGACAGACTGTAAAGAAGATTCTACATATCGGGGCATGTGAAGATAGATCGTGTGGCAACCCTTCTGAAAGTAAAGCCACAGGAATAGCAGGAGAAAGAACTAACTCAAACAAACAACGGAGGACAAGAGCTATGTATGAAATTGGCCTGAGAGAGGAAGAGTGTCAACCACCGGCCTTATCATTAACTTACATCGAAGGGTTATTAGTAATGTGAGAAGAGAACGAATACGTCCGTGGAAAAACTTGGTTGTCATCAACAGGGGGGGGAATGAGTGACATAATCGAGGGGGGTGCCGACGTATTGAACCCCGGGAAGAGAAGAGGGAGATTTGATGCTCGGAACCAAACGCAAAAGGGGGGGGGTGGTAAGGTCCTATTATTGGGTAAGCTGAAGCGGAGGGAGGGGAGTAACTCTACTGGAAACACTAAGTATGGTTTCTGGCTATTTGGGGGGGGTGTCACGTGTCTAAAATGTGAGGCGGGGAGAAAAAGACTTTTCGAAAAAGAGGAGAAGAAGTGGTGTCATAGACTTAGAGCAAACCGTGGGATGTGACGGATGTCTGGTGAGTAGGGGCGGATGTCTTTTTAATAGAAAGCCTGGAAAGAGGGGTGGGTGAGGTTTCGTAAAATTTTGCGGGAGGCAGACCTATTTGAGTGGAGGAGTAAGCGGGGAGGGATTGGGGAGCCCTTTCCTTAGCTAAGGTTGCAAAGGGAAAAGGTGGGTCTGGAGAGGAGGGATCGCTTCATGTAGGGCCAAGTCGGAGGGGAGATCGCCCATGGTCTTGGGATGGGGGCGCGAGCGAGATGTAGACTGAAAAGTGGGAGGAAGGGCCTATTTTACGAGGGAGACGCACTAGGAAATCGCTCTAAGGCAGAGGGGAGCGATGTTTACGTCTACACGGTGGGGAAACGCCTTCCTATTTCTTCGATGCCATGCAAAAGGGTCAAAGAATCAGAGGGGTAGTAGCCGTTCGATACAGGCAGAAATGAGAAAGGGCGGGATAGGGTTGATCACTTATTGTCAGGAAGATTGTTGAAGGGGGGTCAGGCGGGTCGTATTGTTTGAGGGAGGGTACGTTCAATCGAGGGAGGTTCATTGGTGGGAAGTCACGTGCCTTTGGGAGAAAGTTTGCATGCGTAGCGGTTTACTCTTTTAGAGAGTCAGGAAGAGGTTGTAGAGTTCGTAAACCGTTGCGAATACGTCTGAAAAGTACTGAACTGGGGGGGAAATTTGGAATTTTCTGACCGGAGGGTCGGGTTTACTGGGATCGAAAGGGATCGAGGGAACTTAAGAAGAATATAAAAGGGGGTCCGGTGGGGTGGAAGGGGAACGGCTAACTGTTCTCGTGGTTTACAAGGAGGAATGTTATTTTTGCCGGAAAGAAGGGGAGTACTTGCTAGATTTTCATCTTTGCACTGAGCGACGAACGATAGTGCTAGGGCAGCGCAGAGGCGGGGAATGAAAAGAGAAAGCTTTTATTCGAGATAAGTCATGAAGGAGTAGAAACAAGACAGTCGTCAATCATGGAAAATTGAAAAGAGGGCCCATCCGTGGTTGGACGAAAGGGCGGTCCCCAGAGGAATGGAGCTTACGTCAAGAATTTGATTTGAAACGGAGATTGTTTGCAGGGTGGCCAAGTTTGAAAACTGGCCGAGGAAGGAGAGGAGGGCGCAGATAAGAGAGCTTTTGCCGGAGGTCAAGGTGGAAAGGGGGCGCGCAAGCCGAAAAAAGAATGCGGGAAGGAGGGCAGGCATGATTTGGCCACGCTTTCAGCGTGAAGCGATCAATGTGGGGGGGTTCTGCGAGTTTCGGCGGCTTTGAGTAAAAGAGGGGGACGTCGAAAGGGGCAGGAAAGGGATTAGGACCCGAAAGGGGGGAGGATCAAGGGCTTCGAGGTCTCTCGAGTGGGAAAGGCAAGGGCTCCTTCTGCCTACGAACGAAGGGAGCAAAAAATAGACTTTCCCAGTGGGGAAGTCAAAAAGTGGAGAGGGGAACTTGCCTTATTATGACACGCGACTTTCAAGGGGGGGCGCAAAAAGGATTGACCCGAGAATTGCGGATGATCCGCCTCCCATCCTTGGCAGGGGATGGAGGGGCTTGGGGCCGGGATGCAGGAAAGGCTCCAGATACGAGGACGGTGAGGCCTACGGGGGTAGTAATAAACCACGGGGCGAGTCAGAGTGTTTGAGGAGGTCTTATAGAAAGGCAGTGTGCGCTGTTTCGACGGGAATGCCTACAAAATCAGGGATCTTCAGTCCTTACGGAAAGAAAGACGGGGGGGGTGCAGGGGAAGCAATTTCCGGGAACGCGGGAGATAGTGGAGGACTGAATGGCAAGAAAAAGATAGGGCTTGGACTGCTTCTATAAAGGGGAAGAACGCGCTTAAAAAAATTCCGAAGAGAAAAGAAGGCACACGGGTAACTGGGGGGTCCCTCTCGAGGGGGCGATGCGGAAGGCGGTGAGACAGCGTATTGGTCGGAATGCACCAAAGGGGAAAAGGGGTCGGAGGGAGGGGGAGGGGGACTTGTGTTATTGCACGGGGGGCAAAGTTTGGGGGGAGGGAGGTGTAGCAAGCTTTTAATAGCACTTGTGGCGAAAAAGTACAAAGGAGTGTAACCTAGTGAAAAAAAAAACGGGGAGAGGAAAGTGTTTTCACACTTGGACTCATTCTGAACAAGGGCGAGCTGAAAAACTGTAACACCACAAAAAAAAATGGGCTACCCTGAAAGATGCCTAAAAAAAAAACAACGGTGCAGCAGAAGAAGAACGCAAAACTCTCCACAAAAGAAGCTACAAGAATCTAAAGTCCCGAGAAACCCCTTCGAGGGCTCAAAACATAGAGAGCCGATTCTTCGAGGGGAGGAAAAAAGAGAGCCAGACCGGGAGCGACGTAAAGTGGAACGGGAAAAGTGGGAGCCATGCCGCGAAAGGGCGACAGATCAGGAGCGCAGGAGTTCCCTTCAGGACACAACAAACAAAGTCAAGGAATGACAAGAAACCCGCAAGGAGTAACGCCACTAGGCGAAAAGACACACTGAAGGCTATCACTACGAAAACTCTGGGGGCTAGCCATTTAGTGGTAGTGCCGAAAAAAGGACCAAGAAGCACTATCCGCAAGGGAAAGCGCCGGACGGGAATAATCATCGATCTCGGGAGGGCAAAAAAAGAAAAGCGCCTAAGTAGAGAAACAAGCCCCTCGCCTCGGAAGTGGGAATCACAACAAAGGAGAAAGGGAAATTTCCATATAGGTTTGGGAGCAATTGGAGCTGAACTCAAAAAGCTGTGGACCAAGGAAAAAAAGAAGAGCAAGACAGGACGAAGCGCCTTGGCAATGGGAAATGGTGTAAAAACCGGGCAGTTCAGTAGGGAAAGGCTCCGGATGATCGAAAAGCCCGACGCAAGATCCGACCTTGGGTAGAAAAAAAGATCAAAAAAAAAAGGGGACTTCCGGTAGAAGCTAAAGGAAAAGAAGAGCAGGCCACCAATCTCTGAGAGCCCCACGCTTCAAAGCGGAAAAAATGAACGAAATTCCCCGAGCATAGTCCCTGCGCAAGCACTGCAAGTCTTCAAAAAGAGCGCCAAAAGAAAAGCAAGCGATTCATCGGCCAGGAAACGACTAGAAAGCAAAAGCATCCCGAGGAAAAAGAAAAATGATGCGAAGATACAGCTCCTCTGGACCTCCCGGCTGCGGCAAAAAAAACGGCTGGCCCGCATGAGAGCTCGCTTGTACTCAGTCAAGATAAAAAGAAAAGGAAAAAGGGGCTTCCAAGAAGGAGGGCAGAAAAATAATCCCGACGGCGAACTATCTTCTTCGTCTAAGGAAAGGAGAAAAAAATCTCACAAGAAAGAAACCTACGGAAAAAAGCCACACAACTATCTGGTGCACCAAAGGAAAGTCGTTCTACATGGACACGCTGGCTCTACCAAATTTAAAAGCTCGCCTCAAAGAATCTAATGAAAAACAGTCGACAAACGCGCCTTAAGAAAGCCTAGCCTCTTCGACCAGAAATTTACGAAAATGAAGTACTTGAGGAGGAAAGGATACGAAACGGACTCCCAAGCGTAAAAAAAACTCAACCCACTCAATCCGCGCTGCGCACCTGCAAAAAGAAGAAGAAAAAACGGCGACGCCAAACAGAAATATCACCCAAAAAAGCCTTGGACGGTCTCCAGTCAAAAAAGTTGACGCTAAAGAAGAAACTAAAAATAAAATACTAATCAACATCACAAATCCAGGCAAAAGCGAGAGGAGCTGACGAAGGACGATAGGAAGAAAACCTCCTATCTGGCCCGAAAACAGAAGATGAAATACATCGTAAAAAAAAACCCAACTCCGGCTGCGGATCAACGCAGATTAGAGGGACTAGGGCTCAAAAGAAGGTCACCAACGAGAACACTCACACGCCGCCGGATAGGAAGAGAGAGCCCATGAAACGAGGACAAATAGAAATCTGCAGCAATACGGGAAAAAACAGTCCTTAATCACAAGACTGAAGCGGTTGCTAATGAAAAGAAGAGCGGCTAACGAAAGAACAAAGGAAGTAGAAGAAAACAGAGAACATGTCCTGCCTCCACAAATAGAATGTACACAAACGCACCTAGAACCTATAAGGAGTAGAGCAAATCCCACACGCCTAACCTAATAAGAAAATAAGAAGAGACTATGAATTAATGAGGGGGCCTAAAAAAGAGACATCGCAACCGGGTTTCACTCTCACACATGCGCCAAAGGTTCGCACAAAACACGCGCCCTAAAATCACCGTCAGGGAAGAGGGGTGAGGAGAAGCCCCGATCAAAAAGGAGGAGGACAAGAAGATCTGCATGGCAACAAGAGGGAGGATTTGCAACAACAACTCAAAGGAAAATCATCAACGTCGTGCAAGGTACGAGGACTAGGAGGGGGACATCCACACTAAAAACAACTGATTGAGGAAATCACGTGTTTCAAAGACGACCAGATAAAAAGGAGAGGCAAAAAGGGAACAGACGGGCCGTAAATTCCGGCGCCGGGTGCCTACCGTCTGAAGAAGACCGCACAGTCCATCGCTATAAAACAGTAGTAGGAAGGAAGATAGAGGGGGGGATGGAGTGCTGTTCAATTGAGGATTTCAGACGGAGTGGGAAGCGTCAAAAGCGGCCGGAGGCCGGCTAGGGTAGGGGAAGGTGTGGTCAGAACGGCCGGGAAAAAAAAAAAGGACTAGTCGGTGTGGGAAGGAGATGAACGGCGGGGAAAGAGCCGGAAAAAAAGTTGGACGGGGATAATTAGTAAGGGGGGAGGGCGGCCCAGAATGCGCCGATGTGAGGAGAGGAGGGAAGTCCTTTCATGTGATTGGAGAAACCACTCGAATAGGAGTGATGGTCGGAGTGGTTGTTGTAGACTCGAAGGAGCGTGAAAAGCCGGTGGTAATAGGGGCGGGGGAGGGGAAAAGAAGGTTAACCTGACCATGATGGGGTTATGTGCAGAAGGGCTTTAGGTGGGTATCTTCAATGAAGAGAGGTGGTGGTAAAGGAAGGTGAGATATTTAGGGGGAGGAAGGCATGAGGAACTTTTCGTCGGAAGGGAGGGGGTAGCCCTTTCCTAGGTTGAAAAATGAGAACGGGTGCCTGGGCGTTGGGGGATCTGTATGGGGCCATGTGGGGTGGGGGGGGGGGGGAAGTCGTTCTTCAAAAGGTTAGGAGAAAAGGGAGTTTGTCGGGGGGATTGTAGCGAGCGGAGAGTTATAAGCCTTAGAGGGGGGGGAGAAGGTTAACTTCAGGGCTCGAAAAGGAGAAAGCGTAAGCGAGGGAGGGAACTGGGCGGTCTAACTTCTGGGGAGGTTCTGGTTTCTGCGCTGGGATTCGAAGGAGGCTTTCCAGATGATCGGGAGGGAAAGGAGAAAATACTAGGCAACAATTATAGTTCAGCTGAGGGGAGAGGAGGTTAAATAATTTTTTGGTCAGGGAGAGAAGGAAAAATTTAAAATTAGAGGGAGGCGCGCAAGTTTTGTTGGTAGGTTATGAAAAAAAAAAAAGATTGACTGGGGTAGAGGACGCGGGTTTTCTAGAAGGTTTTTGTCTTCAAACATTGGACGGTCTAAGGGGGGGAGGGGGGATATGTGGGGGCGGCTTGAAGAAAAATTGGCGAAGTACACGCAGGATAGACTACAAAGCGGGGGAGATGTTCTTGGGCAAAGGGGGTGGAGGTAGAGTAGGTAATAGCGGTTGGCTTATAATCATGAAGGAGGCTACTGGAAGATTTTTCCAAGACTGATGATGACTAAACAGAGGGGAGTCGTCGGGGGGGGTACTATAAGGGGATGGGTCAAAGGGAGAAAAAGTTTTAAAAAACTTGCAGGAGATGGGTGTAATCGGGGTCGTCACAAACGACGATAGTGAAGGGAAGCCGCGGTTTTTGATCTTGAGGGGGGAATGAACCGGAACTTGAGGATGTTTATGCCGTCAACGGCGCTAAGGGAGGGACTCTTAGACGAGCGGGGAAGAATCGGAATGGTTTGGGAAGATGGCGTACCAGAGGGGGATTAGAGCTTGAGTCCTCGGGGCATGAAAGGAGACGTTTTGGCAGGGGCGAGAAGTTTTTTCGGCTAAATTAGGAGAAGTGGGTGCGCATGCGCTAAGGCGATCTGGGCGGTCGAGGGGGGTGGGGGGAAGAAGGGGGAGGTTCTTAAGGGCAGAAAACAGAGAAGAGCAAATAAAAAAAAAAAGAGGGCCGTTCGGTTCAAAGCGCATTAATAAGGGTGGGGGGCGAGGCAAAAGGGGATTCCGTTGGCAAGATCTTTCTTGAGGGGAAGAGGAGGAGGGAGCTATTGGGGGCGTCAAAATTCAGTGAACCACTCCTCCATGTTGGAGGGCGAGAGGCGGGTCGAATAGGATGTCGAATGGGAGGCCTGGTTTGGTGGCCTGGGCTGGGCAAGGGACGAAAATAAAAAGAGGCGCGGAATTACAAGGGTCTCAAAGACTGTACCAAGGGATCAAGTTTACTTCGTCTTGAGCTGGAGGTACAAGACGCCATCGTACTAAATGAAGAGACGGGGGAAAGCGAACCAAATTGAAGAGGACGGGATTGTTAAGTGGAAGAGGAAAGACCGGAGAGCTACAAGGATGGGTGTATAGGCTGTGGTGCCCGAGGTAAAGAATTTCCTGAGTCTCACGGGGAGCCGGGAAAATTCTTTTCGGGGAAAGGAAGGGGGGGGGGAAGACGTTCCGGGATGGGAAATCCTTGGGATCGGGCGAGCAGTGAGTTGGTGCTTTAGAAGTGGGAGAGAATGACGTGGTGGAGACGGGGGCGAAGTTTCGTCCGATTGGCCTTGGTTAAGGGCGAAAGGTGGTCTCAAAGGGGAGGGGGGGGTGGTGCAGAAGGGGGCAAGGACGGGGCGAGGCGATGTAGCGCGAAGCCGGTAATAAAAAAAAACACACGTGGAGCTGAAAAGGAACTTGCGGAGCTAACAAAACTAGGGGAGTGAGCTGAGAGGTCACAGCTAACTCCTTCGCGACCTAAGGAGAATATGAACTGGAAGAGCGAGCGATGGACGGAAGGCTTTGGGTAGGCAAGCGAGGTACTTTATGAAAAGCGGAGGAGGTCTGAAGCGGCGGATTTTGGTCGTGTAGGTCAGGGTCCGTGGGGGAGGAGCAAAGGGTGGGTGGTGGGGAAAACGTTTGAAACGGGGGACAAGGGGTAAGTCGCAAGGGTGGTTAAAGTCCAGTAGGAGAAACAAACAAAACGAGAGGAAAAAAAAGGAGATTCCGGGGGGTAAACAAGAATTGGTCTCTTCGTAAAGGTATTCAAGCTGATCTAAAACAGGTTACCCTAAACCCAAAAAGCTTGGCTACCTCAACAATGGAAGAGAACTCACCGCGGAAAAAAAAAGCAGCGACACAACGCACTCTCAAACCTAAAACCTCAGGGAGAAAGTTAAACTGCTAGCCCTTCGGGGTAGCACACGATAGCAGGGTAGCACGGTCGAAGGCCTTAATCTGAACTGAAGAAAAAATGCCAGCCTGCTCGTAGGGATCAATTGACGTTTAATCAGAAAGGCAGAAGAAATCTCTACTAGCGCTCCTACAATCGAGGGAGCCCGGAAATTTCAATTTGCCCCCCATCGGAAAAAACCGGATCGCCTCTTCGAGGCCTGGACGACGCACCACGAAGGAGTAAAGAAACGAGAACCGTCCGAAAACGAAAATGTGGTTTAAGACGACCCGGGGGAACTCCGCAAGAAAAAAAAAAATTGGGGATAGTTGGGGGGGGGTTCCTGCGGACAAAAAAAAAGTAGTCACCATCATCAGCAAAGGCCCTCTCAACGGAGGAGCAAGACTTATCCTTCAGCTGTGCATAAGCAAGAGTCTAGAACGACGACATTAGATAAAACCCAAAAACGGCGCACTCAGGAGGAGGATGGGCTCAAAGGCGAAGGCTCAAGGAATGTCCCTATCAATTGTGGGGAAAGATGGAAAGTCGGAGTAAAGAAAAGCCGGTTGCAAGAAAACAATTGTCCAAAAGGGAAGTAGAAGCGAAAATTCCATCACTCGAACTTGGTCGAGTGGTTCGAAAAAAACTGGTAATGGCTCACGAGGAAAATAGCAGCCAAAGGAGGAAAAGTCAAGCCGACGACAGGCTCTGACCCGTGGAAAGGGGGGGGTTGCGAATAAAATGGAACGCCGCCGCGTGACAAAAGGGAGATAGAAAAGCCGCACCATCCAAAACCGGGCCAACAACCCCACGGAAAAAAAGAAGAAAGCCCTTAACGCAGGGAAGGGAGACGGCCAAAGACTAGCCTGTCCCCGATATGGAAAAAGGGGGGAACCAGGCGCCGCCGAATCAACTGCATAATTACAAGCCTCCAAAAATCAACCGAGCTCCGAGCGCATGCGCAAAAGAAATAGAGTCGATCGGGGGAAAAAAAACGTCTCGGGGCAAAAGGAAACTAGAAGCGTGCAATAAAAATGATGACCGGAAATACCGCTAAAAATCGGTACCGGCACGGCTGACGTCAACATCAACAATGATGGGCAGGGTGGAACGAAGTCCGAGTGGAAGAGACCGCAGCGCCGTGCGAGCCGGGAGAACATAATCAAATGGTAAATGGCCGAAGCTGCGAAAGAACATCACTGAGGAGTCGTAGAAGAGGGAAGACTGAAAACAAATAGAAGAAAAATTGAACCTACGAAAGAGCCGGCAAACGAAAACTTCTCGGGCCAACACATAGAAAGGACCGAGTCGAAGTGATCTCCAACGCAGAGAGACGATACCAGGGTATAGGGTACGGAAGAGCTCCCGAAGAAGCTCAGGTTAGGGTACCTAAAAAGATTACGCCGAACGAGGAATCGCGCCATAAAAAAAAATTTAAGGACCTTGACGAGGGTCTGCCCATGCGCAAGCGTAAAAGACGGCCTCTCATCGACAGCAACCTAAAACGCAACACCGAGAAAACGCGACAAAACTAGGAAAAAAAAGGACGACGGAACAAATCCTGGAGGAAGAGCAAGAAAAAAAACTTTTTCCTAATAAGGACGAAGAACACGTCAGGGGGTAAAGAACGGAAAAAATCAAGTGCGGGAACTAGACCTAAATGGATCTCGAGGAAAAGTATTAGCGAATCAGGAGAACCGAATCTTTCAGGGAACTACCGGGAAGGGAACGCTGGTGCAAAACGAAGACATCGGCCGAAATCGAAAAAAACAGAAGAAATAAAGAGCGGACCGCGAAACTACTTTCAGTCAGAAAAAAAGTCTCTACGCCATAGAAAGAAGGAGCAAAAAGAAGACGTCTACCAATCAACGCGCGTACAACCAACAAGAAAAAAGTACAACTCCAATGAGAAGCGAACAGGAAAAGGAAAACCTAAACCTTCCCTCAGAAACACCGCAACGCATGGGCACTTCTAAGGAAGACTCGCTAAAGATTTAAACAAGAACGAACACGATTAACGACGATGACATGTCAAGAAAGAAAGAAACGCAAAAAAAAGAATACCAAACACCGAGAAATGCGGGAGCTAAAAAAGACGCCTAAAAAAAACTCACTAAAATCACTGGAAGTCGCCTATAAGTAAATAAAGTCTGCAATCAGAAGAAGAGAGCCGGCTGTTTTACTACCCATGCGCCCCGGGAAAAAAAAAGAAAACCAAGCAGCATGAAAATCTTTTCTCCTAAAGCTCTTTAAAAAAAGATCATTCCCGACAGAAAAAGATTCTAATCCTTAATACTCGTCAGAAAAATCTAGGTTGCAGAATGGGGTCGACGGAAACAACAAGGAGAACTAGCCGTAAAAAATTCAATAAAAAGGCGCGCTGCGCGCAACGCACAAAAACCGAGGGCATCATCGTGGGAAAGAATCAAAGGATAC
>Ga0179591_1333339_pt1 | contig 10349 bp, 17 predicted proteins | sample CZOMad2_1_08_16f_FD_182891 | JGI IMG/M metagenome (GOLD analysis project Ga0179591, IMG submission 182891) | Vadose zone soil fungal communities from Angelo Coast Range Reserve, California, USA - CZOMad2_1_08_16fungal (PacBio error correction) | ecosystem: Environmental > Terrestrial > Soil >...
AAAAAGGATACTAAAAAAAAGAAGTATCTGGCACATATCGTAAAACCACGCAAATCGCGAGGGAAGATCGGGGAATGACGAATTATCTGGAGCAAAAGGAAGTTGGTCCCAGGGAACAAGCCTGTCTTCAACAGCGGAAGGCCTCAGTCAGGAGTCTGTAACGGTCAAGAACTAAGCTGGCCGTGCCGAGGCCGAATGAGGGCTGCGTGTGGGGGAAGTCGGGGATTGCGTTCTATGTTGTTGGGCGAGAGTTCTAGCAAACGGGAGGATGGTCAACTCCTCTACCGAAAAAGGGAGGGGAGATCGTGGAATAAAGGTTCCGGCGGACAGTCAGCATCACTGCTCACACCCGGCCCTCGCGGCGTTCCGGGGTCATATTGAAGGTCAGTTCGCCGGAAGGAAAAAGGGTTAGGGAGAGTGAAGCTCATTGAAAGTAAGGTCACCCGTCGACGAAGAAAAGGGGAAAGTGATTGGGTTGATGTTGCGTGTCGGGCCACAATCCCTTACCGGAATGTGTTGCATCAGGGGAGGGGAGCATCAACGCGCCATCCCTAAACCTGCGGGAAAGTAACGGCCCGGGGGGAAAACTGTCAACTGAAGTTCGAGGGATTGAAAGATGAGCCAAAAACGGTAGCCCCGCTGTGCAAAGGGGAAAGGGGAGCGTATGGAAAAGAAGATTGACGGCCTTCCAGGGGGCTGAATCCGGCTCACTTGAAAAACTTGACAGCGAAAAAGAATCAGGGTCCGTACCGATAATGGTGGGGGGGGGGGCGTCGGGCAGGGGGGCATCTCTGAGATAAAGGATGCGAAGCCATCGTCCACGGGGGTGTCAGACTGGCGGCTGATGGGGGATACAGTTCTGTAACCAGCCTAGAGGCCTTGACGGGATCAAAGACAGGAGGAAATCTTTTTGGAGATTAAAGAAAAAAAAAGGTTGGCGATAGAAAGGTAAGTGACGGTCAAAAAATTGGGAAAAATCCCAAGGTATTTGCCGTGGGGTGGTGGAGCAGGCCGTCGACGATGAAATGCAAAGGTCAGGGGGATGCCTGATCCTAAGTAGAACGTCAGAAGCAGAGAGAGGAATAACACAATGTCTGAAGAGGGGGGCGATTTCGTCCGTGGCGATGAGAAAATTGGCCGAAAGGGTCGGGGTCGGGGCTGATGGGGGCATCAGAAGCGTACGGAAAAAAAGGAGGAAAACGGAAAGGGGGGACTTGCATGAAAGAGGAACCTTATGAAGTCGTAAAGTTCACACGGCAGCGACAGGGGAGTCCCTCAGCGCCGGTGTACTTGGGGTAAACTGGGGGGGAAAGACGGGAGAACGCCAATCTAATGAAATACTGCCCACCAGCTTTAATCTACAAAAATTAAACTTTCGGGCATGATAAAGATCAATTTTGACCCTAGAGGAGGGGGGGGGGGAGCCTTTCTACAGCAAGCAGAGAAAGTACGGTAGGGGGTAAGCTGGAATTTTCAACGCCCGGAAAAAAAGCGAAAAAGACTAGAGATAAACATATAGATGAATAAGTAGGAATTCCGAAACGATGGGGGGGGCGGCAGGGGGGAGGAGAAGAGGGGAGGATGGTGTCGACACGCAGGAAAAGAACGGGAGGAGTGCCAAATGCCATCGTCAACTTCATAAGGGGTGTGGTCCGGTCTTATGAAAAAAGAAACTATCTAAAGCGAACAACGGGACGCCACTGCCGCGAAAAGGTGTCGGACGACGAGGGCGAGAACGTCCGAAAAAGGGGGGGGGCAACGGAAAGGAACCATCCGGGAAGGGTCTGGTGCAACGACGCTGGTTGTCTGGTCCATGGGGGGGTGGGTGGGATGGGGCACCATATAGAAGAAAAGGAAAACATTCATTGAAAAGGAAAACCACAACTCGACAAAAAAAAAAACAAAAAGATGCAAACCTTAAAAAAAAGAACTACGGGGGTCGGGATAGACCAACAGAGGACCGGCCCAAGGTAGAAGGAACGAGGCATTATAGTAGGAAAGAGATGGCCAACTTAAAGGGGGCTGGCGGGAGAGAGCGTGCCTTCGTCTAAAAAAGACTGGGGGGAAGCCAAAAAAAGGTTTTTGGACTTTCCAGAAAGATATAATCTCGGGGAGGAGGATAGCAAAAAGATGGAAGTGACCGAACAGCCAAAGACACCTGCAGCGGGCTCTGGCAAGAAGGAAACGGAAGAGAGAGAGTGATCACGGTGCATTCCTGCTGGACGCTAAGACTGCAGGGGGGAAAAATGGTTAAAAGCACGCAGCGGCCTCGAAGGGAGAGGGGTTGTCCCTAGGGAAGAAAAAAAGACAGTAAGTTCAGAAACACGATGTCCTTGGGTGGAACGAATCTCGCAGAGGAACCTCCAGGGATCTTGAAGGGACAGATAAGTCATAGAAAAAACCCACGGGCTTGCAGGCGACATGTCTCGTTAGTAGAACGGAGGTGGGGGAACGAAGAAAAAACGAAGACTGAAAACGGTGAGCACTGGTAGGATGAGAATAACAGGGATGGCATGCAATGGGGAGGGGGGGTGGTATTTTACGGGGGGCGGGGATGGGATTGCGAAGGGGTTATCAAACGGAAAGTTCAGGCACCATCAGGGGGGGAGAATGCGGAAGGTCCAGGGCAGGAACCGGGACCATTGCGTTCGCATGACAGGGTGTCCAACAAGGGGGAGAAGAAGGAGTCATTGAGGGGGACGGGAAGGTCATCATGAAAGAAGGCAAAAGGTTGTGGCTTGGGAGGCAAAAAACCGGAAAAATCAGAGCGGAAAAAAAAAAAAAAGTGCGCCCGTTCTTCCTGATGAAACTGGCCGGCACAGGGCCAACGGGAAGAAATTGTTTCCGGGCTTACAAGGGAGAGAGAGAAAAGAAACAAACGGGGGAGAATCATCTGCAACCTTGTACCAATTAATCAAAAAATTCAGAGAAAGCATCGAGGGGGAAGAGAACTGCGCCCAACGAGGGAGAAGCAATAAGGTCACATAACGGGTGTACTCCCCAGCGAGGATCAAAGATAAAAGAAATACACAGGAGATTGGGGGCCCGGCTGAACTTTCTGGTCAGAAAGAAGAAAGAGACCTAAGCAAAGCGAACCCCTTTCAGTCCTCCGGCAGGGCGTTGGCGAAACTGCCAGACAAAAAAAGCACCCTCAGAAATCAAAGGGCCTTTTCACAATCAAGCCCGAGAAAGGTAAACCCCGCCACAATAAAATCCAAGGGAAAAGTCACACAGCAAAAAATCACGAAGTTCCGGGGGGGTGAATGCAACAATCACGGTACTGACTATACTTATCAACAGGTCGGGCTGGGAGAAGGAGAATGAAGGGTCTTTGAAGATGAACATGGGAGGATTCAAGGATGACCATCAAGATTGGGGTTTGGGGGGGGCGGGACCCTAAGACCGTGAATTTGGGGGAGGGGGGGGAGAGAGCCCTATGGGGCACCTAAAATGAAGCCGTTCCGAGTCCTGGAAAGGGGTCTCCCGCAGAGGACTAGTCAAAGAACTTAAGAAGAGAGCTCCAACGATGGGGCTATGAAAAAAAGGAGATCCTTGAGCTTCAGATGGAATCGAAACGTCGTCATATCTAGAAGGTAAGGTCAACAGAAAGACTATTCAGAGGAATCGCCAGTCCAACCGGGGGGGGACACAACACTATAGGGGCGGCGAAGGCAGGAGGTGTAAAGGCACACTCGGTGACGCGCCGACGAGGAGGGGGTACGAGTTCAAAACAGCTTCGTCGAAAAAGTCGGGCACTAACTGGGGGGAAATCCTGTCCGATGGAAGAAAAAGGGAGGGGACACGGAAGGTAACATGGATCGCTTAGGAGGTGTGGGCTAAAAAGGGACCCACCTACGGTCGTGCCTGGGGCGAATGGGGGGGGTCCTTTCAGATGTTTTCAGCTAAGGGGGGGGGGGAAAGGAAAGGGGATTGGGGTGGAATGCCAAGGGGCCCTTGTCCACATCACTGTTGTCCTGGAAAATTAGAAAAGGAAGGACCACAAAAAAATGGACAGGGCCGAAGGTCCTTTTTCACATACAGAGGGAGTTCATCTTGGGAAGAACAAATGTTGAAAACTGTTCTCCCTAAGAGAGCGAACGCAGGCAATAGGCCGCCATGTATAGGTAATAAAAGGGAAATGGGATAAAAGCTTTAAAAGGGTCTAAAACACCGCCTAAGTGAAAAGGATTGGTCAACCGAGAGGACCTCCGCAGACAAAGCCATTTCAAAAATCCGTGGGGAACTAACAAAAAAGCTGACCGCCCGCGGGCTTGACATCGACCACCGAGAAAAGAGGGAGGCTTGAATTAGGAAAGGCGAATGAAATCTTTGAACGGACTCCAGTTCTCCCGGCCCTAGGGTGGGCAGAGCACGGAGAGGGCGAGCGTCGTGGAAAGACAAAAATACTTGTCCAGCGGGGGGGGGTCGTTAAAAACGGGAGAAAAGCCATCATGGGCAAAGCGACGACGGGTCTGTCCTTTACCGGATTTTGTGCCGAGGTCAAAGAGATGAAGTCAGCGCGGGCAAGCAGGGGTTAGATAGGACAAAATAAAAATGGAGGGTGCGGAATGGGAAAAAGCGAGTTCGCGGGAGGGATGGCCTAGAGTCAAAGAGGGAACTCACAGGGGGGTTTGTTAATTCTGGGGGCAGAAATCGGAAACCAGTTCCAGCGTCGGGTAGGATCCGGGATGAAAAAAAGACCCCGAACAAACGAAATGCTCGACCTGGCCAATGGTGGGAGAAGAAAAAACCACATCTGACCCATTCTCCAGGGGAGGGGGGGCATGAGAATCTTCCGGAAGATCACGTCTGAAAGAAAGATAGGGGGGGAACATCAGGGGTCGGGCGAAAAAAGGGCAAGGACGTCCCCACACCAAGCACCTGACCGGCAAGACAGGAGGGGGAGGAAGGTTCATTCCTCGGTGGGGAACTACTACCCGGCAGCAAGGAGAAAACAGCTTCCAAAACTCAAGATCAAGGGGTGGCCGAGAGGAGTAGGGAAAGCACCACTCAAACTGGGCGAACGGTAGAAGTAGAGCCGCCGCATGAGACCGAAACCCGGAAGGAAGGCGGGCGAATCAAAAGAGAGAAGACAAACTGCAACGCCGAAAAAAAGAGGTTCTAAAAAAAAGGCGTAACGCTCAAAGAACAAGGCACAGGAAGGTGCAAAAGCCCGAAGGACGATCTTCTGCCGCTACGAGGGAAGGGACTCCGACCTGACACAGTAGGGGTGTCACAGAAGGGTCAAGGGGGAGGGCCCGTTTCGAGGAAAAAGAATGGGCAAGATCCGTTCGCGCAAAACGTTTGCCTGAACGTGCGAAATGCCAGTTTAGTGAGAAAAAAGGAGGTTGGACTGAGCGCCAGAAAAGGTTTCCGATGAAAAACGACTTTCGCGTAGAATGCAACGAAACCACACAGATCTCTCCGGGGCTTCCAACTCTTGGAAGAAGGGGAACTGTCAGAACCAATAACGACAGGGGCTCGAAGCACTGACTTCGGAAAAAAGAGCCACTCATCTCTTGGCTTGGGAAGTGCCGCGGAATGGAGAGATTAGCGAATAAAACCGAAGTCCGCAAAGAAATCCCGTCAAGGGACAAATACGTGGGGAGATATGAACTCTCTCCATCAGAGAAGAGAATAGACAAGGAGAAAGAAGGAAGGACGTCGTTCATCGTGGTACGAGGGGAAAAAGACAACAGCACTGTGAGACCACGCTTTAGGGCCGGGCCGACACGAAACAAACTTCAGGGCACGTCCAAGGGAAAAAAACGAGAGTTCTAGCGGGGATGGATAGTTTAAAAATCCCTGGAAAGAATGAATGTAACCGATCGTGGCCGACTGGGGAGCCAGGTGTCACCTGAACACTTCCCAAGGAGGGACGACACTTCAAAACAAATTAAGAGTCAAATAACAAACAAACAAACAACGGAGAATAGGAAGGAAGGAAAAAACTTAAAATCGGCGAGGTCGCATCCGACGGGCAGGGAACCCGGGAGCTACCGGCAGGCAAACAGCTGCATTGAATCGCGTAAGTTGACAGGACATTGGTCCATGGAAAGAACATGTAAAAAATGAAGAGCCCGTCTCGTCAACACGGGGGAAGGGCAGCAGCCCTCGTGAAGGGAGTCGAGGTCTTAAGAGCGGGAAGCAAAAAAACTTCGGGAACATAGAGTGCGACTACACCTTCAGCGGCTGTCAAACGAAAAGGGGGGGAAAAAAGGAAAACGGGGCGCTAAATATGTAAGGGAGTGTGTCTGAGCAGACAGAGGAGGTTCACAAATAGGAACAGGGGCCGTTGGGAGAAAAGGAAAATCGCGTAGCTGCGAGTCGATCAATCAAAAAAAGTCCCCTTAGTCACGGGAGGAGACGGGCTGTACGGAAATGGAAAGCAGTCCCGCGCAGGGGAAAAGGACCCGGGAGAGGAGGAGGGAAACTTACAGGAACCATTGCTTCAAACGCTGGGAAAAAGATAGTGAGTGTGGGGTCGGTGGAAGGGATGTGTGACAAGGATCCTAAGGTACGGGGGTATCCCGCGTTCTATGACACGTCATGGGGTAACTTCATAAGGAAAAAAAGAAGGCTTCAGTAAAAAGCTCTACTGAGAGTGTTCGTTAAGTTCGGAAGGAAAAAGACGGAATCCAAAAAGAAACAAACCGGAATAAGGTACACGGTCGCGGGAGGACTTAACCGATGCTGCAGATGAGCTTGGGAATCCTCCAAACTTGAAACCTTGAAAAAACCTTGCTCAACGAATCCTACCAAGCAAGGGAAGTTGTTCGGAGGTGAAGGGGGGTCCTCAGGATGTCTACGGCCACCGGCAACTGGGGGGGAGGATGACGGAGAATTCAGGCAAGTTTCGGAAACAGACTGAGAGGGTGAGAGGGGAAACCCCCCTGGTAGGGAAAAAGGCAGGGGGGATGGAAGTTTTTGACTCCGCAACGTCCGTGAGGGGAGGACACGGAATTGACGAACCAAGCGGGAGGGCAGGTCATGTTGGGGGGGGGGGAAAAGAGAAATTTAGGACTGGAGGGCAGGAAAAAAAAGAGAATAGCTTTGGGGTTCTTCAAGTAAGAAGGGAGAAGAGGAACGATGTCCAAAGAAAAGTGGTCGCATCGGCTTGGAAGGAAAAAAAATGAGACAAACTGACCAAGCGGTTCAAACGGGGTGGTCAGGGGCGTGACAAAAGAGAGGATAAAAAACAGGGAAGGGATTTCTTGCTACAGCAGTGGAAAAGGGTAGTAAGGAAAAAGAATAACCCTACATCTACTCTCCAGCAAGAGCGTCTCCTGTCGGGGTGGAGAGACTAACTGGACTTGCTTGCGAAACCATGGAGTCGCCGACCAAAAAACAGGTACACAAAACCGCTTCCTTGGCAAACGGGAAGAGGTCGGCAGAAATTGGGGTATTGCAACTGTGGGATCGGTAAACACGGAGCTCTCAACTCCGGAGAGGTAAGCAAGGATTTAGGCAGAATAGGTGTCAGCACGGAAACCACATCTGCATAAAAGATAGAGCTGAAGGGCCGCATTATGCGATTTAATGTCCATCTAAGTTTTTGCGGTTACCATAATTGGAAGGGGGCTAATATGGGTAAAAGGCACGTTTTCCACCGAAAACGTTCGGCAAGGAGACAAAGAAAGCTTGGAAAAAAATTAAGAGTGGGTTCCGGTCATGAAAAGACCCGCCCAAGGCGAAGAGAAACCAAGACCAGGCGCATGTCTAGCGGTGATGTTCTAGCGCGCCGATTGAGAGAGTGAGCGCAAAAAAACTGTGGGTCTTAATGCCCTCCAGCCCAGCTACGTTTATTCAAAGCAACCCGGACGTGGGTGTCGGGGGAACATGGGTTTTTAGGGGGGGGCGGGGAGTCCGTTGACAGAGATGAAGCCCATGGCCCCGGAAAGGTTTTTGGTAGCAAACGCAAAAGGCTGGGGGAACCACCCTCAAAACCCGGAAGAAGAGAACGAAAACGTCGCCCGGTACGAAAGGGAGGGGGCCAACGCCCACAGATAGCAAAGAGCAAAAGGCCTGTTACGGCCGAAGCATTTCATGAATCAATAGGAAAGACGTAGTAAAAAAGTGGTGGAAAATGAGTGGGGAAGCAGGTTGCGCGAGGGATAGGAAAATCTCAACTTGGCGGCAAACGCTCACCACCCGGGGGTGGATTACGCAAATCCGTACATACATATCAAAAAAAGAATCTTCTCTCCAAGTGTACTTCCTCAACAAAGAATGGTAAATTATCAAAGGGGAGAACGGCCATCATCTAGAGCGTCAAAACAGATGTAACACATCTGTGTACTGCCCTTGAGGGGGACTCCTTTGGGTTTCATCAGACGAAAGTGGAAGATCCAGTCACGAGGAGTGTTACCCTATTCACTCAGGGAGTCAAAGAAGGCCAAACGAGGTCAGTGATTGGGGGGGAAACCAAGGGTGAGCCGCGACACCCTCAACTATGGGGAACATCAAAGACATGGAACCAAAAGAAACAAAACACCCCAAATCTGTCTGGGAGAAAGACTTGGCATCAAGCAACGGGGCTTTAAAGGGGGGAGTCAGAAAAAAAACGTGATACTGGGTAGGGTCGAAGTAAAAAATGAGTGAATGCCAACGAAGGCGTAAGGTGTTGTAGGTTGAGAAGGGGAGGGGTTGAGGGAGAGGGGTAGAGGGGAGCCAAAGTTTGAGTCTAGTACTAGAAAACCAAAGGAACCAGAAGACCTCAGGGTTTAACCAGCGTCGCAGAGGGATCGAGGTAATGAGGGGGAAGGGTGCCTTTCACCCTCCAAAAGCGCGGGGGCAGTTAAAGTCCAGATACGTGGAGGGAAGGAAGGACGCATTCAAAGTTACCCAGGGAAAGCTTTAGTCGGTCGTCCGATCACTATGGGACGCAATCCTGCTCGTACCAATTGTGATCAAGGAGGGAACAATCGGGTACGGATCGCAAGACGCAACGATCAACAAACAAAAGAGTATTAGAAAAGATATATACAGGACCCATGGGGGGAAAGACCCTTATAGCGGCCAGGGGGGGAAGCCCTGCACAAGGGTAGGAGAAGGAAAATCCCTTCGGGTTCCTCCGGGAGAGTAACCAAGGGGAGATTAAACAGGGTGGGGGCCACCACAGGCCAAAACGGGCGTAAATTAAGAAACATGCATCCCAAAAAAGCCGAAACCAAACAGCGGGTAACAAGTCAGCGAAGAAAAAGCACACACTGACCGGAACCAGAAAACCGTATACAGGGGTCCAGCCTCACCGGCCCGGAAAAAATCAAGAGCACAACAAAAAAGTCAACGGAAGAACCAAACGCTCGGGGGGACAAGGACTTCCTAATACTGAAAATTTAGAAGTGAAGTCCAACGGCTTCGAGAAAATACCCTAAAAGGGCTGTGGGACAAGAGACGGTTCTCCTGAAGGGTACACAGAAAAGTTTGTGTGGTTTCGAAGCGGAATTCAAATATCAAAGTATGATGCTCTAACCTAGGGTGCAACCAAAATCGTGGGGAAAATGTCAGTCTCCAACCATTTACATAGGCACAACCAGAAATCTCCTTAAGTCATAAGCTAAGGGGACAAGGATGATACAGGAAAATAGCTACAGATGTGAACTAGGAATTATAGAGCTATAAGATGAAGTTTTGAAACTAAAAGTCACCCTGAAACCCTTGAGATGTACGACGGGTCAGGCCCGCCTAAGGGCTTTCTGCTCTAACGATCTGAAAAGATGAAGAAGGAATTCTTTGCTCAAAGTTTAAAGCCGAAAAATCACGTTGAGAACGGCTTCTGTATACAGAGGAACAGAGAAAGAGAGCATCCACACTGTGAAGTTGGACAATTATCACAGCCTAAAGGGTGACTTTCCTGAAAGATTCTTCCGGCACCTGGGGAAGAAATATCGTGGGGCTGAATCCCACCCCGGGGATGAAAAAGGTGGCTGGGTGGGGGTGGAGTCCATTCTTGCCTTGGGAAGGAGGGGGAAAGTTTATGGGTTGGAAAAGGCCGTTGCAAAATGAGGAAAGGACATGGCAAACCGACATCCTAGGATAAAAAAAAGGAGGAGGAAGACCACAAGCACGACCGGGGAAACAAAGGGCATCGTGGCCATAAAACCTTCAAAGTGGGTCCGCAGGGCCTACCAACGGGGGGGAGGGCACTTGTCAGAAGAAGCTCTAAAAAAAAACTGACAGTCGCACAGGAAACTAGAATTGGAAAAATAAAGGGGTCATTTTAGATACGGGCGGTGCATGTCCTAATAAGAAGAAACAAGAAGCAAATTATGTAGATGTCATGTTGTGAACGAACCGTCTGGATTACGGAAGGGGGGCGAACACGGCTTAAAAGAATTTAAAAAACC
>Ga0179591_1355561_pt1 | contig 10349 bp, 13 predicted proteins | sample CZOMad2_1_08_16f_FD_182891 | JGI IMG/M metagenome (GOLD analysis project Ga0179591, IMG submission 182891) | Vadose zone soil fungal communities from Angelo Coast Range Reserve, California, USA - CZOMad2_1_08_16fungal (PacBio error correction) | ecosystem: Environmental > Terrestrial > Soil >...
AAGTGTAAAAAAACCGAACCGGGCCGGGAAAGGAGAGGAATGTAGCAGAAGCGGTAGCTACAAGATCTCAACGGGAAAGGGAAAAAGATCGGAGAGGAGGACACAGTACCCAGGGAAAGGAGGAAAGATCGAAAATCAAGTCATGACCTCAAGGCGTAAGAGCATGGAAAAAAAGGAAGGACCGGACTAATCGGGGGCAGGGGTCTGAGAAAGAAGAGGGTTAGGGGTCGAGTCCCCGGATACAGAGCAGTATTAGAATGAGAAAGAAATAATTCCAGGAAAACACGAACACGATGTAAGGAAACAAAAGGTGAGGAAAACAAAAAGGCAATTTAGATTTTGAAGCGCACTCACCATCAGCCAAGAAAAGGGTTAAGGGGAGCAAAGGTAAGCAACGGGCCCAATAGTCCGTCTCGGATGGAATAACGGAAAGGGAAGGGCCGAATGGGAAAAGGCCAAGGGGAAAAGGCGACGAGACAACAAGGGGCAAGAAGACTAAGCAGGATCGACCAATCCACCTCAGAGTATCAGGTGGGGAAAGCAATAACAATCGATGGGGGGCAAAAATCGAAAAGGGCCGAACTAACTGGACGAGGAACGAAAAAAAAACGATGACGCAGGGGGGGCTCGCGAGGGAACCTCGAGGCCGTGGGAGCGGGGGGAAACACCGGGCCACAAGGCGCCCGAACACCTAAGGAGTCGAGGGGGCAAGGAGTCCGGAGACGCTACTAGACTAGATTGGTTGATATGGTCCTGGTGAGAGTATTCTTGGGCATGCAACAGGACATCGTAGAAAAAACCAAACAGGGACCTTCCGGCCTCGAGGAGGCCTACGGCCGAGAGTAAGGATGAGGGGGAAGAAAAACAGAGGGAACCAAGGCCCGGATAAAAGGCTCCAGCCGGGTCGAAGTCAGGGAAGAGAAGGAAGCCGCCCAGCCCGGGGGCCGCAGGAACGGAACTGGGAAGAAGGACCTTCAACACCGAAGAAAACCAGAGGGAAGCCGAAAAGGGGGCTCCAGAACCGGGACGGAGAAAAGGAAAGTCTAGAAGGAGACACGAAAAGCACGACGGAGAAAAAGGGGAGGGTGAGAGAGGGAGGAAAGAAAAAAGGAAAAAAGAAGCAGGGGACCACGACTAACGTGTCAAGGCCCTGGCAAAGAACTCGAGGATATCCTCACGCCGGGGGAAACGAACACAAAGTCAAAGACGTTCAAACGGGGACCAAACCGAAAGAGGGGGCGGTCCGTTGACGGGCACGAGGGGAAAAGAAGGATGACGAAGATAAAAGATGCGGGGGGAAACTCCCCGCAGCGACGAAACGGGTACGAACCCAACGCAAATCCAAAACAGACGAATCAGAAAAGGCCCGCACCGACCAAAAAACCGCGCACCCAGCGAGAAGGGGGTACGCCGCGCTATGGGGCACGGCGTGATCAGAGAACCCACAAACAACGGAGGGGACGAGGAAAAAGGGAAAGCGAAAAGAAAAAACCTGGAGGGCGAACCCAGGCCTTAGGGGCGCTCGCGGGGTTTCAAGGCTAGGTTCTCGTCAAGGGGGGGGGAAGGGACGTTCAAACCCAGGGGGGGCCAAGACGCGGGAGGGGGAGGGCTTCGCCATGGGACCCGTCCGAAAAAGTCCGCGCGCTAAAGGGACTGGGGCCTCGTGTCAAGGTCGATAGAAAATTTGCAGGAGAGGGGAAAAGGGAGAGCTCCATTCGAGGGAGGGCCCAGAGTCGTAGTTGGTTGCCGCTAGGAGTGACGCAGGCGCCCTGCCTACTATTCAAGAGCGAAGCCGAATAGTGCTCCTTCGGAAAAAGGAGCATAGGGCAAAAACGAAAAAGAGATGGTGCCGAACCAAAAAGGCGGCTTCAGGACGCGTGCCCGAAGGGGCGGGTGGAAAAGGTGCGCAGGACCAAGCCGAATTAAAACTCAGAGGAACGAGGCAGACCGAAACACTGAAGACCGACGGGGAGGAAAAATCGGCTGGGAAAAAAAACGGGGATTGAAATGGATGAACTGAGCTCGGGGGGAACCAGACATCTTCAGCGAGGGGGGGGAAGGTCGACGAGGAAACGAGAAAGCGCAGGGAGGGGGAGGAAACGACGAAGGGTCACAAAGCCCAATTCCGCAACCCCGCGAGGCGAAAAGCATCACGACCTCCAGAACGGGCCAGGAGCGAAAGCCTAGAAAAGCGAAGGGGGGTTGCACGAGACGGCCTTAAGGGAAGGTCGACCATCAAGATAAAAACGCGTCCTCTTCGGGAGAAGTCATAGGAAAAATGGGGGGGCCGGGAGAGAGCATGCTCGCAACCAGAGCGGATGCGGAAAAGGACCACAAGCAAATACGTCGGGGAATGTTGTGTCAAAATGACTCTGTCCCAAGAGGTCGGCGTCCTGGGGAACTGTTCCACGAAAACCTAAAAGGGGAAATCGAGAAAAAACTCCAACAGGCGCCAAGGAAGACCGAGAAGGGGCCGTCGGAGTACCGCGAAAGGATAGCAGATAAATACCAGGGGAGTGTAGGAAAAGAGGAAAGGTCGCGGGCAATATAACCCGAAGATCTTTTTGGGGGGGTCAAGGGAAATAGTGGCCAAGGGGGGGGGGGCATCAGATGCGACCTGGCTTCAGAAAGTCGAGGAGAAGGGAAAGAACCGCGGAATGAAAAAAAGGGCTCAGAATCTTTCTGGACCTGAGACTCGGGGGGTCCCTAAAAGAGTCGAACTTAATCTCACGGAGTGCAGAGGGGAAACGACGTTGAAGAGGGACAAGGGCTACAAAAAGCGAAATCGGGAGGCGGTGTCAATCGTCGTAGGGGGAGGGGGGAAGGGGGCTGGAACCTCGCGGCTACAATGGACCTAAGGATGCAGGGCATGGGGGAAGGAAGGAGGCTCAAAAAAACCTCACCAACAAAAGAACAGGAAAGTGAAAAAAGATCATGTACCCGGGGGAAGGAAAACACTCGCTGCTGACAAGGGGGAAAGCAGCGCAAAAAAATAACCCGAAGCGGCATCTAAAAAAAAAAAAACCGAAAACCGAAGGAGGGAAACCGACGAAGAGGGGGGGAGAGGACACTTTTACAAGGGGCGCTTTAGGAAGACGCGAAAAGAGGAATAACGCGTAGAGCAGGTCGCGAAAATCGAAAATTAAGAGAAAGCCCGAAAAAGCTAACGGTCCGAGTCCAGAAGATCATTACCGCTGGGGAGGAGAAGCATGCTCAATAAGAACGAATAAACCCAGAAATGTGGGTGCCATGGAAAAAAAAAACACACATAGAGGGTGACGTGTGGAGAAGGAAAAAGGCGACAAGGGGCTCTCACTGCCCTCCCACTAAAAGATTTCATCTATGGCATACCCAATTCAGGGGGGGGGTAAGCAAAACTACTTACATCAGGGGGGGGCGACCGTCCCTGAGGGCCCTAGCCTTTGCGGCGCACAGGTGGCCATGGGTGCTATTGGAAAGCAAAAATCAAGAAGGGAACAACCCTACTTGCGGACCCGCATAGAAAAAAAAAAAAAATTCTCCGAGAATTGGGGTGGTTGGGAAAGGAAAGAAAGCAGCGATGGGTCTATCAAAAATCTAAATGATTCCGGGAACCAAGTGGTCCTGAGGACGAAAGGAAGAAGGGACGTAGTGGGCGGGGGGACCAGGGAAGGAGCGGACCAAATGCACTCAACACAGGAGACGGAGGCCAAGGGAGAACGCAGGATCTCGACCTGCACAGGCTGAATGGAAGAGCTTCAAGGAAGGGGGGACGACTAAGTCTATCCCTCACTCAAAGAGAAAAGACCGGGTAGGGCACGTATCAAGACGAAAGAAAAAGCAGAGGGCTAAAATCCTTAAAAACACTCCTATCCAGCCATCATGGCACAGCGCGATAAAAGGGGGCAGGGAGCAAGGTCCTACGGCGACGCCTCTGGGGGGGTGCGCTCCACCAATGAATGGGGGGGGTGAAAGAGCAGAAGACAAACGTGGGACGGGTCGAAACGCCTTTGAAAAAGACAGCACCAAACCATCACAGGAAAAAGGGCGCGGGAAAGTGGAGAAAGACGTCGGAGAAAACACTACTAGCATGGAAACGGCCGTTCGCGCAGAAAATGACTGAGAAGGGGGGACAATCGAAAAACCTTTACAAAAACATCGGGGGGGGGGACCACTCAAAGGACTTTTGTTTCCCCGGTGCCAAAAGAAAAACGACAACTGAAAAGCAAAAAAGGACAAAAGACGAACAAAACCTTTTCGAACAAGCCTAGTCGCCACAAGAGAAAAAAAGGCGAGGGGGGAGGGAAAAGAAAAGGGCCACTCGGGGAAAAAGTCGGGACTCAGACCTGACGGGGAGGGGACGCCGGGGCCCGGGGAAACGCACAATAGGCCACGAAAACGACGAGCCGAACCCGAAAAAAGCCGTCACGAGAATAAAAAGAAAAGGGGGGGATCCGCTCGAGTGGGCAAAAAAACTCGTCAAAAAAAAACAGAAGAGAGGGAAGCGAACGTTCGCATTCGTCGACGGCTCTGGGGTCTCAACGGAACGTGGTTGGGGAAGAAGCTTCTGTCTAGTCTGTGCGGGTGGGGAGAAAAAAAAAAACCTAAGAGGGGAAAGAGGGGAATCAGAAAAAACGGTTCTAACCGACGAACAAACGGCCGCCGGACGGAAAACGGTACTGGCCCTGCAACGGGCTGCAGATCGCCAAGGGGGTCGTAGGAGAAAAGAGGGGGCGGCTAAAAGTCGAGGCCGGGGGAACGAAAGTGGGTCAAAAACAAAAGGGACAAAAGTGAAGGCTCTGGCCGCCTCTGGGCATGAGCGAACGCAATAGGGGGCAAACGAAGGGGACACCCAAAGCAATCGGCGCCAAAAATGGCTGGAAAGACTGGGGGGTAAAAAGAGAGGGTCGGGCGAAAGGCCTCCTCGGGCCGCTGTGCGGAACCCCTGGGAGAGGGAAAACGGCCAAGACTCCGGAAAAAACGGAAGAAAGAAAGTGCAGGGCCTGTCGAAAGGGGGGTGTACTGAGCGCGACCATCATCAATAGAATTGCGGGAAGGGAACGGCATGAACGGAGGACAAATGGAGGGAGATCAAAAGGAAAAAAAAGCTAACGTCAAAAAAACAATTCGCCCACCAAGAAACGAGACCTGAGACAGAAGGTCCATTAGGGAACAAGGAGTGACGCCAGTCTCCAGCTCATGGAAGGGAACCTTTGAAACCGAAAGGGTGAACACTCCTCAAGAATACCCCGGCAGTTAAATCGTTCTTAGGGGAGGGAGACGTCCAGGAGCACCGAGAGGTTTAGACCAAAAAAAATCAAAAAAAACAGCTCCCATCTAGGGCCGGCTGCTGACAAAAACCGAAAAGTGGAGGGGGTAGGAGGAACGCCGGGGGAACGATTTTCCGGAAGTCTGCGGGGGTAGGAAAAATGTCCAAAAAAGCTGCAAAACAGAAGACCCCAAAAAAAAACCGACCAGAAAAAAAAATATACCAGGATGGTCGTCGTCTCACAGCTGTCGAGAGTGATTCGAAGGGAAAAATCCTGTGGGGCTAGCCGACCTGAAGAAAAAACTAAACTTGGTGGAAAAAAATCAAAGGTGGTCCTCAGGGAATCGCCGAACGCCCGAAAAAGCGAAACGATCGAGGTACTAGAAGGGCAAAAAAGGAGGAGGGACGGAGTCCTGAAAAAAAAAAAAAAAAATTCCGGGGAGACAGCCTCAGAAAACTCTCCTGGATGCAGGGGGGAGACGGAGGAGACGCCGGGTTCCCGGCACGGAAGCGAGGAAAAATCAAAAAAAAGGGGAAAAAGGTAGAAAGGAAGTGCGATGGGGGGGCCTCTGCAGAAAAAACGTAGAACGGGACTACATGAGACTCAGAGGGGGGGGAAACGGCAGGAGCGTGGGGCCTCAAATGCTCAACAAAAAAGGTCGGGGAGACAGACCGGGTGGAAAAACAGCTCTTTGAAACAGGACTTTAAAAAAGGGGAAAGCAGGCCAAGAAGCAGAACTAGCCAAAACAAGAAGAATATCTCTATTAGAAGGGACCCCTGACAAAAGAGAAGAAAAAAGCAATCAACCTCAAAAAAGCAAAGACAAAGCAAACTTAGGCAGTAGAAAGCGAATTACGAGGTACCGAAGAGAACTATCAGGCCCGAAGAAGGGGAGGGACCTTAAAGAAATCTAGTAACAGAGAGAAGCCATAAAGCAGAAAAAGGACGATGACCACGGACACGTGTCCATGAAAAACAAGAAGAAAAAAAAGCAGGAAAGGGGGAGATTAGAGCAAACATCAGGAGAAAGCTAGATCAGACCTAAGCGGTAAGCCAGAAGAAAAGCCGAGGGAGAAAAAGCGAGGCCCCCGAGGGGGGGAACGCAGGCCATGGAAAAAAAAACAAAAACGGAAAAAGGACCCTTCGCAAGCTAAACTGCGGAACCATCAGACGATAAAAGGGGGTCAGCAAGCCGAAACGCAGATGGGCGGCAATTCAGAAAATTGAGGGAAGGAAAAAGCAACGTCCTCGGGGGGGAAAAAAATAAGGAAGCGCCCGGCCGACAAGTACGCGCTGGGATGGGAGAAAACGGAGAGAAACCGTAACAGGCGCTCAAAAAAAAAAAAGGGGAAAACAGGACCCAAAAACGGTCTCCTTCTAACTCCAGGGGGAATCGGAGGCCGTGCTAAGAAGGAAAGCGTGTTTGGAACTTGGGAAGGGGGTGGAAGTCTTCGAACTGGAGCTCGGGGTTAAACTTCTAGGGAATCTCTACACTTCTAAAAATTAATGGAAAGGAGGGACGCCACGACGCCGGCCAAGGAGCCCATTCACAACCTCAGATGAATTCAAGTTCTGGGAGGATAGTGTCGACAAAATGCAAAGGGACCTCACAAAAGCCTGTGGAGAGTCCTCCCTCAAACCAGAACCAAGGGAGGGGGGCCACAAGAAAGGGAAATAACCCTCGGGGCGGCATCACCCAACTGTAAACGGAACGAATAAGAGGGGGGGCGTAAAAAGTCGACGACGAAGCACGTAGAAGGAAAATCCAGCAGGCAGGCCATCAAAAATGAAAGCCCTATTACAGCTTAAACCGAAACAAAGGTCCGGAAGGGGGGAAAAAGACTGGAAGATCAAATCCGTTGTGGCCTCCGAGAAAAGACTAAAAAAGTGGGAGTATCGCCAATAGTAAATGCCCTTAAAGCCGTGATTTGGGGTCTGCAGGAGGTGGAATAAAGTGCTCTGAAGCACTCTCAGGGGAGACGACGGCAATGTAACTAGGGGGCCGAAAAAAAAACACGAACACTAGAGAGAAAGCCGCCTCTCCGCACCGGCACGAGAAAAAAATGGTGAAAAAAACGAGCAGAAAAGGGCGCACGGGGCTTGTAAATCTCGTCAACAACAAAAAAAAAAGAGGAAAAGAAGAAAGAAAAAACTCTCACGGCGAACAGGCTGAGGTGCTCGGAACGGGGGTGGGAGGCGGTTCATCGCCGTTAGGGGCCAAAAAAAAGTTTGACAGAGGGTAATCCCGCCGCAGGCAACGAAGCGGAATCGGAGGAATCCCTTCTACCCTAGCCGCAAAAGGGGAAGACAGAGGAAACGCGTTTACTGCCTCAAGGAAAAAAAAAAGCGCACAGGGGGGGGGTCTGTAAGAAAAAACTAAGGGCCGCGAGAAAAGTCTCGTCGTGCCGGGCCAGGAAAATTCCGTGCCTTGTTCAACCCGCAAAAACTGACAGAACCTGGGGGACTGAAAAACTCCGGAAGGGAGCTACCGGAAAAGAGACGTGCAGTCAAACGACGACAGAGCCGGCAATACCGTCCAGGGGGGGCTGAAAAATTCAGACGGTGACCGAGTTTGTGAAAAACGGTGAGCGAAGGCCAACTCGAACCATGCCGCGGGGGAGTCCGAAAAAGGGACGGCAAAATGACCGACCTCCGAAAAAATCCCACAGACGGAGGGACTGGGAAAAAAGACGAAATATTTGGAGGCCCTTCGAAAGGAGGGGAGCGCAACGAAAAAAAAAAAGACACTAAATCCGGCCAAAAAAAGACGAGGACGAAAAGAAGGGGTATTTTCACGGGCAAAAAAAAAAAAGAGTCGTGGAAAAAGGGGAGGAACGACTAACGTCGAAGGAAGAACCGCGAAAGGCGGGAAAACACCGAAAAAAAAAAACCAGGCGGCCCCGCAAAGTGCCGAGGGCCGGCCCTCGCAGGGAGGACAGAAGAGTGGAAACACGACGGCGGAGATGGCCGACCTTCGCCGAGCAAAAGCGTCCGAGGGCTGGGGGCAAGGAGATTACCCTAAAAGGGGAGACAAAAGTGCAACCCCTGCGAAAGAAAACTGCCCCCCGGAACCATACGCGCCCGGCTGAATAAAACTCCACAACCACCTGGAGTCTAGGGGGGAGGTCCAGAAAGTTCGCGATGAGGGACGTCAGGAAAGGAAGCAAGAAAATGCAAAAGACAAGCTCGAAAACTACGAGACCATAAGGAAAAAATGCACGGAACTACTCTTCAGAGGGGGAAGGGGTCTAGGGAAAAAGGATGGAGGAAGAAGAATCGACAAGTGCGACCCTGGCCCCATATAACCGCCGAGAGGGTGTGCAACGTTGAAAAGAGGGCACGGTCCACATGGCATCGACGAACCCCGAAAAAAGGGAGAGACCAGGGAAGGCTCAGACAGAGAGGCCTGAATCGTCTATTCCTGTGGATCGGGCAAAAGCAGACGCGAAGAAGGCAAGGTGAAAGCTTCTGCGCCGTGGGAAAAAATTACGGAAAAAAAAGGAATTTCGGTGCGGACTTCGTCGTCGCAGAGTCACTACTCGGCCGGCTACAGGGACAAGGAGAAGGGGACACTCAGAGCGTTTGAAAAGAAAAGGTTCCAAAAAGGGGAAAATCCAACAAAAACAGGAGGAGGAGAATATCCAGAGTGGTAGGAAACGCGGAAAAGGAAAGGGAACAGGAGCCAGAAGGGGGGAAGAAGAGAGCGACGTCCAATCGCGAAACTCGGGAAGATCCGCGATGTTAAAGAAGATGGGGACCCCGGGAATTATAAGAGCTTGAACCTCGCATCCGGGAAGGAAGGAAATATGACGAGGACGTAAAAAAAGCCGAATAGGTAAACCTTCAAACGCGGCAAAGAGGGGGTTTAAGAGAAATCTCAGCGAAGGCGGAAGCAAGCGAGTTCAAACGACCTATTCGGCCACGGGGACAAGAAAAAAGGGAGACGCTTTGCTATGGGTGGCCTGAGCAAAAAGAGGATCGGAAACGACTCCATCTCATCAAAGAAAAGGAAGCCTGAAAAACGACGAAACCAAACTTCGGTCGAGAGTCAGAAGGGAAAACGAAGGCCGAGAATTGAGAAAAAAGGGGGGGGCCATGGGAAGCAAAGACCTCGGAATCTGAACCGTCGGGAAACCGAACGAAGGAGGGGGGGGGTTGGTGTGGGACAGCAAAAGAAAAACAGGGATACGAGCAGAGCGCAAAAAGTAGGCCCGAAAAATCCCTTCCGCCGTGAGATGGAAGGACGAAAAAAGCCCGAGGACGCGTTGCGACAAAACAAAAGGAGGGCTAGCCTTATCAGAAAAACAAGGGGCGCCCAGGGTCCGCGGCCGAGGGGCCTTCTCGAAAAAAGTGCCGGGGCTTGAAAGAGAGCGGCGGGGCTTTGAAAAAAGGTATTCGTTCTGAAAGGGCCCGCCCTAGAAGGGGAACAGACGATCGGTTGAAAGAAAACAAGGCGAAAAGGTCAAGAGCAAGATGAGGGGAAAGTCCCAAAACAGTTCCCACTGATGCACAAAGAAAAAAAAAAAAAGCCAAAAAAGGAGGGAGTCGGCCACAGGGGGGGATCAGGATGTCGACGAATCGCCCGCAAGGGAAAGGGGCAAAAACCGCCGGCAAAGTCCCCGAGAAAAAAAAAAGATCACCACCAAGAAAAAACGCGTCCGAACAAGCGCAGTTTACGCAGCACCACAGTGCGTCCCGAAAAAACAGGACTACAAAAACACAAAAAGAGGACGAAAGAAAAACACTAAATCTGCCCGGGATCCTCAGGACGAGGAACTGCAAAAAAAGGAACGGAACGGCCGTAGCCAAAAAAAAAGGACAAAGTCCCTGGGCCGGCACCTACTAGGGGCGTAAAAGCGAACTCCAAGTGGGGCCGCCTAAGAAAAACAGTCCAAAAAGGACCAAAAAAAAAGGACGCGGGGCTTTCCTTTGGGGCGGGGAGGAGGTATAATAAAAAACTAAGAATAAAGCTCGTTCAAAAAGCGGGAAAAAAAAAAAAATCAAAGGGTCGACAATCGCAAATACTAAAAGAGACCGGACACCCTAATAACCGAACGACGGAAACGAAAACATGGGGGCAAGAGTGGCGCAAAGGCGTTG
>Ga0179591_1383618_pt1 | contig 10349 bp, 10 predicted proteins | sample CZOMad2_1_08_16f_FD_182891 | JGI IMG/M metagenome (GOLD analysis project Ga0179591, IMG submission 182891) | Vadose zone soil fungal communities from Angelo Coast Range Reserve, California, USA - CZOMad2_1_08_16fungal (PacBio error correction) | ecosystem: Environmental > Terrestrial > Soil >...
GGTGAGTGGGGGTTCCCTTCTATTTCTCGGTGGGACGAGAGCTTTCCGGCAGTTATGACTGCCTGACTGAAAACCGTTGGGAAGGGATTTCCCTTTGTCGACACTGTGAAAAATCGGGGGAGAAGAGGCTCATATTATACCTGGAAAATCTCCACAGAGGGAAGTTCCGGCGTCACAATAGTATTCAGAATCACCGGAGTGTAAAAGGCCTGGATAGAGGGACTGGAAGAAGAGAGGCCTGTCCGTCCATATGGCACCGAAGAGCGAAAAGAGAAAGCCAGTAACAGAGAACCGAGGGAAAATGGACGGGGGGTGAAGCCTTATCGGAAGGGGGCGTGGTCAGTGACAAGCATCAACAAGCCTCAGGCGGGCATCAGCTAGTTATAAAAACCAGGGGATCAGGCCCTTCGTTCACGAACATCATTAAGCGCGGCTTTATCAAAAACTTTAGGATATCAAAGGTACAAATGCGGCGCCAAAGAAAACATCACTTTGGGACGGAGGGAAAATGTCACCAGACGCTTAGGAAAGGCGAGGGGGAGGGAAAAACACGTCTTCCCAGAAGCATTCCCAAGGCGACAAGTACTAAAACGAGCATCAAAAAGGCGCTCAACGGCCACACAGATAGCAAAACTCTCCCTCTGAAGGGACAAATGAGAAGAGAGGCACCAAATGGTTTTGAAAGTTGAGATGGACTGCCATCAAAACACAAGAAGCATCGGGGGCCCGTGCTACAGTTAAAAAATAGAACTTACCTCATGCTTGCCTAGGGACCAGCCAGAGACATCACCACGACAAAACACTGCTCAGAAATAAATCTGAGAGAAAAAAGGCCCAAGAACTGGAAACTTCCTCCCCTCTGCCCCACAACAAAAATCCCCTTGCGTAAGGGCCCCCGCCATACAAGAAAGAGGCCGTGGGAAAGGGAATAAAGTAAAAAGTCCATTCACTTCCCTTATCTGGAAAGAAGTGAACTATTGAATTGAGGCGGACGGTCTGGGACGTTTCCTTAGGGTCCCGAACCCGTCTGGGAAGGAGGGAGGGAGCCGCAAAGTGTATTATTTGTCGGACGTTTTGAAGAACGTGTGAATTGTATTGAGCTTGCTCCTAAAGGGTGGGAAGGCTAATCTCGGGACAGCCGTCGAAGTCGAGGAAATATCTGTGCAATCAAGGAGGCGGAGATGGAGGGAGAAAGCACGCGCTAATCACGGACCGCATCAGTAGGGGGTGCGCGAGGAACAGAGAGAGGGGGCAAAAGTCCGTGCGACTCTCCGAACGAAGGCTTCAGAAAAAGAAAGTAGAGGAATATCGAAAGCAGGGGTTTAGGGAGGGCCAAGAAGACGCGGTACACGCGCGCCGAACCTGCCGGTGGTGAAGGGGGTTCCGAGAGCAGAGGTGCAGACTATGAGAGGCAAACCAGTTACTTCACTTGTGCGGCAGCAGTCTGAGAAAGGGCCTGATGACTTAAAACTCGAACCCGAGCTAAGCTGCTCGACCATCGAGGGTCCTCCTCCAAAAAGAAAAACATTCGGGGAGGGGAGGGGAAAAGAGGGGAAAAGGAAAGAGCCTCCTCATTGAGCCTAGAGGGTGTAAATACCATCGGGGTTTGTAAAACACGTTCCCGTCGCAAACTCTCCCTCTTGAGGGTAGGGACCAAGCTCGTAAGGGGATTTCCCCGCGTCCTCTTCATGAAGAGATCTATAAAAAGTAGGATGAAAAAAAAGGAAAAAACGGGGCCTTACTCGTCCTGAAAAAAGTGCCTCCTGAGCGGGAGAAAAAATTGAGATTACCGGAATGAGCGGGCTCAGTCTTACAGGGCCTCATTGCTCGAAAAGTTCCGAAGAGCGAATCGGGGCAGGGACAAAAGAAAAAAGAAGCTTTCTCAACGTGGCGGCGAAAACAGCTGAGTGCCAGAAAAAAAAAAGTTCACTCCATCTGCGCAAAAAAAAGCAACAGGGAGAAAAAATACTGGGAAACCTCGCAAAAAGAAAGCTCTAAGTAAGGACGCATGGCCGATGTAAGCATCTCTTCCGTCCTCAAAACGCGCACCGGCTCATGGCCGCTCGAACAAGGAACGTGAGGGATGAAAAGGCGAAGCGATTCTGTGTGGCGAGCAGATAAAGCGCACGAGATGTTAAAAACAACACGGGGAAACCAACAAGGGGTGGGGCCTTCGTTGAAAAACGAAACATCCCGAGCACCGGCGCGCGTTCAGAAAGGGGAAAGCAAAGAAAACTATCAGAAAAGCCAGAAGAAAGATGAAGGAAGGGAAGATGACTACGGCCAAACCCCTATAGCTAAAACCGTTTCAGAACCGAACCGCCGGGGATTGAACGAGGGAACATCTTAAAGAAAGACGCGCAGCGCGAGGCCGCGTCCCTTCAGACTTAAACGAAAATACTGATCCGCCGGGGGGTTCCCTGGCGCAAATATGTCAAAAGAAGGATGTGGGCAAGAAAACCGCAGTGATGATACTGATCTGACTTTCAAAAAAAAGGGGTTAACGGAGAGAACTACGTATGTAGTGCTAGGGGGGGTTGCCTAAGGTGCAGTGACAGGTCTGTAAGCTCCGGGAAGGGGGGCGGGAAGTGCTGGTTGACTTGTTAGAGGCGAAAGGAAGAAGAAAATAAAGGCCGTATTTCCAAGGGGGGAGCACGGGGGGACAAAGGGGGGAAGAGGGCGGAGAATGCTGAAGAGCGAGGAAGCCCAACCATCTGGACCCGTCCAAAAGTGGCTTGCCTGGCAAAAAGGTCGGGGAGGAGGGAGGGTCTTTAGGTGGGGAAGGCATGCGCCTAGGGTTTAAGCAACGCCTGCGGAGTCATATTCTCCGTGGGAAAGCAGACCATCCTACGGGTTCCTTGTCGAGAGAAAGGCATAAGGAAAAGGCGATCAGGGCACGCCAAGGCTGGAGGGTCCCCGACTGGAAAAGATCGGTTGCTGGGGACTTATTCGCAAAAGGTACAGCCTGGCTGGCAGAGGCCTGTGAGCCAAGATGGAGGGGGATGGGATTCCAGGACTGATGAGGGGGGAAAGACGGAACTGCTCACGTAAGTAGCCGAGGTAGTGGGACGGGAGGGGAAAGAAGTGAACTGCCGTTCAGGGGTTACGCAAGGAGGTTGCCACGTCACTGAGGAGAGTCGGGGCCAGTATAGGATGATCGTCAGCGGACAGGGGCAAAGAAAAAAAAGATGTTCGTGACTAAAAAACCTACTAGCGGAATATAACCGGGAATGCCATTCTGGGCATCTTCGGGAATTCACGGGGGCTGAGCAGAAGAGCGGGGGGCGAACCTGTGCTTCTACGGGGCAGTGGGGAAAGACAATTTTGAAACGCACCGGGCCCAAGTATTCACCTTAGAAAGGGATAGTAAGCATAAAGAAAGGCTGCAGACCTCCGAACGTAATCTAACAGAAATAGCCATAGGAAAGTGATTCAGAGACCGGAAAAAAAGATAAAGCACCAAACAACCAAGGGAAAGGAAATAAGAAGTTTAGGGTGACAGCTGAGGTGTATCTGGGGGCGTCTGAGGTCTGGAGGGACGTGAGGAGTACTATGGGTGGCTTCCATAACAAGGAGGAAACGTGGAAATAGGCAGAAAACTGTCTCTTATTCGTAAAAAGAAGTTCAGGGTCAACGGACCAAGGGGCCAGAAATTCTTCATGGGAAGCTTCCATTATGCCCTGTGAAACGGGCCATCCGCTGCATTGGAAAGGGCGGGAATAAAGCCAGCCGGTGAAAAATCAGGGTAGACAGCCCAAAAGCATGAGAACGTCAAACTCTCCCGGCGTTTAAAGAGTGCGCGAGGATCGGACGAGGCTGATTGAGAGTCCTTTGACAAAGAACCGGAAAAAGCGGCAGAAAAAGAGGGGGGGGGGAGGAGCAAAGAAGACTACAGAACGAAAGTCAGGAAACAGGTACCGACCGGAGACACGTAAGAAAAGCAACGCAAAAGGGGGCGTACCAGTCTTCTTCCCAAACTCGGACAAAGATTTAGTATGCGGGCTTCAGAAATTACCATAACAGCATGGAGTGAGAGATTCCTAAATGACGCCAGACCTGGACAGGGAAGATCCTTAAAGGACCGGACAAAGGGAAAACTCCACGCCGCTCAACTGAAAGGCTCCGACCTTCCATCATCTGGTCAAAGGGCAATCGGGTGAGCTCGGAGTCTCCAAAACCCCTGCATTTCCTCTTGGAGTGAAATCCATGAGATGGTCTTAAGACCAAAGGGGAAATGAGAGAGCAAACGCATCACGAGCACACAAACGGGACACGCGAACTGCACCTCGGCGGAGCAAAAAGACCGTCAAAGGCCAAAAAGGGGAAACAACAACATCAAAGAAAACTTCGGCAAAAATCGAAAAGCCTCTGGCAGGGAACACCAGAAATTCCGCTCCCTGATTCAACGGCACTGGGGGCTCGAAAGGGCCGCTGGGCCACAGGAACCTGCTAGGCGGGGTCCTGTGCATTAAAAAGTTCACGTCGGGCGCGGTCTAGGGGGGGGGGATGCAGGAAGGCGATCTTGGTTAACCCTTGTTGGAGGGGAAAAGGGCTACAAGGGAGCGAGCTCGTGTGTTGGAAAACCGTACAAAGCAGGACGGGAAAATCTGATGGGAGAGGCTAGCAGCTCGAATATCGATAGGCAGCTCGGAAGTTGGTAACCCCAGGCTGGAAGAACATCTCGTAAGGTGTGACGCAGAAAGAAGCGCGGGCAGAAAACAGGTTCAAAACTCCCCGGACGGAGGGAAAAGGGGGGCCTATAGGGACATACCGGGTTTGTAGCTGGTTGTCCTGATAGAATCCGACGGTAAGGATCTCAGAAAAGAATGACAGAGCCCTCTATCGTGAGAGGGATACCTGTTAGCTCCCTCCCTTTCGCCGGTTGATGTAGACGGATGGAGGGAAATGGACCTGCAGACGCACTGTTCGCTGCCGAAGGGACCGAGAAAAAGGGGCCCCACATGGAGAGCCTGTGCTGTTACTAAACATTGGACAAGCTCCTCCTCATATCTGTCCGGAGGACAATTGTAGGAAAAGGGAGGGAGTGAGGGGTGAACCAGAGCCCTCTCCCCTCCCGCTAGCTTAAGAAACCAGACAATTCATTCGGAACGCAGGCGTCGATTCAAACAACAACACTTATGGGGGGGGTAGAAAAGATAGAGGCTGACTTAACAGAGTACAGGGAAGAAATCTGTCTGAAAAAGTAAGATATAGGGGATATGGAGAGGAAAACGGAGAGGGGGGAAAGGAGGTGGAAAAACTACAAGAGACGTCCCTAGTGGGGGGAGTGTCGGCAGAAGAAGGAAGACAGCATGTTTTTTTTTGGGAGTTAGGGACCCGAATGCTGACCCCAAGTCTTTGTGCACCCTATCAGCTGGTCACGAAAGAGATAGTGATTAAAATCACCCTTCTCCAGGGGAACTTCACGGAAAGTAAAAAAGCGGTTAGTCAACGGAGGGAAGACGACTCTGATCGTAAAAAAAGGCCAGGACTCCTGAAACCGCACCAGGCGATGACTTCTCTTAACGGAGACCCAAAGGGGAGAAATCGGACGTCTCTTCTACTCCGACTATCATCTGAAAACTCTCTCACTAGAGGAAAGTGCCGAGGGGGTTTGAACCTAGGAAACAGAAAATAACATACAAACGGTAGGGGGAAGAATCGTCACCACTGAGACCGAGCACCCAAGGCCCAATGGGGAATATCCTCGAAATGAGGGACCAACCCCTAGATCTCCGTAAGGCTTTTTAATGAAGCAAAAAGCACCTAGGGCCAAGAGGTCACCAAATAAAATGAACTCAAAAAAATCTCCGCCCGTGAATGGGAAGAGGGAAAAGGGACTGACCGCCCGAGTTACCTGCGCAAAGGAAAAAGACACGTGTTACCCAGGGGGGAATAAGGAGCGGGGTTCCATTTTTTTCCCAAACAGTGATACAAAGGGGGGGGGGCCGACGAAAATAGCTGGGGTTGTGGGTCCAGGAAGGGCAGGCGGGAATTTCTTTACGGGATGATCGAGAGAGCGGACGGTTAGGGAGAAGTACTGTTTTGTCGCGGTGAATTCGGAGTGCAAGAAGGAAAGGGGGGGTGGGAGACGGAAAGGGACCGAATCTCAGTATTTCGCACAGTCAACACGAAAAAAGGGCTAGAACTAATGACTTGAGAAGCGCTTACACCAGCTGTGGCAGGCCAGGAAGCTTCGAGAAAATCATTTTTCTTTCCAAGATGGGCGAAGGACGTGGAAGGAGAAGTTGGGGCCCACGCGACAGGAGCCACGGTTTCCTAGTCGTGGGCCTTTTGAATAAGTAGGGGGGAAAAAATGATTTCAGGTCTAGGACGCGCAAGGCTGCGGAGTCAGCGGCCCAGGGGGGGAGGGGGGCGAAGACTTTACTCCTGTCGGTTGGCGGTAATTTGGAAGCCGTTAAAAGGGCTTTCTCCTGGAGGAACAAGAAATGTAAAGAGGGTCCCGGCGGGGTGCGATTCCCTTGCTCTGCTGGAAGAAAAACTTAGGAGGGGGCCGTTCACGAAATTACCGAGAATATCCTAGCCAAAAAGAACTGGCTAGCCTTTTTGGGGGACTCGGGGGGAAACCCTTATCTGGCCGGAGGGTGAATCCGAAGCTCCATAAACCAGGGCTTAGTCTAGAGACTTAACCTCAGAAAAAAACTTATAGGAAATTGTCCTGCTCCTAGGCCCTCTTCCTATAAAGTAAAGGCACCAAGGATGTGGGGGGGCTGCTTTAAGGAGAATGCATCTCTTGGGTCGCAGAGATTACGACGGGATGACCACAGAGTGAAACGCTCAACCCCCAATATAGTCCTCGACAATCTACCATTGCAGTCAATCGAGAGTCAAACGCCGTCCGAACACCGCGCGCACCGTTCGGGACCAAAGACCCCATCGAACAAGCGGAGAGAGGGAAGAAGTGGGGGGGGTGGAAGTGACCTCTGGGTGCGAAAGGCTGAGGGAAGCTCCTTACGTCAATGGGACTCGGGTGAGAAAGTACCTTGTAGAGAGGGGGTTGAGAATCACGTCCTCTTCGTGGGGCGCAAAGAGGCAGACAGAGGGACCCCGTCACAATGCGCCAGGTCAAAAACGCAGGACAGGGGCGGCACCAATAAGGAATGAATGTCACCTGGGAACTGCCTGGAGGAGTGAAAGTAAGATCTAGAGCGGCCACTTCACCCTTCGGTCAGGAAGAGATGATCCAAGGGACCAGAATCAAAGCCGGGGGTCACCGAAGAAAGGCAGGGTTCAACAGGTAAAGTTTTCCGAAGGGGAATAACTAATCAGTTGCGACCCGCTCAAAAATCACCTTCCTTCATTGAGTATGCAGCAGAGAAAAAGAAATCATCCGAAAAACCTGCTCCCGCCAGAGGCCCGCACCGGGGATCACACGGGGACAGACAACCGCACCCGGACCCGTAGACACGGAAAACCAAACTAATCGCACTTGGGCAGAGGCAAGGGTTGTCACAAAAAAACGTGAAAATTCGACCAAAATCAAGTCTGTATAAGCAGACAGCAGGAACAGCAGACTGGAAATGGTCCTTCGGCGGGACGGCCGTCCCGAAGCACAAACAATCGCCACAGGTCCCACGATCCTGTCAAAAGTCTGGCCGGACACAGGCGGGGAGAAAAAAAAAGGGCAGAGTACCCCAGGAGCCTCGAAACGAATGGGAAATATCTCTTGAACTGGGGACTCGTAGAAGTATAAAGGAACTATGAAGAAGAACCGTCTCACCAAGAGCCCAGCGGCACCGAGTCTACATCCCACATAACACAATGTCCGACCTCACCCCACAACATGACTCAGAAGTAGGCCGCAAAATGGGAGATGTCTCGCAGAACCTGGTGAACACCAGGGTAAATGCAGCGCCCGAAGGGAATTTGTTCGGTGGGGAGGGGGGTGGGGGGGGGTTCAGGGAAAAAAGGGGATGTATCAATAGGAAGTGATTCAGAGTGTTCCTTCTCCAGCAAACGCTGGAGAGAGAGGTTCATTGAAGATGTGGGAATCGGCAACATTCAGAGACAGGGAGAGGGGTATTTCTAGCGTAAGACCTTGTGAGGTGGTTTACTTTGCTAGCTTGGCAGGGGGGGGTTGGGAAAGGGATCTCTATCCTTGAGGGGGAGTGTTCCGTCAAAAGAGTTCTAGGGTAAGGAATTGAAAACGAGAACGGGGAGCATGATCTGAGGTAGAAGGGAATTAACCAAAAAGCATTGGACTAGGTTGGGAGGGTGGCTTCTCGCGTTCTGAGGACAAAGGAAAAAAAGGCCACGAAACCAGGGAAGGCTCAGCGCCTAGACAGTTCTCATCCTGGGTTCGATTCTGGGTGCATGACGAGAGAGTACAAAGCAGCTCCCGAAGTTTCATGTCTGAGAAGGGTGAGAAAGGGTCAATGAAAATACGCCCATGAAGAAGGGGATGGAGCCGGTTTCTTTAGTGACCGATTGGAAAGGAACCGGAAGGCTGCGACACAAAGACGACCTGTCACAAAGAGACAAGTTGATAAAACAAAAAAGCTCTTGCTGTAGGAGAACCCTCCTGCGGAAAAGAATCTAAAGAGAGGAAGTTGTAGATAAACACTTGCGGCAAAGGAGACTAAGGAGGATCTCACTAAAAGAGGCTCGAATTAGTGGTTTACATCAATCGGCGGCCGGCTTGGTTCGCGGGAGTGCCGAAAAACAAAGTTAAAGGGGAATATATATCTCTGTCCGGAAAGCGCCACGAACAGCCAGGACTGAAAACATGAGAAGGGGAAGCGTTCGGGGGAGATGTGCTGACCTTTCTTAATTGTACGGCTGAAGGGGGTCAGAAGTACAAAGAAGGAGCGATGAAGGGGAGAGGGAAAAGGTCAGGCTACGAGACACAACTATCTTCTTGTAATCAACATTGGAGAGGAAGGTTCTATGCACGAAAAAAGAGGTGCAATAGCTTATCAGCTCCACCAAGGCAAAAAGGAAACCTTCTCCAGCTAAGGGTACGGGGAATCGGGCCGTCGGGGAAAACGAAAGAGTAAGCTGACTACCGTGAGGGATCTGGAAAAGGACTCGAATAATCCGAACCGCACAAAACGGCTTAAAACATGGAAAGATCGGCCACGAGGAGATTGAGAAAGTCGTACGACCTCTAGCAGCTTCTCAACATCGAAGAAGAGGGTCAACTCAGGGGGGAGGGGTACAGGGGAAAAGCAGATATCTGCAAGAAGGTCCGTCTGCGACAGAAGGACTGATGAGAGTCCATCACCGCCCGGCCCAGAGGGCCTAGCATTTAAAAAGGACCTTTTTCTAAGAGGAACCGAACCGAGAAAATGCAAAATCTTCAACAGCGACCTCACCTCCCAGGAGCTGTATGGAGCCCTTAAAAGGAATTGAATTAAACGGGAACTACACAAGGGGGGATCCTTTCGCGGCCATGAGACAGTTATCAATGTTACGGTCCTCAGGCTCGTGCACCAGGTGTTAAGGAAGAGAGGACGGACTTAGCTATTAGGGGGTTCGCGAAACTAATTGCTCTAGAAGGATGGGAACGAAGGGGGGGGAAGACACCATTGGATGGAGGCTGGGGGGAGGGGGTAAGTGCGGGGAGGGGGGTGCTAGTTTAGGGGGGGCATCCGGAGGAAACTATCTTCGCTGGGAACGAAAAGGATTTAAGAAAGTTCGAAACGTTCAGACGAGGAGAAATTGAACAGCTCATCTCTTAAACCCTCTTGGCGGGCAGAGGAAAGTTGACAATGGAGAACCGCGGGGGGCTAGGGGGGAAAGAATGTCTTGGTCTGGGCTTCGGGGATTGGACAGGGGAAGAAGAGTGCCAGAGATATTCCTGTGCCGGTCTGACATGAAATGCTTGTGGGAATGGGGGGAAAGTAAGCTCACCAAGCTGGGCAATGGGCGAGATCTCATCATGATGGAGAACTGCCAGGGGGAGGTGAGGGGCAAAAGCACTAACTTTACTCCTATGATTTCTTTACCTAAATTACCCCCCAGGGACCAACTGCGGGCAAGACTTCGAGAGTGAAGGCTGTTCCCGGAGAATGCTTATGCCAAACGGGGCGAGAGGCTGGAAGAAAGGAAAGACATGTAAAAGAGAACGTCCTAGGAGAAGAAGGGAAGGCTAAGGGACCGGGGGGACGTAGACCACTCTGAATGGCACCTGTAAATGAAGGTACGTTGACCTTCCTGTCAGGCCTCAAAGTGACCGTTCAAAAAGGGGGGACCGGGGAAAAGCCTACTGGCACCGGAAGCAGGTACCATGGTGTGAAACGGCCTTGAGCCAAGCTAAAACTCTGGAAAGCAACAGCGGATGAAAAAGGAGACAAGGTGGCCTAACGTCTAGAAGTGCCTCTCGGTGC
>Ga0179591_1257335_pt1 | contig 10348 bp, 13 predicted proteins | sample CZOMad2_1_08_16f_FD_182891 | JGI IMG/M metagenome (GOLD analysis project Ga0179591, IMG submission 182891) | Vadose zone soil fungal communities from Angelo Coast Range Reserve, California, USA - CZOMad2_1_08_16fungal (PacBio error correction) | ecosystem: Environmental > Terrestrial > Soil >...
TCGATGATGCAAAAGGGAAGACTGAGACCTCACATAGGGAGGGGGTAGGGCAAAAGCGGCGGTTAACTTCTGATAAATGGGGAGGGAAGAGATCAGCATCTCGAATATTCCAGGGTCGTGAATTTTTGTAAGGTAATAAGAACCTTAATCCAAGAGAAAAGTATTGGGACTCCTGACGGAAGAGCTCCGACACTGTCAAAGAGGGAGGAAACTTTCTTACCTGGCCGGGAAAAAAAGAACGCAAAAGTCGCACGCGAACCGTCTTCAAAGAGCCATAGTTGACCACGAAAGGAGTTTGTCGCCGGGGGGGTCAACGGTCGGTCAAACAAAAAAAGAGCGGGTTAAAAATACGCAAATACTTATTTACGAGTTGTCACGCGATTGAGGGGCAACGGTGATGACCTTTAGGGGGGTGGGAGGGGAGTGAAAAAACGCCTGAGTAAAGGTGGGGAATTCAAAAAGGATGGCGGGTGAAGACGGGGAGGGGCAAACGACTTGGGGTCCTAGGGAGTAAGGATCTTGGGAAAGGGAAAACCGCACGCCCGATACCAGGGGCTAGAGGGGAGATATCAGACATCACCACTCACAAATTTGGGAAGTAGGTGATCGAGAACGGTAAGGGTATCCCTGATAAAGCGCTAGGGTTGGGTACCGGGTGGTACGATTGCTCAATCATGTGAAAAGGCATCGAAAGCAGCAAGCGGATCATTCGTGAGGGGGGTATTAGGGGTCAGTGCATGCGAACAACCAACCGAGTGGGCATAAGGATCGGCGGCAACTGGCAATAATCGGAGTCGCCACTGGGACTAAAAGGCCAGAGATATACAAGAAACGACTTCCGGAGAAGAAGGTTTCTGGACTCAGGGGTATTCATAAGGCAAATTCGGACCTACATCAAAAACACAAACAAAGGAAAGGGTCATTGTGTTTTTGTGAAGCATACGAAAGAAAGGAACGAAGATACTTAGAACGGGTCGGTGGTAAGGAAGAATCTTCCTTCAACGGAAGGGATGACTCAAGCAAAGAGGGAAGGGAGAAGATGCGGCACTGAAGGAAGAAAACGGTATTACGGGGCCTTTCTTGGGTGGGGGGGTCGTCAGACGACCCGGCCATCAAGAAGGAGGACGCGAACAAAAAATCACAAGGACGTTGAGGGACTGAGCCGGGAGGCAAGGGCCCATCGATGTTTTGTAGGGGGACACATTTCTTCGAAGAAAAGAGAAGGATACAGGACATGGTGAACTTTTGCTTGGCATGGGGGAAGAGCGGGGTGCCCTCAGTTCTGACACGGAAGAAGTCTTACGGGGGAGGCACTAGATTGCGAAATGCCCTGAGGACAGCATCATTTCACGTTCCCGGAAGCTCTGGAACATGTGGTTACATCTTGTGAAAGGGGAATCGACCGCCGGGGAGAACAAAAAAGCAAGATGAACTGGTTACTGGGGGACGTGGACGTTCTTACGGGCCGTCGTACACAAGAAAATCAAACAGAGGAAGGCTTGAATCATCGGAGTATGCAAAGAAGCTTTCTGCGGACGGCCGCGCTGTGTAAATCAGCTGGTGACAAGTCCAAAAGGAAGTCGCCGAGAGTGATTGTTTGGGAGGGAAAAAGCGAACGTGGATGCACGCCCGATAAGAAAATCATGTAGTACTACAAGCAGAACTTGACGATTCGAAGGCGGGGGAAAAGGAATGAAAGCTGACTGGTGGGGGAGGAGGGGGGAGGACCCTTGCAACTGAATCCGACCCTCAAAGGTACGTCACAATTAGATCTCGAAAGCGGGGTCTGGGACCCTTACATTTGGGCTTGTCCCGAGTTTGGAGAACTCCCTGTAAAGCTGCTCCTTCATAAGGCAATTCACAAAGTGGGGGACCTGGACGAAGGGCCGACTATTGGGATATGGCTGGGGGAGCGTCAATGAAGCCTAGCAGTCAGACGGGCATCTGGAAAAGAGCTTAGAGGTGACCGCCGTCGTAGTTTGACAACCTCTTTACAAGCAAAGGGAGTTGGAACAGAAGGAGTACCGGAACAGGTGAATTGAAGGACATCATTTACGGCAGAAAACCGGAGACTTGGCAAAAGCAAGGGGGCGAATCGACACGCAAAAAACTCGATGGCTGAGGCTGAATCACGCTAAACTTAACGAAGGTTTAGAAGGGGGGCTGGGAATATTCCGGCATCACTTTGACGTCTGGGGAGGGACACTTGAAATATAAAAGTCGGTGATCGGGGGAGGGGACAACGATGCGCGCATCTTCGCGCCGGAATATCCTCCCTAGGGCTAGTGGCCTCCTGGAGGTGTTCGGGGGGTGAGGATTTGGAGATAGAAAACAACAAAGGAGGATGAGAGTTAAAAATCCCTTCCCTCAGAATTTCCAGAGGGAGGAAGTCTGAGGAGTGGGGACTTCGGCGAGACGCGCAAGCGCGTGGAAGCAAGCTAAGGGGCGGGGCATATTCTCCGTGGAGACAAACGAGCGAAAAAAGTGCTGTCCGGTCAGGAAAGACATTACTGAACACGAGCGTAGCATGTTGGGGGAGGGAAAAAAGTTCATCATAGCCATGGGGGGGGATGTTCAGGGGGGGGGGACGGTGCGCACCGGAATGGGTGAACACCGGGGACTTGCCGTCCGCAGTTTGGGGGAAGAAAAACGAACGCCGTTCAATTGGAGAGGAGAAAGCCATCTGGCGTTTGAGGACATGTGTAAGGTTGAACGAGAGGACAAGCGGGAAGACAGTATCCATACAGAGGAGCTTGAATGATAGATCAGTTTTCCGAGCATCGAAATCTGGTCGCCAAAAGTCGGAAATAGGAACGGGTCATGCGTGAAAAGAGGGGAGAGGACCAGATTGAAAGTGAGGAGAAATGTGGTCCAATCAAGCACGGAAAAGTCAGAGGGGTGATACAAAATAAGGGGGGGGTGAGATCCTCATTGTAAACGGGGGAAGGATGGGGGGGGGGGGGGGGTTGTCGTAGTAGGGCAAAATTCGAACCAGAAGATCAAAGCCCTCGGGGGTACCTCCGTGCCTGGTACAAGAATTGCCGGAACTGAGGTAGTAGGAAGACTTACCGAAGGGGGCGGGGCATATCCACTTCTCCGGGGGTGCACTACCATCCACTCAATCGGCGGAAGGGGATGGACTTGTCCCAACAAGGGGGACATGTCTCCAGAGGGGCACGGACTAGTGAAGAAACGGGTCTTCTCTAACGAGGTTTCACAAGAAACATAAATGTGGGGATTCTTTGGAAGAGGAGACGCTTAGTAATCCCGTAGGAAGCGGGGGTGAAACTAGAGCTGGAGCTAAGGAGTGGGTCCAAAAAACAATGAGCTTTTTGCAAACGGGACCGTGTGCGAATTGTGAAAGGGCTAGCGTGGGGAGGGAGGGGCAATTCCGATGTCGAACTTAGGACGAAGAGGGGTGAGAATGAAGGACACCCATCCGTTAATCCAGGAAGTTTATAAGGAGATTTTGGGTCGTGTACATTAACAAAGGAAAGGAGAAAAAAAGGTAAGCCAAACAGCCAGTTCGAAGTTTTCAGACCATCTGGTGTGGGGGGGGGGTTCAGGGGGTTCAAATGAGTGGAGGGTCTGATAGACAACCAGCATTAATGGAAGGGACAAAAACTCAAGGCTTCTTAAATGATCATCCGTTACGGAAGGGAAAGGTGGGCGTTAGGGAAGCTGACGTTATAAGTCGGGATTATAGGACCAAACCACAAGAAGTTGTAGATCTTTCGAAGGGAAAGGGACTTCAGTCTTGAGGCAAACAAAATGGAGAGGAGGTGGACGGGATACCGGGATCTAATTGGGGGTTCAAAGATGAGAGCGAGAACCCTCTCGGAAAAGAGAAGAGGAGACGATTGTATATCTCAAAGTTGCAGCTGGGACAAAGGTGGGCAGGAAATTAATGAGAAAGGGGAGGCAAAGCTTTGGACGCCGGAAAAGGGGGGGGGGAAAAGAGTGGGGCGGGTTGGCGCAGCGTAGCATCATAAAACAATACGACATAGTCGTCGACCGGGAGGAAGAGGTTCGGGATCTAAAGAGAGAAAGTACAACACTGTCCTCCTCCAGAGATTAGTTAGGAGAGATAGAGGAGACTCAAAGCTCATATTAGCTGGGTCCTGATCGAGAGAAGACCACTTCAAATCTTCGGGCCGTGGTTAATAAGAAGAGTCTATAGCCGTTATGCGGGGGGGGGTAAAGGTTAAAAACTGAAATATTACAGTCGTGTCTCTGCAGAATTCACTCGGTCAGCAATATTTCATAGGTGCAATTAGACAACTTTGAAATGGACGGCAGTTCACTGAAAGACCAACACATAAAATAAGCCCCGTCTTGACAGAGACAGTGGGGAAAAGGGAACGTTGTTGCAAAATGGAAACGTATCTCTAGAAACAAAAAAGGTTATGGGGGGAGGGATAGGTAAAAAGACCGAGAACCGTGCTTCAGCGGTTTAAACAGAGAGGGCTAAGAAATAAGGCGCTGAAAGGATGGAGTTTATGAACGCCAGGAGGGGGAGAGTGCCAGTGAAAGAACCGGGAGGGCAGAAACTGGCCGACTTGTTGGAGCTAGGGGAGACGGGTTGAATGGCGACCAAACCCAGACAGAAATTCGAGATGGAGAGGCAGAAGGACACATTACAGGGTAGAGATAATGGGAATACCAGATGAAAATGGGAAGAGGAAGGAGACACGCGTCATCGAGAGATCATCTAAAATTGGAGAAAAGTGTCATATGAGACGGAAGAGGTCGGAGGATACGACATCATAAAACGAAGCGTAATGCGGATTCTTCTGGGAGGTGGACGACGGCATTAAAGGCCAAAGTGGGTTGCAAGGGGCCTGCTGGCATAATCAAGGTTCTATGAAGGGCGGCACGCGTGAGTCCCTTTAAAGGGGAAGTATACTGCTTTCAAAGGGAGGTCCGCGGATGCGAGAGGAAAAACAAACCAGGATAAGAATCAAGAGCTCAAATCCCACTACTTAATGGTTTGGGGGAAAACGACACGTCGACGGAGAAAGAGAGGGGGAAAGGACTGTGTATGGAACGATAGGGGGGAAAACAGGACTTTGAACAATGAAAGAAAACTTCACGAACACTAGGGAGGGTCGGCAATTGAAGAAAAATATAGTTTAGGGATCGGGAGTTCAAGAATACTGGTTGGTAGAATGGGAGAAAAAAAAGGGACCGAGCACTCTGAGACAAGGAAAAAAGCAGAAGTCTAATTGCGAAAAATTGGGACGGGGGCAACTGACAACCTGCCATCCTGGGGGGCAAGGTAATTTCAGGGCGAAAAAGGAATTGAGACAAGACTGATTTAAAATGATTAGATGGTTGTACTAGAGAGGTAGTGAATGATACAGGCCAAATGGGGAGAATGAACGCAAGGCCGGCTCAAAGGGAAGAAGAGTTCAAAGCCTGTCCCGTTGAAATAACTCATGGGAAAGGGGGGGGTACAATAAATGGGGGGGAGCCCGAGAGAACTCCTGGGGGGGGAAACAAAGAAGGAATGTTGCCTGGGAGTTTGCTGAAAGTCTGCCAGAATAAAATATGGAAATAGTCGAGGGAGAAAATAGCTTGCTGCGATACAAACGAGGAGAAAGGAGAATAACGCAGTGGTTGGACGTACTGTAGGATATAGAGAGAGGGGAATGGTGGAACAAAAGGTAAAGGGATAGCACGCAAGGGGAATCCCTACCGCCGAACTTGGAATTACGCATAAACTTAAAGGGAAGGAGGGGCCAACAGAGGGCGAACTGTTTTGAGGTGAATGGATTGGTGCACCTTGTCCTAATTTCGAAGACCTACTTTAAGGGAACAATGATTGATCTCATCACGAACGGGGAAGGCCTGGGATACCAGGGGATTGGGCATTCGCCCGATTTGGGGATCCGAATCAGGGGACTGCTAACTTCAATAGATGCACGCATTGAACAATGGCATGAAGGGTTGCGATATTTCGGGCTCTTAAAGGAAGGGAAGTGCAAGCAGTAGAAATTGACGGGAGAGGGGAATCTCGTTTAAGGAATGAGGGGGGGGGCAGGAAGCGACAGGGGGGAGATACCGAGGATTAATGCTCCTCAAGGGAAGGGAAGTGAGGGTAGCTGAAAAAGAACAGGGGGGGGAGACCGTGGCAAAAAGGTGCGAATCGAAGCCCAAAAGCAAGAAGGTGCTGGAACAGGGCGTTACAAAAAAGGGACAAAAAAAACTGTCGCTCGGGTTTCAAATGTCAATGCAAGGAGGAGAGGGACATAACTTTGGCGCTAGAAACATGATTCTTCATTCAGAAAGAGAATCGTTGGGGTTGGAAGAGGGAGACGAGTCGCGACGAAGTTACCCACCAGCGACCTTTGTCGTTGAAGGATGGCCCCCTCCAACTTGTCTCTGAGGGACGGGGGTCAAAAAAAACTGAGTAGGAGGAAAAGAAGAGTTCATCCCGAGAAGGGGACATTTTAAACCGTAGGAGGTAAAAAGCACGGGGACGCGGTCTGGCGGGCTTGGGTCAAAGGTAGGGAGGGAGATGACGCGCAGCGTGAAGGATCGCTCCTTGGGCGTCTCTTGTAGGCAGGAAAGTGGGAAAGGCACGAATTGAGGAACCAGATCGGAGATGTGAAGCGGATGACGCAACTGAAAGAGGGGGGTTCTTGTGTTAGGATAGGAATTTTTGACCAAGTCTCAGGAAGTGTCCGGGGCGCGTCAATAAAAACCGACATGCCGCCTGTCATAGAATGAAACAAAATCCTCTGAAGAAAGATGCTAAAGGCAGAGACCGAGAAGGTCGTCAAAGAGATTACAAGCCGGAATAAAGAGGACGTAACGGAGGGCAGGAGAGCGAGAAAAACTCTGGTTCCCACGAGTCAAAAATCGCGAAAGCTGGTATGCTTAGAATGAACGATGGAAGGGGAGGCAAACAAAGGTCAAGGGGGAGAAGGGGGAAAGGGTAGACGTTGAATATCCTCATGGGATGGGTACCACCGTCAAGGAGGGATGGGAAATGGGATGACAAGGAAAAGAAGAGACAAAGTGTCGCCCTCGTGGCAGACGGGAAGGCGAGAATTGGTAAGAGAAGGGGAGGTTGGGTAGACGAATGCTGGAAAGGGCGTGATAGAGAACCTCCGGTTGTGAAGAGGAGAAAGACACTCTAACTGCGAGAGATAGTAACGGGGAAAAAGAGAAGGTACAAATCGAGAAGGGCGAGCATAACTTCTTGGTTGTCAAAGGGAAGAGGGAGTTTCAAGACCTAAGGGGGGATTCTGGGCAAAGAGGCGGAGATAACGAAGGGATAGGGTGACTTGGGGTTGTGAACCATAGGAAGAGAAAAATTAGTCCAAAAACCTTGTGACGGAAAAAGTCCCGGGAAAGCAGGTGTGAAAAGTTAGTGGGAGCAAGGAAGAGGATAGAGTGAAGATCAATGAACGTACTGTGGAGAACAGGAGGCCGAACGCTCAGGAGGCAGACCTTTAATCCATGTACTGGGGAGAGGAGGAGGTCGAGAAATGGGTATTTGAAACACGAGAGGGGGCATAGGAACACCAGTGGTCGAGTTGCAAAAAGCGCTTGGAAGGTGCGAAGAGGTTCTAAACAAAAAGGGTCGGATGATTAGACGAAAAATGATGCAAGACTACGGGGCTCTCAGTTGCCGGGTGCGACGGGAGTGGAGGAGTCAGGGTCGTGGGGAGGGGAAGAAAAGAGTATCGGATCTATAAGACAGAAGGGGGAACGAGAGTTGGGAAGTTAGACCGGGTCGGTCGTCTGTGGACAAACCAATGACAGTTGGAAGGGGAGTAGTGGCTAAGAGGGGGTGGGACCATGCATAGACGAAAGCTCTGCTTCCGGGAATCACTCTGGGATATCCTGGCACTGGCGCAGTGAACGGGGGAAGGAAAGAGAAAACATGATTGTGGCCGGACTGGAACTGCCGGAGGGCACCAAATCGGGAGTTTTAGAAGGGGAGTACGACAAGACGAAGAGATCCGTAGAGGAGAAAAAGGGGATAAACAGGTAGTTCATGAAGGATCGAGAATCGAATGTCTCCTCAAAGTAATGGACGGGTAGTGTTAGGGAGACTCGTCGCGAAAGGCTGTTCTGATAGAGGTAAGCGTCCCACTTCGCTTCGTGGGGGGGAAGGGTGAGCAGCTCGAATAGTCCGTGGATCGGGGTCAAGGTTGGTCTAACAGAAACTCACCGAGCCTGGACACCTAAAGGGTAAATCCAGGTGGGCTCAGGCCCTCAAGAGCCAATGACAGCGAGGAGAATGGTCAAAAAGGGGGCCGTTCAGAAACGCCAAACAGAAAAGAGGACACCGTCTTAAGGAAGGGGTGACCAAAGCCCGTAGGTGAAGAGAAGAAATTGGTGGAACTAGGTATGGGAAACGATACAGCTCAACAAAAGAGGAGGAATAGAGAGATACTTGGGGATAACTACCTCAAACAAGTTATTCTGGGCAAAGGGTAAAATGGCTGAGGAGGGCATATGGGGGTTGTCTTGAGGAAGGGAAGATTGGTAATGGATATGAAGACGCTTTCAAATCTTGTCAGGACAGGAAAGGGGGGGGGGGTGGTATATTGGATTAAAGCGGGGGAATGGAAACGGGGAGACATCCCGTAAACGGAAATTCTATATTGAAGGGGTATCATCAACAAGAAAGAATTGGGACGGTATCTCTAGAAAGGGCCGGGAGGAAGGAACAAAAGAGGCCCATCATCGAATGCCGGCTACGGGAGAAGGGGTGTACCGATTCTAGAGCATATGGGGGTTGAGAGATAACAGATCTCACAGTCAAAGAGCGAGGATTGACTGATGATATTTCGCAAGCAAAAAGAAAAAGAGTTGGGGAAGGGGGAGGCGTCAGGACCTGGCAAGACGGGGAAGGGAAGTTCCGGCAACATCTTCAGGTAAAGGGAATGGAGAATACATCATACTGAGGGTCCGGAGCGAGGGGGGAGGTCCTCTTAAGGACAGTTATCTCCAAAAGAAAGAAGAAGCTCCCAGAAAAAAGAGACCGGATGGGGTGTGGCCTCCGAAAAGGCAAAAAAGAGGATCAAAGGGTCTGGGGGGTATGGAAAGATGCTGGATGCCGTGCACAGTTTTGAAGGGGAAGGAGGGAAAAAACCAGCAAGGAGGGTCAGGAATGCGGGAGAGAATCCTTGTTGCGTGTCAACGTGGCTAAAATGGTTTGGGAAAGGGAAAGGCCGAAAACTCATTCGCCGCGAAAGCCAGGAGTCGGGAAAAGGGACAAGGGGTAACTGGGAAAGAAAGAGAGGGGGTGCAAAGGTCACGGTCTGGGAGCTACGGAAATAAGGGGGGGAGGGAGAAGGTGGTTTGAACGAGAGGGTCGCAGCTGCGACACTTAAGACTTGCTCGGGATGAAACGAAGGCCTTGCACTTCTTGGAAACCGATCCCGGGGGTGAAAGCTCATGGGAATTGATAATCTGTGCCCGAGCCGTGGGAGAAAAAAAAGAAGGATACCTGGAATTACTTGACGGGAAGTGATTCATTCCGTCCGTCTTAAAAAGAAATAATGGGAACTCATATTATTAGCAAAAGGGAGCAGCTTGCTGGAAGCATCCGCTGATTATTACCTGACGTTGACAAGAAGGAGGAAGGGAACCGAGATTGATTGTGGCCGTTCCACAACACAGCACCAGAACCTTAGAGAAGAGTGCGTAAAAGCTAATACAGTCTAAGGGGAAGGGGGGGTAGCACTGAGGAACTAGGGGCGAGGGGGGAGGAGACATTGGGAGGAAGAATAAGATGAGACGAAAATAAATGAGGATCTCAATAAAAAAAAGGAATGTGGGCTAAAAATCTAAAAGGATAACACTTGGCTTGATGGACATAGAAAGGTTGGGAGAGACGGGGGGCAGAGTGGAAGGAAAAAGTCGGTCACGCAATGGGATGCGATGTACTACTGTGGGAGGTTTGAAAAAAACGTCAAGCGGAAGAAAGTAGGGGAAGAGGGGGGGGGTGTGGATAGACTGAAGATCTTTGACTAACATGGGGAACTCGGCAATTCCTAGGGAAAATGCACAGGATGACTCTAGCATTCGGGAAAATTCGTTTGATTACGACGAACAGGGGAAGGCAAAAGACGGGGGGAAAAAAGGGGGGGTAGAATCAGCCACGGCACAAAAGAAGCAGACAATGCGGTAATCCTCTCAACAAGGAAATCGGTTTCAGGCAAGGCTTTGAAGGAGGGCGGGGAAGACTGTTTACGGCTAAGCACGGAGAGAGACAATTAGCCACTTGAAGAAAGGGCTAGTTTGCAGGGGGAAAGGGAAGGGGAGAAAGTAAAGAAGAAATACAAGGATATAGTGCTTCTCCCTCCTGCAACGGGGGAGATTTGAG
>Ga0179591_1331952_pt1 | contig 10348 bp, 6 predicted proteins | sample CZOMad2_1_08_16f_FD_182891 | JGI IMG/M metagenome (GOLD analysis project Ga0179591, IMG submission 182891) | Vadose zone soil fungal communities from Angelo Coast Range Reserve, California, USA - CZOMad2_1_08_16fungal (PacBio error correction) | ecosystem: Environmental > Terrestrial > Soil >...
TTTTCGGGTGCACAGATGGGGGGGGGGGGGGGAAAATGTTCTGGGCTCCTAAAACAGATAAAATCCTTCGGGAAGAAAAGTTAGGTTTGTAGGGGGACGTTCGTAGAGCGTTTGTAAAAGTTCCCTCGACCTCCTCACAATTAAGACATCTCCCCACCCACGCAGGGGGGGGGGTCCCCCTACTGGTGCTACCAAACTCGAACGTAAAACCTTTTACGGAGAGGGGGCAGAGAAGGTTCTGAGAGGACAGTCTCGAAAATGATACTAAATGGGACTCCCAAAGGTGAGCGAGAACTTCAGAAATCAACCTTCAGACAGTAAAACAGGTGGCGCTCTACTCGAAGTAGAACACGTGGCTCCTCAGACGAGAAAGGCCGTACTATTGTCAAACCGATCGACAGAAAAAAAGGGCTTAAAAAATCTCTATGAACCGGAGGCACTTGGGGGAGGGGGAGCTCTCAGATAAGATCTCAACTACGCTGCAGGTGGGGTCGTTGGTGGGCCCTCGAGGGCAGTCATCCTGGCGTTCACTCAAAGCGACTATGCAGTGATCGCGGGATCAAAGCCGTCCCTTGTGTGTATTGGAGTACGCATGAAATCTCTAAGAGAGATTATCTCTCACAAACGGGGGGGCAGGTGGAGGGACGGGAGATGATACATGGGGAAAAGATAACTTCCACCACTGTAGGGGGAGGGTCAATCTTTCAAAATTCAGGAAAATTTGGTCCCTCCTGTCTGCTGAAACGCGTAACGCCACAAGCCAAAAACGACTTTAAAGGTCAAGGGGGGAAGGGTTGGTCTATAGGGAGCCGACTGAACCTCCACGAAGTTTTGGTCGGAAGAGGCTTTTAGAGGATACCCTTCCTTACAGAAAGGAAGACCGGCACGTGATCGAGGGGGAGGCCACGTGCGTTGACAAGTAGATATGCTTGCGGTAAGGGACACGGCTACTGACGCGATGCTGGCGTTCGGGACGGGGAAGGCTGTGGCGTCCACGTGAAAGGATCGGGACCAAGAGAAAGGAAAGGTAATTATTCCCGAGTCGGGGAAGTGGGGGGAAGGGTTGGGAATGAAATTCTACCAAGGCAAAAAAACTTTATGTAAGGTACGGGATCTTGGAATCTTGGGTTGTAGATTTCCCACAGTTGCACAAAAAACGGTAAAAGTCACTGCAAAAGTCGCGTGCATCTCGAATGCGAGAAGCGGTCATTCATACGGTTCATGAGAGAAATCAGGCACCAGACATCAGGGGGGGGGGGGGTATGGGGGCGAAATGGAGTTCTAGAACATCCGACACGATAAATGCCTGACCTAAAGCAAATGCTTGGCCGAGGGCTACATGGGCTGGTTCCCCCACCTTGACTCTGAAAAAACCACAAAGGGTGGAAGTAATCTTCGTGCCTCGTGGTTCGAAGGTTAAAAGAAAGCACGGGGGAACAAAAAAAACGGGAGAGGAGAGGGTTCATTCCTTTATCTCTAAGGGACATTATAATCAATCAGGTGACAACCGTCCACCCCGAGAGAAAGAGGTGAAAAGGGGGAAGCTGACTCCAATACTCAGAATTGAAAAACGGGCAAAGTATCATCGATTCAAGGAGAGGGTTAAGGCGCTCCCCTCTATGGAATCAAAAAAAAGCGATTTCGGCCTATCATCTAGGATAAAAACATTTACGACAGGGTGACCGAAGGGACATCGTCGAACGAAGAAGACTCACCACATCTTTAAAGGATTCACAGGTTACAAAAAGAGGGGAAGCAGTTCGTGTACAAGAGGGGGAAGCAGAAAGTAAGCTCTCGACGCCTGATTACCATCTAGAAAAAGGCATTGAAGAAGAAAAGTAAAAAAGTGAGTACCGCACCTCGATAAAGAACGACCACTTGTAGCGAAGGTACGAAAAGACGTTGCTCTCTTTCAGCGTTTGGGAAAAGGTGGGAGCAAAAAAGGCTCTAAACCCCAAAAGATCTCTCTAAAAAAACCACGGATTGAAGAGATCTTTTGAAGTAATTGAACTGACGTTGTAATGTCTGAGGTCCACGGCGGGACAAGCCCCGTCTTCAAGGGGGGAGCCCACCAGAAGGGGGATGGGGGGATGCTGTATCCAATGGGGCGCTCCTCCGAGATCGTTCATCGTGGTCTTACTATATCTTCTACGGGCGCAATCGGAAACGCCAATTAAGGAGGGGGCTCCCCTTTGAATTCGCGCCAAGCTTGTGAGAAAAATCTTAGGGAGGAGAGTCGGCACAACGGGCGTCCATGCACTGGAACGGAGAGATGCTCCAAAGCAGCGGGGGCGTTCTCAAACCAGAGAGGTAAAGCCACCGAATCGGATGCTCGGAGCAAGGGTCTGTTACCCGTTCAGAGGGGAAATCCTCAAATGGACTTTTATCTGTGCCTTCCACGACCTTCAGGGAGGATAAAGGGACGATGGCGAGGGCCAGAACTCTCAGTAGTAGGGGCGGCAAGTTCACAGGACTGCTGGGAGTGAACCTTGCACAAAAAGAAACAAGAAAAGTCCCGGAAAAAAGGGTGCGTTATAAAAACAGGCATGGGTCTGCAGCTAAAACTTCGCCGCCCATGTGAGACAGACAAGTCAGCGCAACCTGAGGGGCCCGGCCATTTTCCTAGGAAGTGAGGGATCACGAAGAAACAAACGTGTGCGAGAGGGGGGGGGCAGAGACGACGGTGCAGGGTCGGCCGTTGCAATGAGGAACATACAATCGTGAGGTGTGGGACGTGAAAGGTAGAAGACGCTGTGGGAGGACGGGCCTTTGCCGGGGAACCGTGGGACAAATGTGACGGAGGGGGAACCTAATAAAAAAAAAGGGGTGAGGAGGGGAGGCGAAGGAGGGAAGACGAGAGGAGGTGTGTGGAGAAGTAGGATGGGAGGAAGGGAAAGGGTTGAGGTATGCATGGGTACGGGGGAGGGGTTATGCGAGTGGTCGGAGAGTTGGCGGGGAGGGGGGGGGGCAAGCGCTCTGCGTTGCTAAGACAGGGCGGTCGGTCCGTCCGTTGGAAGGGGGTTCGGTCTTCTCTCTTCTCGTCCTGAGGACCTGCAAACGGAGCTCTCTACGGAGGAGTGCGGAGGTGATCTCCGACAGGTAGTAAAGATTTAAGAACAGACACGGACTTTTGCTTACGAAAATTCACCTCCCTAAGTTAGTACTCACCCCTAAAGGGAACATTGCTACACGTAACATGATTAGCCGGATTACTTTCAACCTAGAGCAAGTAGTCACCCGAGTTTGCTGATCGCTGCTACGGGTTCCTAGTTAAGGGTTGACTTCCACTCTTCGTGCTACTCTCGGGGCTTGGAGCGGGAGTGGCTCTTTCAACAAAAAAATGTCTTGGTATGTTAGTTCGTAGATAAATACAACAACCTTCTTAAATAGGGTGGTGCGGGGGAATGGCCTCTAGTGCAATCTTGCAAGTACAAATCACGCACATAGGGGCTTTCAAGAGGCAGTGAGGGTGGGGATCGGTTTCTGTGGCGCGTCGTCCAAAGGGTAGATCGAAAAAACAAAAACTGATTGACAAGAGGCGATGGAAACTCGATCACCACTCAATGTCGGGACTGAGCACCTGGATCAAATCCGGGAAGGGGGGGGTGACGAAGGAGCGATCGCTGGAAGCGCGAGCCACGAACCCGAACTCTTTACTGAAGGTTGGTTGCGATCGTTTCGTGAAAAGAAAAACCACGAAGGGGTCAAAAACCGGTGCGCGATGGGACACTCCGTCCGGCGAAACACACGACGACAAAGGTCTCCAAGTAGATGGCAACGGACGGTGATATTAGGAGGTCAGGCGCCTCTATGGTCTGAGAAGGGGAAAGATTCTTCAGTATGAGAGGGGTTCGCTGGTTTTTTCCAGTATTAATGCGATCTATCATGACTACCAATTCCGATCTTAAGACAGGAGAGGGTGCACCCGTAGGGGGAGTTCGCAGGGTGTTGAAGGGAGAAAAGAAAACTACTCCAAACCTCCACTTTATACGGAAACGAAGTTTTCATCTGGGGGATTGTTGGATTGAGCCCTAAGTTACCAAAAACGTGGGTGCCACTTATAAACGAGAGATCCCTAAAGGGCGGGCCTCGCTCTAGGTTCATTTTAGGGACTTGTACCGTTCCATGGACGGCTAGCTATTATTGTATATAGTTTACAAGAGTTAATCCCAGAAGCACAAAGAAGAAACGTAGTCGGAAGCATGCTTAACTAGAGGACGATCTCCTCGGAAGTAGTTTTCCTCGATACAAATAAGTATGGGCAATTGTAGAGCGCTCCCGACCCAAGGGGGGGGGGAGAAGAGAGGGGGGGAAATCTTGTTGGGCGAATGTTCCAGAAACAGGGAGAGTGCAACTTGCATCCAGGAGAACCCCGTTATCCTTGCTTGGAGAGGGATTCTAAAGGGGAGCATCAAATCAGCCTCTGAAAAAAGCCCAATTACAGTACAGGCAGAAAAAAGACGCCCAATACCCTCAATACTTACGAGCAATTAGATAGAAAAAGAGAGGAAAAAAATACATTTGTGGAGCACGCCAGAGCTCGAAAATCGCGTTAAGTTTGAAAATTTACGGGAAAAGGAGATGGAGACGATATGACAGCGTCAGGGCGCGAATGTCCAGGGGGTGACCATCATCTCCACGTGTCCACGAGTACAAGGAGAAGTGGAAAAAGGAAAAGTACTCCGATGAAAGAAGACACTCTCGAACAATCTGGGAGTAAAAGCAACTCGTAAATACGCGTCGCCACGGTAACTACTGAAGTTGAAACTTCAAGCAAAAGGGATTTTTTTTACCGACTGGAAGATACCAAGGCAAGAAGAACCACGTCCAGATATAAAGCCAAAAACCAAGGAGGGAGAAAAGAGAGAATATCTTGCAGTCCGGGGGCTTTGAAGAAAGGGGGGGACGAACGTCGGGACCTATTACAACCGCAGCAACTGGGGGGGGTGAAAAAAGAGAGCCGTGGTTACCCTAGGAGAGGAAAAAGTACTCCCGGTGCGGCGAGAAGACAGGGATTGACGTCGAGAGGCAGAAGATACTGAAACTTGAGAGTTCCGTCGATGGACACGAAAAGGGTAGAAGGGAGAAAAACTGGAATTCGCAAAGGAGTAGTGGTAGGGCTGTCCGACGGATACTTAGGGGACTACTTCATAGGATCTGATAAGCAAGAAAACAGGCAGCGGCAACAGCTGATTGAGATCTCTGGCCGTCTAGGAAGAGCTCTGAACGCGCTGGATTGGCGCGGAAGTGGGCATGAAAGAGGTAACGACTTTCCGAGGGGAGGGGGCTTTCTGGACTCGGGCCGTATTGAGTAGATATAAGAAGCGAAAATGACTGAAAAGGACTTCAAGCTTCACTAGGCGTGCGGGGGGTGAGAAAAAGAAGGGGGTACTATTCTTTGCTTGCACCTTCGTTCATCGCACCCAAGACTATAAGGGAAGATCGACGCTTCCTTCCAAATGTTTGGGGTCTTTACCCGTCCTCAGTTTAGTGTGTTAAAGAGTAACGCCCGTGGGTCGTTAGATCCAGGAGCAAGGTTACTTTAGAGTGCAATGACATTTGGCTAACGTCAGTAATGGCAATCCTTGAGCTCTGTCGAAACACCGCGATACTACCTAGGATAGGGACTAGTCTGTCCTCTGGGAAACCTTCCCGAGGAAACGAAGAGAAGGGACTTTCCATTCGAGAAGAGCAGTGGAGTGGTTGTGACTTTTCATTTTCACGTGGGGAAAAAATGTGAGGAAGTGTCTGAAAATCACCACCCAAGAGTTTAGTAATCAGGGTATTTTTTTCGTCGTCAAAGGGTGGAGAGCCTCAACTCCTTTCCCAGCGACGGGGGAAACGGGTGGGGATCGCTGCCTCGAAAACCGGGGAAAAAGTCTAGGGAGGGTGAGGGAGAAAATTCTAGAATAGAAGAATAGGGGAGACAAAGGGGTGGCAAGTGCTGAAGGAGGGGAGCCCGCACCTCCAGATGAAAGATTTAATTAGACTCATCTGGGTCCGAAGACTGAGAAACAAGACGCTACGCATCGACGTCTAACTGACAGTTCGCCTGAGATAATTTTCACTGATCAAGGAAAGGGAGTGGCATGGTCGATGTAACTCAAGGACGGAGAGACTGCTATCAAGACACAGGAAAAAATTTCTTTAGGGTCTTGGCGAGGGAATAAGATCGAAAGAACCTCATTAAGGTTGTGGATGCGAGTTGCAATCTAGCTGACGGGAAGCCTGTCTGCACAAGAAGCTGAACAATTGTATGCGTGTCATATACCCCCTTTTCATTTTTGGTACGTCATAGTGGGTCATCTCGCGATCTCGGAAAGAAGTCCGAGGATCAAAAAAAAACTTAGGAGGGGAAGAGAGAGAATACTATTGTAACTAAAAACACATGGCGGCTTAATCTTCCAGCGGATACTGCCGGTTATAGTAATTCCCAACCTTCTCTGACCAGGATAGCTACCCTGAAAAAGAAACCCGTAGGGAAGGTCTGTTGGAGAGGAGGGCCGCAACTAAAAAACTCACCTCCAAGGGTTTTACCGGTGTTGCTATGCTCTTGACGGGGAAGCAAACACCTTATTCGACGCATCGACCTGAAGGGGAAGTCATTAAGTAGTAAAAAAGGAGGGTGATACCTTCGCGAGTGCGGAAGAGGTGGGCTCAGTATACGACTATCACGTCGGGCGAGGTCAAATCTTCGGCGAGTCCCCGTTAGGAAAAGTCAGGACCAGAAGCCGAGCAGGGGAAGTCTGGAGGATACAAACGTCGGGAGGAGGGAGTTTGAAAGAGGGACCTAAAGACCTGCCCACGAAACAAAGGACGCAATGGGTGAGCGCTATTTGGGTCAGTCCGGCTCCCCGCCCATTTTTAAGAAAACTTGGGAAAGAAACGTCAAGAAAAAGAACAAGACTCTACGTCCGACTCGGCTATGGGGTTGGCCAAGAGAACGAATCGACTGCATCGAGTAGTTCTCCAACGTTTTAGGGGTTCTGACAACAAAAAGGATAGGAACCTGCAGGACCCGGCGAAGTGCTAACTACTTGTCGCGACCGTGTTGCAGAAAGGAAGGGGTTCAGAGCGCCAATAGGAGACCAAAAAGTGGAACGGGCCTTCTGAATGGGTGTGGCTAGGGTTCAATGGACCAACAGAATCTAGGGGACATACCACGTCTACAACGTGAATCGAAGCAAATGCGTCTTCGAAGATAATTCAAGGTACATAGGGGCTCCGAACCACCAGAAGGATGCCTTCTTTCGTTGAAGAGGATGAACTAAAGTGACTTGAGCGGGATGCTTCCAGAGTCTCTTAAAGATAGCAATGGAAAATAACAGGATGTTTGTAGAAAAGCCAAGCTCACTGAAGGGAAGAGTATAAGGTAGGCGGTAAGGGAGTGTGCCAGGAAACTCAGCAAAGTCGGAGAGCAAATCTAAATGGGAGCAATGACGAAGAAAGGTAATATGTACCACTGAAAATTCTGAGGAAAGGGGAGAAAGAGGGACGCATACTATCTCTAGGGGTGCTCCTCAGTAAATACTCTAGGACATAAGCCATCACACGGTATCGAGGTTTGTCGAAAAAACACTTTAATAAAGGTTATAGAGGGGACACCGAGGACTCTACACATTCTCTAAGGGAAAACAGATAAAGAACAACACACGAAGGAAGGAAAATCGAGATCGTTTCTGCCGGTTTTATGGGGGGATTCAGGGGGGAGAGGTAGAGGGCCCACAGAAGCCCTCGGCTGAAAAAAGTGTTAATGCACTCAGATAACGTTTTTGCTAAAAAGTGCAGGGGAGTATCCGGGGCCGGCGGCAGGGCCTCCAGAAAGGCGTTCACGTAGAAGAAGGAGAATTGGAAGGGGGTCCTGGGACACAAAAGGTAGGGGGTTCAAACTGGAATGCGCAATCGGATTGGGAGAGACTGAGAGAATGCCTTTCGGGAAAGGAGGGTGCACGTAACTTTCCACTTATACGCAGAAGGGCACAACAAGTTAAAATAGGAGTGGCTCGGCTCCTTCAGAGCTCACTGGGAATCTGCGGAGGAAGGAAGTTAGGGGCCGCAACGGTTTCAAGAAACCAGGATCTCGGTCGGGGATTGGAGTAAGATTACATGAGGGGGGAACACTGACTATACCCTTATTCGTCCAGAACGAGTGGGTAGGACGTCTTTTATATGGCAAGTTAAAGAGGGGGGAAAAGTCTAAAAAAAACAACTCGAAGGAAGGAAAAACTTGTGCCGTAGGAGGTGGGACGCGAGAAACTTCTCCTACTCATTGGAAGATCTCGCACTTGCGTCGCCGCAAAATGGAGGGACTTCTACTGGGGTGAAAAAAAAAAACGTTTGTCAGAAATCTCCATAGGGCTCGTGCGTCCTGGGTACAAAAGAATGACGATAGTCGAGGCAATGTTCGGGGGCGCGCGGGAATTTGGGGGCCTTGGCCAGTGGAAATTGGGAAAGGCGGGGCCTTTCGGTCAGTTCTCCGAGAAAGCGATCCAAGCTTGCACCCGTCGGGAGGGGTGGGGAGTGTAGTCTCTTTTCTCTGATAAAGAGAAAATCCTAACGTACGAGCCAACAGTGGTACCGATTGCGGACCTGACGCTCGGACTTTTGAGGTAAATTGAACAGGGGATGCAGAAGAGGGTACTACAAGAAAAGTGGAGGAGCTACGCCGCATAGGGGGGTGGAAAAGGCGAGGAAACGGGGCGTCGCACGCATAACCAGGATAACCTCAAGGTCAGGAAGCATAGGTGCGATCAAATCCGTCGATGCCACCTCGGGGAGGGCGCCAGAAAACGGGTCAGGACAACGCGCGATTAACAACGTAAAAAATTCGGGGGGATTTAAAAACGATAAAGCGTATAAGAACCTAACCGAAGGAAGGATGGTTGAGGTTGAGTGTTCCTCAGGCGTTGTAATAGATAAGCTGGAAATAAAAGCGACATGGAGTGAAAGACACAGAGTTCCGGATAATCGAAGAAATGGTTTTTGGAAGTAGATTCAGTGCGTAGATCGAAATCTGGATCGATCACACAAACAGGAGAGGGGGAGTGAGATAAAATGGACGAGCTAGCGACCATAACAAAACCAACAAGGCGGGGGGAGGGGAACCTCTAGCCGGCTGCTTTTTCCTCCTAGGCGTGAAAAAAGAAGTTATCGAACACACAAAGGCAACCCAACTCCCACAGGGATAGCTGCCTTGTTAGTTTGCAGCGTATTGAAGGAGGGGAGATCCGGAACGCACACACACGAACGTTTTTCCGGGAAAGGGAGTGGAAGCTCCTGCCGGCGACCACTAAAGGCAGCCCCGGTGATCTTCCATTATGGCGGGGAAGCCAAAAGTTAGGGGGGCGCGTCTGCGATGTTATGCGAAATGCGAGGACGGACACGCGAGGATGTCGGCCGTTAGGGTCTTTAAGTGAGGAAAAAAGAAATAGTCGAGGGGCAAGCCCGAGAGACGAAAGCGGAGGGAAGGAAAGTAGGGGGCGGAGGACTGTCGCGGGAGGTAAAGGGTATAGTCACCCGCCAAACCGCACTTGGGTAGGATGTGACAGCGCGGTGTGAATTCTCAAAACCGAGCGGGCCAAAATCAAAGAAACGGACAACGACAAGCGGCTATCTAAAGGGACCATCGCTCGAGCCGATGGACGTCGGTGAAGTTACCTGGGTCCTAAATCGAATTCTAAGAGGGAGTAAGGATCCAGGGTTTCTTTCGTTATCGGAGAAGTGGAGCTGCAGCGTACTATTGGCTTGCTCGTAGAGGCGGGAGCCGGTGTGCTACGTTTTCAACAAAGAGGGAAGAAAAAAATTTTGAAGGGCCAGCGGGTAGGAAGGGGGAGTCACTCCCCACATAAAATTGGGCCCCGAAAAACTAGACTACATATAAGGAAAGTCCGGAAGAGGAGGGGTCTGAGCCTTTAGCATCAGCATGTGAGAGCAAGTCCAAGGAAACCGAATACTTCTTTCGGACCGTTGAAGGGGCAGCTCGGGAAAAACCTCAATTGCGCGAGGAAGCCAGAGCAGGAACGCAGAAAGAGGGTGGGAGAGAAAAGTGTCAGTTTTCTCTGCTAGTCTAAGTCTGGGGAGACTAAAGGGAAAAATAGTCTCTTCTACGAAGAGCTCTCACGCAGCTCAAATTCCCGTTTGGCCAAAAAGAGACAGGCGACCGCGCTTCTAACTGAAGCGCACTGGGGAAAGAAGAATCGTAAGTCAAGGGAACCATGGGGGATTGACCGCAAATCTGGAAGAGAGGAGTCAAAGGGGCAGAGGTTCGAAAACACGTTGAGCCCTAATATTTGTACCGAAGTCCTAGAACCCAGCTCTAACAAGAAAAGCCCGTCAAGGGAAAAAAAAG
>Ga0179591_1276136_pt1 | contig 10347 bp, 7 predicted proteins | sample CZOMad2_1_08_16f_FD_182891 | JGI IMG/M metagenome (GOLD analysis project Ga0179591, IMG submission 182891) | Vadose zone soil fungal communities from Angelo Coast Range Reserve, California, USA - CZOMad2_1_08_16fungal (PacBio error correction) | ecosystem: Environmental > Terrestrial > Soil >...
TTCGGACAATTCTCCGGAAGAGGATCCTGTCCAGGGAAAATGACAGTCTGATTTCTCTCATGGGGGGCGCGGGCCTTTCACCCGTGGGTCGGAAAATGGTTGCTCTTCTCAGAGCGGCAGCCTGATAGCGACAAGATCGTGTCGGGCCAAAATACCTCTCTGGGAAAAAGGGAGGTAGGACTACTCGAGAAGTTCATCCACCGAAGTGGATCACCGAGGGCTGAACTGAGCAGAACGTGACTGTCAGTGGCCAGGATTTGCAACTGGGCACTTACATGTCTTAAAGGAGAAAGTTGTCCCCCTTCAGAAAACCTGTGGGGAGGCTTGTAGCGAAGAAAGGGCAAGGTCGCGGTGACGAAGACTGAACAGGGCGCGGCTGCAGCTCGTAAATGACATTCCCATATGCCTTTTCGAAAGACTCGTCTCCTATTCCACCGGGAACGGCGAAGAGGGCGAAGGTTGGTGACTAGGTAGGCTAGCGCTCGCCGGGAGGATAGCGTCTATGACGGTAGTCCGGGGAGTTACCTTTGAGCCGACGTGTTCTGTCGGAGGTCAGGTACCCGAGGGGATATCATGGTCCGAACGAAGAAGTGTTGCCCGGCTTGGGGGAGCCGATGCCAGGGCGCTGCCAGCTCCAGGGGGGAAACGCCAGGGGAATTGAGGATTTTAATGCCTATGAAGGCGGCTGGTCATATAAAGAAGAACCGCCGGAGTGCTGCGGTCAGGAAAAACACCAGTACGGCGCCGAGAGTGGAGAGCCACCAAACCGATCTTTATCCGTGAAGCGGCCTCTGGGAAGAACCCTATTATTTAAGCAGTCGACGATCTCGAAAAAAACACCGACGGAAGAGGAGCACGGAAAGATGAAGCCAGGTAGGAAGCTGGAATGCAGATAAATGATGGGGGCTGCCCAGAGGAATAACTATTACCGACTGGACGAAGCAAGACTGGAGTCCCCGATCAAATTGGATCCCCCTGCACACTAGCCGATCAGCCCTTAAACAGCTAGGGAGATGGCCCCCTTTGCAACCATCAGATGGCGTGAAAAGCCAGGAGAAGATTCAAAAGAATGGATTGAATAGGGGAGCGGGGTCGGCGGTTCTAAAGACGTCACCAACGCCAGGATTCTCTGGCAACCCGGTCTGAAAGAACAGGAAAAGGACTCAAAAAAAAGGGCCGTGCTTAAGAAGGGAAACACCTAAGGCTTCGGACAGCATCTACGCTAGGACGACAGGGGGGCGGGAAACCTTTTTGAGGGGCCACCCAAAAGACGGCGCATGGTGAGAGAAAGCTGAAGAGACCGCGAGGAAAGAGGGAAAACGAAATCTGCGGGGGAAAAATAACTCGCCGAGAGGGGGGGCAAGTCTCTATTTGCAGGTCTTCTCAAACACTCGACGTCGGGAGAACCGGTTGGACTGGGGTTGGGAAGAAACCAGAGAAAGAAACATGAAGGCCCGCCTCACGAAGGGGGAGAGGAAGTGATACTTAATCCGAAGATAAGGGGGCCGCGCCCATCTCCTTAAAAAAGTTCGGCATCCAATCCGAGGGGACCGTCCCCAAGCTCCCAGAGGAAAAAAGGAAACCCCAGCAAAACCTAGGACCTGAAAAAAAAAAAAATAAGGAAAAATAAAAGACAAAGCAGAACAACCAGGGGATCTCTTCTCCAAGACAGGACATCACAAAAGGGGGGCTGAGGAGTATCAAGAGGAAGGAGGAGCATAAAGACATCACAAGAATTCTGGAAAAAAATGGACGTCGCAAAAAGGGAATATCCTAGAGGGGGAGAGAAAGAACGAAGAGCTTAAAAGAAATTAAAAAATCAACCAAAATACAAGAGAAAAGCATAGAAAAGACCTTCTTAAAAGAAAAAGGCGATGCTTTTCGTTATCACTAAAAGGCTCGCCCAAAAGGTGCATCGGCCTCAGTGGTAGCAGGGAAAACAGAATTGAGCAGAATATAAGGATACGTCCGGAAAAACATTTCCGAGAAAAAGAGAAGTGAGTGGTCCGTCGGCGCGTCTCAAAAGGCAAAACTTAATAAAAAGGGGACGGAACAGAGGGGGTCTAAGCGGGCCAATCAGCGAATTCTCGAAATTCCAAAAAAAGAAAAAAAAAAAACACGCGGAAGAAGAACTTCAAACTTCAAAAGGGTCAAACGGACCATGACCCCCCAAACCGAAAATCTCAACAAAAAAAAAGGAGAGGTCCCAGTATATTCTTAAACGAAGGGGATCTGGTGAGCTAGGGGTGCGAGAAACTTAGGGGTCCGGCTGGGACTCGCCAGGTGATCGGAAGGGCAAGCTCTGAAAGGGATGGAATGGGGGACAGCTTCAACTGACGAGGGGATTCCCAGAAGATATGGTTGCCATGTCGTGCAGGAAGAGAGGCCGAGGTTCACATCGTTAAAAAGATGCGGGTACGAATTACGGCAGTCAAGAGGCACGCTTGGGGACCTCAGAGAAAAAGAAAGGGGGGATGATAAAAAAATCGCTAGGGCAAGGGCGTCTTTTAGGGACTGAAAGAAAGGCTCAGCAAGCCCTCGATTAAAGCAACGGTTCGGGAAAAGGGAGCTCACTCAAGGGGAGGGGTTTGGGGGGTTGGGGTGTGGTGTGTGCAGAAAAGGAAAAAAAAACAAAGAAACAAAAAAAAGACAAAAACGGGGGTGTGGTTTTGGGGTCGGTGGCGCCTCTAGGCGTGGTCGGGGGAACTCTTAAAAAAGGTAAAAGAAAAGCTAACCTACGTCCTATCGGAAAGAGTCTCCTCCAGCGGAACATATCGGGATGAGGAAAAGATTCGCCGCCGAGGAAGAGAGTTCATGTACTTAAGGGAGGGGGCTTGAAGAAAAAAGGAGACTCTCGGGAATTACCGCGGGGGGGGTTAAAATCCGTATCTATTGTTCAAAAAGGATTTCCTCCGTGAGTCCAAAAGGAGAGGGAGATGGGGGGAAAGGAGAGTTTTCATAGGGAATCAAGAAGGGGAAAATCCTGAATCCCCGCGACAAGAAGAAAAAAAAGCGTGGGTTTTTGGAGGAAGGAACTTTGGAGGGGAGGGAACGAAGAAGGTCGGGGGGTTCCTCGGAGGTAGGACGGCACGAAAGAAAATGCTCGGCTTCGGCGAAAACAGCGGCGGAGAGAGCTTACTAACAGGCGTGGAATCAAAAGTTCCAAGGGGTTCAAAAAAAGAAAAAAGTCGTAAGGAAAAGAAAGCATAGGAAATAGTCGGGGGGGGTCTCGGCCGGGGGGGACTGACGCCCTGGTGCCTCGCATCCAATCTGGTTAACAACAGGCTCTACCGGAACGCAATCTAAGGGGGACAAAGAAGCACAAATGTGCACAGCGCAGAGCTACTATCGGGTACTGGAAGAGAGGCCTAAGGTGTAAGTGGAAGAAAGGCTGGGGATCTCTGTCGTTATCCGCTCGTCTCCTCGGACACATCAAGAAGAGGAAAAATCCAGGAAATAAAAAAAGGAATTGCAGGGAAGAACTTAGAAGGAAAAGCTTGTTGTTAAGAGGGAATAGTCTCGGAACCACGAGCTCTGGAGGAGGATAACTAGGGGAACGTCTTATCACAAACCTTTAGGAGAAACCGGGGCAAAAAGGGGACAAAAGAAAGATCACAGAAAGGGAAGGACTTCGAAGGAAGACACCCGGCATGAAAAAGGGGGCGCTGGATAAGAGAGAGGTCAAACGAAAGAAAAAAAATTCGTTAGGAAGAAAAAACTTTGAGAATTTCGGGGGATGACTAAAGACCCTAAGGGGCCGAAGTGCAGGAGGACATAAAAGGAAACTGCCGAAACTCAGAAAAAGGGGCATCCAGAGATTCGAATCCCCCATTAAAACTCCTCTACTAGGTTCCCTGGAAGATGAATAATAAAAAAAAAAAAAGACTCTGAAAAAGAGATCGAAAGCCTAAGAAAAGGCGCTTTAAAGGAGGGGGGAGGACCTGGGGAAGAAGCCCAAAAGGTATGTCGAAAAGAAAGTCGGCAAGGGTGCAGAAAGACATAAGCCTCACTCCTAAGGCTGGGGGAAAGGGATGCTTAAAAAAAGGGGTTCTGAACGAAAAGAGGACCTCCAATTCCAAACGAATTGAGGTGCCGACGAAAAAAGGGGGAAAATCAGGGGGTCCAGGTTTTCCATCCAGAGAACATACTGTCAAAAAGAAGACGTCGAAAGGGGGTCAACCCCGAAGTCCTTCAAAGGAAATGAACGCCTAAAAAATGGTAAGAAAGCTAAAGGAGGAGCGTGGTGAACGCAGAAAGAACTTGAGTCAAAGTCTCGGGGAGAGAGGTTAGCAGAAAAAGGACCACTAAAAGGAAATCGGAAAAAAAGGGGCTTCAGAACCACAACAAAGGGAGAAGAGATAATATGACGAAGAAGCAGTAAAAAAAGGGTCGGAGGAGGAAAAGGGGGACCTCATGAGGAGAACTCTGCTCTAATCTCAAGAGAAGAAGGGCCTCTGAAGATCTCAGTTAAGCTTGGTCTTAGTGCACTCTTCTAGAAGCTGGGGGAGTGGTTCACAAACAAAAACTTCGGCTTAGAAAAGGAAAGTCTTGAGAAGGTTCGAGGAACGGTGGTAGAGATCTCGGTTGTGGGAGGGGGATCCGATAAAGAGGGTCCGGGTCTGGAAGGTCTTTACCAAGGCTAGGGGGAAGGGAAAGCGTAATAAGAGCATGGATTCGTTGGGGGGGGGGAAGAGGACATTGGGGAAGGGGGGGAAACGTTTTAAAAGAGACAGGTGAAATTCCAAAGCTTTGGAGTATCGTGAGACCCTGGGTCGCAGTTAAGGGGGGAAGGAAGGGGCCCGCAGGGGGAAGGGTCGGCTGAGGGCCGGGAAAACTGAAGGGTCTAGGAAGAGTCTCGAGTACGCGGTACGTTAAGAAGAAGATCTTAGCAAAAGGGGGGTTGCGTATTGAAAAAGAGAAACTCGGAAAGAGGGGGATCACTGAGGTAGTCGTCCTTGGAAGAATTAAGAAAGAGAAGTAAAAGGGTTCTTGCCCTCGGGGGGGAAGAGCCTTCAGCTCAATAGAAAAGCACGTTGGAAGGCGGGTCTGCTAAGGCCCGCTTCCAAGAAGAGAGGTTCGGGGGAGGATGAGGAGAAGGGCGAAAAGCTGCTTAAAAGGAGGGAATAGGGGAGGGGGGGGAAGAGGGCTTTGGGTAGTGCCGGGCTAGCTAACCTAGAGGAAAGGGGGAAAAAAACTGTAGGGATGTCAAGGAGAAAAAGTACGGACTCTGATAGGGAGTTTTTACGAGGATCTTCTTAACCTGCTCAGTGAAACTTATAAAGAAAAACTTAGGAGGGGGGGTTAAGCCTAAAAGTTCGGAGGATAAGACTGAAAAAAAGAAATCTGTACGAGAGTATAACCTATCACCAAGTGTAAAAGGGGGAAAATACAAGGAGAGCAGTAAGAACCCCCTGGCCCAAAAAGAAGCCGGGTCCTTCTGGATCAAAGGGAGGAGGGGGTCTGAAAAGGGTTCTCTTCTACACAGATCTGGAATTTCAGGATAGAACCTTCACAGCGGATCAAAAAGCTTTAAAAAATCTTCAAGGGAGAACTTTCGCGAATATTATTCGTTGGAAAACCAACAGGGGAAAATCTAGTCACTTTCGAGAAGAAACGCTCGGAAACCAAATAGGACTTTGTCTCGGGGGAACAGGAGGGGGAGAGGGTGAGGTTTTCCGAAGGTCGAAAAGGAAGGCAGAGAGAAATTTGCGGATAACCAGAAAACCTCGAGGTCAGACCGACTCTTTAGGAAACTGGGTAGAAAAAAAAGGAAAGAACCGGACTGTAATGCCCCGTCTGAAACTCTACTGGGGAAGAAATCTGAAAGGACTACGAGATCAACCCTGCCCTACCACCGTCTCGTCAGGAGAGTGCAAAGAAACCTTGCAACAAAAGCCGAGAAAGAGTAGTCAAGGTTAGCCCTCGAACCAAAGAAGCACGAAGCAATCTTCAAGAGGGAGGAGTCTAAAGGAACATAAGAGGCTCCTGGAAGGGCCATCTGAAAAGAGCTAGGGCAGGAGGGTACGATAAAAAAAGGCTCTGGTGAGAGGGAAAATGACGAAGGGATCCTCATCTTACGTCAAGGAGAAGGGACTCTCCTCAGAGGAGGCCTTCCTCGGAAAAAAAAATCCCCCTCACAAAAAGTTCTAAGTAAGAAAGAAACTATGGCCTTATTGAAGCTCGGGGGGAGGGAGAATCGAAACCGTTGTAAAGAGGCGGTCTTTACCTTCACTAAGGAAAAATATAAAAAAAAAAAAAAAGGGACTCAAAGGCAGTTCAAAGGTCTCAAAAGAACCAAATCACCAGGAAGGGAACTGGCAAAAGGAGACACCTGACACCATGCAGACCCAGAAACAAAACCAAGATCGAGCAAGAGAAAAAGGGAACACAACGGTGAGGGAGGGGGGGGGGCAGGGTACTCGTCACGCTGAGGGGGAGCGGAAAGTGGGGGAGCGAGGGGGACCTAGTTGCCGCCGCAGGGTGAGCCGGGAGTTGGAGATTTGGTCGTGGGAGGGGCCTTCTTGCAACTAAGCCGAGAAGGACGGAACTACAAAGGAGGGGCTTATGATCCGGCAAAGTGTCCTTCTAACAAAGAAAGAAACCTTTTGGGAGTGTCTAGGAGAAAAGGAGAAAAGACTATTGGAGCTCAAAGTCGATTGGAACGATCACAAGCTTTTGATGATAAATGAGAGACCCAGAGGGAAGAAATTTCCGGAAAAAACATCTAAGGGGAATAGAGAAGTTCTGCGTGAGGGTGGGACGGGGGTTCAGTCCCTTGGCAGTGTGTGGGGAGAGAAAAAGGGGATAAAGCAAAAAAAGGGTTTTGCTACGGGGAAAAAATTTTCATTGAATAGTCAAGAGGGTAGGGGGTTTAATTCCGGAGCAAGTGAGCCCCGTACTAATGGAAAATTAGGAAGGCTTAGGGGGACCGAACTGAGGCAATTAAGATTACTGACTTACCAAGAGGGATTGAAGGAAAGGTCAGAAACTTCTTTTCAAAGAAGTCAAAGAATCTGAAAAAAGTCTCGTCGGAAGAAATGCAGGTGCGGAAAGGAGGGCTGCAAGGGAGGGGGAGGGTGCAGGCCATGGCGGGGACCGGGAGGTTTGGGGGGGACCTCGCGCCGCCAGCAAAAGATCCGCAGCAAAAAAAAAGGTCTTGGGATGATCTGAAAGAGGGGAACTTTCAGAAACTCAAGCTTCCCTACCGTCTGGGGGACTAAAAAAAAAAAGAAGATCGAGGAGATCATAGATCCCTCAGGGCCTCGGATGAAAAAAAATTTCGCAGATCCTCGGGCGGTCTAGGTTGGGGAAAAGAGTCGTGAAGGAGGGAGCCTCTCGCAAAAGCTTCCTATGAAAAGAAATTCAAACCGTTGACAGGGGAAATCGAAAGACCTGGTAGGAGTCGATGATGTTTCCGGAAGAAATCAAAAAGTCCGCGTCAAGGGGAAAAAATAGCCGGACTTTTTCTCAAAAAAAAAAGACCTGGGATCGACCAAGAGGAAAACACGGGGAAGACAGGAGGAGCGGCTAGGGGAAGCCACCGAGGGAAACTGGGGCCTGGCAGATCTAAGATCTTTCACGAAAAAAAAAAAAAGCTCTCGGGGGGTAAAAAAAGAGCATTAAGACGGAAGAACACCACCCGCGAAACTATGAGTCCCAAGCCCCCAAAAAACTGACCTAGGGAAGACGAAAGGAATAGCGAAGCAGTACCACTCCGCCTCTAAGGAGGAACCTGAAAGGGAATAGAAGGAAAAAGAAACAAAAATTGTTTAAGTGGCAGGAAGGGGCCTTAGGAGAAAGGGCCCGAGAAAAAAATCCTAAACTGCCTGGGAAAGCGCCGGAAAGTGCAGGGAAAAGAAGAAGCAAGGGTAAAAACTCGTAAGCAGGTGGAAGGCACGAGATTTTCAAAGAAAAAAAAAAAATTACCCAAAAAAAGACCTAAGGAAGAATATCGGATGAAATCAGGAGAGATGCCCCACAGCACAGACCCAAGCGCCCCTCTTGGAGGAGTTACACAAAAAAAAGTCCTTAGAAGGGGAGGACGAAGCTCAATGAGAAAAAAGTTGTGGAAGGGCACACCGAGGTCTGCTTGGACTAAAAACACTTAATACTCTTCGAGCTGTTATCAGCAAAAACACGCAGAGAAAGCCGTCCAGGAAAGGAAAGTCTTCAATAAACTCGAAGGATGAAAGAATCAGGAAACACAGGTCCTCGGATAGATTCTTTTAAAACTCCTTAAAACTCTTTCCGAGAAAAAAAGATCTCAAATGGCTGACCGAGTGGGGAAGTCGATGTGAGGGGAAAAAAGTTGATCTATTCAGACCAGGAAAAAATCTTCAGAAAGAAAAAGGAGACAGTCTTGGGGAGCCAAGGTGAGCACCCATGTGGGGAGCAGTTGTCCGTCTCCTGCGTCGGAATAGAGACCTGAAGAAAACTCTTAAAAGGTTATTAAGCCTGGGTTGATCCATCCTGAGGTACGCTTACTAGGTGTGACCGACTGGGGGGACAACAAAAAACATTGGAGAAAAACTCAGAGGCTGTTTGACGAGGCTTAAGGGTTCAGTCAGCCAGCTATTCGACTCCAGGACCTGCAAAGAGAAGTCCCAGTAATTCCAGGACAGAATTGTTACGAGGGAGAAGGACTCCGACTCTTATCTTCCGATTTGTATGTCGGGCTGGCTAGGAAAGGAGAGAAACGTCGGCTCTGAGGGGCTTGTCCTTCTTTGTGTAAATCTTGGGATATCCTGAGAAGGCCTGCGAAAAGGCAGGGAATAAGATGAGATCCTTAGACGGGCACCAAGTTTTTCAGGTGTTCTGGGGAAGAAGGGAAGGATTTTCAGGAAGCTCAAGAATGATTAAAGAGACCGTTTCAGTCCACTACCATTGAGGAGAATTGAACCGGGGAAAAGTCCAGGAGGACCTGAGTCGTTGACCTTGAGTTTTTACTGACCTTCAGAAAAGGCCGCGCCTGGGGGATCGGAGTAGGGAAGGAAAGGTATAGTCTTTTGAGCCATCGGGACAAGGAAAAAAAGGTATCTAAAAAGGGCCCGATCACCCCGAAAAACGAGTGAGACCGACCCCCTCGGCGAAGTGGCCCAAAAAGAAGACTTTGCAAGGGTCCAGCGGGAGCCTCTCGCAGGGAGCGTTGCAAGTTCTGTCACGCGACAGACTCGGAACTTAGGGAGAGACGTGCAAGGGCGAAAAGTCCTTGGCAGATCGCAACTCCTGAAAGTTTGGGAAAAAAACTAGACTAAAACTCAAAAACAAGGCCGAAAGGGGAAAAGAAGCATTCAGAAATCGTGCTGGAGGAAGAAATCCTCAGCGGAAGCAGGAAAAGAGGTGGGGCTAAACGCCTCTACTAGATCACTGGTCTAGGGCCTGCCACCGCAGAGAGGAGGCCCCGCTCTTGGGGTTCAAAAAACGAGAGGATCCAAAAAAATCTTCAAAAAAAAGTGACCGCGAAACTCTAGTTCGTCATCCAGAGAGTTCCCCGAAAAAAACGGCAGACAAGGAACAATCGTACGTGCAGCAAAAAAGAGGAACGCGCGGCGCAGCAAATCTGGCTCAGACTAGCGAAAAGGTCATACAGACCGCTGAGATCTCAATATGCGAGCTGGAAGGTAGCAACTATCTCAGATCAGAAGGACTCAGCTATAGCTGCCGCCAACATGAAAGCTTATCCCGCAACGGCTATCCTGAAGACGTACTGGAGGGTAGAGGTCCTCGGGAAAGAGATACCAGGACGTTCTCGAGGGTCATGCTCTACAAAAAGGCGGGACCCACCTGGAAATCGACCCTTCCGAACTATTTTAAGCGTCTCTGGAAAAGGACTCGACTTCAACTCATAAGAGCTCAAAGGCTTGAGGGAGGAATCGCCCGAAGGCCATAAAGGAATAGCTACCGGAACTCTTCACACCGCAGTGCAAGGCCTCTGGGTCCTCTGGAAATACCCGGAGATACAGAAACGGTCGGTTCATCTCTACGCAACACAAGATAGAGAAAGGAATTTTTTAGAGGGGGGGGGAAGGGGGGATGTACATGTTGGTAAGTAACCTACATTCTGTGTGATCAAAATAGGGGGGCCGGGAGGATGGACAAAAACGGGGGGAAAACGCTTTTGCAAGTCACCTCCGGAAAGGGAGGTGAGAAAATTCAAGAGGATTAGAAGCCAGTGCATGACAGGGAAGACGTACCGGCTTCGGATCCAATCGGTGGCGAAACAGGGAAGGGAGTGCTTGGGGGGGAACCACCCCCCAGAAAACGGTCGCTAGTCGGGACGTGCAAAAGACGGGGAAAACTTTTCGGGGGAAAGATCGAGGAGGGAGGCGGCCCCTGTGGTAAATGCAC
>Ga0179591_1282443_pt1 | contig 10347 bp, 6 predicted proteins | sample CZOMad2_1_08_16f_FD_182891 | JGI IMG/M metagenome (GOLD analysis project Ga0179591, IMG submission 182891) | Vadose zone soil fungal communities from Angelo Coast Range Reserve, California, USA - CZOMad2_1_08_16fungal (PacBio error correction) | ecosystem: Environmental > Terrestrial > Soil >...
AAACCTTGTGTCGAAACGACTCTTGACTCTTCTGCTTCAAAGCAGTAAGGGGTAAAAGGAGACTCGGACTTTCTGACAGCCGGCCGGAAGCTCTCCAATCCTATTACGCTGCAGATGGTTCCGCGGGGAGAAAAAAAGGGCGAGCTTCCGACCCACCTCACGATGCCGATCCGCTCGTGTCCGCTGTTGGTTTGGGGCCACCGGGTAGGACATTAGCGGTGCAGACGTCTCGCAACCGGCGAGACGGAAAAACGAAGTCGAAAGAACGGGCAACGGGGTGCTCCGGAGCAGGGGGCGCATGGTGAGCTCGGTCACGCATTATCTCCTTCAATCAAGGCCAGGGTCAAGACGAAAAAGGAGCCTGTCCTGGGCCAGCATGGGACGGGTCACTTCTTCGGGCCTACTGCCAAAGATCGAACAAAAGAACTTCGGATTGACACGAGCTCTCTGAATACAACCTCTCGGGGGCCACTGCCCGATCATAAACGAGAGGGGAACAAAGCTTCAGAGCCAATCAGGACAGGTTTTAAACGCCCCGAATCGATGCCGTAGAACGTGAAAATCATAGCACGCGCGGCCAGGGGAAAAGAGGGTCGGGGAGCAGGGGTCCTAGAAAGCTCCCTCATGGTTGGGACGCCGTACGCATTTCACTCAGGGAAAGGGAACGATCGACTCGAGGAGGGAGGGGCGACGAGCTAACTCACTTTGCATGACATCTGGCTGCTCGTAGTGCGTCCTGAGGAACTTGAACCATCTCCGTGGCAACTGTGCAGGGGGGGGAAAGGAGCTGCGAAAAAAAAAGGGTGTCTACTCGAAAACATTTCGAGTTCACAAAAGGCAGAGTTCCTCCACTCCCTTTGAGGAGACCATGGCCAAAAATGTTCATGCATGAGCCCCTCATACTTAACTGATAGTAAGGGTAGCTAACATCTCGTCGGATAACCGGTCAGTAGCGGACTTACTGAGTTTCCACAGGAGGAGAAAAGAACGAGAGAAAACGCAACTCTACTGCAGACCGATTATCAGACGCCAACAGAGCGTTAGCAGGGGGGGGGGTCCATTCTCGGTTCTTATCGGACATGGGGCGCATGATCTCCTCATTCCTAGACAAAACCACCAACGAAGGGAGGCACAATCGTTATGTATATATGTCGATAGCAAACTGCGCTTTCATACAGAGATAATTTGTTTTTGTTCCCCTTCAGGACACGACGCCAGGCCCACCTGGTGGTCAGGAATTTGAAGCAGGTGGACGGAAAAACGAAGAACGCCACGATTCCAGGCAAAATGAGCCGGGAACGGCCATTTACCAGGAACTGGCATTTTGTCTTCAGTGGAACGGGAGGGGATAAAGGGGGTGAAGAAGGGACTGGAGAGCTTTTGAAGGACTGCCCGTACGCAGGACTTACTGACCGGCGCTGTTTAGAAACCGTACCGAGGGGGGGGGGGGAGAAAGAGACAAGGCTCGCACTTACATGCGGGCCTCTCAGGCCAGCGTGATGGCCCGCGGCCGTCTTTATACATTCTTCAGCAGAGAGAAGGAGGGAAAGTGATCCGCCTCATGTGCTGGGGCGGCGGAATTCTCTGATGTTCGGATCGCGGACGCCGAAACCGTCTTCGTATTATGGCGTCTAAGTGGGGGACGAAAAAGAAGAAACACCCATCCTACAGCGACACGTGCGAAATACTAACGTGCCGAAAAAAACGGGAAAGCAGATCCTATAGGCGGCACGCTAGGGTGTTTTTGTGTGGTGTTGGTGGGTTGGTGTTTGTGGTTGGTGTGTGGTGGCCTCAACTACACCGCTAAACGCGGGGCCCGAGAAAGGTCGGGGGGAGGGGGTGGTGCCTAGCCACGGTGAACCCTTCATTCTCGTCGTAGGGAGAAGGATAAATACGGTTCCACGGTCCTATGGGGGGACAGAGGGAGGTCCAAGCTGGTTCTATGACTCAGAGCAGCGGACGGGAAGAAGGCGGGTGATCGTACTTCCTCTGTGGGTGACAAGCAAAGGAAAACTGTGACAGCCGGCCCTACCGGCATCCGTCCTCCACAGCCCGTGAAAGTCCGCAGAAAATTCGCTTCAAAGCGAGGCTGCGCTGGGCGAACTTGAACCAGGCCACCGCGTGTCGACGGGAAAGTTGGCTTCCTTTTAAAATCCAGCTGAAAGCCGGCCTGTAGACTGCGCAGGGGTGGTGGAAAGGCAGCGTGACGTTTCGGGGGCGTGATGTTTGTGATGTAAGCACAATGGGAACAGGTAGAACGGTCCCGGGAAACTGTAGCCGGGGTTTGCTGAACGGAACCTGGAGAAAGAAAGAGTGGGAGGCAGACATACTCAGTTCCCCAGTTCCACTGGACGTAGTAACGCCGCGAGTACAGCGGGGGGGGAAAAGGCAAATGGAAGGGGAAAAAAAAACCGTACCGACCCCTTTTGGTTCAGGATATGGGCTGTGCCCAGGACTTTTTGCTGGTTGCCGGGGGGGCGGTCCCCTTGTAGTCAGGTGCGAGGGGAACGGGCCAGTGGAACTTGGGGGGACGTGTTCGGGGCGGCGGCCGGATCACCGGGCCACCGCCCGGATCCTTAGACGCGGGCTTGCTTCTACTCACCACGGACCGCTTCAGTGCCGGTAGGGGGGGTCGGTCTGGTTCTATCTCAGATAAAAGAAGGGGGGCGAGTGCGTTAATCTGGGGTCTCGACGCCGGCGGATACCCCACGTGCGGGAGCTCCCGCGCATTCGTGTTATAAACAATACGGGCACCTTCTTCACCACTCAGCTCTTTTGCTCTGGGGTGGTAAATCGCCTGGGTGAGTTCCGTGAATAGTCCGGAGCAGGAGGGGGGGATGTCAACATTTCCTCGGGTTGTGGCCCCCCGCGTCCCCAACACGCCGGCCGCCCGACCAGGTACCATCAAGTCCGCGATGGGGCAGACGAACACCCCCGTCATTGGTCTGAAGCCTCCCCGGCGGCCGAAGACGGGGGGAGGAGATAACCGTTGGCGAACGAGTCTGTCTTGCCAGGGCGGGGCCACAAAAGGCCCGGTCTCCGGCGATACATGCACGGGAAAACTCCATTTAAGCGGCGGCCCGGCCCTGGGCTTGCAGCGAATTGTCATAATCTCGGCCTTCACTTACCCAGCCAGAAATCAGTCGGGCGAGAAGGGAAGAACAGTCCGCCGAGTCGGATCCGTTGCTTATGCACTTCAGCCCTAAGGGTGGTGGGGACGAAAGGAGATTGACATCAAAAGGTGGAGAACCGCGCACGATTTACGGCCAGGGCGTAGGGTGTAACCCCCATACCCGAAAAGCTTGCGTCCAGCCCTGAAAACCAGGGAAGGAGGCGGCACGATCGAGAAAAAGAAAAAGAGAGGAAGAAGAGAAGGCCAGCCGGCCGGCGTCCTGGACCCGCGGCGAGGGTCGTAAACAGCCCAGCCTACGGCACTGGGAAAGGTTGTAACTCGTTGGCTCTATTTATCCACCGAAGTGGGGAAAGAATAGGGCGCGAGGGGGGGTTAGCAAACTGTGCTAAGCCGTTGACCTCACAACACATGGCTTCAATGTTCGTCCGGAGGTGGAGGACCTAGTCTCATTCTCTCGCATCCGGAAAAATTTCTGGCAGGCCCGGTGTCAGGCCGTGAAGTCTAAACACAACACAAAAACAAACCGAGTTCGGAGTTCAATCTACCGGTCCTTTCTAATGAGGAACATTGGGGAAGTACAGGAAGTCCTGGGCTCTCCGGTCCTGGCCAATTTCACTTTGGCCCGACACGTGGTTACCGTTCCAGTGAGAAAAAATGTTGCCCAAAGACTCCTGCAACAAGGGGCGACGCCGCTGGGACGCCCTTGGGCCGTCCGCCACCTCATACGCCGGGGCGGGGCATTCTTGATCCTTTCCAGACGAAGTAAGAGGGGGATGGAACTGGCTGGCAGTGCCAGTCTAGACTCCGGGGCCACCAACCCTGAGGGGCAAAAGGAAAGACGGCCGGCGCCTCGACAAACTAGCGCGCCTTACACGCCAAAGGGGTCATGGGAAGGGGGTTTCCTCACGTAGGGTGCTTCCCTAGCTGGCGTGGGCGCGACCCACGCTGTTTACTCAACCGGAGGGCGCGCGAGCACTGCTAGCAACATCCAGCTCTAGGCAAGGAGAATCCGCAGCTTGGAACCACTAATTCGGCCAAGAGGCACAGGGGGGGTAAGGGGAGAAAAAAAGAAGGCCTTCATCAAGCTTCCTGCGGTGGAAGGGGGAACACAGCAACCGACCACCCAGCGTCTACTTTCCCCGGTTATCCACCCGACACCAGGACACCAGCGCGCATCATAAAGTACCCAGACCTGGGGAAGGACAAAAACCGAAGAATTAAAAAACAAGCGGTTGCGGGGGCCGTTGGTTACCTTCCCCGGGGCAACGTTCACGATTGGGGTACTCACATTCTTGAAAATTCCATGTGGAAGGGTCCAAGGGGAGGACAAAGGGGAGGAAAAACTAATGAGAGTTAAACCTCGGGGCCCACCAACAACCAACCGGCTCTACATGGTTGAACAGATGTCGACGTCTGCAACCGGGAGGGAAACAGCAACGGGACAAAAGCCCAACACCTACCCTGTCTAGAGGATCGTCTTACAAACTACCCGAGCGGGGATGAGAAAAAACCATAACAGCTGGGCAGGTGTCCGGAGAAGCAAAGGACGACAAACGCGCGGACTGGTCCGGGTTGCCCATGGGACCGGGACACAGCCTCACAGGGAGGTGGCAAGCAAGGGGTGGAAGCTCGGCACTTAGGTCTGTTTTCGAGAAGGATTCCAGGGTGTCCTCCGCTTTTCAAAGAAGTAAAAGGCGCACACCCCAAGCGCAGTCCCTTGTGTCCACCCTTCTTCTGCACTGCTCGTTTCTCTGTTCCACAAGTAGCCCTAAGATCGGGACGATAAAGAGCGGTGACCCACTTGACATGGGGCACAAGACCCTGTTCAAAGCCCTCCTCCACACTGCAGGGGGGTCCAGAAAAACGCAAGAACCGGTCTAAGCCATCGGGACGCGGTACGAAGTCATTTGTCTGGGGGGGTACATGCGTAGGCAGTCTTCACTTTTCCTACGTCGTCGATCGGCCGGAGTGCGTGTTCTCGGAGGGTGCTAGAAGAGGCTCTGACCTACAGAATCGAGGTTCGGCCGCGAGCAAAACGGTCCGCCGTCAAAGGGAGGACGAAAAAGGTCACACTACCCTCCATCGGATTTCCTCGGGCCTCCGCGGGCTAAAACCAGCGTAAACTGCGTGAAAGAACCGATAGCTTCCTTTAGCGCTCAGGGAGGAAAAGAAGAATTAGGAGGAGGGGAAAGAAAACCACAACCGCCAACAACAGTTTCTAGGGCGACCAGCCTATAAAAGAAAGGAGCCCTGTCCAAAACGGTCAAGGCTAGGAACCAAGGGGGGAAAAACTTCCCATCCTAATTATAACCCTTTAGCCAATCAGTACTTACTCAAAGCCTTTCATTGAGGGGAAAGAAAAAGAAAGGTGAAGTTTCCCTTCTTCAGGTAAATGGACTCGGTTTCTTTGATCTATTTTTTTCATCAAGGTAAAAAAGGACGGTACTGCGAGGAATCAAAAAGTACATTAGATGGTCTTTTCACCTTCCGGGAAAATGAGGCAGGGCTCTCAGGGTAGGTAGGGGATAAAAACGTCCGAAAATTAGTACACCATCTTTTCTACAAGCGGGGACGGTGCTTTCTACGTAACGCTCCACCACACACTATCACGCACCCAAGTCAAGCGAGAAACTTGGCCTCATGGTACGGGAACGCGAGAGGGCCTGCTATTAAAGGGGGCGTGGGTTTCGCCTTTTCGGCGGCGCCCGAGCACCGTGAGTCCATGACCCGACCATTTCTGTTAAGGACGAGGGTCAACCGAGCCGTTACTCGGAGGGGCGAAAAGAAAAATGAGGCTTATTTAGAAAGAACGGATGCGCTTGGGACTACATCTTCGACGATAAAAAAGATGAGGGATTCATTCTCTTTCGCTCCAAAACCACGTTTTGGGTATAGCGCCTTGCTCTAGTGAGAAAGTCGGGAGTGGTGTGGGGAAAGGTTCCCAAAAAAAAGCACTACGAGCCAGCAAAAAGGCGGGAACCGTTCGTATCTCTGAGTAAGATTCCAAACGGAGAAGAGGGAAAGACGGAGGCTTCTGGGCACCTTCTTTAGGCGGAGTGTCGCCAACGATCCGTCGTCAGGGGGGGGGAAAGCGGGAAAGAAGACTCGACCGCGCATGCGCCGCGCAAGATTATAGAGAGGGAAAAAATGAACACGTCCGAGCATCGGTTTCCCTGGACGGGGATAACAATTATTCGCTAATCTGGGTAGAGAGGGGGAGGGGGGAAAGAGAGGGTGGGGAGAAAAATTCAACGGCACCCGACCGCGAGGTTATCTCGAGGAGGCTGACGAAAAGGAAAGGAGTACGTCACTTGGCGCTTCAAGGCCACCGACGTCTCGTTATGGAAAGCTGGGACACGTCCAATTATAGTTGAGCGGGGTCCCGAATTGGAGGGGGAGAACATCATCTGACCTAGATCCACCATGTTGCAACCTTGCTTCGTCAACAAGAAAAGTGCGACAAGGAGGAGGCTTCATTTGACCACGAACTTCTCCTCTGTGGGAGGAGACTGTCCTTAACAAAGTACGAGCTCTAAAGCATAATTATACCTCCTACGGAGGGCCGCCCTATCTCCGACGCAGCGAGCGGAGAGGGAGGAGGGGGGGATGAAGCCAACCTGATCTACCTTCGACTATGCTGAACCAGCAGCTGACCTGCGGAATACCTGAGATCTTTGCGTTCGGTCAGAAAAACTGCAAGCTCTACTAAAGTACCGGAAAGGCGCCGGACGAAGAGCCAATACCGCGACATCCAGGCTGGAGTAGAGGCAGAAAAAAAAAAGAAAAGAGAGATGCCTGTCCCTGGATGTCGTCGACGGGTTGATCTCATGTCGCACTAAGTGTACGGTGGAGACAGGGGATACAGCAGTCAAGGGGCATTGACCATCACGGCTCTAAGCTCCGCAGTACACGAAGGCGATTCTCGGGGTGTTAAGGGGGCTAACGGGGAAATCATAGAACAGAATCGGTCACCAAATCAAGATGACGAACGCCGGTCCGGATTTAGGCGGAACAGCAGGTAGTAGTAAAGGATAAAGGGGTGATCAGTAACATCTATCCGCCCTCTCTCTTCGGCCCGGCATGAAGTCGCTCCCCTAAGGGGGGATTTTAGCGGAAAGAGGGGGAAAAACTCGCTGTCAGCTGCCAAGGTCTACCCTTAATACCTGGGGTCAGCGAATAGAGTGTCACGGGGGGAAAAAAAATGGGGCAGGGTTAGGTTTGCTTCGTGGCCGAAAAAACCCCCATCGACAAGGAAATAAAAAATCTTTAACATAACCGTGCTCGGTGCAAACTGCGTTCGGGACGGGGAACAAGGGAAACAAAGGGAAAAAGGCCTGAGCTTAAAGTCGCTCAGAGCAGTGGTTCAATAATATCGATCCGGAGGGAAAGGGATCATTGGGGAAGAATCGGCCTATTTCACAGCGGGTAGAGCAAGTGTACTCTATCAGTCCGCCAAGGGGCATTGAAGTGTGTAGACGGACGGACCGAGGTCACTAAACCGAGAATGCCGGCGGCGCCTTCCTGGGACAGCGGATGCGAAAGGAAGCCGGGGAAAAATGCTACTTTCTTTTCGTCTTGCAGGAGGGGACTGGGGACCCCATCCCTCAGGCCCTATGGGGGGCAACAGGACGCAGCAAGAAACTTGTTGGAGACGCGAGAAGCATGCCGGAGTACGAGCTAGGAGTAAGACTCTCCACGTTGAGAAACTATGGTCAATCTTTTATGCATGAGCCACCGGAAAGGAGGACCGAAGAAGCCTGCCTTATACAGTTTAGGGGAGAAAGCCATGGTAGGGAAACAGAATGCAAACGGTTCCCCGGCGCCGAAGACCTGAACACCTACGAAGCCGGGGGAAGGCCCCTAGAAGGCGATCGCAACCCAAAATAAGTTTGATGCGCAGGGGGCCACCTCGGGCGGGACGAAGATTTTGCGCGATAAGGACTCAGCCGTAAGGAATCGAACACCCGTCGATTTCAAAACGAGGGATTGACAGTTCGATCACCCAACCAGAAGTGGGAAAATAACGGGAATGACACCGCGATTCGACAAAAAAAGGGACCACTACTCGGCTCCCTGTGGTGCATTAATTGACAGCAGGGGGTGGGACAGGGGAGCAAATAAGTCCCACCCCAGGGAACAAAAGGACGCAAACTGCCAGAACCAATTGAAAGAAAGGAGGAGGAAAAACAGGTAGAAGAGGGTGTAGGCCTTCGTGGGAAAACTACGGCCGATGAATGGGGAAAGACCCTGCCCGTGCGTCCTAAAAAAAAAAAAGGAAAAATACTTCCGGGGACTATGGTTTAGAACGCCGGGACAACGGGGGGGTTGCGAAGAGACATGTTCAGCAGGTGGACCTCGACCTGGGAAAGAGTTATTGACCCAAGGAGACAAAGTACAAGCGAAAAACAGTATCAAAGAGAGGGCGCGGTGAAGAGCAGAAGGTGACCAGGCGCGGCTGATGTTCCTGGACGACGCCTAAAGAAAGAATTTAGACGGGGAAAAGGGGACTTTGTTTGAACGCACATCCGAGAGAAACACAAAGGCCCTCCCCAAAAGGAGGACGACGACGTAATAACCCGGAAATCCAAAAAAATCGCTAACCAGCCACGGCGTCCCCGCGTGGAAAAAGGGCGAGAACGGCGGAGGACGGAGGGGGGGGGGAGGGAAAAAACACTTAAAGGGGATCGGTAGGTAACCGGACTGACAGGGTGATTTACATTTCCTCGGGGTACTCTATCGGTTAGGAAATCAGTGAGGGGGGGAGGATGGACGAAAAAGAAAAAGGGAATTCAAGAGAAAGGTGAATCGACTATCAAAAAATGGGTTCGACAACACTTACACCTTTTGCATCCGAGGACAGGGTGATATAAGAAAACCGCTCAACCAAACAAACCTTACCTTCCTCTACTCAAAATGGATGCAGGCAGACGAGGGGGCAGAACATTTTTAAAACAAGAGCGTGCGTAGTAAGTTGTTGCCCTGGGACACCTGAAAAAATGAAAAGGAATGAGCCGCTGAAAAGTAGGGGTCACAATGAAAGGGGGAACGTGGGCGGGAGGGGGTTGTAGGGGGCGCCTCGTTTCCGCCCGGTCGCGTTCACGTCCACATAGAGACAGGGTGGTGGGGGGGGCTGCTAAACGACCTAAGTAGTTGTAACATACCGTTTAGAAAGGTCCTAAAACTTGACGAAATTGTCCCAGAACTTGACGTGGGGAGAAACCGAAGGGAACCACCTTAAGAAAACCGGCATCGAAACCGTTTGGGAAAGGCATGTCGGCTATATGGTGTGCCAGGGAGGGTGGGGGGGGCATCTCCTGTGAAGGAATTTTTGCGATTTGAGACTTTAGTTCATATCTTTGGTTTCGTTTCCGTTAGCGGCGTAAAAAAAAAAAAAAAAAAAAATAATCAGCTGTTGCACAACACCGGGCAGCCTAGTCGTCTTCGGGGTAGGAGAAGAAAACTTACACTTTCTATTTTAATTATGGTGGTAAAAAAGACGAAAAGGGGAAACTAGAAAAGAACGATTTTTAATGACGTAGAGGTGCTTTGTTCATCCTTTCTGAAATAAAGCATCTTAGGCGAGAATTCAATTTAATGTCGTTCAGAAATCCTCCTAGTCCACCCCTGAAATCTTTGCTCATGGGGGGTATTCGACGTCAGCCTGTTTATTTCGGGCGTTCAGCAGGCTAAGTGTAGTACCCTGGTTACCCAGAAGGGGGTGGTGGACAAAAAGAAAAAAAAAAAATCGCCTAAAAAAGCGCCCGGTCCCAGTGACCCATCCGATCAAAAAGTCCATAAATGCTAGAAGGAAAACTCCGGGATCATGAAGGGGGGGACCCCAGAAAATGCTCCCTCAGGGCGCTCCGTAGGCGATCGAACCTTGGGGCCGACTAGCCTTCGGTAAAGTTGTAGCAAAACAGGACCGGCAAAAAAAAGGATCGCAACCATGCCTGGGAAGAAGTCCGGTCCCGTCCCTAAGGCTGGGGCCTAGAAAAGGAGGGAAGAAAAAGGTCCGGCTGAACCACTGGACCAAAAATCCCGTCCGGATGCGCGACAGTATAGGACGTCCTCGTTCCGCTGTGGAGTAGTGGGGAAAGGCCAGAGTTTTGGAAGGGAATAACGCCTTCAGGAGGAGAATCTCTCACCGAGTGGAACCCGGTAAGGCTTGAAGACACTCCCGACCTCAGGCGTCCACAAGAATAAGACCCGTAGAA
>Ga0179591_1323082_pt1 | contig 10346 bp, 10 predicted proteins | sample CZOMad2_1_08_16f_FD_182891 | JGI IMG/M metagenome (GOLD analysis project Ga0179591, IMG submission 182891) | Vadose zone soil fungal communities from Angelo Coast Range Reserve, California, USA - CZOMad2_1_08_16fungal (PacBio error correction) | ecosystem: Environmental > Terrestrial > Soil >...
CTCGCTACAAGAAGATATGTAGAGCTCTCGAAAGGAAGGGGTAAAAAAAGCAGGATTGTCCGTCCAAAACACGACCTCAAAAAAATCTTGAAACAAAGGAAGCCTTAACGCTGTTTCAAGTGGTGAAAAAGAAGGATTTAAACAATAGATCAAAAGAAACGGTGCGAAAGGAGCAAGTACGAGGGGACAATTGAAGTTGACTTCCAGGAGAACAACACACCCGAGGGGCCGTTCCGAGAAAAAGGAGGGTCAATGAAAAATTCGTGTGGGACTGCTGAAGGTCATTAGGCAAGGACAGACTGAGTGCGGTGGCCTTGGCGACGGTTTCAAGGGGGGCGAAACTAGAAAAAAAATGCTAAAAAAAAAGGGGTGTGGGAATTGCATAATTCTTGAAATCAAATATCACCCTAAAAAAAAAAAAATCCTTAGCTGCAGGCAAGCTGGGAAGAGGGGAGAGCAAAACAAACGTTCCTCTCCGCCTGGAGTCGGCACCACAGGGGATTGAGAGCTGGGAAATCGCTTACTAAAAAAGAGGGGGCAGAACTTATCAATATTGCAAAATTCGGTTGACCGAGCAGGGAGAGCCCCTAGACAATGACACGGGGGGGAAGTTAGCTGGGGTGGTGAAAAAAACGTAACGAAGAAATAAAACGAGACGTCGGGGGTCGTGGGTTGGGCCCACTCTAACAAGGGAAGAAAAGTGCCGATAAGTGTCGAGGACAAAACCTAGTTCGAGAACAAACGGAAAAGGCACCCTAAACTCCAGGCTGCCAAATAAAACCGCGCGGTTTGCTGTGAAACGAAAGGAGGAAGCATGAAGGAAGTACGCCGCGGGGACCAAGATGTGGGCTCTCACGGCACCTGGGCAGGAAAAAAAATGGACCTACCAAAAAAAAAACTACAGGACGATGCCGGGTGCAACCAAAAAGAGTCCTGTCAGGGGTACGTGAGGAAAAGGGTGGGAAAAAGGGGAAGTCCAGCTTCATCGGGAGAATACAACAAAAATACACAGAAAAAAACAACTTGACACAAGCCAAAGCCCTGGCTTAACAGCTCTATAAAGCCCGCTACTCCAAGCCTAAAGTGGAAAAGCATCCCGTTGAAGTGGGGGGGGGACTAAAAAAGGGAGAGTTACTGGGACGAAGGAGAGGGGGGGTGGTAAAAGATGACAGCCTCGGCGGAATACATTACGGAAGAAAAACTCAGGCCACCCGCTCCTCAACCGGGGAAACAGGGAACATCCTCCGGGTCCAGACGAAAATAGAAGAAAATCATTAAGGGGGGGGAAGCAAAAACTAAAGGAAAACAAAGATCAAAAATACCTTGGCATTAATTTCCCAATGGGAGGAAAGCGGGGAAGAAAAGACAAACAACCAAGTTTTCCCAGCGCAAAACCAGGAAAAGCTGTGCAAGGGAGGTTTGTGGAAGACGCCAATATCGCGGGGGGGGGAGGAAAGTGCGTGCTCCGGAGGCTCTCAGGAGAATCAAAAACTTCAGGGGGACAAAAGAAATAAAGGGAGCAACGGGGGTACCGTGTAAAAAGCTGGGGAAACCTGTGGAATCTACGACTTGAAGAAAAAGGGGACAAAAGAAAAAAAGCCCTACGGAAAAAAAAAATACAAGGCACTGACCAGGAAGCAGAAAAAAAAAGAGGGGCAAGGTGGTGCGTCAGGGGGAAGACAAACAAATCCCTGTTCACAAAACGGGGGTCAAACCTGGAAAATCATCTGAACAAAGATTTACAGAGGCCGAACTGGGTACAGGGGGTTGTGAGGAAAAAAAACGTCACATAGGTCTGTACTAAAAAAACCAGAGCGGAATGGGGGGGGAAGAACATGCCAAAAGGGGAAAAGTTGGCCTCACGGGGGATGAACACAAGAAACACTACGAAAGGGGAGTCACTAAGATGTTTCTCGCCAACCAATTGAAAGCCAAGTTTGGGGTTGGAAGCCATGAAAACCAAAGGACTCGAGAAAAAGGGGAAAGAGTGAAGCCAAGAGGAAGTCTCGTCAGCCAAAGTTGCCAGAAGGGTTGTTTTTGAAAAGTCGACATACGAAAAAGAAGGGGGGTGGGGTACTGCAGGACGAAAAACAGGGCAAGACAAAAAAAAAACATCAAAGAGAGGAGTAAAAGAGAGAGAATACCGTTAGCTCCCTCCGACAAAATAGGAGGGCCGGGAAAAGAAAACACGACGCCAAAAAAGTGCGAAAAAAGACCAGGGAAGAAAGAAGCATGAATCAATGTACATTTTAAGGACCGGTAGGGTCTACAACCCAAACAATCCCTGGAAAAAAAGGTGGTCAAAGCGGGAAAATGCCGTGGGGAAAGCCAGTCTAAACAAGATTTTATTGGGGGGGGTCAAAGTGGCCGTAAGGGAAGCCCGGAGTGAAGACGACGGGAAAAAACCCCAACTCTGCACAGAGTCCTTGGAAGACAGCGGGGTGTTGGCGGACACAAAGGAAAGCGGAACGGAAAGGGAAGCGTGGGGGGGGGGGTGCCGCAGAATTTTCGCCAAATGGGGTGGGTGTGACAAAAAAGTAAGAGTCTGATCTGAGAAACAAGGATGCGTAAGGCCTTTGAAGGACAGGAATCAGCATGGTCGCGTTGTGGGGGGGGGCAAACCGACAGGGTACTGATTGTTGAAAAGGGAGTCCAGACGGAAAAAGGGAAAACCACAAGCTGCCCTGGGGGACACCGAGGGAAAGGACGCATCGGGACACGTCAAAAGGTGATGGAAAGAGCCGAATCGGGCCGCAAAGGGTGTACTAAATTGTCAAACTGAAAGAAGAATATTGATCAGGGGGGGAACAAAAAACAAAGGAGGTCAGGAAGCAGGGGTGCGACCAGGACAAGAAAGTCAAGATTGACGATATAACCATTTGTGTATTGAATCCAGTTCCCTTGGGTTTTACGAGGGGGGAGACCCCGTTGAGAAAGAACGCTGTTATCGACGAGGGTCACCGATGGAGAGCGGGCGGCTGTGAAACGAGAAACGAGGGGTGACATCCGGTACACGAACTAGGGGAAGGACCCATTCACACGAAGAGGACGGAAAAACAACTGACGACTTTACAACCGGACTGACATTGGGGGAGGCAGGACGTCGGCTAGATCGAAGAAGCTCGGGTCGTCGACGGCTGGAGTCACGTTTGTGTGGTCTTGCGAACGCCTACTGGAGCTAAGGAATCAAGTTGTGCCTCACGGACCAAGGGGACAGGCCGTTGGGTTGGTGGTGACCCGGACCTCCAGAAAGGTAAGAAGGGGGGCAAGTGTGTTGGGACAGGACCCATTAAACGCCCGGGGCCGGAGCAAAATCTGGAGGAGTTGGGAGCAAAACGAACACGTGGCTCCCGAAAGCGGCAACCAAGCAACCGTGAGGTTATTTGAGAAAAATAAGAGAAAGGAAGGCTTCGGCTTACTGTTGCGCAGAGAAAGGACTCACGTCAACCTCGTGGAGTCGGGAAAAACTGCGGGGAAAAAAACACGAAATCGACGCGAGAAAGTATTTTGAGGCAAAAAAGAAAAAAAGAGGACCGTGGTTGGGTCGGGGGGGAACGCAGGAAAGACCGCTCCGGCTACAGAAAAAAAAAAAAAAAAGGCTGCGGGAAGGGGTTTAAATCAGTGAAGGAACGCCACATCGGTGTGCATTCAAGGGATCTATGAACTGGTGGGGGGGGAAAACACGCCCTAAGAAGAGAGGGACCTGGACACCAGCTCCGTTGGGAGTCACCCTGGAATGCAAAAAAAAAAAACGGGGGGGGAGTCAGAGGAATTACCCAAGGGGTGATCATTGGTTTAGGGGGGGGAGAAAAACAAAGACGGAAAAAAAACCACAGGGGGGAAAGGTGAGGACAGCGGCGGAAGCAAGGAGAAAAACGGAAAGAAAGAAAGAAAATCTGTTTCGAAGTCATTCTCTTAGTTCTCCGTAGTAAAACAAGGCTTCTTCAGAAAAAGGAGGGGTTAGAGAGGGTACCGAGAAAAGCGTTCTCTGTCCTTTTAAACAGAATTGGGGGAGGCAGATGGGGGACGGGGGGGGCCCGTCAGTCATGAGCAGGACACAAGAATCGTGATCTACCCAGCGAGGGGAAACAACGGGAGGCGGTCCCTGACACGACCGAAGTTTGGTCCGGACGGTGAAAACGGCAAGGAATTAAAATCGGGACCAGCCCAGCTGGCGAAAAAAAAGATTTCTGGTATTAAGGGAAAGTGGGGGTAGACAAACGGAGTACCCCCCAAAGGATAAGGGCCGTTGAACGGGCATTCCAACCGGAAAGAACAGGGCGTCCACATCCTCTTTCGTCGGCAATTCGTAGAAAGGGGAAGGACGGGTTGAGGGGGGAAAGAAAAAGGGGGTAGACGCCGATCCATAATGAGAAGGTTAGCGCCCCGGCAAAGGAAAAAAGGGAAAAAAAGTCGGGAGAATTACTTGGGGGCGTCAAGGAAAAGAAAGGCTCAAACCAAAGGTTTTCCAAAAAAACACAAAGCAAAAGAGATTTCCCTTCGTGGGGGGAAAGAAAACAAGGGGAGTAGTCAAAACGAAATTTCTGTGAAAAACAGTACCAGTCAGCGACGCCGGCAAGTGGGCAAAGCGCACTGGCCTGATTCTACCAAAGGCAAGGGAAATCCAGGTGGAACAGATGCGAGCCTGGAGGAGGGCAGGTGGATCCAGGCGAACAGGAGCCGACGTTGTTCCCAGGCAGCAGAGAAGGTTGCAAGGCCTAAGTGGCTTGATGAACGCAAAACTCCCGGAAGAAAAAAAAGAAAAAGTTGAAAAAGGAGACGGCAAGATATCAGCAAAGTTGGGGGGACTGAGAAAGTATTTGATGGGGAGCTCACACAAAAACAAAATAGTAAAAGAAGGGAAATCATCAAAGCAGGGCGGGTTAAACAACTGCCTGCCTCCTTGTCAAGGGGAAAAAACAAATGCAAACCGAGGCCTAAGGGGCGATCACAGACATTACCGGGGCCACAAGGAAGGCCCAGGGAACCGGTCCGGGCGGTCTTATTAGGTTAAAAAAAATACGAAAAACCGGAAGAGGATGGAATCGCATCATGCCGAGGTCCGGAAGTAAGGGGGAGTAGAAATGGGCGACTAGTACAAAACGGGAAGGGAGACAGGGGCCAACTTCTCTAATGACGGGGGGTAGGAAGCAGGGGCCACGCAAGAAGTGACTACAAGGGGGGGAACGCCAGAGAAGAAGGGTCCTTTGGTGGTGGAACTCGTTTAGTGGAATTGCCGGGCAAAGCTGCCCCAGATCGAAGGACCAGTTTGCAAAAAGGAAATTGACTTTGTCCCCGGGGGGTTCAAAAAAGACCCGGCACCCCTCTGAAGAGGAAGGATCTAAAGAAGCTTCTACACAAACTGGGGGGGCGGACCCGAAAATCGACTTCTTGTCGAAACAAAGCCCGAAGCCTAAGGAGGTGGGGGGGAGGCGAAAGGACAGAGGCCGGAAGGGCGGGGAACAACTACAATGAAAAAAGGGGGTTACTCCCGGGGGGTACAGAACGGATCCTCCAGAAAGAAAATCACGGTCTAAAAAAAGGCTGAGCAGCTACCACGTCCCCCCCGCACCACCAGGTGATTCAAACGCCAGCAAAAGGCTACGGCAGCATTAATACCGCAGAGACGAGAAGGGGAATCTCTAGGAAACCGGTACAAAGACTCCATTGAATTGAAGACGGGAAAAAACGAGGAAGAAAAGAAGGATCAACAAAAGGTCAAAAAGAGGGGTAGAGTCTCGCGTGTAACCCAACGGGGACAACATGAGGGAAAGGGGACAATAGCCTTTTCCCAGAAATAATCGAGCATAAGATGCCATATATCCCAAAAACGTTGTCAAAAGTCAGGACAAGTGGTGGCCTCTGGTGGACCATTTAACTGATGTGCATCTTAACCGCGCTCCAGGTCTTTGGAAAAGTGGAGATGGTGGGAACTTTGGACGGGAAACGCAACAAGTGGAGAGCCCAAAAACCGTGGGGAAAGAAAACCCTCGACTAAAACGTAAGAATCTGCAATACAGACCTTCACCAGGGGAAGCTGAAGCCAATAATCTGGAGAAACGAGGCAGGCTCCAAACAACGTCCTCGACGAAAACCAGGGAAAAACCACAGAGTGGACGCACAGAACAGGAGCAACAAAAAAAAAAAAGGTCGAATCAGTGGGTCTCGCCTTAAGCGGAGATGGGGAGCCTGTGCCTCTGAGAAAGAGCCAACCCATAACAACCGAGAGGGGTTAAAAGTTTGGTTGACCGAAAACGAAACAAACTTCCTAATGGGAAGGCGAGTCGTTGTGGGGCCCCCCAAACGCAAAAAGCTAGAACATGAAGCGGAAATTTCGGGCAAGCAACGATTCGTACCGAAGAAAAACACAGAAGGAGAAGGGGGAAAGGGGCATAAACTCCACGCCCCTGTTGAGTTGCGCACCAGCCTGCGAACATGGGTTCGAAAAGAAGGAGCGAACACCAGATGTGATCCAGGGGACAAAGGGAAAAATTGTCGTGCAGGGGAAAAACCCTGAACCTCATACTTGAAAGGGAGGAAACGGGGAAAAAAACTCAAACCAAAAAACTAGAAAGGGTGAACCGGTGGTAAGCTTTGACAAAACGAATCATGAAAAGCTTGAAAAAAAGGGAGGCTCCGGGGGGCCGAAATACACCGACAACAAAGGTGACCGCCAAAGCCAAGCTTGTGAAGATGAAAACTGGGGGGAATAAGCCGTCGAAACCCGTCAATCAAGGGGAACCCACCCATCATCAGTCTATAACAGAGAGGGGTCAGAAAGGGGGGTGACTGGTCAGGCACTGAGGGGGGAAAGACGTTTCCACCGCTAAGTCGACCCGCTAGACAGGCCGTAAACAAAGACCCAGGCCCAGAAATGGGAACGCTCCTTCAATGAAAAAAAAGGTTATAAGGCAAAAAAAACACGGGAACAAATGAGTAAAAACTCGCATCAGGGCCTTCCAAGACAGGTTTGGGGGGAAGGAGGAGACAGTAAAGGTGTAACAACATAAAAGGGGCCCTCAACCGCGACTGAAAGCACAATTTTTGGAGAAACGGCAGGTCTGGTAGGAACACATTGAGACATTCCAGAGCAGGCAGATGATAATCCGAACTTGCTTGGCTTTCCTGGTTACCATGTCTTCCCTCTCTTTGGGTACAAGAACTTGCATCTGTGGTGTAATCAGGGGAACTACAAGTCCACCTCACAAAAATGGGGGTGGGGAAAAACACTCAAAAAGGGGGAGCAAAGCGAACCTTGGCAAAGAAAAAAAAAAGCGGGGGGCAAATAAAATCAAGAGGAGTCCACCGGGGGGGTTCGAAAAAGATGGGGAACCACACGGGCGGTTGGAAGAAAAGGAAAAAAGTTTCCTCTGTCAGAAGACGGGGGGGAAAAGTCCACTAGAAGAGGAGGGAGGTCCCAGGATCGGAGAATTTGGTGTTGAAAAGACGTATCAAAGACAAGGTGGGGAATTTGAAGAAGAAAAAATCTCACGAAGGGCCAAGTACAAAAAAATCTCTGACAACGCCAAATTTGACAGCCAGAATGGTGGGGTGCCAAAAAACGGAATGTCAAGAGTAAAAAAGGGGAGGGGTGAATCGCGGAGGGGAAAAGTTCAAGGGCGACACGCTTAAGCGGGGGGTGGTGGGAGAGCGGAAAGGGAAGCACGAAGTTGTACTGGGTCTTTGGGCCAGATTCTCTAACAAAAATTATGTCGGAGTGAAAATCGGAATCAGTCGCAACGCAAAGGGGAACACGTTCAAAACAATCTTCGCCAGGGCGCAACAGCGGAAAAAAAACGGAAAGTCCTACCCTAAACGGCAATATTAGGTTGGTTCTCGAAAAAAAAAAAAACGTAAGAGCTACCCAAAAAACTGGCTTTAAATTTGCTGTTGGCGCCAATGACGTGTGGGGACCAAGGGGGGTAAAAGTAGGAAGAGATTTTTGGGGAGTGTGGGGGACCATAGGAGGGAGTGAACGGGGGGACGAAAAAAGAGGGGAGAGAGGGAAGGGAAAATCGTTAGGCAACCACAGGCAAACTGAAACTGAGACACTGTGGTTGGAAAAAAGCGTGGAAGAACAACGTTGGGTTACTGACAGGGGATCTGATCTGTAGGAAAAAATGATCTGTCAAGGGAGGAGACCGCTGGTTCGACAGGAACAAAAATGGGGGGGGGGTGTTGTTCACATAAAGGGTCCCTGATGTGGGATGTGTAAAGCAACTGCAAAAAGGAAAGGGGACCCCAGAGGGCCAGTTACGGAAGGGGATCACGTGTCCCGAGCTTGGGTAAAGAAGGAACAAGGAAGGGCCGCAGGTCTGAGGGGTAAAGGGGGAACCGAAGAAATAAATGAGTAGGGCAGGCATGGAAAAATTCAGGAAACGCAGGGGGGGCGACCAATGGGGGGTTGTGGGGGTGTCCATAAAAAAAAATGGGGAAGGTGTAAAAGGGGAGGGGGAGGGAGGGTGGAAGTTGCCTTGTCTAAAAAAATTTTAAAACGAGGTGCGCGGTCAGCGGAACCGTAACGGTTGTGACGAAAAAAGGGAAGAGGAAGTGTCCCCTAGGGGACCCAGTCACCCGGAAAACTACACCACTACGGGGAAAAAGGTTTTGGGCAGTACTTCACTTGGGAGCTTCCTAGGCTCATACTAAAAAGCTTCGAGGGTCGGAACGAAACCCCCCTGACGCAAATTTGGGGGGGTGGGCGGGGTTTCGTCAAAAGACAGCAACGAAGCGGGGGGTGGGTGAAAAGCCTAGGGGGAAACCCCCGGGGGGAAAGGTAGAGTTTGGCCAAAAAGGGCAGCCGAAAGGGTTTGTGTTCCAGGGTGGGACCATGCCCCATCTGTTTGAACCGGTGCGCGGCCCAAGACAACACTTAAGGAACGGGTCCGGGGAAAAAGTACGAAAAATGTGGTCTGCAAGTCCGCAGAGGGCACCGGAGTTAATTGCAAGCTAGTCAAGGATTAAGGCACGGTTCGGTCAGTCTAAAAAAGGGTCGGAACGCCCCTAACCAAGGGGGCCCGTCTGGAGAGGCTGGGAAAAAACGACTTAAACAGGGGGGGGTTGGTTGGGGAATCCAAAAAAGAACATATCGGGTGGGGGGCGTGGGGAGCCTCCAAAGAGGGGGAAAAAGAATCGCTTCCGGAAAATAGGCACATGAGAAAAGGGGGGGATCAGGGGGGAAAGAACCGAAAACAGAGGCATAGTAGGACTTGGGCCGCCAGTCCAAAAGGAAGAAACGAGAAAGTGGAGCAGCATCCAGGTGCAGAGCCGCCTTTAGGGGAAGATTAGAGGGAGGAACTCACGGTTTTGATGGGGGGAGGGAACAAAAAAAAAACTGAGAAAATTCACTCAAAAAAAAAAACTAGCCCCAAGGTCCACCAGAGAAGGAAAAAGAGTCCCGCGGCGAGAGAAAAAATCTGGTGTGCAGGGGGAAGTAAAGGTAGCTATTAAAGGTGCACGGAAGTTCTTGGCCTCGGTTATCTATTTTACAAAAATCGGGGGAACCCTGTCTGATCTTGTGAGGGGTCGGGGGGGGGGTGTGACCTTTTCCTGCAAACGGACTCAGAGGCAGGAGAGACTTTAGAGAAGGGAAAGGGGTCCTTCCCAAAACAGAAAAACGTATTAGTTTTCGCAAAGGGAGCGCTGTGGGGGGACAGGGAGAGGAAAGTAGAAAAAAAGAAAGCCTGGGCTAAAAGGGGGGGGAGGGGGAAGGGAAGCTGGAGGGAAAACCAAGTAACCCATTTACAGGGGGATGGGGAAAAGAGAATTGGAAAGGCGGCCTCATAAGGGCGCCAATACTCGGAGGAACTCTTCGATCAACCATTGCCGGTGCGGGGGGGAAAAGATTTTCGAAGCGCGGAGACAGCGCCTCGACCTCGGGGAAAGGATCAAAAAAGAAAACCGAACTGACCACATGGGTAGGATAGCTGGGCGCCAGTAAGCCACCAGCCCAAAAAGGTTGGAAAAAAAAAAAAAATCAAACCTGTCGACGTTGTCAGTGAAGCCCACCTTACGTCCCGAGGGGGGGAGGAAAACCAAGTGCCTACAACGGGGAAAAGAAACGGGGAGACCAGGAGGACATGCCAGGCCAAAAAACCAGAAAGACCACGGGAGAAAGGGTTCATCCAGGGCCGACCGTCCTGAGGCGAATCCAGTGCTCGGGGGGGGGGAAAAAACTTCCGGCTGGGGGTGGGGTGGGGGGGAAAACATAAAAGGGAAAAGCAAAAAGGGGGTTTTGAAACAGCCTAGGGGCCAGAAATATTCTGTGATCAAGCCACTCGTGCATTGGTGAATCCGGGCAGAATCTAAATGGGGGGGGGAGCGAAAAAAAAAAGTTGTAAAAAATG
>Ga0179591_1442714_pt1 | contig 10346 bp, 6 predicted proteins | sample CZOMad2_1_08_16f_FD_182891 | JGI IMG/M metagenome (GOLD analysis project Ga0179591, IMG submission 182891) | Vadose zone soil fungal communities from Angelo Coast Range Reserve, California, USA - CZOMad2_1_08_16fungal (PacBio error correction) | ecosystem: Environmental > Terrestrial > Soil >...
CCTCCTTATTGTGATCTTCATTATCTCTCCTGCATCTCGTCCCTCCTCTTGGACCTAATGAATAATTTACAGAAAATTCTGATGGCTGGCATATTAACAATATTGCATGATGCTGGAGATTCTGACTTCTCGGCAGCTTTTGCAAGCTTGAATAGCCATATGCCCACCATGTCCAGAGCTATGAGCCAATGTATCACAGAAAGAGTGGCGTATTCTCTGACTTCCATTACGTATATAGGTTAGGCGCTGCCCATGGACTGTGGAAGGTTCACTCACCCTACTAGTTTGAATCCCCTCTCCATTTGTTTGTCAATTACCTCTCGTTTAACAGGAGGGAAGACCTGGGGTAATGAATTGGCTTGGAACCTGGTCTCAAGGAATTCGTACTTTAGCGTCCAGATGGCCTAGCCTATCATCTCGCTTAAAGCAATCTTGTTGGAAACAGAACTGTTTAAAATCCTGTTGTCCAGGGAGTTTGGGATTCATGGTCCAATTCCTCCAATTTTTGATACTCTAATATTTTCCTCTCCTACTTCGATAATATCTTGACGTCCTCCTTCTAAAGGTCTCAGCAAGAGGATCTCTTCCTTTTGTAAAATAGGTTGTGCAGTGGTTGAAGGGCAGCGGGAGCTTGCCTTGTAGCGGTGTTAGGTGCTGAGGAAAGTTGAGACCTGCAATATTGGTCTTTCCCTTTTAAATTAAATGAATCGGAGCAGCGTAGATATCCTCTAATTTGTGTTAGCGGTTGAAGATCTTTTCACGTATAATGTTCTTATTCTCGGGGAACTTACCATACCCTGCACATTATTCAGTTCAGGGGGATGAACAACCATGTAGAAGATTGTGACTTCTTTTTGCAGGTGCATGGCTGCTGGTGCTAATAGAGAAAGTTTGTTTATTTTTTGATAGGTAGGTAAGAGCACGATAGTAACATTGCCCACAGTCGGACCGACATTTTCAAAATAACTTTATTTAGTGTGCGAAAATAAAATAGGTGAAATTGGCCAATATTGGTGGAAGATGAGGACCCCGAAAACGCGAGGGGTCATTTAACGGGCTGAAACATTTATGCCCTGGTTCCCCCTAATCCCGTGCACTCACTTAGCCACAGCCAGTATTAGGCAATAAGCAGCTCCTTGCCTTGGAGCCCGAGGAGCTCTAATTTTTATGAACGAGAAAGGCAAGTACAAAATGGTACCAGGGTGCTACAGGTTGAAGGTGGGTTAAGCCGAAAAAGTAGTCAGTGGTGACGTTATCTGGCGGGCACGAAGTGGCCGCAAGAATGAGTGATGACCCCTTTCCAAGACTCAGGCTACCAATGATGAGGATGAAAAATGATTTGTCCAAGCCACACGGTTGTGGACGGGTATTGAATGGCTCCCAAAGGGAGATGGCCTGAGTTAGTGGTCGTGCGGGGTTCGACTAGTGAAATAAAGTAATCTAAACCCAACTAATCCATGTGCACTCACTTAGCCACAGCTCAAGGGATTGAGGCACTAAGCAGCTCGCCCGCTCAGGAGCCCGAGGAGCTCGAAATTTTTGTATGAAGCGAAGAAAGCTATAAGGCTAACTGGAGATACGTAAGAAGGGAAGGTTTTTTTTTTTTTGTAAATTCTATAAGTCGTGGTTTGTTTTGTGTGGTTTCGAGACGAAGAGAGTGATGATCCTGATGTATAATCAAGTGAATACAAATGAGATTGGAAGTGTTGAACCTTCAGTTTGTTGAGAGCTGTGGTGTCTCGTAGCTACGTCCTATAAGAATGAGTTCGGCATCCTCTACAGGATTCGTTCAGATTTAAGCGGTCAACCACGGTAGAAGACCAGCACCTGCCTTTGATACGTTGAGGCACAGTCACCGCGCTTCCTGCCGAATACCTAGCACCAACCAGCTCGCATTGATTGGCCTGCTATAGGATGGGGGCCAAATACTGGAGAGATGGTTCATGAACCATAAGCCGCGGATAGCCCGTCAGCTATTCCAAAGCTGTGGAAAGAGGAAGCGAGCATCTCGTGATTCGATGTATTGCACCTAATCGTAGAGGATCCGGTTCACTCGATATTGGTCACACAAACAATTTTAGTTCCTTCAAAACAGTGTCGGCTTTTATGTGTCGGAAGCCAACAGAGACATGTTTTCCAAGTCCAAATCAGGGAGAACGCCTTGTCCCACTTTTTGTAGTCCTGGAGACTAATTTTGTTCGGCCAGTAATTTCACCAAGGCGAAGGAGGCCTGAAGCCTGTGTGCAGCTGGAGCATATGAACCAATAAATCACATGGTCAAGTCGTCGATGCGATATCCTCGAGACGGTGACGAGTTTCGCAAAAGTGGAGTGGGGATTTGCGATTTGTGGTGCGGCCCCATATTGTTTGGCCTCCTGCCAACGTGCAAGTGACCAGTTTGGCGGTTCGGTTTATTTTTCGAACTCGGACGAATGTCCTCAAGTTGGTTACAGCCCCGACAGTAAGAGTGATGGATTTGGGATTGATTGAAAACTTTGGAAATGTGGTGTAGTACTCAGAGTTTGTGGTGAGGTCAAACGGAGTCCGTGCATTTTGCAAAAGGTCAAGTAAAGTCATCAGAATTCTTTTCTGTACTCATTATAAGCCGTGATCTGCAACCGCCGGTGGGTGATAAAATTTAAAATCCAACCCACTCCTCTTCACTGATAAGAATAGCAAACTGTTTCTTTTATTTCCTTAAAAATCTGATCCGATAAAATCCCTCCGCCAACGGCAATGGTTACCAATATTGAATCAACACTCGAATGAACGGATGTACGGAATCCGATCTCTTCTACCATCTCAAGTTCATCGCTTAACTTCACGCAAAGCCGCTTGCTTCGCGGTCCTCGAAAAATTGGGTTTTGGTAAAAATAAATCTTGCTTGTGGCATCGGGTTGGTGACCGCTTCTCTGCCTGCCGTTGTACGAAAGGGCTACCCCTTTCTGCTACCCACTTGAATATAGTCACTACAGGGCGGAAATCGACCACCCAAGTCCCAACTCGTATGTCACACCACCGCTTTCATTTTCCTTCATGCAGTCGATCCTCCACCCATTACGCAAACTCTGCACTGATGAGACATGATGCAGGCATGCCCGTAAAGTTCTGGAGCTTTATCCAATAACTTTGATACCAGATTTCGGCAAAGACCTTGTATGGTAAAGATCAAAGTACTTTTTCCATTGAAGAAATAAATCGGGATAACGTTTTCAAGAAGCACTATTCCCAAGTGTGCCTTACCATGGTAAACGTCCACTTCATCTGGGAAAACAGAAAGATCTCAATCTTCTTCTCAATAATCCTGCGATTATTTTATTTTCTTTTGATTCGCAAAATCTCCCCAAGCCAAACCTCAATCGCTGCTCATGTTGCCGATGTCGCGGAGATACCCCAATTTTTCAACAGGGGCCATGTTTTTCAATCGTGACCAGCCAAGTTCCATGAGTTACACCAAACACCCCGCTTAGAACCCTCACTCGGCCATTCATCTCAACAATGGATTTCAGACTCTTTTAAATAAGAGTATAAATTTTTTGAGCGGAGACCAAATGCCCAACTTTCAGGTGTGGTAATCAGAAATCAGGAGGCTTCTCAAGTGTGCCTTATGTTTTTCTTTGAACGAAGAATCCCCACTTCGCACGTCGCCACCCCCATGATGAACCAGGCCTTCACGGCTTCTTTTCTTCGCAGAATAATCGGATTTCTTTTCCCAGCGCACGGATAGGTGTAATCCAAATAGACTGACGTTGTTTGGAGTTTTCTTTTGCTACGCCTTCCACAGAATAGGCACAAGCCGCGAAATGGTTTTACCACTTCCGTGGTGCATTCCTAGACCGTTGAGTCCCTGTCGAACTCCCATCCTCCAATTGGAAAGGCAAAGGGAGTCCCACCCTTTGGAAGCAAACCAAGCAAGCACCTTTGTTTTATATCTGGGAGGGCATTTTTCTACTTCAAGAATTCAAACAAGCATTTTTTCGGTCCAGCTTGTTTATATTTCGCAAACGAATTTAGTGAATCCGTTTAATTTCAAGAGCTCCATGGAGGAAGTACTGTTAGTGTGATCAGATGATAATGCCATCGACACGATGGAAAAATTGAAGCACAATCGCAAGGGATTATTAACAATCGGGGCCTTTTCCAGTGGTTATTTTTACTCAAATGGTGAAATCCTCTTCAAAGAGAGCAAGCAAATACCATAGCGGCGGCTTCTGGACGAGCGTGTTGCAGTCAACCCGCTGCCGGATGAGTCATTGGAAGTGGCCACTCCAAAGAAAATTTGAAACAAGATATGTCATTGAATCCTAAAACCTGAATATGCCTACAATTTATTTATCGTAGTACCTTGATCACGGACTATTGAAACCGAATGTTTAATGTATTTCAAACGGTGTCTCGATGGTAAACCTACAATAAACGCACAGAAGTTTGAAAAATGACTGGAAATTTATTTCACGGAACCGCTTGTCGCAAGATTAAGTGCGAATCCTCAAAATTATACTATTGGTTTCAAATGATTTTAGATCACCAGTTCAATTGGGAAATTAACATTACCTGGTATGTATTACCCACTCAGCCAATCTTTTTGAATTCTGAACGAATGCTGCCCTTGCTATCCGGTGCGAAGTAAGTCTGTTCTGATCATTAAGAGTGATCTGTGGGTGTTTCCGTAGATCACCCGTTCACGCCAATATCGAAAACATACCTCGCATCGCTCAGTCGGGTCATAACGTGAATCTGGGCAGATAACATAAGGTTGGAAGGTCCTGATCACCAAGCATTGGTTTCTGAATTTATAAGCAGTTTGAATGGAGCCAACTTTCCTGTTCAAATAGGAAATGCATTTCCGTCATTAGATTTCTCAACTGACGTAGCCAGTTTTTGTACTAGCCATTGGCAGGATTATCAGGTACATTAACTTTAATGAAGTTTGGTTCCATATTATAATATAGAATAGCAACCAATACAAATGAAGGCAGTTCCCTTCTCTTATTAAGAGCGGTGCATCATAATATACATCGAGCGCAAATAAGTTCAAATTTGGGGGGGGGGGGGGAGGTTATCGTTCTTGCGTTACAGGATCGCCGTAATGGACCTCGCGTTATTTTGGAGTGTACCATCCTCCCCAATTTAAAGACCCGTTTCTTTCCTCCTAAATAGCTTCCCTACTGTTCCAGTCCAGGCTATTTCATGTATCAGTTTTAGATCAAGAAAGTATTTTGGAACCTGGAACATTAGGAGTCTAATTTAGGACAGAAACGGTCTTTAACATTGGCGGAGGATTTTACACTCAAATAACCGATGTTCCATGACGGCGATCCTGTACCTAAAGATACGATTACCAAATCTAAAGATTGCGCTCGATGTATATTATGATGCCCGCGTATAAAGAAAGAACTGCCTTAAGTGTGTATTCGTGCTATCTAATTATACTATGCACAAACTTCATTAACGTTACTGACTGATAATCCTAGCCAATGGCTGTCCAAAACTGCTACGTCTTTGAGAACTCTATTACGGAAATGGCATTTCCCTAGTTAGGAACAGGAAATGTTGGCTACATTCAAACCGCTTATAATTCAGAAACAATTGCTTGGTGATCAGGGAACCTTCCAACCTTATGTTTGATCGCAGTATTCACGTATTACCGCCTGAGCGATCGATGTATGTTTTCGATATTGGCGTGAACTGGTTGATCTACGGAAACAACTCAAGATCACTCTTAATTAGCAGAACAACGTACTTCGCACCGGATAGCAATGGAGCATTATTTTCAGAATCAAGATTGGCTGATGGGTAATAAATACCATTGTTTCATTTTAATTCTTTCAATGAACCTGGTGATCTAAATCAATTTGAACCAATAGGTATAATTTTGAGGATCGCACTTACACTTTGTCTCAGCTGTTTCATGTGAATAAATTTCCAGTCTTCAACTTCATGTGCGTTTATTGTAGGTTACCATCGAAGACACCCGTGATACATAATCCCATTCGTGTTCATTAGTCCTGATCAAGGGTAATACAAAAGCTAAATACTTTTTAGGCATATTCAGGTTTTAGATCAATGCCTCATTCTCTTGTTTCAATTTTCTTTGAGTGGCCACTTCCATTGACTCATCCGGAGCGGTGACTGCAACAGCATTCGTCCATAACCGCCGCATGTTATTTGACTTGGCTCTCTTTTGAATAGGATTTTCACCTTTGAGTTAAAATAACCACTGAAAAGGCCCGATGTCAGAATCCCTTTGGGCGATGTGCTTCTAATTTTTTCCATCGTGCCGATGGCATTATCATCTTGAATCCAACTAGAATTACTTCCCTCCATGAGCTCTTGAATTAAACGATTACTAAATTCTTTTGCGAAAACATAAACAAGCGACGATAAAAATGTTTTGTCTTTGAATTCTCTAAGTAAGAAAATGCCTCCCCATATATAAAAAAGGTCTTGCTTGGTTTCTTCCAAAGTGGGACGCCCTTTGCCTTTCATTGGAGGCCCTGGGAAAGGTACGACCCAGGCTACTCAACGGTCTAGTGAATGCACATACCGGAAGTGGTAAAACATTTCGCTGCTTTGTTCCTAGTCTGTTTGGAAGCTTAGCAAAAGAAAACTCAAACAACTTCAGTCTATTGGGATACACTATCCGTGCGCTGGGAAAAGAAATCGATTTATTCTCAAAGAAGCCGTTGGCCTCGGTTCATCATGAGGGTAGGCGTGCTAGTGGGGATTCTTCGTTCAAAGAAAACAAAGGCAACTTGAGAAGCCTCCTGAATTTGATTACCCACCTGAAAGTTTGCTTGCTCCTCGCTCAAAAAAATTATACCTCTTATTTAAAAAGAGCGAAAGCCAGGGGGTGGTAGCTAATGGCACGAGTTGATGGTTTCAAGCGGGGTGTTAACTCATGGAACTTGCTTTGTCACTGATTGAAAACATTGCCCCTGGGTTTAATCGGGGTATCTCCGCGACATCGGCAACTGAGCATTCGATGCAGGTTTTGCTTGGGGATTATTTTGAGAATAAAAAAAATTAAATCATCCGCGCGGATATTGGATAAGAAATTAGATCATTTCTGTTGTCCCAGCTGCAGTTGGAACGTTTAACCATGGTCAGGCACTTTGGGAATAGTGCTTCTTGAAAGTATCCTGAGATTCTTCTTCATGTACCAAGTACTTTGATCGTTTACCAATACAAGGGCTTTTGCCGCAAATCTGTAATCAACAAGTTATGGATAAAGCTCCCAGAACTTTCCGTGGCCATTGCATGCATCATGGCTCAATCATGCAGATTTGCTATGGGGGGAAGATCGACTGCATGAAGACAATTGAAAGCGTGTTGTGCACATCGAGTTTGGATTGGGTGTCGATTTCCGCCCTGTAGAGACTATTTTATTCAAGTGGTCGCCCGAAAGGGTAGCCCGTTCTTACAAGCGCAGGGCAGAGCGGTCACCAACCGAATGCCACCAGCAAGATTTATTTTTTAACCAACCAATTCTTTATATTAACCGGGAAGCCAAGCGGCTTTGCGTGAAGCATGAACTTGAAGATTGTAGAAGATCGGGATCCCGTACATCCGTTTCATTCGATGTGTTGATTCAATATCTGGTAACCATTGCCGTGTCCGGATGATTTTATCGGATCAGATTTTAAGGAAACAAAAAATACATTTGCTTTCTCTATCAGTGGAGAGGAGTGGCGTTGGATTTTTAAATTTTATCACACACCGGCGGTGGCAGCACTCACGGCTTATAATGAGTACGGAAAAGTAATTCTGAGGACTCTTACTTACCTTTTTGCAAAAATTCACGGATCCCTGTTGTACCTACACCAACACTCTGAGTTACTACACCACATTCCAAGTTTGTTCACACATCCCTAATCCATCGACTCGTACCTGTCTGGGAGTCTGTAAACCAACTTGAGGCATTCTTCCCCCGCTGTTGAAAAAACCGCACCTCACACTTGTCACTTGGCACTTTGGCAGGAAGCCAAACAATATTGGGGCTCACCACACACTCGCAAATTCCCCACTCCGGTTGCGACCTCGTCACAGTCCTCGATGGATCTAGCATCGTCGACTGACCATTATGGATTTATTGTTTCCAATGCTCATCTTAACACAGGCTTCACAGGCCTCCTTCGCCTTGGTAATTACTGGCCGAACAAATTATCTCCAGGACTACAAAAAGTTACAATCTTTTCTCCCGTTGGATTTGACTTGGACCAGTACTCTTTTGGCTTCCGACCATCAAGCCTACACGTTTTTGAAGAAATAAAAATTGTTGTGTGCAATATCGAGGGCACCGAGTCCCTAACCGATTATGTTGCAAACCTCGAATCACGAGATGCTCGCTTCTCTTTACCCACAGCTTTGCTAATATCTGACGGTACTATCCCTCTGTTGTCTTATGGTTCATGAACCATCTCTCCCATTATTTGGCCCCCATATAGCTGGCCAATCAATGCAGCTGGTGGTCTATGGCATGGCAGAAGCTGGTGCTGTGCCTCAACATCTCAAAGGAGGCAGGTTGCTGGTCTTCTACCGTGTTTGAACCGCTCATCTGAAAGATCCGTAGTTGCTGCCTGACTCATCCTTTCTCGGACGTCGCACTATGACCCACCGCATCTGTCACCACCTGAAGGTTCAACACTTCCATCTCATTTGTACTCACTTGTTCACACATCATATTCACTCATCTTCTTCTCGAACCATAAAAAACAAACACGACGTATATATTTACCAAACAAAAAAACCTTCCCTTCTTACCTTCATCTCCATTTTAGCCTTATGCACTTTTCTTCCGCTTCATACAAATTTATAGCTCCTGGGCTCCTGACCGGGGACTGCTATTGCCTAATCCCCTTGAGCTGTGGCGAAGTGAGTGCACAGGGATTCGTCGGTTTAGATTCGTATTTTCATCGTCTAAATCCCCCACGAGCCCAATAACCAGGCCATCTCCCTTTGGGAGACATGCAATACCCGTCCACAACCGTGTGGCTGACAAATCATCATCCCATTCATCTGGTAGCCTGAGTCTGGTAAAGGGGTCATCACTCTTTCTTGCGGTCCACTGCGTGCCGCCAGAGAACAGTCACACTGACTACTTTTTCGGCTTACCCACCTTCCCACCCGTAGCACCTGTTACCAGTTTGTACTTACCTTTCTCGCGCTTCATAACAACATTTGAGCTCCTCGGGCTCCCAAGCCAGGGAGCTGCTTTTGCCTATCCCTTGAGCTGTGGTAAGTGAGTTCACTGGGATTAGGCGGAACCAGGCACTAAATGTTCAGCCCCGTAACTTACCTCGGTTTTTCGGGTCTCTAGCTCCAAATATTTTGGCAATTTCACCTAATTTTATTTCTCAACAACTAAATCAATTTATCTGAAAATGTCGGTACGACGTGCATGTTACTATCGTGCTTCTTACCTACCTATCAAAAGTAAACCACTTTCCCTTAGCACACAGCCAGCCATGCCACTCTGGCAAAAAAGAAGTCCACAATCTTCTACAATGGTGGGCATTCCCCCTGAACTTGCATAACTGTGGCCGGTACTGGCGTTTCCCCGAGAAATAAGAACCTTAACGTTGAAAAGATCTGTCAACTCTACCAAATCTAGAGGATATCTACCGTGCTCCAGATTCATTACTAAAAAGGGAAAGACACAATTGCAGGTCTCTAAAAAAAAAACAACTTCGCCTCAGCACTACCACCGCTACATGCACTCCCGCTGCCCTTTCACCACTTCCACCCTATTTTACAAAGGAAGATCCTCCTTGCTTAGACCCTTTAGAAGGAGGACTCAAGATAGTAACGTAGTAGAGGAAATATTAAGCAGTAACCTCAACTATTGAGGAATGGACATTATCCAAACTCCCCTGGACAAACAGTGTTTTCTAAAACACTTTCTCGTTTCAAACAAGATTGCTTTCGTCTATATTATAGGCTAGGCCATCTGGACGCTAAAGTACGAATTCCCTTGGATACCAGGTCCAAAGCCATATCATTACCCCAGGTCCCTTCCTCTCCTGTTAACCGAGAGGTAATGACAAACAAATGGCTGGTGGTTCACTAGTGTGATTGAACCTTCCAAAAGTCCCGTTCAGCGCCTAACATATACTTACGGAAATGTCAAGACATAAGCCACTCTTCTGTGATACATTGGCCTCCTAGCTCTGGACTGGTGGCATCTGGCTTATTCAATGCTTGCAAAGCGGCCATAAGACGCTCAAATCTCCAGCATCATGCAATATTTTAATATGCCATCCATCAGAAGTTTCTGTAATTATTCATAGGGTACAAGAGGATGGACGAGATGCAGGAGAGATAATGAAGATTCACAAGGAATGAGG
>Ga0179591_1464088_pt1 | contig 10346 bp, 22 predicted proteins | sample CZOMad2_1_08_16f_FD_182891 | JGI IMG/M metagenome (GOLD analysis project Ga0179591, IMG submission 182891) | Vadose zone soil fungal communities from Angelo Coast Range Reserve, California, USA - CZOMad2_1_08_16fungal (PacBio error correction) | ecosystem: Environmental > Terrestrial > Soil >...
CGCCCACGACTACCTCTCACGACCATTCTGAACTATACACCAACACCCACCAATCGTCGTTGGGGGGGACCACCTGACATCAGCCACCACCTAATTGTACCACCCTGACCGAGTCAAACCCGCGAACAATAAAGCCGTACACCAACACCGCCAACAATACAAGTCGACCATCGCAGATCTCCCGCAAGCCCCCCTGGTGTGGCATACGCTTCGCGCGTGCCCGTGCAAATCCAAACTCGTGGACCAAAAACCCGACACACTTAACAAAAACATAAATCGACGACCAAGTACAAACACTATCTAGCCAGGCCGCAAATCCCTCGCTCATACAAAGTCGTCGACCCCCCCAGTGCCTCAAGAAGAAACAAATACAATATGTTCCCGCTCCACAGTGACAGCTGCCGACGGCTCCAAGAGGCGACTAACTCGTTTTCCCAGGACTGCCAACTTATACACAACAGTCCTCAAATCTAAAACCGATTCACGCGTAACCTCCGCACACCTCTGACACGGACCACACCCATAGCCCCACACGCACGCACGAGACATCATGAAAGATAACAAAGAACATCAGTAGCGTGTATACCACTCACCGCGCGAACAACAAATCCACACATACAATCCACAATACAGCCTAATCCCCGAATCATACGCGCGGCAAAAATAACGTCACCACTACAAAAAAACACAACTACATCAGACACCTCCCAACGGAAATAGTACGTCGAGCCCACCTCCCTGAACAGACGCACCAATTTCAAAATCACACAAAGCCCGATCTCGCGAACCAGTACCGAGTGAAGTACACAAGACACATATGAATGCACACCACACACCACCCCAAACCCCCTCCTGTCTTTCGCTCCAATTCAAGGAACTTACTCATCCTCGTGCCACGTAACCCAGTCAAAGTCGAGCTTCGCCAAGAACAAATCAAGCCATCCTCCCCTCTAAACCAAACCAGACAATTCCTCCCGTCTCGGCACAACTTCCAGACCATGTAATTCTGTTTTCGACGAAATGACACCGGTGAATCATACCTGGAACTCCGACGCGCCAGGTCGCGGGTCTTTGAACAGTCGTAGTCGTGATTCACTAAGCGAGACGGTGTAATTGTCTGTGACGCCGTACTCGACTCCTACACGACCAACAGCCAACAGCCTGAACTACCTCCTCCACATGACCCCCAAACACCCACCCGATAACAGCGAAATTATGCACGACATCCAACCACCTCTCGGCCAAGGTTGCAACATTGACTCGAAACCATCACTCGACAACGCTCGCCACACGCTGCCGCTCGCGATCCCTCCGGATCCACATTCGATATATGCGATACGTACAAAGATGTCAAACACACAAACACACCTCGCCCACCACTCCGTCAGCCCCCCGACGCGTCACCGCCGATACACCAACCATCGACCACACAGGACCGCAACCCACACTAAATCACAACGATCCCATTGCAGACACTAATTAACCACAATATAGACACACACCTTTCAATTCACCAGATCTTTATTCCTTCATAGTCCGACAATTATGCTCCTGGGTCGTGTTCGACCACAGGTGAACCATGAAGGTGCCACACCAGCACATGCGCAAAAACCACACACAACCACAATACACGTACTCACCAGGCTGCGATCTTGCGAAAAGATGGGCGGCTACTTATCGACCGGCGTCGAAAGACACAAACAGCCGCACCCAACGGGTCAGCCTCAAGGACAATTTCTACAACGCGACCCAGTCCATTCCCCACAAAACATCACCCAAACCACAAAAACCCCTCTACCGTACTCAGCGGACTCAGGCTGTAAACCACAAACCTCACTAATCGAACCGCGCACTCTCTTCGATCTCTCATCCGCAGATCCTTGACCCTCGCAAACTCGCAAAAAGCAACAAAATACCTCCACGCCCTCCAACCGATCACGACACAAGCTAAGACCAGGAAGGCGAACAACGAAATACATCATCCAAAAACCATCAATCCCACGCACGCGCAGAACGACAACCCTGCACGTCACTGCGGCGAGGGTGAGAATACAACCCCTCCCATCAACACCTAACCTAACGTCATCTCGCGCCAAAAGATCTACAACTCACAACATCCACCACCGCGACTTTTCAATCATCGTATAAACGGATCATTCTGCGCTCGTTTTGGCAATAGATGAAAACAGACGCACGAAATACAACACAACAACCCGGGCCATCCACCCAACAACCACAAAAAACAAGCTCACACTCCCCTGAAACAGAAACAACAAAAACCCCACCACCCAAACCAAACCCAAAAAAACCACAGCACTCTGCGAAATGGCCAACATAGTAGGCCTCTACCTGTACCCCACAACCCACGACTCAAACTCCCAACCGCCAAAAACCAACACAATACCAAATACACCCATTCGCGCTACCACAGATATACCACCAACCCACACCACGCCAAGCAGCAACCCTTGCAATCAACACCGAACAGAAATATCCACGACACGCCCGACCAATTGACCACGCCACGACACCCTACAACCGTGCACGTATATATTATGCACCGTCGACATCCAAGCTAACCCGGCTACCAGTGGATCTTCTGCTCCAGAACACACAACAATCCATGAGACGCCAGTAAACCAACCTCCGACCAATGGCGCCCAAAAAAACATCAACAACTCTTGCATTTAACCCACACTTCTTACACGAGTGACGCGTGTGCACGCGACTCAACGGCCCACGCACCAAACAATCCCTCGATTTCTCAAGCAGTCACCGACTCCACCATCGCATACGACCTCCGTCCCTCACCGGCGACAGTCCGCCTGACACGATCGCCGTGCGATCGAACCAGACAACAACACCCCAACCTCCAACTACCCTGCAGCTCATCATGACCGAGACCACGTCCTAGATACACGCGTGAGTCTCCACGCCTCTGCAACCTGATCACACCCCACACACCTGCCTTGCGTCAACAAGCGCAGTAAAAAACCGTACGCATGCAACCATTGCCCGCAGAAACTCGACGATGGTGCTATTGACAAACCTTTCGGGACGCAAACCTACCGCTTCACGCCCGCGCAACAAAGTCATCACTCCACACTCCCATCAAAACCAAACACACACACCAAACAGCAGCACCTTTCACAGCACGGCAAAAACCGAGAGACGTGATACCGCGGATGCCCGAGCACTCACGAACCGCCCAAACCATTGGCCAAAACCACTCGCCGCGACATCTCAGCGGCCACACAACGCGTCACGGTCTTTACTGGTCCGTCCACGCGCACCTCCGGCATGTGTGGAATCAATCACGTCGCCCACCAACAACAACAGGCAGCCCCGGCAACACATCGTCCTGGTCACAAACGTCTCTCTCCCGTCAAACCCTACACCAACCGCGCAAGCGCAGCCGATTTACTCTCCTGTGCCATCACAAATCACCCCAAAGCGACTCAACCAAGCTCAACGCACCACGAAGAGCCATGCTCGTCTCGTGAGCCAGCTGACACTCCAACATAAGACCCTGCGCATTACGTCAAAAAACAACAGGACACAACTCTCACGACCGAATCCACCGCCGAATCCACTCGAAGCAATACCTGTGAGTGCAAAAACAAAAAACGCCTCCGTGTTCCTGCCATTCACACTCACATTACACACCCTCGACCGAGACTGACAACCTAATAAATTCCACACGACCCCGACAAAACAACCAGAACGAAACACCAGAAAAACCCAAAGGAAAAAAAGCCCCAAAGACCCCCACCCGACGACACAGCAACCACATTCGCAGCACACGCACGCAGTAATGCCGTGAACTAACAGGCGAACGCAGCCGTGGGGAGAGCACATCCACACTCCCCACAGTCGTGCATACAGATAACCAAACACAATACAATGCTGACCCAACCGAACGTGAAAGGTTTAGCCGACCCAATCTGAGCTGCACACCAATACCTAGCTTACTACCCGCAGCACAATCACGCACCGCACCCTCTTCACTCGACAGCGGCAACTTTCAAAGCTACGACTTATGTATATCGATTAGAAATACCCAACTGCTCTTTGACACCAATACCAGCCCGCGCCCAACAAAAGACCCGACAAAAAATACCACGCATTCCCCAAAAAAAAACCAACAAACCCCAAACAGCCACCAACCAACAAAAAATCCACGCACGCACTAGACTTCAAACATTACTGTGCGCCTCCAGCCCTCAATAAGCCACCAGAAACCGCGTTTCAAACGGAACAACCTCCACCCAACATCAACACAACAAAACCCGGACACAAACCCTCATCACCCCACCAAAACGCTAAGAGGCGAGGGCAGCAATCCCCTATCTATACCACCCCGCTACAAAGTGCATAAATCTCTTAAGCAACCAAAACAACGGTCGAAAAAGCCACGACACGTAAGACATCCATGAAACGCGGCGAACCCACTACCCGTACCACGACAACACCCACAATCGAAAAGCACCACAAGCCCAGCGCCGACACAAGCTGCCTCTCTACAACCCAAAAACAAACCACCAAATACCATCACCCAGCTCGCGACAGCAGCTAAGATAACTAGCCCTGCGATTAGAGTGGAGGTGAACACAACGTGCTGCCATCCCCCCGTAAACTTTCCATGAAACAAAAGACCCAAACAACCACCGAAAAACTTGAAAACAAACCAATGTTCCGTTACTCGCGCTACTACATGCCATCCCCCACCAGCACTCCCAACCCCACCTACTATCCATACGACCCACGCAAAACACACACTACACCCCACAAACTCAAGATTCGAACAAAACCGCACCAAGAAAATAAACCCCAGTTTTAAAACGCCAGCGCCCAACAATCCATCTCCCCATAAGTTGTGGAATACCTCAATAACCATACCACAATACTGACTCAACTCGTTAAATCAAATGCCCCACACCCACCCCGATACCGACAACCCCAACTAAACGAAAATGAAAAAAACCCTCGGACCACAAACTGTACACCCATAGAGCCCAGGGGTGTGAGGAAAAAAACAACCAAAAAAACAAAACAAAGACAAAAACCTCGCCGTCATCACAAAACAACAAAACCAAACGCGGGAACTTTTACCCCGCTCCCATCAATAAACAGGCGCGCCGTACTCAAAACAAGCCAAAGAAACAAAGCAACGCCGACAAATATGAATCACCACAAACTTACAAAACCAAAAAACAAACAACCTCAACACCAAAGCACCCATCCATGCCACCCTCACACAGACCGCCCACAGCAACGATAACAATCAAGAAGTACTACCAAGCGGCGACAGGCAACTGATCACCAAAAAAAAACTCCGCGACGAACTCTAACACCAAGGACCCGACCCCCCGACCCACACCTGCGCACAAAACCCGCCACACGGTGCGATGCCCGAACGTACTAGACCTATACACAATACACACAAATCACAAAACGCAAAGCACCAACAAGACCACATACCAAACACCGCAAAACCAACCCAAAAGACCTAAAAAAACCTCCCCTAATAGAAGCCGAACCACGTATCGCAAACCAACCCAATTAAACCCCAAAACAAAAAACACACCCACACACAACCCCAACAAAACCCCAACACCAAAACAAACACAAATAAAAAAAACAAACCAAAAAACACAAACACAAATCACACAAAACGTGCAACAGTCACAGACAAAACCTATACCACAAATAAAAACCCACCACGCACTCTCCCCACGCCCACCTACTACGATCAAGAACCATAACCAAAGACACACACACACTACCGAAATAACCCCCGTACCATCAACACCCAAAAACCCAAAACACCATACCAACCAGAGCAACCACACAAAACCAACCAAAACACAAACCTCCCCCCAACCCCACCACCCAAACACAAACCAAATCGCAACGCAACGACCCCTAGCTTCCCAATCGTCACTGAAATTTCCCACCCACGCGGACCATTTCCGCCCACATCCGCCAAAACACACAATAACATAATGGCCATACCCTAACAAGAAATCCACCGAACCCGCATCAATCCCATTCTTAAATCCAGAACCGCCTCACCATAACCTTAACATAACACAACACATCCAAACTCAACGAACCAGAAACTCCATACACACAGAAGCGCAGAAACATGCCCCGACAATATGTGGCGTCAGCCAACAAACTGACTCCTCCATCCACGTCCCCACGCCACATTCCAAACGGATGTCTCACAATATAGCGCACCCAAAAAACTAAACCGTGGGCTCCCCCAAGAAAACCTCCAATCTCACCCGCACACTCCCTGTGTCTCCCCCAACACCCCCCGCGACCCGTCAGTCGAGTGGAGGAACCCTAAACTCTTACCACCTCCCAACAAAAGAAATGAACACAAGACGTAACAACCAGGTGCGCGACATTACAGAACAAAAAACCAAAAAAACAGAAACAAACACAAAACCACACACAAAACACAAACACCCGACAAACGTGAGAAACATCCTTGAATTACATCAGACAATACAGCGCCACTAACGCATCACACACTACCAACTCACCGCGTACCGCATAAGTCCCGGCCCGCTAGAACTCGGCGTCGAGACCCACATTAAATGAACACGAACGAACACACGAAAAACAACACCAACAACCACCAAAACAAACCACCAACAAACACACGTGACAAATAACAAACCACTACGCCCACAAAACCCCCACCACAACTACACCACCTACCTGAGCCCCACAACACCAAGCCACAAACACCACCCCCCCCCCCTCAACCCCTGCCTCCATCCCCCACCCCCTCGAGAACCCATTGGTCACGTCGCTGCCTAACACTACACGCGAGCCAACATTGCGTGCGCGAAAACCCTCCGCGCTGACGCGTCGAATTGCCCACCACACCAAGAAATCTACTCTCACAGCAATGCGGACAAGATCCTCCACCTGGCACCATTACGTGTATGCCCACAAACCAACAAACGCCCACCACCTCCGAACCACCATAACGAAGGTTCCACGCAGTGCGTGCAACATCGTGCAAACCGAACACAACCATACACCCCACGAGATCACTCTGCTCCCCAAGCCTAACTCACCACGTATCATCAACCCAATCGTCAATAAAACCAACACCAAAGAAACTCACCTACAATGTCTAGAGACCCCACCAAGTGCCGAAGGACATATGCCCACAATCCACACACAACACCACCAAACAACGTGTCACCCGAGTCACAGATCCCGGACACACCGCACAGACACATGAATCGATCACCTACATCGCCTTAACTCAGCCATAATCCAAGAAATCTGTCCCAAAATCACCAAGAACACAAATCTGAACTAAGCCAGATCAGACGCAACCAGGATGCGCAATTACACACCCGTGCGACACCAGTCGACCTCGAAGTTTCAGAGGTCGATGCAGAGAAATCGTCTGCGACACCCGTACCAACCTCTTAATGTCCAACACGTGACATTACCGCAGACCGTCTAACAATCCCTGCGGACAATCCGACCAGTCATCAGCGGTGCCCAACACAGACCAGCTGACTCATCCGTCTCTAGTCATACGGATAAACAGAAACCGGAAGCCTTAAACAGCTCATAGACGCCAGCGTCACAACGAAGCCATGATCTTAAAATACACACCATAGCATACGCCACCATAACCGCAATACCCCCCTCGGTGTGACAACCCAAAACCACCATCTCACGTATGTAAAAAGGCACACCCAACAGTCCACACAAAACCACTCGACCCGCCAAAAGGACCATCGTGCCGAATTACCGAGCAAACTGAAAAATAAGGCGCATCATCCCTTACTCACAACTTCATCCACCCACATCTACGCGCCATATCAAGTACTACCCCGTCCGGAAAAATACCGTCCTCACCACATACGGCACTCACCCCGCGCTAGAGCAACCACACACACCATTAGAACATGCGCCCCATTAATCCAAACACACAATCTCCCGTTGTCTTGCGCATGGCCCAAACACACATATGATCTCACCAAAACGACAAACACAAAAACCTCTCCTCATTGAGCCATCCACATTCGCCAGTTATCTCCAGCCTGTCGCCTCACACAGTCGTATCCGAGCGCAAACACGAAAGAACTGTCAGCACACCCAAAAAAACAGATATCACACTCGCGGCGAATCTCCAACATCTCCAAGAACCAAGATATTCCACTGCGCATAATTTAACAGCGAGCATGAAAACGTCCCGCTGGCGGATGCGTGCCAAAAGCCATCATAACCTCGCGCAACTCCCTCAAGACCCTCCCCGGAATGCAACCGTAGGGTCTCTTCGACACAAACGATCACTACCGTCAGCCTACGAAATTCCACAACCACAACATAGAGCAGACACCCAGTGTGATTAAATCTCCGGTACTAGCAACTGCAACCGAGACCCGAACAAATCCTCCACAGTGAACACCTGCAACAATCCCGCGAATGCGCAACTACAATCAACCCCCTCCTCAAAAGCCCCCAACGAACCGTCGCCGAACTTCTCGAAGCCCCACTCGCTCGCAGCGATGACACCACATCTGCCTACGCAACTCGCAAACCGCTGCACCCCTCTCCCCCGTACACAAATCCACCGTACTCGTGAGGTGCTCTGTAGCCGTCAAAGAATACACGTTAGACACACATCCCGCAATCGTGTCTCTGTAACCCCGAACCATCACACGAACCAAACAAAACCCACCCAAACGAAAAATACCCGCACCATCCCCTCGTGCCACAGCCCTAAAATAATTCACACGATCTCCGCACAAAACCATTTCCCAAAGATCGCACAAAATATTTACAATCAGAACCTTTCATTCCTAGTGAAATTTCCGCCGCACAATACCGAGCGATGTCCTCCTGACCCCGAACAGCGGGACCTAATAGACAGAAAACCACCCAAACCTCCCGTGCAAAAAACAAACAATAACGGCAGACAAATCAACACTAAAATACGCGAAACCAAGATGTCAATACCGCCGCTTTAATTCCAGCTCGACAAAGAAAACACCCACCCAGCAACCATAGCAACCGAGGTGCTACCGTGACAAATAATACTCCCGTGGACCCGATCTTCATATACCCTCACCCCCCCCCTACAAAAAAACCCCATCCCCTCACACCAGCCCCCTGCAAGAGACTAGAGTACGACACACAAAGCTCCTTCCCGCCGCGTGCGCCTTCTGTCTCTCGCTTAAAAAATTGTCAGTCAGAGCAACAAATACCCCGCTCCAACGAAATAACAACATGATGACAGACTGCTAACACCGAATTCATCCACCCTCTCCCAGCGTGGAGAGCCGTGACCGGCCCGCGTGTGCAGCCGCACAAAGACCGACCCCCATATCAACCCAAACACTCCTCACACAGTATCAAAACAGTCTCAAACAAGTGCCTCACTTAACCCAACTCCACACCCCGATATTTGCGTCCCACAACCTCATCTGACACCCGCAGACATATTACTGCCAAGATCGTGGTAACGGCACCACGACTGACAACCCAAACCGGTGCAACCCCCAACAAACGAATCCTCCACCCTCGCAACAACGCCGTGTGCGCAATAGACACCATCGCGCTGACCTCTCATGGCATAGCATGTCAACACGTGACTTCAACACACCGACACACACTCCACAGCCGCCCACACAATTGTCATCACTTCCATGCAAGACCAGACTTGACAGACCCGTTCACGATCGACATGCGTTCCCAAACCAAGCCAACCACTTGTCTGCGCCCCAACAGCAACTCACACCACACCAGTTCGAATTCCGCGTGCACATCACGCATCCCCCTGCGGTCCCGCGTATCATGGCCACAGCGGCCAACAACAAACTACCCGTGACGTCCTACATAGTACAAACACCATCGACGAACTAAAGCGTCCACACACCGAGCTTGACTCTTCATCAAATTCCCAATCTCTAATCCGACGCTGACAGCTGCGCTCCAGCTGCGCCCAATTCACTGTGTCTCACAACAAGCCATGAATCCCTCATCGCACGCCGGCCCACCCTGATCTATACTAATAACATACCAGCTGGCATGAGCGAAATCGGACAAGAACACAACACACCTCACTCTCCCGGATTATGTAAACAGAATAAACAACAGATTACACCGTGCCGTGATCGTTCTCCAGCGACCTTAGTCCACCCACAAAACATGATACCAACACACCAGTCCTGTACGGCACAACCCACATCAAGGACCGCGTACAACCCGCGGACCCAAATGTACCAGCCAGAATCGCGATGGATCAATTGTGTGCCCAAACATATCGTTATACGCGCGCCACACATCCTTTGAGCCAGACG
>Ga0179591_1255810_pt1 | contig 10345 bp, 10 predicted proteins | sample CZOMad2_1_08_16f_FD_182891 | JGI IMG/M metagenome (GOLD analysis project Ga0179591, IMG submission 182891) | Vadose zone soil fungal communities from Angelo Coast Range Reserve, California, USA - CZOMad2_1_08_16fungal (PacBio error correction) | ecosystem: Environmental > Terrestrial > Soil >...
CCAAAACACCCTTCTGAGAGGGTACAAAAAATGGGAGAAATCCACCATATGTGGAAGAAGGAAATTGGACCTTCATCCGAATTACCCCATGCGGGCGCGCGACCATGCCTTGAGGTATCGAAAAGGGAAGTTCTTTTCAGCAGATTGGACCGTTACATCAAAGAGGGGGGGGGGAACTGCAGAGCTTCTCCGAGAGGGACAGTAGAGGTAAAACTTGGGTGGATCCACCAGAGCGGTCGACGGCATCGGTCTACCAACCAAAGAAAAAGAGACAGGAAACCGCCGGGGCATCCCTGGTAATCAAAGGGGTAAGAGTCCCGGCAAGGAAAAAAAAAAAAGGGAGATAGTCCAAAAAAATCGAAAGTTGTACCAATCGCCGGTCAAACAAGCGCAGTCCAACCAAACACGAAACGAGGCATAGTTGGGATCCAATCCTCTGGGATAGTATTTCTTAGATGTTAAAAGGTAAAAAGATGCTACGCTAGACCAAGGATTGTGGGGAGCGTAGAAAAGGGGGAGAAACGATATCCAGGGTGGCGAGCCGCCGGGCTCATTCAACGGCGTCCATCATGAGGCGATAGAGAGATTCGGTTAAGGTCAAAGTCCTCTAGGTACTGGCCCAGCCGAGAGATCGATCAGTACGCCGCGTCGTGGCGTGGATGCCCTGACTCTCCGATCTGGCAATGTAAAAACGACAGTAAAGTCGAAGGAAAGAGGGGGGGAGACCTCAGAGATAGGCGAGGTTTCAGCGAAAGACATGACCTTTGCGCAGTCCTGGTAAAGAACGCAGAGAAGGTATAGAGGGGGGTCATTCCAATCAGGAGAAAAAAGGGGGGAGGAAGGGAAAACTTAAAACTAGGGAATGGTTTTCAGTCTTTGCGTAAGAGATCTGCGAGCGGCCCTTGACTCGGGAAGTGAGGTACCGGAATTTAAAAGAATCCGAAGGGCAAACGGTATCTGAGGGAAGGGTCAATTCGAGGGGATGGTAGGAAAGAAGAATCACCCCCATCGCGCGAACCTGGCGATATCGGAGGATCGCGGATGCGAGGAAAGTAAGGGAGTGAGGGCGGTCTCTTCAAAGCAGGGAATGCCGGGTGTAGAGAGAAGGAAAAAGGTGAAGGCGCCTAATTACGTCAGCAAACGGAAGGGGACGACCGTGATCACGGAAAACCGGGGGAGAAAAGAATTGCATAGGAAGAGTGCCGGAGGGGATGTGAAAGATTTGAACAGATGAAGACGACAGCCAGACGTCTTAAGAGTGGAAAGACCCACTCGGAACGGGGGCAGGGGAGGAAGCGAAAGGTATCGGCTTCGCACAAATTACATCGTGTCCGCGCGGCCATCCACGGAAAAAATTAAAAAGGCAACGAGCCATCTAACAAGGAGGGAGGTCCAGACATAGAGGACAAAGTTGAAGGAGAATGTTGCGGAGCATGTCGTAGATCGATTTGTGACAGGTCTTAACGGTCGGGGGAAGAAGATTCTGAAAATAGGCAGTAGTGGGGACCCTTTGATACACGATGCGCAGGCAACATTGCTGCTATGCGTAGAAGCCAGGAAAGGGACTTCAAAGTCAAAGAGAAAGGGTATTTTCCACAGGACAGAGAGGGGAGAGATTTGGACGGAAGGGGAAGAAAATCCTAGGCCAACTACGATCCGGATTCTCACAAATCAACGTGGCCCACCGCGAGGGGGGACCGAAGAGGCTGTTATAGTTTGAAGCAGATGCTTGAAAGGACCTTCCTTAAAAAGGAGCAAATACCAGAAGTTCGCCGGGATGCCAGAATTCAGCGAACTTGAGACGCATACTCGCTGCGGAAAGGTTGTGAAGAGTTCTGGGAAGACGAGGGAAGCGTTGAAAAAGGCGTGAAAAGGGGAGGGAATTGTCCAGTCATAACGGGCCCCCCCCCTTGGCAGCGCGAAGAACAGCGCTTCGCGCTTGGGGCCCGCAGGCCGCCAGGTGTTGGGGAACAAGCGTCGAGAGAAATTCGTCCTTTCAAACGGGAATAGGATCACGGAAACACTGCCTCGCCGACCTCTTCGCGGAAGATCCAGTTTGCACGCCCGTCAGACGGGAAAAGGGAGCTCCTCTCAAACACACGGGAAGGGCTGAACGTCAAGAGAAATCTTTGAAACTGAAGGGGAAAGGGGGCAGGAAAAATTGACGGACTTGAGCAGACCAACAACGCGGGGTCGTCGAGCCGCGAAGAAGAGATAACGGCACGGTGCCGCAGTGCGATATACGCGTTTTTAAAGATCATGGCCTTCAAAGGGGCTAGAAGTCGGGAATCCTTAACATGCAAGGGGCATGAAGTCAAAGGGAAAGAAGAACTCACAGAAAAGAAGGGAAAGCACCACCAAGATTCCCAACAATTTGATCTCAGCGAGGGGGAATTTGAAAAATGGAAGGCGTTGAAAAGGGTCAAAGCAGGAAAAGGGGGCTAATTGGGAGGGGCTGAACCATCAATCGCTGGTCATGGACGCACCGCCTATCCGGCGGACCCTGACGTCGGGCACAAAAGATAGTTGCCGTAAAGGAATGATCTAGGGGGGGGGGAAGAAGATGGCCGCACCAAGGGAAAATCTGCGCAATTCCGTCGGCCTAACATTACGCTATCAAAGGCCGTGCAGAAATAAAAAAGGACCAACTCCAAGGTGGATTCAAAGTAGAAGACTGGCTCCAACCGAGCCGGAAAGAAAGAGCATCAAAGACCAATCATCAAAACACGCGCCCTCCCTCTAAACGACCTGCGCAAACTGTGCCACAAGAGGATTGGGAAAGCCATCTATGGTATTTGACTCTAGTTGTCAGAAGGGGAGGAGGGGAGGGGGAAGGGGGGTAAGGAGGAGGGAATTGACTAGGAAGTGTGGTGGGCTGCGCCGCTCCGTATGCTACATCCCATGAATAGGGCTTTCTACTCAAATTCTTTCTGCGGGAGGAACTATTTCAACGACCGGGTCGGAAGGGAGAGAGGAAACATTCACGCGCTGCGAAGTATGTCCGAGACCTCGGTCCGCGCACCAAAGCGTAAGGGGTACAGAGCTCGAACAATGGAGGAAACTAAAACAATTCATAAGCATCGGAGGGGAGAACCTTCGAAGCAGGAAAGGATGCCGGAACAATCCCTCACTATATGAAGGTTCGCGCGAAAACTGGGGTGATCCGATCTTCCCGAAAACAAAAAAAGCACAAGAGAGAAAGGAGAGTACATTGAAGGGCGAGGAGAAAGGGGAACAAACAATGAGGAGAAAAGACGGGGCAATACGGCGTCAAAAATTTCCTCGTCGGAGAAGACCCAGATCGAGGCGACCAACGGCAAACAGCACCGAGACGTGTCTGAGTGCAGGACATATCAAAAGACGGGGAGAAAAAAGAAGGGTAGAGAAAAAGAACAAAAGATTTCTTGTCATCGAAGATTACACCCAGGAGCGCCAGTGAGCGCATGGACATATCATGCTAGGGATTTAAGGAAAATTACTCGGAAAAGGGAAGGGACACGAACAAGTAAAGAGGAGGAAAGGGGAACTTCATCCACGAAACGCCGGACGGGTAGGATCGACTCGCAGTGGGAAAGAAGGGGGGATTCAATGGGCAAAGAAATAAGATGGCGAAATTGGAATTCATGAATCAAAAGACAGATGATTAACGCAGGGGAAAATAGCCCAGAAAGGGGAGGGTCGGGGAGAAAAGTGATATCACGCCAAAGGTCGGAATCGACTACAAGCCGGGCTAAATTCGTGATGGGGAAGAAAATCTTGAGGAAAACAACATCAATCCGCCGAGCGGAACCAGTAAACTCTGACGCAGGTGATCTCTGGTTGAAAGAGAAAGGGGGGGCACTTGCGAAGGAATGGCAAAGGGAGCGGGGTAATTAAAAGGGGGAGAGGTGTTGCGCTCCCCGTCCTAGCCCAGCCGGCCCCTTGATGCCGGGATTGGGGAGCGGAACGGACGAGGAAACAATCGTGGTTATGAAAAAAACGGAATCTCCTGCGCTATGCGAGATAGATCCAGCCCCCATCAATCAAATGCCCGATGCAGCCCGAAGGAAAAATCGGATATACCAAGAGGAGTTCGAGAGGGAAAGAAGTAATGTCGGCTGAACGGCCCGCGCATCGCCGACACAACGAATGTGGTCGCTATAGAAAGACCCCATCCGACCGGGAGGGAAGCAGGAGTAGAAGAAAGCAACGTATAGGGGGAAAAGAGAATCCTGATCAACTGACCGGCTGGGCGTTAACTGACTCGACCCACAGTTTGTCTGGAAGGAAAAAAAGGGAAAGGGTTAAAGCAGGGGAAGCCAGGGGGGTGAGGAGAAAGGAAGAGGGTCTGAAGCGGGTGCAAGTCGTTTCGGAGCCGGAAATGAATATATGGCGGGGCTTCGATCTATCTCGCCTACCGCGCCGGAGTCGTTTTTTGGTAATCCAGGGCGGTCGACGGGACGTAATCTTCCCAAAGACGAAAGAAAAGAAAAAAAAAATTTAAGGAGGGGAAGAGAAAGGGCGCGCACCCACCGATACCGTACATCCCCTAAAGGTAAAAAACAAGATCAGGGTCACAGGCAAGAAACTCAAAAAGAGCGTCAATCTGTTCAAAAGGGGAAAATAAGGAAGAAGTGTCGCGGAATGATTAATGTTTTCATCAGCGTAGAATCTATTTAAACTAGAATCGCCCGACGGGTCTGTCGACCTTGGATGAAAAAATATCCTTGGCAAGGAGAAGAAAAGGAAAAGGAGGTAGCAGAGAGGGGGGGAGAGGAAAACATCGGAGGTGGGACTGCAGACAAGTAACGCGTGGCGATGGTAACCCAACTCGCGTCGTCAAAAGTACGCCGGAGCATGACAATTGAAAAGAAAAAATTATCGGAGAAAGGGGGAAACAAGAACGGGAGGGGGAAGCCTTCATAGGGAAAGGACAATCCTGCCAGCGAGATTCTTGTTTCCGCGCAGCATGCCTTGCATTCCTGGGGTGAGGACGGAAGAGGGCGCGGTCGCAAAGGCTAGAAACAATGAGGAGAAAGGGAAAAAAAGCTTAAGAAAGATAGGGAGGGTGGGCAGCGGGGGTCGTCCCGATCCTGGGTCTCGCGATAGGCAACTAACCGGAGGGATGGGTCAAAAGGGGTGTGAAAACTAAAGATAAACGACAGGAGGCGAAGGAAAGGAAGTAGTGGAAGTTAAGGGAGGAGGGGGGGGGACGTAAAGGCGTCACCAAAGCTACTAAAAATTGGCGCGAGGAGTAGTATCGTCTGATCACGGCCTCCTTAAAAAGGGGGCTCGCATGGAGCCAATCAAACAAAAGAGCTGAGCCGGTGCGAACTGGGGAACTGAACAGGTGAACGCCTAGGAAGGTCGAAGCAGGAGCTGCAGGTGTGCGACAGCGGATCTGAATCCAAGCACAAAGGCAAGTTTCCGTCTCTTTCTGGGGAAAAAAGGGGGAGAAACACAGAAAGGCATGAGGGAGGCTCTTTTGACCCTCATGATGTTCTGTCGCACGAGAGGCGCGCACTGGCAGAAGGGCCATCAAAAGGAGGAAGAATTTCTTCCAGAGACCTAAGGAGAAATAGGAGGAAAGACGAGAGAGGCCGGTAAATTTGAGAAGGTAAGGGTCTAGGGAGATTTCCCGTCCGATGCGACTTCTTCCTAACGAGGGCGGCTCGTGCACAGGAAACGTCATCAATGAAGAAACCTTTCTCAGGGAGAGAGCAGTAAAGCAGGACACCAAGCAGTTGATCTCCGATTTCGGGCGAACTAGGATGGGACATTGGGCAAGGAGGAAATGAAACAAGGGAAAGGACGGAATGTAGCACATAATAATTGAACCAGACGGAGGCCCGAATAGGCGTGACGGTAACCAGCGATGTCGAGGAGAAGGGGGAAAAAGAGATCCATATGGAAAGGATGGCCAAGGCCAGCAGGGAAAACATGCCTATAAGTCACGGATAAAGTGTTGGGAATACTTGGTTAATTCAGCGGGTATTTCGTTCAAATGAATCATGGGGAAGGTCAGGAAAGGGAAATTTTTCAATCGCGAAGAAGCGCTGGCTCGTTTGCCAGGCCTGACCATCTACAACCCTAGCGGAAGACATGCCTTTGCAGGGAGCATGACAAGAGGAAAGAGATCAATAAGAGGGGGGTCCGAGTGGATCCCATTGCTGGAACGCTGCGGAAATATCTCTCTCAAACACAAAGGAGATAAGAAAAAATAGGGGACCCTGTCGAAAGAGGGAGAGAGATGGAAAAAGAGAAAAAACAGGGGGTGACTGACTGAAAGAGAGGATGCGCTAAAGCCAGGTCCGCCGAGTTCGATGGAATGAGCGGTGGAGAAAATGCGGGACGTGAAAAACCCTAACTGAAAAGGGAGTTAGAGAGTCAAAAGGAAGGGCAGGGAGGGAAAAAAAATTAAAGCAAAGGAGCAACGCAATAACACTCTTCGATGAAAACCACCACCAAGATTCCACACAAGTTCAGGAGGAGCAAGGGCAAAGACACAGGCGCGTGTAAAGGAGGGGGAAGAAATCTACATGGCCGTTTGAGACTACATGGGGCAGGAAGGCTTCCATCGATGTACCTGCGCAACGACTATTAGGAAAACGGACGGCAGTCCAAGTTCGAGTCTTCGGGTCAAAGGGGAAGGAAAGACTCAGGAAGGGGGTAAATCCTGCTTGCGACCATAAGAAAATCGAGCTTGAAGTGGCGACGTACTACTGGGGACCGAGAAGAGGTTTGTAAAAAGAGGGAGGGGGGAGAATCATAGAGAAAGTGACAAGGACGATAAGTTGTCGAAGAACAAACAGCCTCCTCTTTCAGAGACAGACGAAGGCCAAATAGAGCTACCTCTCCAAGCTGAAACCTACCTGCGACGAACCTTTACCAAATACAGCCAAAAGGTCTTTGCTGATGACAGTAGTTGCAGAAATGGTGAGGAAGAGAGGTCCTCGATATTAAGTATGAATTGTTGCCGGCGGTCCGGCGAGAATAAAGCCCCTCATAGGAGGAACGGATAAGCCCAAGACGGGGCTTGGTTCTGCAAAATGTTCAAACCTATTTAACCGCGACGGCGGACATGAAAAACGGGAGAAGTAAAGAGAAAAATAATCGCGAACAGAAGGGCGGAGCTGGAGAAAAGGCGGAAGAAGCATGGTTAGTCGTCGAGGGAGAACGGCCAATACTCGAAGAAACGGCATCGCACCTGCGAACCAAGGATGCCGGTCGAAGCCCATCCTCCAAGGGCAGGAGAGCAAGGGGGGGGACTGACGGAGGAAGGGAAAAAAAGCCAGGAATAAAATTGAGAATTCAGATCTCGCGACTCTAGCAAACGTTCGGATAGGAGGTTTAAACCTCGGGGCGAGCCTGAAATGCCGTAGGGCCGCAGAGCGAGACCCATAAGCGACGACACAGAAGGAAAAACTAGAAAAGAAAGGTTACGGGAAGAGTTTTAAAGGTCAGATCAAGCGGGTAACGAGGGGAGCTACATAAGAAACGTCTAGCAGAAACAGAATAACAAAGACTAACAAAGAAGGGGAAATAGTAGCGTGCATATCATCTCCTGGGCCGGCTATTTACGAGCTGACGGCAAAAAAAGGGAAAGAGAATTGGGACAATCGACATGCAGCGGAAGTTCCGTAACGAAAAAAGAACGTGAAGAGAAGGCGAATAGAGTGACAAAGAGCAGAGGAGGGTTGGGTAGTACGTCACACCTAAACATATTTCACGGAGCGGCATTCCCTCCGCCCTAGAAATAGAAGGGAGGAAAAACATTGAGAGCAGACTCAACGCCCAAAGGTCGATAGACAACAAGCCGCAGTCGTATGTAAGAGAGGAACTTGACGGAATGGGAGAATCAGAAATCTTAGATCGTAAACCGAAAAAACTCAAAGTGGAGGCGAGTTGGACGGAGGAGTATGGAATACCCTTTCGAATGTTAATGAGTGGGGGGTCTCTCCATGGCCTCTTCAAAGCCGGACCCCATGGAAGCAGGTTCGGTCGTACCTTGCCGATCGTCGAAAGGAGAGTGGGGGTCGCCAAAAAAGAATTCCGCGCGTCGAGGAGAAAGCTCATTCAACACAAATAAAGTAGAGAGTTTAAAAAATTCTCCAAGAAGGAACCGCTGTCGGCAAACCTATCTAGGAATGGGGCTCGAGGCGGGGAGAAAAGAAGGGGACATTTCTAACTTGAACGGAACCCCTTCGCAGGCGCCGACCACGATGGGTGATACTTGTGAACCACATCAAAAACAAAGTTTATAAGGAGAGAGATCCAACACAAAAAAAGGAAAGGAACTTCTGGGAAAAGGGGGGAAGGAGAAAGTGCCAACACCGCGGATGTCGACTTAAGAACGAGAACATCTGTGGAATTAAACGATTGGCAGAAAAGGAACCGGGGGGAAAGTCCTGAAAGTAAAGCAGGGGAGGTCTGCTCTACCAGGAAGGTATGCAGCTTGTTCCGTAGAGCGGGACGCGGATGAAGATATTGGTGGGCTCGAATTATAGACAGTCGGAGAAGAGAATGACGTTGGGGTCACACCATACTCAACACGGGATCAGCGTCTACCCAAGGACGACCGAGAGGTGCCGGGGGACTGGGAAAGATGAACTGGGAGGAGACAAGAGAAACACCACGAGGAACGACCCCACGAGAAATTTTTATCACCGAGATGAAGAAAAACGAAGTAGATTGAGGGGGTGCAAAAGATCCAAAAAAAATCCATCTTTACGGGATGTCGCTTTCGGGATGGCGTTTTCAGCAAGACGATCGAATGAAAGGGCGGACCCATCGTGGGGGGTCGAGACCACCTTGGAAAACGCGATAAGAGACAGGGGCAAGCCGACGGGCCGGGTCCACGGCGTGTCAGCACGATGAAGAGGGAATCGTCGTGGGGGAGAACAAAAAAGAAGCCTATGGGGAGGGGGGTCACAGATAGCGGAGGAGCAGAGATACGCCGTCCGGCGCGGGATGCCCAGGGGAAAATTCTGCACGCGACGAAACGTCAAGATTGGTAGAAGAGGGGGAGAAAACTAAAAATGAGACTTGGAACAAAGCTCAGTCATTAAAGGGGCGACGCCTGGGTGTAATCGGCGGAGCAGGTGCCAGAAACTGTAGACTTCAAAAGAGGGATCGTGCAACCTGGACACATTATTCCAAAGAAAGGGAAAGGGTTGGGACTGGGGTTGGGTAAAGGAGGGTCTCCTCTAGAGGGGGAGTAGAAACGAACTTGACGCCGCATTGAAGCGCATTGTGGAAACACCTACGGAGCGAGCTAGCGATGGACAGGTACTTTCGTCTGAGGAAAGATCGATCAACAAACCGAACGAAAAGGAGGATCGGGGTAGCGGAGGGGGGCCGGCATCCTTCAGGCTTAGGAGGTGCGCTGCAAAACGAGGAGGAGGATGACATGCAGAGCCTAAAGAAATGTATTACGCCTCACGTCAGAATTAGAATGCAATCTAAAACTGGATCTGTAAAAAGAAGGGGAGGGACGACAAAAGAAAGAGAAATAGGGCAGTCGGGTCAGGTTGAGAAGGGGAGTATGTAAGAACGACAGCATCCGGCGTCTTCGGAAGTTGAGAACCGATGGACTTTCGAAATACCTATCGTAGGATGGCAATTGAGGATGCAGAAGACTCTGACCATCGAGCGGGCAATTTTCTGAACCACAGATAGACCATCTCCGCAGAGGGTGCAAAATCCTCTAACTTTAAACTGAACCGCAAGGGACTGGCTTGAAAAGGCAGTTACCGGGATAGGGAGGAGGGCGGTATTACAGGAAAGAAGGATATGTTCTCAAACGGGGTGGGGGTTTTGTGGGGTACACGATAGGAGGAATGCTCGGAGTAGCCCTTCACTGGGAAATTAAAAACTTCTCAGAAGTAGGGGGAGTCTAACGTAATAGGGGGACTAATTTGGGAGTTCAACGGTTTGCTCCAGGATGCCCGATGGGATTCGACTTGGACCCCATAAGAAGGAAAAGAATAGGAGGGAGGTATCAAACTAGGTGAGGAGAAAAATGAAGGGGACCAAAGGTGTAGAGAAGAAAAAAGGGCAGTTTGTCCTGTATGCAACCAGAAGCTAATTGATGAAAAAAGATAAAAGGAGGAGAAACATTTTGGGATTTGTGGTGTAAGCGAACGTATGTGGTGCAGGGTGCTCCTTGACTCAAATGCATGCACCGAAGGGGCAGTCAAAAAGCAAAAACGAGAGGGAAAACGAGCGCTTTTTCCCTGAGGAACAGGGTGTGATACACAGTCATAGAAAGGCGACGGGCACGTCCTAGCCGCTTCAGCGCGCGGCTGACCGCGTTGGGCGCTAAAGTCCAGTTTCAGAAAAAAGAAAGAAGAAAAGTAGGGGGGGG
>Ga0179591_1389650_pt1 | contig 10345 bp, 6 predicted proteins | sample CZOMad2_1_08_16f_FD_182891 | JGI IMG/M metagenome (GOLD analysis project Ga0179591, IMG submission 182891) | Vadose zone soil fungal communities from Angelo Coast Range Reserve, California, USA - CZOMad2_1_08_16fungal (PacBio error correction) | ecosystem: Environmental > Terrestrial > Soil >...
GTGTCTTTTTTGGTCTCTGAAAAGAATTCACGGAAAAAGAGACTGCTAGGGGATTGGCTCAAAAATCAGGTCCCGCGACGGGGTGTCGGCTCATGCCGAGGGTGGGGGTGGGGATTCCGTGACTCTGGGGAAAGGGGTTTAATTGAGATTTGGTATCTTTGGGAGGGGAAGGGAAAACGGTACACAGGACGGGCTGAACGGACACCATAGGCGCCGCAGTGGAAAGGCGATCTGAACCCTAAAAACATGAAACTGTAAACAAAAGATAATGGGACACTCACAAAAGACCAACCACTCTGAAACAAACAGGAAGTGACATTGCAACCCACTGGGTGAGGACCCTAGCATCAAGACAGAAAATTGAGCGGGGAGGAAAGCAACCGAGGGACCGAATACTGGACAGCATGATGCCTCAATACGGAAATCAAGCAAAGAGACGACATTAGATCCGACCTAAAAGGAAAGACCATCCGACGATCGAAAAAGACAAGCAAGACAAAAAAAAGGGATCTTCAGCTATTATAGCCTAACTATGGCTTTCCTCACAGGGGAAAATCGGACATCATCTACAAAAGGGGGACGCACTGATTTGAGGCTTGGACTTGATGTGGGGGGTTATTCTATCTTGGACCAAAATGACAAAAACCAATTTTAATGTCGACAAAGAAAATTAGCTGGTTAGGGAAAGTCGCAGGGGGAAAAAGTTCCAACATCGGAGATGCGAACGTCCTCAGTAAAAGTTGAGTAATAAGTAGGGATGATTCTTTGTCATCGGAATGAGATAAAGGGGTCCACAGAATTCAGGAAGGACTTGGGACACTAACAGAGAAGTGGGGAAGTAATGTGGAAGGCTCTTATTCCCCGGCATGAGGGTCTGGCGAAAGGAAAGTCCTCTGTGGGTAAGAAAAAATTTCGGCTATGGGGGGTGGTTGGAGAAAGAGATCGTGAGGAAAAGGGGGACCTACAGAATCGCTGCGTAATCCTTTCAAAGAGAGGACTATTATGGGGGCGGAAAAGCGAGGCATGTATTGAAAGCCCAACACCCGGGCAGGGACAGAATCGAGAATGACGGACCGCCTGTGAAGGCGATTGGCTAACGAAAGGTACAATCGTGGTAAAGGGCAGATTCACATAAAAACGCTCAGAGAAGCCTTGGGCATCTCTTCAGCTAACGACAAGACAAGCAAAAATTAAGTTGTCCAAGTACGGAGTACCACACAGAGCGTGACTGTACGGTCCCCTGGATTTACAATGGGAGGGCGAAAAAAGGAGGCTTGGAATGCCCAGTCTTCCGTCAGACACGTTTCTCTCAAAATGTCTTCAACCGAATTTCCCGGATGAAATACCACCGGGACGAAATTTCAGCGCTGGGGTTAAAAAGACTGACGCGGGGGGGGTTAGCCAGCAGCGTCCAAGGGGGAGGGAGAGGGTCTGATCAAATAGGTTAACGGTCCATTTGCTTGGTGACGTTCGCTTCTGGAGATGAAGGGAAAACAAGACATGGTGGGAGGCCCACTATCTCCGAAGAAACGAAAAACGAGATTGGGGAACATGTTGGCTGCGACCTCGTGCTGGGGGCACGAGAAGTGCTCAAAAGAGAAAAGCTTGACCGAAAAGGGGATCAAAGAAATAAGACGGCGTCGCTGCGAGATCCGCGTCCGCAAGAATAAGTATCGGGCGGCGGGATGTTTGGTTTGAGGAAGAGAGAAAGCTGGAGCAAAGAGGAGTTGGGAACAAGTCGTTTCGTCCCGGTAAAATGTACGGCGGGGAGACGGCCCGTGTCTGTAAAAAACAAAACGGGCAGGCTGGGGAGTCGCACAAAAAACGATAAACACTCTATGGGGCTTGGTGCGGAAGGGACCGCAAAGTGGGGCAGGAGGCCGTGGGATACTCGAACTCGCAGCGGAACAGAATCGAGGAAGGCAAACTAGTACCACGGGGCCACCTACACCTTGGGTGGTACAGGGAAAAAAAGGGGAAAAAACTGTGGGGAAACATCGGGGGGGGAGAACTCCGGGCAATGTGTCGAAACTGACACGACTGGAGGGGGGGTCTGTCCGCATCCAAACTCCTAAAGGGCTGGGAATTGGGGGTGTGCAGGAGTCTAACCTTCCTGGGTAAAAGGTGTGAAACTGTCAAAGTCTGGTGCGTCGGTATGCGCTCAGCGTGTGGCCGCAAAGATACGCGTGCTATAAAGGCGAAAAGCGAAAAAAAAAAAGTGTCAACAAAAGGTGTGTGTGAAAAAAAAAAAAAAATCTCGGATGATGGTGCGTGGGAGGGGCCTCGAAATAAGGGGCGATGTCACGGGGCTGTGGAAAAACTCGTCAGTATCGAAGACAAAAAGATCTTGTGTGAGAGGGGGAGTGTCATGGATGCGGTCTGTAGGGCGTAGAAAGATGTCGGAAAAGACAAGGAGGGAGAAACAGAAGCCCATTTGAATGTGTCTTTTGTGTGGAGATTGTCACAGGAACCGACACATCTAATGGGTAAATAGTTTCGGACTCGAAAAAAAAGCCTCTGTGTGCTGACCGAAACTGAGACAGGGGTCGCTTAGTGCAGGCTAAAGGACGACGCCATATCATTTGAATCGGCGCACGACAGCTGGAACTACATAACCAGGGCTATTAATTCAACTTAGCCAAGAAATTTGACTCCTCGGAAAGATCATTCGAGCAACTCGTCAAAAGGAGATCAGTGGGTTGCGGCGGGGCGATACAGTATATCAACAAACAAACAAAATATTAAGGAGAATCAAAAAGTGAAGAACAGGAAGCGCCGCGCTAGATTTGATAAACTAATAATCAGATTTTGCTGCTTGAGGTCTCGGTAAAAGAAGTTAAAAATAGTGAGAAGGGGGAATGCAGCCCGGCCCGATTGCTCCTGTGCAGGCTAAGTCCAAGAATCTGCGAATTCTTCCTTGCGGGCGCGTCTTTAGACCAGAAGCACGAAGGAAAAGGGCTAAGCTGAGCGCTGGACGAAAAACGTCCGGCAGAACTCTGAGGGCAAACGCACAACAGTAGGATACCACCCGGAAGAAAAAAAGGGGGGCAGGGGGTCAGACTACTCATGAAAGAAAAAGCGCCCCCACCGTCTTTAAGGGAGAGGAAGGACAGTGGACTAGCAAGGAGATCTTTCTTAAGTGGCTAGACAAGCCTTGGGAAAGGAGAGAAACTTGCAGGCGCGAGACAGGGCGGTCACGACGCCTTCCATGGCTCGGCCGGATGGGACCAGAGGAAAATATGTATGAGAGAAGCTTATCTTGCGGAGGCAATAGGACAACGGAATAAAATAGTGGTTCAGTGAGGAAGACGTAATGAAAAAGGGCGTAAAGGGTTCAGGGTGATTCCAATGTTTCGAAAGTCCAAACCTGGTACCCAAGTAAGGATAAGATCGAAGGCGCAACAACTCAAAACTATACAGCTTTAGGAAGAGGCATGGGGGAAAGGAAAAAGCTATAAAGAAGAAAGACTCAAGGGGAAAAATCATCCCACGTTCTGGTCTCTCAATAAAAAAACGCCGAAGGCGGTTGTGTTGGGGGAAGGAAATCTGAGCCGGGAACAAGAGGGAACGCAACTACCGGTGGCCAACGATTGCTAGCTCTCCTAATCTGCGATCCAATGGGAGGGAGGACTGAGACCGATCAAGAATGGGGGGGGCACTTACAATATGGAAGGAAAAGAGGGACAAGATCAGGGGGTCTTTAAGCTTATTGTGCCAGGGGTCTCCAGGTCACAATTTGAGCTTACTCGCGGCTACGAAGAAAACCACTCACGCTAGAGGGAACTTGACAAAAGCAACTACATGATTTGAGGAAAAAGGAAACCTGGGCCAGAGAGAGAACCAGTGCCGACTACCCCATAAACGAAGGAACCGAGAGCTGGTATGCCAGGGCCCACACAGTCGGGAGAAACAGGAAGTTTACAAGAGAAATGTTTATTAAGACGCCAGTGAGAAAAAGACGGCCCGACCAGTTGTCTCGAGGGCTCCGAAAAAGGAAAGGTCATCGCCAGCCACTCGACGCCCATTTGCGAGCAGTGATTTTAAAAAAAGAGGAAAGGTCTGCTGTGGGGGAAAGTACCCGTAGGGAGGGATTGATAATGTGCTGGATTGGAAGTGAGGCGGGCGGCGGACGAGGCCAAGACGGATCACTCGGAGCGTGGGAAATGATGGGGGGGCCAGCTTAAGACTATGAGGGGGGTAGTTCCGGGAATTGAAAGGGACAGTACGGGGAAGGTTCGACAAAGGGGCGCCTCCCACTGCCAGGGGGGGTTGATGTGGCACCTTGCCGAGGGCGGGTTTGTCTTCCCCCACGCAAAGAGAGAGGTCAATAGATGGCACTCCGCAGGGTGCAGAGTTGGTAGTACTGGCCTAAGAGAGGAGGTAGGGGACTGGAACGGGAGCGGGTATTGCTTCATACCAAGAAAAATATGGAGGGGGAACGTTTATCTGAAACCACCCCAATAGCCTAAGATATTGACTATACCAATAACCCTGATTAAGAAAAGGGGGGAAAGAAAGGAAGTATTCCAATAAGGGGTCGTGAAGTTGGCGAACAAAGAAGCAGAGTTTGGTTTCAATAAGACGCTGTTGCCGGGCGCAACGGGGGGGAAAATGGGGTGGCGGGATTAAGCAAAACACGATCAAGAAGGATTACAATCAACGACTGGAGGACGTAAAAACTAGTGAGGGTGATGAAGGCCGGGAAGAAATGAGATAGCCCGAAGGGGGCAATTTGACAACCTCGCGCACGGGTCCAGGGGGAAAAGGTCCGATTCCTCTAGAAATCCAAAAGATCTACCGCAAGAGACAAAAGCCTCGGAACGCGGAAAGTACCAAGAAAAGTTTTGGGTGGCTGTCACCGGGAGACCATTTCCCCAAAAGCAGCTAAACGAGAAACGTGACTTCATCCCGAGGGAGGGTGGGGGGATTTCGGAAGTGAACGGTCTTGCTGGTGGGTCCTGGCTGATAAAATGGGTGCTAATGTGTTCGAAAGGGCTGGAGGGAGATCCTTTTCGTCTCTGCTGGTCCGTCCAGGTCGGCCCGTTTAACTTCTTAAACTGAGAATAAGGAACCGGCTGGGCTAACTTGCTTCTTCCGGGTTCGTCTCCTGCTTGTACTCAGGGAGGGGGAAAGTGCAAAAAAAAAAAAAAGTGCTGATGTTCGTTGGGGAGGTTGGGGGAGGGGCGTGAGTGAATTAAGAAGTTTGACCAAAAAAAGGTAGTGGGGGTGGGGGCCATTGAGAACCAAGCTGTCTGGTTCGGGGGGAAGAATTGGGGTTAAACGGCCAGGAAAGTCTGCTGTGGGGTGTTCCCTCCCGGGAATACACGTCTTGGTAAGTCAAAAAGGGGAAAAAAGGGTAATGAGGGTGTCCAACGACATCCGGATCGCGAAAAAGGCGCAGGAAGAAAGACTACACGCTTTGGGAGGCGCAAGGAAGAGGCGCGTCAAGGGAGGAGAGGAAAAACACGTCCCAACGGTGGCAGTTACTCCAAAAAAACGTAGGTATTGGAAAAGGGGGGATACCCATTGGGTCATTGGGGGGGGGCCGAACACTTCGGCAACTTTAGTAAGCTCTGCTGCTTTAGACATCGAGAGCCGTGGAGTTTTCTCAGAAAAATGGGGTACAGATGAAAGGGGAAGTCGTCGTTGAATCATGATAGTTGGTCACGTCTGTTTAATGAACTTGAAAGCTGGTAAAGCGAAAACACCGGGAAAATGTCTGAAAACGGGAGAATCCTCCCTAAAAAAAGCATTCCTCCGGGCAGCAAAGGAAATTTTGGGGGGGGGGGGGAAATCTGGTACATGAGAATCTGATAACAACGATCCACATTGCGAAGAACGTTTTTTCGGGGGAGAGTGCCAACTTTGACACCTAGCAATAAACAAGGAGGTTCCAATAGCATTCGGAATACGACTCAGAAAAGAGAAAAATAAAAGAAAAGATACTGACCATGCCATGCGACTTGCACAATAAATAAAAATAAAAAAAAAACGACAATAATAAATCAAGCGAGAAGAGGCAAGATCAAAAGGACAAAAAAAAAACCTAAAAAAGATCGATAAAGAAGCTAAGTCAAAACCTAGTGAGAGAGAAAGGTGAGGAGGCTCATTGGGTACAAAAAGGGTAGAGCACCAGGGAAGTCTTTTTGGGTGCTAAACTATCCTGATGTTTTATGGCATAAGTATCTTGGAACAAGTAAATTGAAACTTAGGGGGGAAGGAAGAAAAACTAAAGCGGCTTGGGAGAGAATCCTTCTCCGACACCTGAGTATTGAAATATCCACAAATCTTTCGGGGAAAAGAAAAAAGGGATGAGATGAGGAAGAGCTTTGGGGAGAGGGAAAAGGTCAAATAGCCAAACGATCGCTTCAGGATACAAAAAGATGACTCTGGTGTCGCAAAGAACCGAGCTTCATGGCGGAACTTGATTAAAGGATTTCAAGAATTCAAGGGTAGGGAACCTATGATTTAATTGGGGGGGGTGGGAAGCCGCTTCAAGAGTGAAATAGTGTTCAGCAGTTGAAGAGGACGACCAACAGGACCAGGAACTAAAAGTGAAAAATCTCCAGGATAGGAGGTAAATCGAGGCCAAGGGGCACTTTAGGAACCGCGATCAACCGCAGGGGGGAAAACGGAAAGACGTAAAGAGTCTAGGAGGGCTTGAAGAAAATGGAACAGACTGGAAGGCAGGGAAATTCCTTGTACGATACGTGAGCAACGCGACGAGAACGCAAAAAAAAAAAAAAGAAAAATGTTGCTGGGTTGGGGGGCGGGGGGGGTGGGGTTGGTGGGCAGCTTGCGTCAGAGACCTCCAAAAGAAGCAGCAAGATCCACGAAATGGAAGGAATATTAAGGGAGATTTAAGAAAAAACTCCGCTAAGGAAAGGACCAGTTTGTTACCCCCCCCAAAGGCTCGAAAATGTACGTGCAGGATATGCGCCAGCCAGGGGCCTGAGCGACCGTTCTAGGAGAAACATCCCGTGTGAGGGAAAAACGCGTGTAAATTTAAGATTTTCAAGCCTCAGACGGACGCGAGGTGTGGGGGGATACCAGCAAAAGAAGGCAGCCTCAGGATGGGAATGCTCCGGGCGTTTTTCATCAATGGGGGGGAAAGAAAGGAATTATGCAAAGCTAAAAAAAGCTAGCGCGTTGGCGGCGGGCCGATCGAGATACGCCGCAAATCTCGGTAACATTGGGAGGTGATGGCGGACTGTAATAGAGCTGAAGGGCTCCACCGAAGGAAAAGGATCAGCAGCGGTGGCAATCCTTGAAAGGGAGAGGAGTCGCAGCGTCGAATAAAAAGGACAGGATATGTGTATTCTCCGAATTGAGCCGCACAGCTGTTGCACATGTCTGTTGAAGGGAACGTATGCGCCGGGGGGGACTATGGCAGGGGCACCACAAAAAAAGAAAACTTCAACTGGGGCGGTTATCAAAGACAGCCGATTGCTAAGAAAGAAGAGATCTTGGATTGGGGAAAACAAAAAAAATGACAGGACAGGAAAAAAAATCGGAAGAACGAGACGTTGTCCAAGCGCAGCTCTTTAAGGAGATGGGGTGACGCCAGGAGTGCGAGTACAGGACCCAGGCTCGTCACCACGAGAAAAAAGGCGTGCGGGAAAATAGAAAACTGAATGACAGGGATAGGGAAACGTGTTATCCAGAGAAAAAAGTCCGCAAGCTAATATCTCATACAGGAAGAAGTTAACCTCATCATGAGGCCAACGCAGAAGAAAAGTCGGAAGGCAAGAGGAAGGGTCAGTGATCCAGCTCGGCACTCAGAATAACGGTCCTGGGCCCTCTATCGCACATGTAAAGAGAACCCCTGAGAACAGAAGGGGTGGTTGCCTAATGATCATTCGTATCCATAAGAAATTCTGACAACCGAAGGGCTGCAATGTTACCAAGCGGCCGGAAATTGGGGGGGGGAGGTGAACGTTCGGAAGGGTTTAAAAAAACGAAGAGGTCATCAAGCAGAGAAAGGCGTGAAACAAGGCTAAAGTCCAGAGAAAGCCGAAAGAGGGCTATACAGGGTTCATAAACTTCAATGGCTTGAACTACGCTCAAAGGGGAACTAGGAAATCGGCAAGGATGCCTAAGAAAGGCCGAAACGACGACGGTGTAATCAATCGCGAAGAACTCAGAGGGAAGAAAGATATTGACAAAAAGAGGGGGGAGAAGCTGTAGGGGAAAAGTGAAACGAGCGCCTTAATCAAGACAACACACAAGAGAAGAAAAAGAGATAGACTTAAGGCTGCTCCGGGCTCACTCGTTGGCCGGCCACATGAGACTAGAGGAAGGGTGCTCGATAGCACGGGGTTGATGAAAAAAACGTTTCGGAGGAGATTGATCACGTTTCGTTATTGGAGGGGGGGAGTTAAAGGCCTGAAAGTGGCTCCTTGTGGCCGACAGTAAGGATCATTGGGATGTTCGATCAAAGCTAGCATTTAAGAAGATCAATAAGAGAGGAGGAGGACAATGGGGAGGGAGATCACGCGGAATCCGCCCTCTTGAGAAAAAAATAGGGCCACTCTACGATACCCCAACTTCCAGCGCTGACATTGGAAGGACATGCGGGGGGGGTCTTATGAGGAAGGGGCCCAAAAGTAGTTTCGAGCTTACAGGGGTGACTGGGGAAAGCTAGTCTCGGGGAGGGGGAACGGTATGAAAAGTTCCCCGAAGCCTGCAGCAAACTTCAGCATAGAATACGGAAAAGAAGAAGGGGGGACTCAGGAAACAACGGTGCGGGACACAAGTGGCCACTATTTCAGGGAGTAGCTGGGGAGGACTGAGATGATTACAAGGCGCAGAGAACTCAATTCCATTCGATAAGGCGAGAGCTTAAGCACGCTGTCGTGAGCGGTAGCCGGTGTATAGACCACGCTTTGTCCGCACTCCCAGGAAGAAGAAAAACTATCAAGGAGGCAGGTCGGGAACGACTGATCAGCTGGGCGGAGCCTCAGTGAATGATCATTGCCATGCACAGATAAAAACGAACAAAAAAGAAGGACGCCAGTGGGTGGTACCTAATCCCATCGGGGGCTCTGCCAAAACCAGACAAGCTTGAAGGGGGGTTTTTTGTGAGACCACACAGAGAACCTAAGCCAGTAAGCAACACTTTGCCAGGAAGCTGCTGGAGGGGGGATCACTCATCAGGGGAAATTTCGGGAGGGAATAGGGGGTACGCCCGAGCCGATCAGGTTGCCTTACAGAGGAAGAAAAGAGGAGATTCAAGATAGTTAGCACGGCAGAGAGGTTTAGGCTGCCTAGAAAAGACAAAAGCTCTCAGAGAATTTTGCTTATCGCGGAGCTCACAAAACATCCGAAAAAAAAGTAGCGTAGACGGGCTCCACAACGTTGGAAGGTGCCAGGAAAGGGGAGAAAAACAAGAGAAAAAAAATCCTTCTGTCGGAGGCCTGCTGGCTAGCCTCCGGGCGAGCATTCCGGAGCTTGAGGCGAAGAGTTATCAAAGTGGAGGCAAAAAGCAGGGAAAATTGGGGGTTGCGACGACCTCGAACATTTAAAGACTCTACGGACACTACGGGGGAAAAAAATAATCCCCCTCTCCGCGCCATGGGAAAAAGGGGTTTTGAAAGAGGGGGATTCAAAAGCTAAGGTGTTGGCGAGGTAAACCAGGAGAATGAAGGGCATGGACATGCGGGATTGCTGACTGGAGTCAGGACTACTAGGGAAATGTCGGTAGTCTCGTTCTGAGTATATGGACTCGCCAGTGCAAAAAGAAAGGGGGAAGGGCGTCGCAGGGGGGGGAAGACATCTAGTACGACGGAGGGGGTCCTCATTTATCAGGGGACGAAGAAACTTGGGGGGATTCTAAATTCATTGGGCCCTCTCGTGGAAGAAGAAGCAAAAGGGGGAGGCGAGATAAACATCCGATGAGGCAAGGGGGGGGAGGACTTGGAGTCCCTCATTCAACTAGCCCAGGAAAATAGAAGAGGGGAAGAGGTGCTCAACATAATAGGCTATAAGAAAAGAGGAACTTTTCCTGGGGGAGAAGGAAAATTTGCCAAAGAAAAGGGAAAGCAGGTGGGAGGGTTGCGCAAACAGCTGTTGGGATTTTCAAAATGCCTGCGACATGGGTGAGGGCTACGTGTGGAAGACAAGACGAGCATCGTGAAGTCAGAAACGATAATAAGGATGAGAAGACGGAAGAAAGCCGGTTTTTGGGGGGGAATAAACTTCCCAGGGTGTGGAGATATGAAGAGGGGATACCAGATTGCGACAAAAGGTAATTAGGGGCCTTGGGGAAGGACCAAACATACACAATCGGATCTTAACAAAAGTACGCGGCGGTGTAAGGCAAAATAGACACCGAGGGTTTTTTAGC
>Ga0179591_1431957_pt1 | contig 10344 bp, 10 predicted proteins | sample CZOMad2_1_08_16f_FD_182891 | JGI IMG/M metagenome (GOLD analysis project Ga0179591, IMG submission 182891) | Vadose zone soil fungal communities from Angelo Coast Range Reserve, California, USA - CZOMad2_1_08_16fungal (PacBio error correction) | ecosystem: Environmental > Terrestrial > Soil >...
GTTGTCTTCTCGACGGTCTTCCTCCTCGACCTTCGGCCTGCGGAGGCGGCGGCCGCGGTTCGGTCACGACAGGCCCTTCTCGGGATCTGCCGCGCTTTCATCTACCGGCTTGCTTCGGCACTTCTCTGCCAGCGTCTTTGGCTTCTCCTTCTTTATACCGGTCGTCAGGCCGGCATCGCCTGGCTTCTCGACGCTATATCCACGCCCACCTATGTCTTCCTGCACATTTTTCCAGCGCCGTTGGTCGAGAAGAACGCATAACCCACCCTAGCACGAGGACGTGCAAGGCGGACCGACGCAACCAGTTGTCTTGTCGACTTCTTGACTGCAATTGAAGCTTCCTCTCTCCGCTGTCAGGCTGGCGCTCACGCGTCACTGGCTCAGGGATCCCTGCGGCCGTCACGATGACGAATTCGCCTTGAAAACACCCGCAGTCCGCAGATACCCCAATATTTTCATCATATCCGTGTAACAGACGTCTTTGTCCGCCCCGCCGGTATAACCACGCTCTCGCTTCCGACCGGTCTCCCGAATCCCCTTGATCTTGGAAGGAGATCGTTGGCCGAATCAGCGGTCCCCGGAGAAGTTTCGACGTTCGATTGCACGCCTTGCACGCCCGCCGTTGCGCTTTTTCCCGACAATGTCCAGCGCGCGCGTTGGCCGCGAGCGACTTTCCGCCCCTGGCTGAACCGGCAGTCCGATGTCCGATGTTCGACTCATAAAGGGCCGCCGCCACCATTAAGATGAGCACGCAACAGCATCACGTCGACCATCGTCTGACGGTGATCTCCGCATCACGGCGGCGCGACGAGGCCGGCCGCGGCATTTCCTCCGCCACCCGCCGAACCTGCCATGGTTCATCGCCATGTCTTGATCGCCACGATCGCTCGTCCATTTTGTGGGGCCGTCCTCACGCCCTCTCGTCGATCCTGGCGGGACAGATTGGCTGAAAACTCGTCGGCAAACCTTCCAGCCGCTGCTCCTCCTGCCGATGCACACTTCGACGTGAACTTTTTATGTAGAAAATGGTCGCGGGGATGGACACGATACGACCGATAGGTCGTTCGCCAACCGCGCTTCCCCAGGCCGGGCGGCCACCACGGCCACAGCGAAGTGGGTTTGTTCGAGGCCGCGTCCGACGGAAGCTCGACATGATTGCCCCAGACGGTTCCGACAGGCCAACGAACGCCCGCCGAACCAACGGTCGCCATCCCCACCCGCCGTTCCTGCCCGCTCGCTTCGCGGGCGAATTGAGGACGTTCATCAAAACCTTCTCGATCCGCTCTGCAGGCGGCAAAGGAGCGTGGGTCTGTCTTCGACGAGGCGCTCCACTCGCGATGGCGTCAACGAAACACGCCGCCATCTGATTGCCTTCGTCTTGGCCGACAGCGCTCGTTAGAGTTCCGCGTATTGCCCCGGGATGGCCCGAACCAAAGGCCTGCTCGAGGATCCATTCGCGCCCCTTGGTTCGGCATAGAGAAATTTTGTTGAATCGCGATCGCCAGACCCAGACCGAGCAGGCCCAACATCCCCAGCAGACTGTTTTTCACTACCCAATGGGCCTGCATGAACATGGCCGATCAGCGATAACGTCGGCGGAGACCAAACGGCAGGGGCTTGCCGGGCGCCAGTCGGCGTTTCATGAGTCGGTATCCCTCTCAACGGCAAGTGGTCCCCTATTTTCCTGCCTCCGGTAGCAAACGGCGGCCGGTTTCCACAGCCGCGCGTCGGGCGCGGCATATGCGCCAGCGCGACAGCCGCCTTGGGGTCGCATGGGGGGGCCCGCCCGAAGCCGGGTTCCTGCGTCCCCTGCCAACCTGGTTCAAAACTAGGGCTACACGCGTCATTTCCGTTCCCTTACCAGACGTAACCTTGGGTAACTTTCGGTTAACAAAGGGGAATCCCACTGCCGCCGGAAATCCGAGCATGGCCCGGCCGTACGGCGGTTCCATGAGCTTGGCATGCCACGGTGCGGCTCCGTGGCCTCGCCCTTCGAGACTGCTCTTGGTGCCCATCGTGCCGCGCGTTCAGTCCCGTAGTCTGGTGTGGAGGGAAGCGAATACCCCACCAGTGTCAGTGGTTCTTGAGCGATGGGTTTCGCGCCGCTCGAACCCATCCTACGCATACGACTTTTCGCGATCTCGCGGCGTTGATCGGCCCGAGGTTTGCATCTTCTGTTTGTCCCTACCAGAAACTTAGAGGGTCGCAGGAAGACCGTGTGCGTGCTGCACCCCGCGGTCTCGCGTGCGATTTGCGCAAACAAATGGGCACACGACATACGGGAGCCTGAGCATTCCGGCCTTCCCCTGCGCAATGGCTTAACTTACGGCTTACTTCGTGCTCTTTCCCTTCCAAAAAAAAAAAAAAAAACGGAGAACGGCTCTTTTGCCTCCGTCGCCCGTGAAGAAACTTTCTGTCTTCTCTCAGCTTACCGCAGCAACCGCTGCCGCCGAACCACAACGCTTCGCCGTACGCTCACGCCACAACGTCGTCGCAGCTCTCCTCGCGCCCCATCGCTCTCACACCGCACTTCGTGAGATGGCCAACGCCCCTCATCCCGCCCGTGAGACAGCGAGTTCTATCCTCTGATTTGGTCTGCAAGTTAGCGGAATATTTTTGCGCGAAGGCGGACAGGTTTTTGACTTATTTGCCCGTCGTGCCAATTGGTCGCAATTCTTATCAATATTGTGCTTTCGCGCAAAGCAATCATTCGCAGTCCCGTAAGGGTGGGCAAAAGCGATAGCGTCCCCACCATTTCGCAGCGAAATTCCGGTGATGGATGGTGGTGCAAGACTCGCTTACGCTACCTTTGCCCACCCTACTATTCCTAGCGGACTGCACACACCAGCCTTCCCGTGGCATTTTTCCACCGCGCTGTGGAACGCCACTGCGGTGCAGCCGTCGGCACATCACGCTCGCCGATCGCGCCGGCGCCGATCTTGGCGAAAATATCGCCGATGCTGACGGCCGCCGATAATGGTTCGATCCACCCGCGCTGAGATCAACGCGCCCCTGCCGATTTTGCGGTGCCGCGGTCCTGCTTCTTACTGTTTTCGGCCGTGGTACGTGTTCTTGGCAGTATGGTCACCCTCGTCCGCCGAGCACACGGCAAAGGATCCGATGATGAATGCCGGTTGCGTGGTCGAGAAAGACCCTGCGTGCCGATCGATGCGGACGGATGAATGGAGACTTGAAGCTGATCGGCATGACAGGCTTTGCAGCAGCATCGCGAGATCGTTGCGGCGCTGGCGCCGAACCAGTTGGATACGCGCCAGGCTGCAGCGCGACGATACCCTTGAAGTGCACAGCGGCGGCAGCAGCGTCCGTCATCGCGGTATCGTGACGGGATGGCTCTGTAGATCGCGGCTTGCGGCGTCTATCAGATCGGTGGCGAATCCGCAAGCGCTTCGCGCAACGCGCGCAAATCGCGCGCGAATCCGCCGGACTCCTCTTCCGATCCTCTCCCCCGATTGGTGCTCCAGCGCGTGAGCTGAAATATAGTGATCGGAATGGCTGACGAAGCGCGGCCCGATACCGGATCGCGCGCTAAACCGCGCTTTCGGGCTTCACGCCGGACCCATTCCCCAAACCTGATCGACATAATTTCACGCTGACATCAGGACACCGCCCGGATTGGGCCGGGTCGTAACATATGTCGCTGTCCGCTAAAGCCAGACTCTGCGGCGGTCCCAGCCGGCAGCTGCTATTCTTTTGACACCATTCTTTCTTTATCAAGCGAAGACTGGGAAGTTCTGCACGTACAATACTATCGACGCCTGAACGAATGTGACATACCAAATACGCCCACCCCTGTCCCCTCATTCCCCAATTAATCAATCGCTTCAGGATGAAGAACTCTTCAACCACATTGCGACGTCCGCTGGGGATTCGAAAAAATTTCACATATAAAAAAGGGAAGCGATGGAAAGCCGCCTTCATTACCACTGAAAGGCTCCGAACCGACAGTTTAGGTTCTTTTTACTTCTGCATGACCAACCTCCCCCGCCACATTCCAGGCATGATGAACGCCATATTCGAAGCGAGTCAAGAAGGCTGGCTTACGTGTACATGACGATATGCTCATTGCAACAGAGGACGACCTCCAATCCTCCAACAAAGTACGTCCACAGGATACGGACATTGGAGAAACACTATGCTGTACCTCAAACAGGATAACATTGTGTCACACAGCGTTCAGGCGTTGACACGGTTTTTTGGTCTTTTCGTTCCCTACGGTCCCTGGGGAGTGGAGTTTTATTATGACGCAATTAAGGAGGACAAAAAAGAAATTGGTGCGCCCTATGTGAGACTTATATTTCCACCAGAATTCGACCGATTTGGATGAGATTTGGTGCAACGCGTAAGCAAAACCCGTGCCAAACCCGTACCCATGGTGGTGGTTTTGGCATGGTGTTTTGCTTACGCGGCACCACATGCTCATCCAATCTGTCGAAATTTGGCGGAGAGTATAGCTCAAAGATGCGCACCGGTTTTTATTGTCCCCCATTAATTTCATAATAAACGCCACTTCCCGAGACCGTGGGAACAAAAAGGCCAAAAAACCCGTGTCACGCTTACCCAGCGTCTCAATCGAAGTGCCTGGGGTCTTCCTATAATGCACACGATCCAATGGACCCCCAAAGATCAAGGGAGTAGCAGAATGCCGCAACCGAGAAATCCTAATAACGGCCTCTGCTATTCTTAGGGTTTACCGGATTTCCAATCGCTACTTTATCCCCACTTTCAAGGTCGCGCAGCCCCCTGTTGGACCTACAGAAAGCCAACTCCCGGGTTGTGGAACGCCCCAACGATGCATTCTACACGCTAAAACGAGTATGTTCTCGAAACCCGTTCTATTCTAATCTCAGCCGCCATCGCAAGCCGTCATAGTACACACAGACGATCAGCAGAGGCGTGGGCGCCATACTCTTACAAGAGGGAGAAGCCAACCCTCAAACCTACAAAACCCAACGCCTTCACCCTCTCGCAACTACCTCAGCAACATCACCCCAACGAACGACAGTACGACAAGATAACGAGCGCTTCTAGAGGTCCTGAAAGCCCTACAAAACTGGAGGACCACACTCGTCATGGACGCTCACAACCCTTCCCCCTCACCGGACCACGCCAACCTCACCTATGGAAACACCCCCCAAGGTACATCGACTAGTCGCCTGCGGGTTTGCCTAACTACAATACTACTGGTTCGAAATCAGCAGGTCCCATGAAAGGACTCCACCCGCAGGTCGACTTCCTCTCGGACCGTCGTGTATGACAATGGTGAAATGATGAACGATACGTCCCTTTGTCTACCACCCCCAAAGTTTGTTCATCATAACAACTCCGCCGTACGAGTCTTTGACAAGAACATCGCTTCATATTTTGGAGAACTGATGAACAGTGGCCGTACGCCCAAGAGCACAACCCGTCTCGAGGAGGAATGGCAAAAAGAGTACAACGTGCAACCAGCAATCTCATTACGACCACCTACGCGGCGAAAATCGCGGGATGAGAAAGCAAGTTCGATTTGTATTCCCAACCGAACAGAACTCTAAGCGCAAAATCATGTTCACATACCCATCTGTGGGACCCAAACACCCGACAAAAGCTAACACCCTTTGACAAAACTCCTACAATCTGACTGGGGGCCCGCGCAGAAATGGTCACAAAATACGAGAAAACTGCGACAATGCCATGGCAAACTACCGACCGTCAGGCGACCTCCCATCAATCCTTCTCTAACGCGTCATAATCTCACGAAGCACAGAACCTACATCGCTCCTACCTTGTAAGAATGGCATCTTACATTCATCAAAAGCTAGACGACTGGAATGAAAGAACATGCCTTGTAGTCCCGCCAGTGGAGATTCTCAATACGCGAGATCCCCAACTGTTACACGACGTCCCCCCGAGCGCAGGACCCCGGGCAGAGACGAGACCTTCACCCCATCTCCGATTGGACTGGTTGCCGAATGCGTACCTGGGTCACAGACTACGTCGCGGGGTGCCTACAATGCCAACAAAACAAGAACATTACCCACCGAGCAATGCACCCCTCTTTATCCGTCATCCCCACCCCAGACGACGGCTCCCCATTCCAACAGATGCCCTGGACCTCAGCACGGACTAAACCGCCCAACGGACCGTAGCTTCGATACTAAACATCGTGGACCACGGATTCCAAACCGAGCGGCGGGTTTTCTTTTTCTCCCCTGCGCAACAACTGTACAGGTCCCCAAAAGGAGTCGCCCATCCTTTACTTGCGACCACGGGTCACGCGATGGTTGGCCTCCCAGCAAAGGGAGCTCCGCAGAGACCCCTCGTTTCACCTCCCACTTTGCAGCCGCTGGCACACAAGATTGGGGTCCACAGAACCTCTCAACTGCGTGCCAACCCTCATACCGATGGGCTGTCGGAACGTAAGATCACACCGGCTCCAGGTCGCCCTTGTTGAGCGTTTGCGATGAGGCGTAAATACTGCTCGAACCATTGATTCGTCCGTTCCTCCAGCCCATCGTCTGAGGTGGAACCAGTGTGAGAGGTTCTGTTTGACCCCAATCTTGTTTGCCCGGCGCGTCCAAAAGTGGGCGGTGAAACGCGGGTCTCTGTCGGAGATCACTTTGATGGGATTCAACCTCGGTAACGTGGTCGAAAATAAGCTGGGCGACTCCGGACCTGTAACCTTTTGTTGCCAGGGGAGACAAACTCGTCTCGGTAGCATCCGTGGGTCCACGATCGTTAGTACGAATCGTACGGTCCTTTGGGCGGTAGTCCGTGATTGAGTCCAGGGCCTATCTGGTTGGAATGGGGAGCGCGTCGCTGTGGTGGGGATGCGAAAGAGGGTGAATGCTCGGTGGGTACTGTTCTTGTTTGTTTTGCATGTCGCCACCCGCGACTCGTCTGGACCCAGTACGCATTCCTGGGCCACAGTACAAATCGGGAGACTTGGGTGAAGTCTCGTCTCTGGCCCTGTTTGTCCTGCTGTCGGGGCGTCGTGTAAGCAGTTGAGGATCTCGCGCTTGAACCATCTCCACTGGGAGGGACTACCCAAGCATGCTTCGTTCATCCGTCGTCTAGCTTTGTGATTGAAATGTACAATTTCCATTCTTCCAAGGGGCGCGATTAGGTTCTGTTGCTTCGTGGATTCTGACGCGTCGAGAGGCTTTAGTTGATGGGGCGGTCGCCCGGCGTCGGTAGTTTTGCCATGGCATTGTTTCTGCAGTTTTCTACGTATTTTGTGACCCATTCTTCTGCGTCGGGCCACAGTCAGATGTAGAGTGTGTCAAAGGGTGTTAGCCTTTGTCGTGTGTTTGGGTCCCACAGCATCGTGTATGTGAAACATGACTTTTGCGCTTTAGATTAGGTTCGTTGGGACTACTAATCGACCTGCTTTCGCCAGCCCGAGATTTCGCCGTAAGGTGGTCGTAATTAGTCTGAGGTTTTCACGTTGTACGCTTTTGCCATTTCCTTCGCAGAGACGGGTGTTGCTCTTGGGCGTCGGCAACTGTTTCATCGAGTGTGCTCCGAAAATAGAATCTATGTCAAAGACTCGTACTCGGATTTTTTATTGAATGAAAAAACCTTTGGGGGTAGCACCGTGACGTCCTCGTTATCAGTTTCACCCCTTGTCATCCACGAAGGGTCTCGAGAGGCAGTCGCTGCGGGGTGAGGCTTGCCTGGGAACGAAGGCTTATTTCGAACCATAGGCTTGTAGTTCGGCAAACAGCAGGCGACTCGTCGGATGTACCTTTGGGGGTGTTTCCACAAGGTGGGTTGGCGTGTGCCGGGATGAGGTTGAAGGTTGTAGGCGCCATGCGAGGTGTGGTCCTCCAGTGTTTGTGGGGCTTTCAGGACCGCGATAAGCTCTCGTGCATAGACTGCGGGTAGCTTTCGGTTGGTGTGATGTGTGCTGAGTAGTATTCGATAGGGTAAGGCGTGGTTTTGTATGTTTCGGTGGTTGGCTTCTCCTCTTGTAAGAGTATGGCGCCCACGCCATATGCTTATGCGTCGGGTGTACTATGAACTGCTTTTCGTATTGCGGCTGAGTTAGAACGGGTTCGATCACATTAATCGTTTTAGCGTCTCGAATGCATCGTTTGGGCTGTTGTCCACCACAGGGGAGTTGCTTTCCTGGTTAGGTCCAACGGGGCGCGCGCCTTTGCATAGGGGGATAACGTATCAGATAGTAATCCGTAAACCAGAAGAAGAGCAGACGTCCTAGGATTTCTCGTTGCGGCCATTCTGCTACTCCCTTGATCTTTGTGGGTTCCATTTGGAATCGTGTTGCCTTCTAGACGCCCCCAGGAACTCGATGCGACCTGGTAAAGGCGTGACAACTGTTTTTTGGCCTTTTTGTTCCACGGTCCTGGGAAGTGGATTTTATGATGAAAATTAATGGGGGACTAAAAACCGGTGCGGCATTTATTTGAGCTATATCTCCTCCAAATTTCGACCGTTTTGTATGAGATTTGGTGCACGCGAAGCAAAAACACCATGCAAAACCAAAACCCATGGGTACGGTTTGCACGGTGTTTTTGCTTACCGTGCACCACTCATCCAAATCGGTCGAAAATCTGGTAGAAATATAGCTAAAATAGGTGCCACCAATTTTTCGTTGTCCTCCATTATTTCGTCAGAAACCACTCCCCAGGGACCGTTGGACAAAACCAAAACCCGTGCACCTTAACGCTGGTGAACACATTTCTCCGTTTGAGGTACAGATCGTGTTTCTCCAATTGTCCAGTATCCGGTGGACTTACTTTGTGTGGAGGATTGGTGTCGTCCTCGGTTGCAATGAGCATATCGTCATGTACACCGTTAGCCAATCCCGTCGCTGACTCGTCTTCGATTGGCGTTCATCATGGCCTTGAATGTGGCGGGGGAGTTGGTCATGCCGAAGAACATAACTGGTCGGTCTGTACAGCACGTCATTGGTACTTCAAGGCGGCGTTCCACTCGTCTCCCTTTTAATTGCACTTTGTTTATCCCCAGCGTACGTCGAACTTGTGAAGAGTTTCTTCTCCGGACCGATTGATTACTTGGGGAATTAGGGGGAGTGGGTGGCTTTGCGTATCGTCTTAGGTCAGGCGTCGATAGTCCTTGTACAGGGCATCACTTCCCGTCTTTTCTCTTGATAAAGAAGAAGGGTAAAAATAGCAGCTGCCGGCCTTGGGGACCGCGTCAGACGCTTGCGTTTTCGACAGCCGACATATTGTTACGACCCGCACCATCGGGGCGGTTGTATGATGCAGCGTTAAATTCGTGTCGATCAGTTTGGGAATGTCAGCGTGCAGCCGAAAGCGCGGTAGCTCGCGAATCGGTCTTCGCTCCGCGCTGTCGTCAGCCCATTCTCGATCCCTCTGAATTTCGCTCACGCCTGTGCGCACCGAGATCGGTGAGCGGCTGCAGGAGTCTCGGCGATCGCGTCGCTTTGCGCGCGTTGCCGGCCGATGCGCTTGCGGCTTCGCCCCGATCTGATCGACGCCGCACTGCGCGATCTACAGAGGCATCGCCGTTCACGACCCGCATGACGACGCGCGCCGCCGTGTTGAACGTTCAAAGGGCCTACGTCGCTCTGCAGGCCTGGCGCGTCTCCACTGGTGTCTGGCGCCACGCCGCACGATCTCGCGCTGTCTGCTGCAAAGCCTTGTCCTCTCGATCAAGCTCCATGTCTCCATTCATCCGTCCGCTCGATCGCACGCAGGTCTTTCTCGACCAGCCACCGGCATCATCATCGGCCTTTGCCGTGATCGGCGACGAGGTGACCATCCTGCAGAACGTCACCATCGGCCGAAAACAGTCCTCAGACCGGACCGCGCACCGAAAAGTGTCAGGGGCGTATTATCTCGCGCGGATCGACCATTATCGGCGTTCAGCATCGGCGATTTCGCCAAGATCGGCGCGGCTGCTATCGTCGAGCGTGATGTGCGCCGTTACTGCACCGCAGTCGGCGTTCCCTCGCGTTTTACTCACTGGCCCCCGGGCCGGGGTATGCAGTCGAAGATCGTAGGGTGGGCCAGTAGCGTAAGCACGTGCCCACCACCAGCATCGAATTCGCTGCGAAATGGTGGCACGCTTCGCTTGCCCCCCTACTGACTGGCGAACTTCATTTGGCTTTGCGCGCAATCAAATCTTGATACTCAATTGCGACCAATTGGCACGACGGCAAATCAGTCAAACCTGTCATCCTCGCCAAAATAGTCCGCTTAACTTGCAGACCAAATCATCGGCATAACTCCGTCTTGTCTCACGGCGGATAGGGCGTTTTCCATCGTCACGAACGTGCGGTGAGATTGCGATGGCGCGAGAGCTTCGCTGACTTGTGGCTTGAGCGTACGGCGAAGG
>Ga0179591_1302897_pt1 | contig 10343 bp, 11 predicted proteins | sample CZOMad2_1_08_16f_FD_182891 | JGI IMG/M metagenome (GOLD analysis project Ga0179591, IMG submission 182891) | Vadose zone soil fungal communities from Angelo Coast Range Reserve, California, USA - CZOMad2_1_08_16fungal (PacBio error correction) | ecosystem: Environmental > Terrestrial > Soil >...
AAAGAGGAAGGGGGGGATCGGTTGTTGTTTGGGCGAAAGCTCTCCGCAAGCAAGGCCGTCCCTCGACATGCTTTTCTCCTCTCGCGCCAGGGGGGAAGGGGACAAAAAAAAACCACTAACATGTCGGGCCAGGAGGGAAGTAACCTACCTTAAGAGAAACACACGTGGGCGAAGGGCAAGGGTGGCGTCTCTAACAGGGGAATCTGCATAGTAAGCTTTTCACCAACGTGAGCTCGGCGACCGAATAAGCGGGAGCGGTAAAAAATGAGAAAGGCGAGGACACACTCAGTACCTAAAGCTGGAACCGTTGAGCCTGGAAATACAGAGAGAGGAAAGGTACGGGGCGGAGATGCCGGGGGAGGAAGCCCTAAGGACTCGTACAAGGGCGAGGAGGGTGGGATCAAGTTTACTGACGTCGTCGTTTGGTACCATGTCTGATCGAGGAACGAATGGGGAGGAGGTTCTTCGGAGGTTGGGGACGCCAAGTGAGAGGGTCGGGGGTGAGTGGCGAAGGTGGTGGGAGAGGAGTGGCCACGGGGGTCAGGGTCTGCAGGGAGTTAACGGTAAGCTCAAATAGATGAAAAACGTGTTTCCTAAGTGAGAAGAATGAAATAATTCCATATTTTTGAAAGACCCGATATGAACAGAGCAAAAAGGGGGTGCAGATCCTTGCAGGGGTAGAGAACTTCAACAAGAAGAGACTATCACTCATGGGGGGGGAGAGTGAGAAGAAAATTGGATCCATGTTTGGCTCACAGAAACGATGAGAACTGAAACTTTAGGTGGGGTTCGGGAGTTCTGACTTACCTGCCATTGAAAAAGAAGAGAGCGGTGGCGCATTGACCGCTCGATGATCGCGAAGGCGCCTTTGTAGAAAAAAAGCCCTCACCAGGTGGGGGAAAAGTCAGGTCAGTCGTCTATGGTTCCCGTGTTTGCCAAGGCGTCAGCAGTCAGAAGTTCCAAAGGAAAGACCGGCGACGCTGCCGAGGGTAGTTCCCCCACCACTAACATGCGCGAGCGGGGGGTAGGTTAAAAAGCCCAAGCAGAAAGGGACGGGGAAAGGTAGGCGATCGGGACGGGGCGAAATCCCTTCCACGCAGGAAAGATCTAGGACGAACAGCGGGGGATAGTACGCGTGCGTACATTTACAGGGGGATGGGGCGTGCGAAATGTTAGGAACTCCTGGACGGTGGGGGTTTTTAACCCAGTCTTGAGGGGGGGAGAGCAGGGGGGATCCCGAGTCGCGAAAACAGGGCTTGCCCCAGTGGATCCGGGGGACTGAGGTGGGGGGGGGGGGGGGGCTACAAGTGGGTAGCCCCTGGAGTCCAAAAAAAGCGCACGTTGTCAGTTCCTTTCCCATGGTTGCGAGGAAAATATCAATTTTTTGAGCCAAGAGGGGGGACAGGGGACGAGGTGGTTGAGTGCAACGAAGACCTGAAGTTGAAACAAGATAAAGCCAAGCTAACGCGTTGAATGGGGGAAAAATGAGTTACTTGCAATTTGGCGCTCCGCCAGGGGAGATTATCAATCAAAAGAACAGGCTTTTATCTCTCATACGTTAAAAACGGCAGGGCGACGCCAAAAGAAAAGCAAAAGCCCTGTACCGCGATAACGACTGGGTAGGATCAAGGGTTCATAAAAAGCCATAATCCCGCACCCCTCCAGGGTCGGCTACAAGAGTCGAGCCGGAGGGCTTTCTGGAGAGGTCATCTCGCGGTTGTCATGAGACGTAAACGGGAAGGGGTTCTCGAAGGCCGAATTCTTTAAGAGTCTGAGCTGAGAAGTCGAAAGGGGGAATCCGAAACTTCAGGCCGTGAAAGTGAAAACGAGAAAAAGGTCCAGGGGGACGTGCCCGTGAATAGACAACGGGGGCGCTTCCCCAGAAAAATTTCTCGGGACGGGCAGAAGGCAACAGGCAGAGAGGTCTCGGGCGCTACCGCCAGTGCGGCGAAACGAGCAATGCTCGAGTGTAGGCCGGACGTGAAGTAGGGTGAAAGGCATGATGTATGAAGAAAAGTGAAACGCAGTAGGAAACCATGAGTTTGCGTGCGGGAAGAGGCTTCTGTAAAGGGAAAAATCAGATGGTAAGGATCCCGCCGGGGGGGGCTTGTCAGCTGCGAAAAAAGCTCGCTAATCTAACTTCACGGGGTGCGAAAGAAAACATCTTCTTTGTTAATCTGAAGGGGGCGCGCCGGGCAGTGGATGGGGAAGGCAGGGGAACCGCGAAGGTGCCTGGTCGGGACCAATTTAGTACTGGTCAATAACTCGGTCGAAGGAAAAAGGGGGGGGGGGAAATGTCTTCAAGGCTTAACACGTGCCGACGAGACGGACCTGGATAAGCATTTCGCTGCCGGGGCACGAGAGGTAATCATCGACCTAATGGCCCTGGAGGAGAGGCTCTGCAGAAAAAACTTATTATTAGGGTAAGAGATCAGAAATGAAGACCGATAAGCCTGCAGGGTTTTGAAAACATGCACGGGAATGGAAAAACTCAAGTAAATGGTAGTTCACGGATCGCGGGAAAAAAGACCACCGTTACGAGAAAGTGTCAACGGGGGGAAGATTTACCTCAGGGTGAAAACGGAAACCCCAACATCAGGAATTAACGAGCTTACAAGGAAGTACGGCCCTCTATCACTCCGCAGGGACAGGGGGGGCAGAGCTGCAACAAGGTTAGGGTAGGATGAAGGCTCGATGCAAAGGGCAGCTGGACTCAATTCTGGTCTTCTAGCCGCCATAGGGGTGAAAGCAGATCTACCCTTTAAGTCATGGAGGGGGCACGCACGCCAGGAAAATCAGGGGAAAAAAGATGCGGGAGGGAAGACAGGACGTACCAAGAGCTTCACTAACCAACTTGCGCAGGCGCGTGAAAGAACCTCGGGTTAGGCTACCCAGCGCGGAAGTAGGGCAGGGTTAAACGGCCAAACGGTAACATAGGCGTTGGAAAAGTCCCGAACTACGCGCGAAAAAACCGGGAAGACCGGGGAATCACAAGGCACGTTAGGGCGTTGCTAAGCGTTTCCCGGCACCGTGAAGACCTCTAAACAAAGACAGAGTCCTAAGGAAAACACTACATGAGCCGGACGAAAAGAAGGCCAGTGAAAGGGAATCCGACTGAACCGTCGAGCTTCCAAGAGCAGGACAGCCCACCTGCGGATCTGGGAGAAAGAAACTGCAGGTGGGGGGGGGGAGGAGGCGGTGAGGGAAAAAAATGAGCCGGACGGCACTCTGAGAAAAAAACGGTATCAAGGCAGTGACGAGGGGGGGTGGTGCGAATTTGCTATCGGGGGGGACTGGTGGACAAATAATGACGCCAAGATCAACCGCCTAGGGTGGTGCAGGAGGGCAAAGCTCTCTTTCGGAGAAACGGTCCTTCCAGTCGGTCCTTCACGTGGGGAGAGCTGGGTTTATTGTTGGTGACACAAGCTTGAGCGAAAAATCAAACCCCCGGGACCCTTCCCAAGCAGGGGGGATCACCAAAAAAATTGTGCTAAGGGACCTCTACAACTGACCGGAAAAATGTGATCCGAAACAAGGCTCTTGTTTGGTAAAGACTGCCGGACGGAGAAGGGGGACGATACATTTAGAGCAGGTTAAGACGGAGGAGCCAAGGTCAGAAGTGAGACTACCTTGTCAGCGCACTCTCACAGGAAGGACAGCTTCGAAAGGGGCGAAAAACACCTCCACAAGAATGACCGGCTTTTAATCACAAAGAAGACGCCACAAAGAAAAACGGTTTTGTTGTAGGCACAGTCGCAAACCTGATTAAAAACTTCGTGGTGCTCTGGGTGGATCCATCAAAAGCAGTACGTAGCGGGGACGTTATTCCTCGTGGTATATCCGACTCCAGAAAGTGCCCAAGCCTGCCTGGGGGACGTAGTAATCAAGCGCCGGCTTCTTTGGTTTTTTTCCGCTAAGATAAGCTCCTAGGGTCGAGCAGAGACTGCAGTCGGGGAGTCTGGTATAACCTAGATGGGCCGTCAAGATTTTCACCTTTCACCCCGGCAACTTCCTGGGGGCTAGCGATTTCCTCCCTTGGGGGGGCCTAGGTACGTCCTAGGACCGAGTGCGCTAGCCGATGGCTCGCTCCGCAAAGGGTCCGTGCGCCCCCCAGGTCTGGAGGAGGGATCGTCCTTGACAGGTCCGCAAGGGGCGCAAATAACCAAGAAAGAGGGGGTTACAAACCTCACGTGGGCGACAAGACCGTCAGAGCTGCTGGTGGCCCTATATACACCGGGGTGGGAAGAGAAGAATGCCGGCTGCTTTCATAGACTGGGGGGTCAAGATTCAACTAATCCTAAAAACGCCGCAATTAACGAAGACTTCTTTTGAGTGGAAAGGACGAAAAATGCAGAGTCCTACTATGAAGTCTGTACTGTGGAAGGGAAGGGGACAATTCCCTTGCATCCTTGTAGATCAGGAAACGCCTGATCACACAGCAAATCAAGAGGGCCACGGAGGACAGTCACTCAAGTAGAATGACGACAACGTCTTGACGCCTGGGGACCAAACGGAAAGGAAAAGAAAAAAAGAAAAAACAACCCCTCAGGCGGTTACTCTCTGGCGTCGGGGGGGAAAGGGTCCAACCTGCATGCGTAAAGACAGTAAACAAGGAAAAGATGGAGCAAACAGAGAGCCGACAGACCTCAGTACGGGGAGCGTTATACGGAAAGCAAGACAAAGTTTCAAAAAAGCTTGAAAAAACGGGTAAATTCTCGGAGGTAGTTGAAGATTAGAACCTGGTTGCCAGACTACTGCCTTCCTGCTGCAGGGGGTCGGGGAGGAAGAAAAAAAAGTCTAATATACTTCCAAGGCACCCATCTGAGCGTAGGCGGCGAGAATATTGGGTACCTACCTCAGAGATGAAGAAAGGGCAAAAAGGTAAAAACCGTTATCTAAGCATGAGAGTGCGAGATAAGATCTCCCAAGGACCGGGGGTAGATCAAGGAGTGTCGCACGGGTAAGGGAAAACGCCTGAGGGGAGGGGTTGTAAAGACCCTAGGCATCGGCGAGCATGGGAGGGGATTTCCGACGGAGGGAGTCGACGAAATTACCCGCATAACCACAACGAGTCCAAACTTGACGGGAGAGGAACGGGATCTCATCTAAAAACCAAAGGGGTAGAAAGATATTATCCCAATCATGGGATCTGAAGGGGGTATCTTTTTTTCTTTTTCTAGTGGAGGGAGCAGAAGGGGACAGCAGACGCAATCTTTTAGCGGATAGCCGCCGGTGAACGAGCGAAAACGGCCCGTGTGAGACATGGCAGGCAACGATGGGGAGGTCGTCGGAACTCCGTCATAGAGAACGCGCCGAGGGAAAAACGCAAAGCAGTGTCATTTGGAGAGAGCTAAGGGGCAATAGAAAGTCCGCAGCGAAAAGGGGGAAGGCGTGATCTGGCCTCCTACCTCACAGGGCGGGCAATCGGCAAGGGACTATATACAGGAAGGCGACAAAGAGAATAAACGAAGAACCGGACGTAACCGGGGTTATCTTTAAGCGAAACTCTCGAGAAAAGTTAGGTCGCGCTGACAGAGGTTGGGGGTTCCTATACCCTCCTCGGACGCCTAGGAGAGAGCGGGTGGGAATCCTGGGCTGGGTTACTTCGTACGCCTGCAGGGGGGAACCTTGAGAATGTAAACCGCCGAGACGGAAAGGGGCATGGAAAAGGTCGGGGACTGGGACGTGGTCAGAAAAGAGGCGGCTATTGAGGGGAAAGTGCGACTTTTAGATTCTTGGAAAAATCAGGAGGTAACGGGGTGCTATAGAAGGGGAGGGGAACGCTCAGATGTGCTCCTGAAAGGGGGGGGAATTTTGTCAACAGGAAAAAGAAAAACGGAACAAGCCTGGGATGACAGCTTCCCGGAGAGGAAGACGGAAGAGAAAAACGGCTGCTGGAGAACTTGGAAAAACGGAAGAGACGAAAGGGGGTGAGTAGTCTACCCCTTTGGGGATCTCAGGCGCCGCAGGAAAGATGATAAAGGGATTTCCCATGGCGCGCTGGGACTCAGTTGTTATGGAGGAGGGCTGCCCGAGAAGGGCGGTAATCCGGCCTTTGGACTCGCATGAATCGCGGCGGGGGCAGCGGATAGATCCTCGGCCACCAGGAAACGCTTCGGCGTGCCGGTCAAGTTTCAAAAAGAGTAGGGAGACAAAAACCGCAAGCACTGGGCTGGACGGGCGCCCAAGAGGCAAAAAGACAGGCGAGAGGGAGGAATGGTCAAGGGCCTAAGAGAACTGGAGACTGGGGATAGGTAGTCTATGAGAGCGTGGGCCGAACGTCCAAGAAGATAGCTAGTCTATTTAAAAAAACACACGCGGGACGGTCTCTGAGAAGGACACATTTCAGGGCTTGCGTCATGCGTGATGGGACAGCTACGTGGGGTGGGTTTGTACTCCACCAGGAGACAGGGAATCGTATGCGGGCTATAACAGGTCGAGAAAAACACAGGGCGTGAAAAAAGTTTCTCCGTCGTCTGAGAGGAGGGGGGGGGTGAGGAGTCCACAGCCAGCTGAGGTACCCACCAAAAAGCCCCCGGTAAGAGAACGGCCCGATTGGGAGAAGGGCCGCGAAATGAACGGATCCCCCGGAGTGGGAACCGTCCGCGGGGTGAGGCAAGAGGCGGACTGGTAACACCCTAGCCAAAAAAAGAACACAGCGATCACCCCAAACCCTTTTAGATTACAGACGATCGGGAACGGCCATTAGAAGGAAACACGCTATTCTTGCTCAAAGTCAACCACCCAGGGTGATTCTGCATAAGAGACGGTAAACCAAGCGCAAAAAACGACACAGAGAACCAGAAACAGCGTCCGGACTGGCAAGCTGCGATAAGACGATGGCAGCTCAGGGGCCATACCTACTAAGCCCCAAAACAAAGGAGCTCCAATATCTCGCCGACGAGGTTCGTGAAGGGGGCTCTACGGGTCCGTAGGGAGAAGACCACCGGGGGGAAGGGGATGGAGCTTGAAGACATGGGGGGAAAAGTCGTAGACAAGAGAGAAGAACGGAGCCTTTCACGCGGGGAGACACTAGACTAAAACTCAGGTGAGGAAGCGGTTGATCGCGGTGAGCGCGTTGTGTGGGTCACCCGTGACGAGAAGGGCGGGTACCTTTTGAGCTCTTGACACCAGCGCGGCATTCGACGGGGGGGGGCTCTTTAGCGTAAGGAGGGAAAAGGCTCACGGCAGTCGAAATGGGGGCAGTCCGATAATCGTAGTATGCAAGGCTTCGGGACAATCCGGGGGGAAGATGTCGAAGGGGAGGGTTGAAGGTGAGTGCCTCTGACGATGGAAAACATTTCGATCTCTGGGATGTTCTGGGGCCGGCGTCATTGAGTAATTTTCGGATCAATCTCAATCTCCTGCTAAAAGGGTTCAGCAAGTCGGCCAAAGCGGGGCTTTTAAGGAGAGGGGGCAGCCTGTCGGATGTAGGTAAGACAGGCGGTAACCTAGTCTGGGGCGTCCCTCAAAAAACAAAAAAAAAAAAAAAAAAAAAAAAAAAAAAAAAAAACAAAAGTGAAAAGGAATAGAGGCGTCGAGGAGGTTAAGAGGCAGGATGTTGTCCGGAGGTGACGGATCCCGTGCCAAGAAAGACGAAAATTATATGCGTAAATGGCTCAGGGAGACGGCACAATGGCACTAGTCTCTCTCAAAAAGGAGAACAAAGAGGGGGGGGAAGATAGCCTCGGGACTAAAGAAGACTGGAGAAGAGGCCTAGCCTTTGGCAAACCTCCTCGGATTCCTCCTCGCAAGTCGCGCAGAGGAAACGGCACAGCCGGCCGACAATAACCCGCAACACGAGACCGAGGCTGTGACAGGACCGAAGTAAGGAACCCAAAGGGGACTCCGGGGGCAGAGATAAGAATATGCCTCTGACGGCACGAACGGACGCGAGAGAGGGGCTTTTCCAAAAAAAGAAGGCTGGGCCAAAAGGGGGACAAGTTCATTTCAGAGGGGATGAGAAGCGGAGCGCCTTGAGAAAGGAGGCGGAGAGACGGCCATCGAAGCATATCGACCCGGGAGCGGAATAAGATGCAGCAACTGCAACACCGTTCCAGAAAACAGGAGATTCAACCCTTCGGGGCCTACAGGTGCGTGACAAATACCCTTCACGAAGTAGGCAATGCGCCATGGGAGAATTCGAGCACCTTTCGTAGAGAAAAATTCGACCGCGGTAGCTTTTGGGACTTGTCGATACAACTTTACATCCAGAGTTGTCCCAAAAACCCCACAATCCGAATTTTTTAAAAGACTGCTCTAACGGGGGAAAAAGGGACTATCATATCTTGTAGCTTGGGATAAAACGTTCCATCCGGAAGAACGGAGAAGAACGGCCTATCTGCGCAATCCGACGTTCGAGCCGACATCCTGTCCATTAAAGAGAAAACCCCCAGGTGCCTGGAGAAGGAGAGCGGTCGGATAGGGCCCTATCCGACCAGTCAAGAGGGAGAGAGAGATCCGCTCCTGGGCTTGGTTCTTAGGAGTCGGGAAGGGGAAAAAGGAGAAGGCGGACCAGTCTCCGAGCTCCGCGCAAGGTCAGGGGAAACGTGGGTTCTTGTGTAAGGGGATCTCTCTTCACAGGTTGGACCGTTAGGATAAGAAAAAGATCCAAATCAGGGTTGGGTGCTGGACAAGAAGAAGAGGGTAGACACTGGCAGTACCCTTAATGGGCCTTACCCGGTTATCTTTTGATGGGGGGGATCTCTGTTTTCCACAAGGGCTTTCACTCGCATCAAAACACCTTGGAACCACAACTTGACCCACGAAGGGGGTCACTTAGAGATTGAGATTACACAGGCCGGGGATCTTTCCCGAAATTGACTACGAATTGAAGGCTGGGGGGGTTGGGTAACCGGGCGTTTCTGTGAACTACTAAAGGACAGTACGGGGGGCGAAAAGCTATGCGTGAGAAAAAAGGGGACACCTTTTGGTATATAAAATTTTATCGAGGGCCCGGGCTCAGGAAATCTGAATCTCCCCCAGAACGCCACCAACTCTACCGGGGGCTGTGGGACCTCCCCCGGGGAAGGATAGAAGAGTAACGGGGGGGGAAACTGTTTAAGCATGTTACCGGAAAAAAGGAAACCCACAATGACGGGCGACTGGGTTGGGTAGAAAATGACTGCGGGAGGGGTTGCCCGGACCACCGAGAATAGGGGCCTAAGGGTCCCCAGATAAACGAGAAGCCAGGCGACGAAAAGACCATCAGAAATCATGGTGGTTGTTTTTCGCGAATCTGAAAAAAAAAAACGGCATCTAAGGCCCTGAGGGATCGGGGAAAAAGCTATTTGACAAGGCCAGCCGGAAAAGCCCGTCCCCCCTTCAAAAAAAAAGCAAAAGTCCTCTTTCGGGGCGAGAAGTATCAGGGGGATATCATATAGTCAGGGGAAAAACTCTACGCAGTCTTTCTAAGGGCAGGGAACGCCGACTACCGGTAACATCTTAAGGAAAGGGGTAGAGGAGGGACATCGCTCTGGGAAGACACACGAAGATCGTGTAGAGACTCTCCCAGGTCCCCGAAACCTGCTGACTAGGAGGTTTTGTAAGATTCTCTACCCTCAATGGGGTCACAAGTTGCGGAGTTTACGGGGACTCGACCTTTAAGCGTCAGACAATAAAAGGAGGAGGGGAATATCTTTTGCAACCAAAACTCCTGCAGAAGAGGGAGCGACTCACGCTCGCGGTCCACACCTGAAACGAGGCAAACGAAACTACTGATCCGGAGAACTTGGGTGAGACAACGAAACAAAAAAAAAAAAAACACCCGGAGGTGGTACTAATGTAGACGACCGTACTAACAAACTCGAACCGAAAATTCCGTCGGGGGGGCTTCTCACCGGTTCCCCAGGCAAACTTAAGAGATACTCATTCACGGGCACAGGGTTACAACAGAGATCGTAAATAGTACTTCTGGGTCGGAAGAAAAAAAATATAGAACCGAAGCCCAGGAAAACGTGGATCGCGTGGAGTGAAAAGGATTCAACCTTGGCAGCTGATGCATGGTAACTGCATTCTTGGGTCTGGGAGAACGGTAATAGTCCGGGTGAGATGAGGAAACTGAATTTCGCGGGCATTTTCGCAGAGAGCAAAAGGTCCCTCAGCGCTCCTGGAGAGTGGAAAGACCATCTTCAAATTGCCGTAAATGAGCCTGTTTTCTAGATTAAAAGAAGGAGTTCGCGACCTCCCAGGTCCGAGGAGGCATCAGAAATCGGTTAGGGGTGTAGCTAAGGGACCCGTCTATCTCAACAAAAAAGCAGGGGTGTTGCAGGAGATGAGGGGAACGATTCGAAAAAGAAAATAACCACCTGGGTCCCTCTTCCGGGGGTCATTAGAGAGGTCGG